>Ga0233369_1000253_pt1 | contig 26115 bp, 41 predicted proteins | sample ElkDunMinimDraft_26_FD_191537 | JGI IMG/M metagenome (GOLD analysis project Ga0233369, IMG submission 191537) | Fecal eukaryotic communites from dung pellets of Tule Elk in California, USA - Elk Dung D16 | ecosystem: Host-associated > Mammals > Digestive system > Large intestine > Fecal | place... | reverse complement strand
AAGCCAGCGGCGCGGCCAACGCCTGCGCCTCCATCGGCCACGGCACCCACCAGCGGCCGTCGCCATTGGCGTTGAGCAGGTTCTCCAGCCAGCGCCGCTCATCGCCCTCTGCCAGCCCGTCGAACGTCAGCTGCACGTGCGGCTCCGTCCGCAGCTTGATGCGCTGCTCGGGCCCGGTGGCGGCGCGCAGGATGTCGGTGCGCGAGTCCAGCTGCTCCGAGTACTCGCCGCCGGCAAAGAAGGTCCAGGGGACCGGATCAGCGAGCGCCATTGACCAGGGCATCCCAGTTGTTGCGCACGTGGGTGATGGTGATGTCTTCGCCGGCGGCGCCCGCCATCGCGTCAGCAACAGCCCGATCGCCAATCGCGACGATGGGACGCGCTACCCGAACCTTGCCTGTGCCCGCATCCAGCTGGCCCTGCAGGGCGCGCTCCTGCTGCTGGGTGCGGATGGTCTCGCCGCGCTCCAGCACCGACACCACCTCGTTGTGCTTCAGCGGCGGGGCGCCGGCGATGCCGCCGTTGTGGTAGCGCGGCGCCACGCCCAGCATCGCCTCCGGGATCCAGCGGCGCACGCCGCCCACCTGACCGGCGGTGCCGCCGGCGTGGTTCTGTCCCGCGCTCATCATGGCCGCGGTCGTCTTTCCCAGGCCCGGGTAGATGGCGTCCAGCATCTGCAGCACCAGGAAGGTGGCCAGCGCCCGCGCTGCGATCTGCGCCATGCCCAGCGCGAAGTTGCGCACGAAGTCGCGCAGGGCCTCGCCGGCGGATTTGGTGCCTTCCACCAGATCCATGAAGAGACCGGTGAGCGCGTCGGTGGCGACATCCTTGACCTGGTTGCGGAACACGTCGACGGAGCCGGCGACGTTGGCATAGCCCGCCTCCAGGTCGTGCAGGCCCTGCAGCGCCGCGGAATGCTCCGGGCTGCCGGGCTCCATCATGGCCATCACCTGGCGCTGCAGGCGTATCTGCTCGGCCAGCTGCTCCATGGCGGCCAGCCGCGCGACGCGCAGACGCTCCTCGCCCTCCACGAAGCCGAGCATGCCGGCATCCACCTGCGCGCTGACCGACGTCTCCTCCGACGACAGACGCGAGGTGATGCCGCTGGCGGCGCTGGCGATGGCGTCCGTCTGCGCCTTGCGCACCAGCCGGTCCACCAGGTTGCGCGCCATGGCCTCGCCCGCCGAATCGCTCTCGGCGCGCAGGCGCTTGAACAGATCGAGGAACTCGCTTTCGATGCGGATCCGCGCCGCGCGCACGTGGTCGCCGTCCAGCTCGGCGATCGTGGCCTTCAGATCGCCCAGCTTGTCGATCAGCTCGTCACTGGCCGCTCGCTCCTCCCGTGCGGCCTGCGCTGCCACGTCGGCGCGGTCGCGCAGCAGAATCTGGATCTGCTCCTCCAGGTCACGGCGCTTGCCCAAGTCCTTGGTGACGGCCAGTTCGTTGCGCGCCTGATCGATCTGCAGGTCGATGGCCTGTTCCTGCAGCTGCTGGCGCGAGGCGAAGTACTCGCGCATGCCGATCTCGTGGCCCTTATAGAGCTGGTCGAGCTCGGCCAGCGCCCGCTGCACGGAATCGCGCAGCAGCGCGTTGGAGGCGGCGATGGCCTTGGCGGGATCACCGCCACCGCCACCGCCCGGACGGCCACCAGCGCCGCCGCCAGCCGCGCCGGTGATGACGTTGCTGAAGTCGGGCGGCGGGTTGCGGCCGGACGCGTAGGCATTCACCGCGCCCGGGATGTTGCCGCTCAGCGCCATGAGCGAGGCCTGCGCCCACTTGGGCAGGCTGACGCCGGAGAGGTCCTTCACCTCCCGGTTCAGCTTGCCCACCATGGCTGCGGCCTTGGTGCTGAACTCGACGATGGCGGACAACGCGTTGACGATCTCGCCGAAGCCGCGCTTCGTGTCGTCGGATTCCAGCACGCGGGCCATGTCGGCGATCGCCTCCGCCAGCTCCTTGCTGGCCCCACCGGCGGCGTCGGTGTCGCCTACGAGCTTGAGCAGCGCGTTGCGGACCTGCTGCGTGGCCTTGGCCACGGTGAGCGGCAGACGAGAGAATTCCTCCCCCATCACTTGCGCACTGTTACGAATGGCGCGCAGCAGAATCTCGCTGCTGACCTTCCCGTCGTTGACGTACTGGCGAACCTGGCCGGAGTGGATACCAAGTTCGTCGGCGAGCGCCTGAACCAAGCGCCCGTTCGTATCCACAATGGTGTTGAACTCTTCCGCCCGAAGCACGCCGCCAGCAATGGCCTGCGACAACTGGCGGATGCCGTTCGCCGTCTCTACGGAATCAGCGCCCGACACCGCGAAGGACTGGCTGATGGTCTTCGTCAGCCCGAGGATGTCCTCTTGGGCGAGGCTGGTTGTCTGACTCAGCCGCGCATACAGAGCGACGATGGACCCCCACTCCGCCGAGGTGTCCTGCGCGATGCGGAACGTCTCCTTCTGGGCCTTGGTGAACTCCTGCTGGCTCTTGGTGGCTAGGCGCAGGCGCCCCGAGAGGCTGGCCGCCTCGTCCGCGAGCCTGATGTACGCCCCGCCCGCCCGCATGGCGCCGTACAGCGACACGATGCCGAGCAGCTGGCTGCGCACAGCGGCGAGGCCCTTGCTCCAGCCGCTGGTATCCGGCGGCCGCACGCGCGCCGCGCCCTGCTGCACCTTCGCCAGCTCGCCGCGCAGCATGCCCAGGCCCTGGCGGATGTCGGCCAAGTCTGCGGAGATGCGGACGCGGAGGTTGGGGCGGCTATTCATCGAAGGCCTTCAGGTACTTCTTCCAGGAATCCTTGTCGTACTGCGCGGCGCGGGCGTTGATGGCCTGGTCGCGCAGCTGCTCGCGGTACAGTCGCGCCGCGGCCCGGGTGTAGAGCCGCAGCTGCGCAAACGTCATGTCGTACACGTCCGCGCGGGTGTGGCCGTGCGCGATCAGGAAGTGGACGGTGTCGGCCCAGCCCCATCGCTTCTTTCCGGCCCCTGCAGGCGCACCCGCCACCTTGCGAACAGCGGGGCGAGGCGCTGGTCGAAAAAATCGCGGTTCACCTCGTAGACAGTGCCGCACAGCTCCAGCGTCTCGGCCAGGTCGCCGCCCTTGATGAACTCGGCGTCCCGGCCGCTCGCGATGGACAGCACGCGCGGCACCTGGTCGCCGTGCTTGGCCAGCATCCCGGCGAAAAACACGATGTCGTCGTTCAGCCCCGACTGCGACGCGTAGGCCACCAGTCCCTCCACCAGCGGCGCGGCGGCGGCGATGATCTCCAGCGCCTGGCCGAAGCGGAGCGGCTGGATATCCAGCCGCTCGCCGCGGAACTCGACCGCCGTGCCGGCGCCCGCGAGCGCCCTGACTTCGGCCATGCCCTCCATCACTTCTCGATCTCGATCGTGAAGTACTGCGACAGGCCCGCGCCCTTGGTGGTGTCGGCCAGCAGCGCGCCGGTGACGGTGCCGGCACCGTACTGCTCGCCCAGTAGCGCCAGCTCTTGCAGCACGCCCCCGCTCACCTTGTGCGCCCGCACGCGCACGCGCTTGCCGCTGCGCCCCTCGTTGAGGCCCGCGAACAGCAGCTGGTACTGCTTGGCCGAGGCGACGAAGGCCTGGGTCACCTGCGCCGCGCCATGGCTGTAGTCCACTTCGATGTTGGCGGCGCCGGCAGTGGGCGCCGGAATCGTGGACGTGGTCGGAATGAAGATCCCGCCGTCCTGCACGATGTAGTCGGTGCCCTCCACGTACGCGGTGCCGCCGCCCGCGGGTTCCACGGCGGTGATTGCGGCGGCAGCTCGCGCCAACGGCGTGAAGCCTCCCTTGTAGGCCACGACCGCCTCGGCGGTGACACTGCCCGCCGTCACCTCGGCCACGGTGCCGCGCAGGAAGTCGGCGAAGTTGGCGCCTTCGAAGTCGTGGAAGGTCAGGCTGATCTCCACATCGCCCACGCGATCGACGCGGTTGCGGGTGCCGCCGCCGGGCTTGGTGTGGTCCGGCAGGGACAGGGTGTTGGTCTGCGGGCTGAAGCTGAGGGCGGAGCAGTTGCCGATCTCGCGCATCGCCGCGGCTGCGCCGAACTCGCGGATGTAGATCTTGCCGCTGCCCAGGTAGCTGTAATCGTCCATCGTGGGTTCCTCGGGTGTTGCCGCGCCGGGCGGCGGGTCAGGTGGTGGCGTGGATGGGGATGTGGCCGGTGACGGTGACCTGCACGCCGACCCACGCCGCGCCTGCGGGCGGCACCAGCGGTTCGGCGGACTGGTACTGGGGAAACTGGTAGCCGACCGGGAAGCGCACTTCCTGCCGCGCGAGCGCCGATTCGATGTCCTCGACGATCAGGTCAAGGCGCGCGCGCGCGTCGGTGAGCGTGGACGGCATGCGCGCGATGATGTCGACGGTTGTCGCGCGCGACGTGCGCGACACCGCCGGTTCAGTCGCGCGCGCCTGGCGCGACCACACCACCGCGATGAACGCCTCGTCGCTCTCCGCCAGCTTAGGCGTGGGCTCCAGCGTCACCGACAGGCCCGCATTGGTGTTGTAGCCACCGGACTGCCGGATCTGCCGCATGCACTGGGCGATGCAGTCCAAGTAGACGGCGCGCGGGCTAGCCATGCTGCACCCACCAGGCGCTGATGCCTTCGTCGTGGCGCGTACGCTGGGCGAGGGTGAACACCTCGGTCACCAGGCCAGCCGCGTCGAGCAGGGACACGACGCCGCCCTCCTCCGCCGTCACCTCGAGGCGCTGGAAGGTGATACGGGTGCGGAAGGTGGAGACGGGCGCGACCTCGTCGCCGAAGTCCTCCACGTCGCGGTCCACCAGCACCGTGCACGGCGCGGGCAGCGTGCCGGGGGCGGCATCTGGCGCCAGGTACTCGGCAGCGTCGGCGAGGCCGGCTGTCGCGAAGAGGCTGAATGCCGCCGCGTCGAAAGCCTGCATGAAGGCGCGCTGGCTCATCGGCGCCCCCGCAGCGTGGCGCTCTGCACGGCCTTGGCCAGCTCGCGGTTGAAGAAGAACGGCATGAGCTTGTTCCACTGCCGCTGGGCGAGGCCGAAGATGTCGAAGCGTTTCCGGTAAACCGGCTTGCGGACGAAGATGAAGATGCTGTCGATACGGCTGCGCGCACCGATGGCGCGGCGCGCGGCGTCGCCGGCGGCCATCTCGCGGCGGCGGTAGATGCCGGGCAGAAGGTTGCCGCGCTTTCTGCGCAGGACGAAATAGTCGGAGCCGCCGCGACGCTTGCGGCGCGTGCGCGACTTTTCGCTCTCGTTGGACACGTAGCCGGCTTCGCGCCCAGCGCCGAGCTGCGAGATGATCTGCCGCACCACGCGCGATGGCACGTTGCCGTAGCCGTCCAAGTCTGCGCCCTTGCCCGGCACCGCGAACATCCCGGCGGGCAGCCAGGCCTGGCCGCCACCGCCGCTGGAGCGCAGCAGCGCCTCCATGCCTTTCGGCCGGCGGCTGCCCCCCTCGACCTGCGGGAGCAGGTACTTGGCCGGCGGCGTGCCCTTGGCCGCCTCGTCGCGGATGAAGACCTCGGCGAAGGGCTGCGCCTTCGTGGCCTTGCGGTACAGGATGGCGTTGGTGGTGAACGGCGTGGGCCGGTCGAACACGCGCTGCGCCGTCGTCTTCCAGGTGTTGCGCAGTTCGAATGCCACCGCGTTGCTGGCCTGCATGGCGGCGAACGGCAGCTGGCTGCGCTCCAGCTCGGTGAACTGGCGCGCAAGCATGCCGTCGGCGTCGACTTCGATGCGGAGGGGGACGCTCATGCCTGCACCACCTTGGCGCCCGGCGCCAGCCTGGCCACGGTGAGCGCTGCCCGGCGGGCGTCGCGCTCGCGCGTGTGCGCCTCGCCCACGGCGACGACGCGGCCGTTGGCGGCGACCAGGCGCCAGCGCCAGGCGCCGGCGCGATCGGCGAAGGTCTCGAAGTGAGCGCCCGTCACGGGGTCACCTCGGTGCCCTGCACCGCGGCGCACTGGGCGATCTTTGCGTTCGCGCGCTCGAGGGCGGCGCGGCGCTGGGCGGCGACTTCGAAGCATTGGGCGATGGGCCCCTCTGCGATCGGCTCGGGCCGGGTGATGGCGGCCGGGATGGGCACGTACACGCGCTTTTCGACCACGACGATCTCGGGCGCGACGACGGTGCCTGCGTCCGGCAGGTCGGGCTTGAGGTCGTGGCGGTCGCGGCAGCAGCCGGACAGGGCGGCGGCGAGGGCGATGGCGGTGAGCAGGCGCATGGTCAGTAGCCTCCAAACGCCGGGCAGGCCCGCTGCACGGCGTTGAGCGCGGCGGCGCAGTCGCCGACACGCACCTGGTCGGCGTAGCGCTGCGTCCAGGCGGCAAGGGCGCGGTTGGCTTCTGCCTCGCGCGCGTGCGCCGCGGCGATGGCGTCGCGGCCCGCCTGGTCGAGGCGGCGGGCTTCGCCCTGCGCCTGCTTAAGCAGGGTCTGCATGGTGGCGAAGGCGGTTTCCCACTTCGTGGCCGCGCCCTGTAGGGCGCGCGCAGCCTGCTTCCAGGCGTCGCGCTCGGCGACGTGCTGGTCCGCGCGGGCCGCGGCGGCCTGCGTAGCGGATTCGGCGGCGTCGACGCTGGCGCCCAGCATGTGCACCCGCACGCCAAGCGCGGCGACGGCCACCAGCAGCACGCCGCAGGCCCACAGCAGTGGCGTCACCGTCAGCTTGGCGAGCAGGCCGGTCATGGCGTCAGGCGCCCGCCTGGTCCGCGGGGTCCGGGTAGGACGGCAGCTTGAATGCGGGCAGGCCCTGCCCTTTCAGCCGCAGTAGCAGGAACACGCCGCTGGCCAGCTGCACGAACGCGCCGAGCGATGGCTCCGCGAGCAAGGTGCCGAACTGTGCCTGCAGGAAGTCGACCTGCTGCGCGCCCCACTGGAACAGCGCGACCAGGTACTCGCCCAGCAGCACGCCCAGGGTGGCCAGCCACGCGGTGTAGCTCTTGAACGCGGACTGCAGCGGCACTGCGCCGCGCTTGGTGAACTTGTCGTAGAAGATCCACGCCAGCACGGCGAGGGTGATGAGGAAAAGCGACAGGATCCAGTTCATAGGTGACCTCAGTTGTCGGTGGCGGCGTGGTTGAGATTTGCGGCGATGCGGCGCACCCAGCCCGCGCCGTGGTGTGGCCAGTTCTTGAGCCGGGTCATGAAGTCCAGGCGCTGGGCGTTGAAGCGCAGCACCAGGTCGTTGGGGTCCATGCGCTTGACGGCGGCCAGCGTCATCGGGCCGATCAGCCCGTCGTCGGCCACGCTCGCGGCGCGCTGCAGCCAGCGGGCGGCCTGGCCGATCCCGCTGTTCACCGCGCCGTCCAGCAGCTGGAAGGCGACGGCGCGCGGCAGCTGGTCGCATCTGGCGCGCAGCCAGAAGTCCCGGCGGTAGATCTCGATCGCCTGCTCGCGCGTCAGGTTCTTGATGTCGAGCGTGGGGTACGTGTTGGCGGCGATGCCGAACTTCGTGCCCTTGAGCTGGCCGACGCCCTTGGCGCCGCCGGTCCAGTTGCCCGGGTCGTTGCGGTCGGCCGAGTAGCCGCCCTCGTGGGCGAGCAGCCGGTCGATGAAGGTACGGAACTGGTCGGTCATGGGGTCTTCGTGGCCTGTTCCACGGTGTTGAGTCGGCGTTCGAGTTCGGTGATTCGCCAGATGACGCCGTTGTCCAGCGTGGCCTTGAGCACCTTGACGTCGCTGGCCACCTGTTCGTGCTTGGTTGCCTGGTCCTGCTGCAGCTGCTTCTGCTCGTGCTGCAGCTTCTTGATGTCGCCGAGCTGCGCGCTGATGAAGTAGCCGAAGGCGCCGATGACGAACGGCGCCAGCCACACGCAGACCCGTACGAAGGTCTTGGCCAGCTTCGAATCCATGGCGTCTTCGACGTGCATCGCTGATTCGCTCATCGCCCCTGCCCGACCTCTGAAGATAATCCGTCGCCGCCCAACCATCCCTGGCGGCGACGGCCCCGTAGCCTTACGCCGGCTTCGGCACGCCCATGCCGGGGCACAGCCGCACCAGCACTTCGGTGGTGCCGTTGCCCGCCGCCTCGACGGCATATCCGAAGTTCTCGACGTCGCCAGTTGCGGCCGAAGCCACGATCACGCGCCCGGGGTTGACGTCCCAGGTGAGCGGGTCGCCGGCGGCGATGACCGCGGTACCGAGCTTGGGGAGGCGGACCACGCCCTCCACGTGCACGGCGACGACGTCTCCAGTCTTGCCGTTGGTCACGGCCACCCCGAACAGGCGGCCCTGCGAGACGATGCCGCCGCTGGCGACATCGGCCGCGAGCGTGACATCCAGCACGCGGCCATCCTGGTGGAAGTTCTTCATGGTGATTCTCCGGTGATGCGAGGGGATGGAGGCTTGTGCTGCGAGACCAGGGCAAGGGTGGCCGGTGGCCCGCCCTCACCCCCTTCCCGTCACGCGCCGGGGTTCTTGTAGATGCCCTTGGGCTCGCCGATGCCAGGCTGGGCGTCGATGCGCACCTTCCAGGCCACGCCGTCGACGGTGAAACCCTCGTGCTGCTCGAGGTACGGCTGCTTGTTGCCGTTGAGATAGGCGATGACGATCGCCGCGGCGTAGTTGGGATCCACCACGCCATACCAGGCGGCCGCACTGTCCTCGTCGAGGTGGGCGTCGTCGATCACCTCGAACGTGTTCTGCACGATGTTCGGCGTGGTCAGGTTCTTGCTGCCCGACACCTCGTACTGGCTCGCGCGCACCGTGCGGGCCAGGCCGCCCAGCGCCACCGGGGTGAGCAGACGGTTGAGGGGCATGCGGATGATGTTGCCGTCCGCGTCCTTCTGCTTCGCGGCGGCCACGCGCATCGCGTCGACGCTCTGGGTGCTGATCGCGGCACCGGTGAGCAGGTTGCCGCGCGATGCGTGGAACAGCGTGTTGCCGTCGGCCAGCACCGGGTTGCTGGTGACCAGATTCCACACGGCCTGCACGATGGTGCGGCGCGCGGCCCGGCCCATCTTGCGCGGCACTTCGCTGAAGATGCCGAGGTCATCGTTGATGATCGCCTGGCGGGTGATCGAGAACAGGCGGCCGTAGGTGACCACCTGCAGCTTCTGACCCTGCTCGCTGAAGGTGCCGTACTTGTACTCGCCCCCCGCCGGCACCTGCAGCAGATTGCTGAAGCTGCCGAGGCCGACCAGCGTGGTGGGCTTGAAGTCCGGCACGCTCGCGTCAGCGGTGAACTGTTCGAGGGACGTATCCACCTCTTCGAAGCCCTGCAGCACCGCGCGGCGGGACGCATCACCGAGCAGGCCCGGAAAGTCAGAGGTGGAATGGGTGAAGGCCAGGCCCACGACCTCCATGCGGTCGCGGCCACGCACGTCGACGCCGGCTGCCACCACGCAGTCCCGGGCGATCTCGCTCAGCGAATGGCCGCGGTACGGGTTCTGCGCATCGGGCGGTGCCGTACCCGCACGGGCCTGGATGGCATTGAGCATCGCGGCGCGCGTCTGGTCGCGCTGGTCCGCGCCGGCGGTGACCGTGGCGGTACCCGCGATCGGTGCGGCGCCGGTGGCCAGCATCGCCAGGATCTGGCGGCCCACCACGTCGGCGGTGATGGCCGGATTGGCGTCGGCGATCACGCCGTCCACGTACGCGCGCACCTGCGGGTTGGCCAGGTGCGGCTCGGCCAGGGCGCGGATGTCGGTGTTGCGGGCGCGGATCTGCGCGAACGGGTCGGCCGGCGCGGCGGGTGCGGCGGCGACGACCGGGGCGGCAGGTGCCGCGGGCGTGGCGGGGGCAGCCGGCGCGGCGGGCGCGCCCGCCGTGGCCTGCACGCCGGCCGCCGGGGTGTTGCCGGCCGTCGCGAGGATGAGTAGATCGTTGTAGCGCTGCTTCATGGTGGGATCCTCGAGTTGGCCGATCACGGCCTGCTGTGACACCTCGGGCAACGAGGCGAAGACGTGGGGGGTGAGCGTTGCGGTGATGTGCGTGCGCAGGCACGCGGTGATGGGCGCCGGCGCCCGCTCCACTGCGGCCAGGTAGCTGGTCATGGCGACGACGCTGGCGGCCTCGGCAGCCACGGCCCGCGGCGAAGCCTCTTCCAGCCGGTCGGCGAATCCGAAGTCGACGGCCTCGGCGCCGGTGTACCAGTGGTCGCGGCCGTCGCTCAGCAGCTTCTGGATCTCCGCGTCCTTGCCGGTCTTGGCCACGTAGGCCTCGGCCATGGCACGGGCGTGGGTCTCGAGCGTTTCGGCGAACTCGCGGAAGTCGGCGGCGTTGCCCATGGCGAACGTGGCCGGCGCGTGCACCATGACCAGCGACGTCGGATAGACAACCGCGTCATCGCAGGCCATTAGCACCAGCGACGCGATTGACGCCGCCTGCCCGTCCACGAAGCCCACCTTGCGCGCGGAGTGCGACTTGAGCGCGTTGTAGATGGCGATGCCATCGGGCACCACGCCGCCCTCGCTGTTGATGCGCACGTGGATGGTCTTCGCGGAGATGGCCGCGATGTCCTTCGCCAGCTGGCGGGCAGAGACGGAGTCGAGGAAGATCGACGGGCCGATGGCGCCGTACACGTAGACCTCGGCCACATCGTCGGACGCTGCGACCACCTTGAAGTAGCCGCTGGAGGTGCCATTGCCGGCATCGGCCTGGATGGTGCCCAGTGCGAGCGCGAGCACGGTCTTGCGCATGTCAGTTCCTCAGCATTGCGGTGATGGCGGTGGCGCGGATGCCGGCGCGGGTGGAGGCATCGACCTCGGCGTTTGCCGGCGGCTGCGGGCCCGCGCCGCGCTCGCGCCAGTCCTCGATCTGCCGCGCCACCTCTTCGGGGTTGTTGCCGTACTGCAGGGTGTTCTGCTGCGGCGATGTCCAGCCGCGATCCTCTGCCTCGCCGCGTGCGTAGGCTTCCTTCAGCGGGTCGATCCACGGCATCACCGGGCGCACGTAGGTGCTGGCCGCGATGTGCTTGAGCTGCCAACCGCGCGGGGCGCGGATCTTGCCAGCCAGCAGCGCCGCCTCGATGAAGCGCATGCGCTGCTTGCGCACCGCCATGGCGATGAAACGCTCGGCCAGGATCAGGTAACCGCCCCACTTTTCCACCAGCTCCTGGCGCTGCGCGGAATAGGTGCCGTTGTAGTCCAGCGACAGGCTGCTGTAGCTCACGCCGATACCGCCGGCAGCGGCGCGCAGCTGCTCCTTGCGCCAGGTGGCGGCGTTGGGATTGGGGCGGTTGCTGGCGATGGTGCCGATGTCCTCGCCGGCCAACAGGTCGTCGAAGACGATGCCGGGCGCCATGCGCAGGCTGCGGTCGCCGGGCTCCGCGATGGTCATCTCGCCCACCAGGCCGCCGCCGTTCTCGCCGTAGCGGTCGGGGTTGCCTTTCTTGATGAAGGCGCACATCGACGCGGCCACCTTGGCCGCGATGCGCTCCGACTCTTCGTAGTCCTTCACGTCCTCGAAGCGGGACATGGACGATGCGAACACCGACAGGCCGCGCACCTGGTGCAGGCGCTTGAGGTTGCGGATGCCGTGCAGTACGTCGGCGCCGACGCGCTTGGTCTCGGCATTCCAGCCCAGGCCTTCGCCCGGGTGATGCTTGTAGACGTGGAAGGCGATGGGCCGGCCCCAGGCGTTGCGCTCCACGCCCTGCAGGATGTTGCGCGAGGGGTCGGTGAGGTCGAGCGGGATCATGTCCGGCTCGATCATCTCGATGCTGTAGGGCACGTCGGTGCCATGCTCGAGGAAGGCAACCGGGCCCAGCAGGTCCTGGTAGTAGGCCTCGCCATCGCGGAACCAGGTGCGGGCCAGCAGCTGCTGGCAGGCGCCGTAGTCGTGCAGGCGGGTGACCTCGGGCGCGTCCCACCAGCTGTCCCACAGGTCGTCGATCTGCTCGGCGAGCGCGCGGTTGATCGGCTGGCCCGGCAGGCGCGGCGCGGCCAGCACGTCGATGCCGCTGCCCACGGTGTTCTGCACCAGCACGTTGAGCGCGTTGTCGGCGAGGTCGAGGTCGCGCTCGAGGTGGCGCGCCTGGTCGCGCAGCTGGCGCGCGTCCATGCCGACGATGGCGTTGCCGCTGCCCCAGTCGCGCGCCAGCTTGCGGTGGCGCGATGGGCGGGTGACTTCGTGGGCGCGGGCGGTGATCCGCACCTGCTCGTCCAGCTGGCGAATGCGCACGTCCTTCGCCGCGATGACGTCGGCGGCGCGGGCTTCGACCACCCTCACCTGCTTGTCGGCGGCCAGCACCGAACCTAGGCGCTCACGGGCGACGACTGCGGTGCCCATCAGGTCACCCCGCCGAAATCGGCGTTGGCCCAGCCTGCGCGGCCGCGGCGCCCTTCGGCGTCCACGCGCGCCTGCCATTCACGGCGGCCGGCGCGGATCTGCTCCAGGTCGGCGAGGGTCAGGTCACGATCGCCATGCCGCACGCGCTGACCCTGCAGCACGCGCTGCTCGGCTTGCGTGTAGAACTCGACCATTTCCTGCGCTGTTGCCATACGAACAGCGTGGGGCTTTGGCTGTCCACGTTCTAAACAAAACCGTGGACAGTGGCCGACGCAACTAGCTGATTACGCGGGAGAAAAAAACCGCGTTGTCTCCATCTTCATTGAAAGCGTGGAATCAGTCGTCATTGGCGGCCGTTTCGCCCTTTGGCAGCCCGCCGGGGAACAGCTTGTGCAGCAGGCTGCGACTGAGCTCGAAGTCCTGCAGCACCCGCTTGACTGGGATGCCCCGCTCCAGGGCAGCCCTGATGTGCATCACCGGGTACTCGCGAGGGCGCGCCGGGAAGTACGGCTGCTCTCCAGCGAAGCAGCGCATCACCGAATCCACGAACGGCTGCGCCATCCGCTCGCTGATGCCGATATCCCGGATCAGCGCGTCGAAGATGCGCGCTCGCAGCTGCTGTTCCGTCTCACGTGGCTTGCGCCTCATAGCGACCACCCATCCTTTGCATCGAAGCCGCGCGGGCGCGGACGTGTTCCACGGGAATCCTGCGGGCGCGGGGCTGCCCGCGCCGCCGGCGCCGGTGTTTCACGGGAATCATCATTGGCGGCAGGCCGCTGGATACTGGCCAGCACCTGCGCCTCTCGCACGTCCCAATTGGCCTTGGTCCACCGGTGCAGGCGGAGCTCCGGGTGCAGCGCGGCGGCGTAGGCGTACACCCAGGTGTCCAGCGGCTCGTTGCGCGGGGTGCCACGGATCTTCTCGAACCGGTTCTTCCGGGGGTCGTAGGTCTCCGACACCAGGCCGCCGAAGTACTCCCGGCTCAGCTCGTCGCTGAAGCGCACCTTGCGCTCCTCGGCCGGCTTGTCGGCGTCGGTGCTGACCATGGCGAACAGGTGGTGCTTGATGGCCACGGTGCCCACCGGGTAGGCGTGAACCCCGCGCTTGTCGACCATGCCGCGGTAGTTGATGTCGTGCAGCTTGGCCTTGCCCAGGGACGGGGCGTTGTTGGCGGTGGCACCGAAGCCGGCCACCAGGCGGCGCACACGCTTCTGGCGCACGTAGGCCTTCACTGCCTCGGTGCGATGGCCCAGCATGTCCTGCAGTGCGGCGTCGACGCGCAGCACGGCGCCGTCGGCGCGCTCAATCGGGGCGTTGAGCAGCGCGGTGAGCGCCGTCCACACCTCGTCTTCGTTTGGGTCGCCGGGCAGCTCCACGTAGTCGATCGGCCAGCACGTCATCCCCCTGCCCCAGCCGACGATCTGCACCGGCAGCCGGTTGTCCTGCGTGTCGATGCCTGCGGTGACGGCCAGCACCCAGTTGGGCACCGGCTTGAGCGGTAGCGGCTCGGCGCGGTCGGCGATGATGTTGAACTTCACCGCGCGCATGGATGGGTCTTCCCACGGCTCGGCCAGGCGGTCGTTGATGAAGGTCTTGAGCTTCGCCGGGTCGCCCTGGGCGTCGCGCCACATTGCCACCAGCTCCACCCACCGTGGGCCCAGGCCGATCGGGTAGTAGAGGGCGTTGGCGTGGTAGCCGCGGACCCGCGCGCCCGGGTTCTCGGCGACCCAGCGGCCGCGGGCGATCATCGCCGTCTTCTGGTGCTCTTCGATCACCACGCCGCACTCGCGGCAGACGTACCAGGCGTGCATACCGTCGGGCGTCCACTGCAGGCCGCTCCATTCCAGCGGCTGCTCGTGGCCACAGTCCGGGCACGGCACGTGGTAGCGGCGCTGGTCGGACTTGTCGTACAGCTCGGTGATGCGGCAGCGGCCGGCGATCTCGGGCGTGCCCACCTTCAGGCGCTTGTACTTCGAGGGGAAGGCGGAGGTGCGACCGTCGAGCATCTCGGCCGGGTCGTCGCCGGACTTGAGCAGCGATGCGAAGCTGCTGAACTCGTCGGCCAGCACCATGCCGGCGGAGGTGGACTTCAGCCGCACCGGGTTGCCGGCGTGCTCCACGTACAGCTGGCCGCCGTGGAAGTCCTTGAAGGTGCGCCGGTTGGACGCCTCGCGGCTGGACATGCTGGTCAGCACCGCCTGGATGGCCGGTGTCTCCTCGATCAGCGGGTTGAGCTTCTGGTCGATCCACTTGTTCATGGAGACCTCGGCCGGCAGCGCCACGATGATCGGCATCGGGTTCTCGCACATGGTGTAGCCGAGGATGTTGGTCTCGATCTCGCTCTTGCCGAACTGGATCGGCAGGCGCGCGACCACGTCGCGCACCGGGCTGCGCGCACTGAAGCAGTCCATGATCTCGACCTGGAGCGGGTTGGTCTCGTTGCGCCACTGCGCCGCGTTCTGGCTGCCCTTGGTGGACAGGATCCGCTTGGCCTCCGCCCACTCGCTGACGCGCATGGGCTTGCGCGGCGCGATGGCTTTCGCGACGGTCTGGAAGATCAGGGGGCGGGCGGCGGCGTAGGTCACGGGAACTGATCAGCGGGGCGTGTAGGACGGCCGTTCACCAGAACCCTTGGCACCAGCTGAAACCGCTGCCGGCGACCAATCGAACTGGGGGCGTTCCATCACGGGCTCGGCGTCCAACACCTCGAGGCGGTTGACGTCGAACCATTGGGGTTCCTGCAACTTCCCGTCACTGCCCATTCCGGGATTGACGATCGCCTGGATGCAGCCGTACAGATCGAAGGTCACGCTGGCCGCGACGCCGGTGAAGCCGGTCACGCGGTCCTTCACGCGGCAACCCAGCAGTTCGAGATGCTTCTTGAGATTGATCATTTCGGTTCTCCGTGTGGTGGCGCGGGATTGCGCCAGTCTGTGGTCAGGGTTGCTTTCCGACGGCGCTGCACTTGCGGCTCAGCTCCTCAAGCGCGTGCTCGATGCCGTTGGCCAGGATCACGCGGCAGCGCTCTTCCGCGGTCTCGGCGGCCAGCGAGGCCGACAAGGTGGTCGGCAGGTTCTCCAGCCCGGTGCGCAGCGTGGTGATGGCATCCGCGATCACCGCCAGCACGTCCTCGCGCTGCAGCAGCTCGCCGAGCTCCTGCTGTTCCTCGCGCAGCGCCTTGCGCAGGGCGGCCTCCTCGCGCTCGGCCTGGGCGCGGGCACGGCGGATGGCCAGCGGGTCGCTGTAGGGAACGGGCGAGCGGTCCCCGCCCTCCTCGTCGCCGCCGGCGGCGCCCTGCACCTCCTCCTGGGCGATGGAGGGGGATGGGCTCGCCGCGCCGCGCGCAGCCGCGTGGCGGGCCGCGACGCCGGACTTCGTTGGGTCGGCCAGGTCGGCCAACAGCCGGCGGCTCTCGGCGACGCGCACGCGGCGGCCATCGTCGGTCAGCACCAGGTGGCCCTTGCCCTTGAGCTCGGTGACGTAGCTGGGCCGGAATCCCATGAGCGTCGCAAACTCGCGGTACCCCAGGGTGTCGGGCAGATGCCGTGGCTCAGCCATCGAGGCGGGCTCCTTCCATTTTCTTTTCGAGGGTCGAAGCGAGAAGGTCGTGCGCGCGCCCGCGACCCGGCCTGTGCGGCATCGGCGCGGGCGGTGCGGGCACGTGTGCGGGCAGCGCAGCGCGCAAGTGCCTGATCACGCGGGCCTGTGCGGCATGTGCGGCGTGTGCGGCGTACGTTCCGTGTGCGCGCATGCGCGGGCGCGGGTGGGCGCACTGGCGGAGCGCCCCTCGCGTACGCGGGCGCGCAATCTGCCCGCACAGGCCGCACAGGCGCGTCATAGCGCCATTTCTGCCCGCACAGGTGCCCGCACTGTGCGGGGACGGTGGCCGCACAGGCACGTGGCAGGTCATCGCGACCCCTTCAGCGCGCCCAGGCGCAGCTTGAGCGCGGACACCTGGCGCCCGAGCCAGACGGCTTCGTCGGCGCCTTCGGGAGGTTGGGCCCCGAAGGTGAGCACGCTGTGCGGCCCCACCTTCTCTGGCATCTCGAATTCCGCCTCGACGAGGTAGCGCTTGCGATCTGCGCGTATGCCCCGCTTCTTCTCGATCGCGTTGACGAACCGCTTCAGCGACGCGGGCTTGACCCCCACCTGGCCGCACCAGTGGCGGTAGACCTCGAACCAGTCCTGCGTCAGCCCGGCCAGCACCGCGCCGTCGGCGATGAGCTGAGGGAAGTCCACCCGGAAGACCGCGTCGATGAATTCCACCGGGCTGTCCTGCGCCAGGTCGATCAGCTCGCGCTTGGCTTCGGTGTCGGGCGGGAGGGTGCCGGGGTTGAAGTCGCCGAGGTCCAGGTGCAAGAGGTGCTCGTGCAGCGCCTCAACGCCGCCGGTCTCGATCTCGCGCAGCAGCTCGGCGTAGAACTCCTTCGGCTTCTTCGGCGGCGTCCAGATGATGCAGTGGCGCCGGTCGTCTTCCTCGAGCACCACCGGCATGGATTCGTTCGACAGGAACACCAGGTTGACGTGGTTGGCTTCGTCGTAGGCCGCGATGTGCTTGGGGTTGATCCGGATCCACGTGCCCGTGATCAGCGTCTTGAGCTTGTTCTTGACCTCGAAGCGGTGCGCCTGGGCGACCACCTCGTCGGCGATCAGGAACAGCTTCCGGCTGGCCCAGTCGTTGTGTTTGTCGGTCAAGGCGTCCTGGTCGAGGATGCGGCCGTACTTGCCATAGATGGCCATCACCGTCTCGAAGAACAGGTTCTTGCCGGTGCCCTGCGGGCCGTGCACCACGATGGTGGATTTGAGCTTCGCGCCCGGGTGCTGGATGGGATAGGCCACCCACCTGAGCACCCAGTCGTACAGGTCGCGGCTGTTGGCCTCGCCGCTGCACATGTAGTGCAGCAGCTCGAGCAGGCGATCGCACTTGCCCTTGCGCGGCGTGGTTGGCCAGCCGCCCCAGAGGTTGCAGGTGATCTTGGGGTCTGACCCGGCGGGGTCGAAGCCCACTTCGTCCTGGCGCACGACGTCGCGATCGTGGTGTTCCATCCACGCCTTGTGCAGGTCCGCGCGGATGCAGAGGTTGCGCATGTCCGTCAGCGGCAGCAGGCAGTGCTCCGCCTTGTCGAAGACCGCGCCGCCGGCGGCGTACACCAGCGCGTATCGCTCGAGCAACTCATCGAGGTGCTGGATCACGCGCAGCTTGCCGCCCCCCTCCCCGGTTGTGGAGGAAGAAACGGCGCGCAATTGCGGGGGGTCCCAGCGCAATTCCGAGAGGCGGGCCCGCACCTGCGCGCCGACGGCGGCGATGCCCTCCAGGGCGTGCAGGTCGTTGAAGTCGGTGAGCTTGTGGCCGTTGGCCGCGTGCTTCGCCTCGCGCGCCGGCTCGTCGGCGAACGCCGGCGCCAGCCACGCGCCGTTGACCGCGAGCGCGGCGGCGCTGGCCGCGGTGATGCCGGGGTTGCCGTCGCTGAAGCAATCGTCGTCGGCGCACACCAGGATGCGCGACTTCTTGTAGCGCTTGCGCAGGGCCTCGGCCACGGGCAGCAGGTTGCCGGCGTCGAATGCCACGGCCACCGGGAAGCCCGTCGCCTCGTACAGCGACGCGGCGGTCGCGTAGCCCTCGGCCACCAGCACGATCCAGTGCGGCTGGTGGCCGATCAGGTGGAAGTGGCCCTTCTTCGCCACCCCGACCGGCCAGTACTCCTTCGCCGGCCGCCCGCCCTCCTTCGCCTGGGCCGCGGTGCGCAGGAACTGCAGACCGTGGACCTTGCCGGTGGTGTCGACCAGCGGCAGCACTGCCGTGCCGTGCCTGGTGAACTTCAGCCCGTGGGCGCCGACGCCCTTGGCCTTCAGGTAGGGCGATTCGCCATCCTGCGCCAGGGCGGCCCAGGCCTTGGCCGCCACGCCGGCAGCCTTCGCCGCTTCCTGGGCGCGCTCGCGCTCCACGCGCTTTCGATCCTCGGCCAGCTTCTTGCGCAGCGCCGCCGCCTGGTCGGGCGTGAGCGGATCCTTCTTCGACAGCTCGATCTTCTGGCTGTTGGGCTCATTGCCGCGCCAGATGCCGTAGCTGCCGACGATGATGAACTGGCCGGGGTGCGCGGTGGACGGCAGCTCGTGCAGGCTGTACCAGCCGCGCTTCTCCCTGCCCCCGCCCTCGACCAGGCAGCGGACGGTGCGCGCGGAACCGATCTCCAGCCCGCCGCGGGGGAGGATCAGGCCAGCTGCGGTGAGCTGACGAACGACGTCATCGTAATTCGAGGCCATTTCAGTAACCCGAGGCCCCGCTGACTACCCAGCGAACGGGGTCCGAATTACCCGCGAGGGGGGGCGCCCGGGAGGACCCAGACCCGGCCCCGTTCAGGTTCATGTTCAGGTTCGTGAGAGCGGGGCGGCCATTCAGGTTCGCGTTCAGGTTCGAGGCCCCGCGCGTGCTCGCGCACGACGTCGCCGTTCGCAGCGCGCCGCCCCCTGCAGGCGCCGCGATAGCGCCGCGCCCTCCCCTCACCAAGGGGCGCGGGGATCGGTGGGGCGTCATTTCGTGCCTGCCTTGCGGCGCACGCGCCGCGCAGCCAGCCGCGCCGCAGCCAGCCGCCGCTGCATCAGGGGGATCGCACCCTTGAGCCACGCGACCTCCTTGGCGCGGTCCTCGACAGACAGAGCCTGGTAGTCGTCCACGAGCTCGACGAAGCTCCGTTTCTTCAGGCGCTGCTGAGCTTCAGCTCGCCCTGCCTTCGTCTGGCCGCTTCCACCTCGCGATGCAGCTGGTCGCGGGTGGCGATCGGGTCCGGGTCGTTCGACGGTGGATCGGCCTGCAGCGCCAGCAGCGCGCATGCCCTCCACCTCTCCGATGCGTTCGGCGCCGGCCGGCGCGGCAAGTCCACCCAGCGGCGGCCTCGCGGAAGTCCCATGGGTCACCTTCCCCTCCCTGGTGCGTATTGGTGCGCGCGGATGTCTTCCTCGCGCTGGCAGTCGGTACACAGCCGGGCGCCCAGGCGCTGGCGTGCTTCCTCGATCGGTTCGGCGCAGTCCAGTTGCTCGCAGAACGGCAGGCCAGGGCGACGCACGGCGGCGATGGCCCAGTGGCGCCTGAGCGCCTCGGCAGTCCGCGCGTCCACGTCGGCCTGCACGGCGTCCATGGCGTCAGGCATCGTTGGCCACTCCAGGCAGCAAGCCAGCCCCGGCCAACAGCTTGGTCAGGTTTGCCATCTCCGCGGCGCGACGGGTGAACTCGCGCATCAGCTCGGCGCGCTCGTCCTCCGGTTCGATCGGCTTCGGCGGGGCGTAACCGGCGTCCTTCGCCTCGAACGCCGCCAGGATGTGCACGCCCTGCTGGCGCGCGCGCCGCCGCAGCCACGCCACCTGCTCGGGCGACAGCTTGTCGCGGCGGTCGGGGTTGCAGCAGTCCGAAAGCCACCGCCCTGCCCCTTCCACGCCCAGGTCCGGGCGCATCTCCGAACCCACGCGCTTATAGCCCCCGAGGGCCTTGATCGTGTCGCGGATGGCGTCGTTGAGATCCTCGACGAACATCGGAATTTGCTCAGTCATACGCACCTGTCCGAGCGGTCCCGACGACGTCGGACGGCGTCGGACAACCCCCCTGTGGCAAAAAAAAGGGCATGCACACCGACATGCCGACTCCTGCCCTCACCTGCCTGCGTGCCTGGTCAACGACCACGGGCGCCGGCAGGCCGCTGGCCGTGTTCTTCACCCTGCCCCCTGCGGCAGCCATGTCAGCTCGCCCCCTCGACCGCGCTCTCGCCCTCGGCTGGGGCGGCGTCGTCGTTGGCGGAGGGAGCGGCGAATCGCCCGAACAGGTCCGGCCGCTTGAACACGGCGGCGAGCGCCCGGCGCTCGGGGATCGGCTCGTCCTCCCCCCACTGACTAACCGCAGCCTGGGATATGCCGAAGAACCGACTGATCTCCGCATCGTTGGCGGGATCGCCGAGCGCGGCGCGAAGCTGCTTTTTGGTGATCGCGAGCATGGGTCGAGACCTTAAGTGGTCTTAAGGCAACCTGTCAAGCGGTCTTTAGCTTCGGAAACTTAAGCTATCTTTATGCCCTCACAATCCCTCGGCCAGCGCCTCGAGTCCCGCATGCGCGAGCGCGAACTGCAGCCCGCCGAGGTCGCGCGACGCGCGAAGACCACCGAAGCCACCATCCATAACTGGCTGAAGGACAAGGTCCGCCCAGAACATGTGAAGGCCGCCCAGCTGTTCAATATCGCCGAGGCTGTAGGCGCTGACCCACGCGAATTGCTCCTTGGACATACTGCGCCGTACCGGGCCTCCTGGCGCGTTGCAGATGCCGCGCCCGTCGAGGCGTCTCACGTTCTGAAACCCGAGGCCCTCACGCTCGCGTTTCAGCTGGCAACCGAGGTCGAGGACGCGCTTCAGCGACAGGCCCGCACGTTGCCACCCACTAAGCGGGCGGAGCTCACGCAACTGGCGTACGAGCTGCTCGACGAGGGACTGCCTCGGGCGAAGGTGCTGCGCTTCGTCCTTGCTGCCGCGGCCTAGCCGCTACGGGGGGAAAATCGATGCACGACGCTGCTTCGCTCCAGGCGAAGGTCTCTCGCCTGCGCCAGATCATTGCGGATTCGATTCCCGCGCCGGTGCCGCAGTCCGCGGACGAAGCTGACGCCTGGCGCCGGTACCAGCACTTTGCGGCGAATCAGCCGATGCCCGTGGTCGACATGGCACCGACTTCGCGGATGATCCGGGCCATAAACCGTATCGCCATAAGCTACGGCTGGGTTGGCGAGCTCCAGCGCATGCTCGACATGTACGACGCCTCCTCACTGTCGGCCCTAGACGACGAGCAGATCGACGCGGTGCACCAACGCATGCTCACCCTTGAGGCGTGCGTTCAGGATGGATGCGACCCGCCGGACGCGCCACACGCCCGCTAGCGGAAATCGACCTCAGGGAGTGCCGATGCGTCCGCAGGCGTCACAGCGTTTAGCAGGATCCATCTCACGTGGCCCCTGCGAAGGCTGCGCACTCGGCATGAGCGTTGCAGCCGGGGCGGACGCTGGCGATGCTGACTGCACCTGCTCAGGCGTCTTGCAGACGATGAACAGGTTGCCGTCGATGTCCCCTAACCCCCAGTAGTCCTTTTCGTTGGCCTCGATCGTGTAGCCGTACGGGCATTGCTGGGCTGCGCGCGAGTAGCACTGCGAGGGCATCTCGCACCAGATCTTGAAGCCCTGGGCGCCCGACGGAGCCATCATCGGCCGGGATGTAGTGCAGCCCCCAAGCAAGATCAGTGCGGCCAGCAAAAGCGCGATGCGCATGTGTGCGTCCCTTCTTTGGCCCGGGTCCCCACCCGGCTATGGCGAGTTTGCGACGGCTGAACTTAAGGGGGCTTGACACGCGGACTTAAGGGGCCTTAAGGTTCCCCGGTCCCGGCCATCCCCGCCGGGGCGGGCGACCGGCAGGTCGCCAGCCGGTCCTCCCCTGACCGACTGAACGGGCCTCCCCTCCCAGTGACCTGCCGGCCGCCTTCTTCCTTCCGAAGGAGGCGTCATGGACTTCCTGCTGTTCGACCCGGGCTTCGTCCTCGGCAACATCACCGGCTTCTGCACGGGCGGCGTAGTTGTCGCCGGGCTGATTCACACCGGCTGGAAGGCGGCCCACAGCCGCATCAAGGCCGAGACCGAACTGCTGAAGGCCCGCGCCGCGGCCGCCCGCCAGGCCGAAGGCTGGGCGCGCGCCGGCGCCGCCAACGACGCCGTCGGCCACACCCGCACTGCTCGCGCCGAGATGCGCGGAGGCCAGCGGTGAGCGCCGGGCAGACCCTCAGCGTGCCCACCGTGGCCGGGCTGACGCTGCAGCTGCGCTACGAAACGGCTGGCAGCCTCGCCGGCCAGGTGAGCGCCACGCTGTATGTACCCGAAGGCAAGGCCGAACCGGGCGCCAGCCTCATCGACCGCACGGCCGCGTACCTGTGCGGCGGCCGCATCTGGACCGAAGCCTACGTGGACGCGCGCACGCACAAGCACGCGCCCCCGGTGCTCTGGCTGCGCGGCGCAGCGATCGACATCGACGACGACACCGCCGCCACTGTCGAAGCGTGGCTGGCCAGCCGCCCGCGCGTGGACGCCGACGCCCTGCCCTCCACCCTGCCGCGCGACCTCGCCGCGCCGGCCGCCCCGGCGGTGCACGCATGAACGGCGTGGTGGTGGACCTGGGCCGCGTGCGCAACGCGGTGCAGCAGTCGGCGCGCCTGGGCATGCCCGAAACGCAACAGGACGTCGTGCGCCGCATCGTTGCCGACGCGAAGGAGCGCCACGTACACGGCGGCAAGCTGGCCGACCTCTACACCGAGCGCCTGCGCCGGCAGGTGTGCGCTTACAGCGTGCCGGGTGGTGCGGCATGACCACGGCGGCATCCAAGGGAACTCCGAGCCTCGATCCGAAGATGCTTCACGTCCTGCGCCATTCGCTCGGAATCGGTGAGCAGGGCCGGGGCGCCATCTACCGGAACCACTTCGTGGCCGGCGCGGGCTCTGCCGACCACGAAACATGCCTCCACCTGGTCAGCTTGGGCTACATGCATCACCGCGCGAACTGGAGCTCTGCCCTCACGGGCGGCGACGACCTGTTCGTCGTCAGCGACGAGGGGAAGCGCGCAGCGAGGGCGACAGCCGAGGCAGACCCGAAGCGGACGAGGGCACAGCGTCGCTATGCCCGGTTTCTCGACTCAGACAGCGGCCTTTCATTCGGCGAATGGTTGCGCCAAGGAGGTGCCCGATGATCCAACAACTGACCGTCGAAGACCTGCAGCTGCTGCGCGCCGCGCTGCGCGCGCTCGCCAAGTTCGACCACCACGCCAGCAACGAGGTCGCCCAGGAGAGCCAGAGCGGCACGCAGGCCCGGATGCTGGTGCGCCTGGGCGAGAAGGAGCGCCACCGCCAAGAGCTCGACTTCCGCCTGCGCGAGCGGCTGCAGCAGCTCACCGGCATGCCCGAGATCCTCCACGGCAACGCCGACGTCGCCAGCGAGTCGTCCATCTACCCGATGACCCGGGAGCACCAGGCGCAGGAGGCCAACCACCGTGGCTGACCGTCGACGCAACCGCGACCTGCCGCAACTTCGCTCCTGGCGCGACATCGCCCACCGCGCCCTCCTGGCGGTGTTCTGGGCCGGCGCCGTCGCCGGCTGGGCGTTCGTGCTGTACGCGCTGCGCGTCCAGCTCACCGGAGCCTGACCATGCTCACCCTGCTCGACCACATCCGCACCACCAACGCCCAAGCCGGCGCCACGACGCGCGCGCGCCGCCGTCATTGGCGCGCCGTGCTCATCGCCGCCGGCTGCCTGCTCACCTTGGCCGCGCTGCTCGCCCAGCACGGCGCCTGACCGACTACCCAACCGCCGGCCCGGGCCGGCAAAGGAACCACCGTGGCCGCGACCACCGCCGGCACCGTCACCCGCGTCACCCCGCTCGAACGCAGCGCCCTGCTGGCCGCCTACGGCGCACCCGGCCATACCCTGCGCCGGTTCGGCGGCGGCTTCGTGGCCCCACCGCCGCGCGCCGCCACCACGGGCACCGTGCAGGCGCACAGCGTCACCAAGCGCATGGCCCTGCGCCTCCAGCGGGCTGACCTGGTGCAGCTGGACGACGAACTCTGCCCCAGCAGCCTCACCCTCACCGACGAGGGCGTCGCGGTCGCGCGTGAGCTGGTGGAGGCCGCGAACGAGGGCGCGCCGTGATGCGCAACACCGAGCTTCCCGGCGCGGGCCGCGCCGATCGCGTGCGCGCCTTCCTGCGAGCGAACGCGCGGGCCTACACCGCGCGCGAACTCGTGGACGCGCTCGAGCCCGGGATCCGCACCGACAACATGCTTGCGTCCCTCAACACCCTGGTGAAGTCCGGCGACCTGGTGCGCGTGCTGCACGGAGGCCGGCCGCACTTCGCCGATCGCCAGCTGGCCGAGGCCGCGGCCGCCGCACCTCGCGCGGCTCTGACCGAGGCGCCGGCCGCCGCGCCTGCCGTCCAAGGCGTGCCCGCACCGCCAGTCGGAACGTCTGGGCGGCCGCCGACCGCCTCCGCCCGCGTCCGCGCCTGGCTGCAGCAGGTGGCCGGCCCCGTGACGTCGCGCCAGGTGCAGCAATCCGTGCTGCCCGACACCAACATCCGCGTGGTCTCGGGTCTCATCGCGTCCATGGTCCGCAAGGGCCTGGTCGTGCGCACCGGAGCGCAGGGCCTCGAGGGGCTCTACGCGGCAGGCCGACAGGCGCGCGCCTGGGGCTTCCCGCCGAATGCGCGGCCACCCAAGGCACCGAAGGCCGCAAGGCCGCCGGCTGCGCCGAAGCCGCCCAAGGCGCCGCGACCAAAGCCTGAGCGCCCGGCCAAGGCGGCGAAGTCCGCCAAGCCGACGCCGCGCATCGTCCAGGGCGCCGCGGCGCCGGCGCGCGACGTCCGGCGCGCCCTGGCGCCACTCGACCGTCCCGTAGGCAGCGCAGTCGTCTGCGCGTTGGACGGCATCCCCGACACCGCACGTGCCGCGAGCGAGCGCATTGCCGCCGACATCGCCGCATTCGAGGCGCAAGGCGGGCGCATCCAGCGCCTGGGCCCCACCCAGTTCTTTACCCGCATCGGCATGGAAGCCGCCAACACCCTGCCGCTGTGCACCCCGCGCACCGGCACCCTCGACCTGGACGACTGACCATGCCCCACACCCACCGCCAGAGCGGCCCCGACTTCCTCGACAGCTTCGCCAACCAGAGCGCGGCCAGCGGCCTCGACGTCAACGCCGCGGAGTTCCGCCAGCGCGCCGCGGACTGGCGAAAGGACCGGCAGCGCATCGAAGAGCTGGAAGCGCAGGTCGCACGCCTGGAGCGCCAGTTGCGCACCGCCGACGACCAGGCGCGTGTGCTGGACGACATCAAGAAGACCCTGCAGGCCGCGAACGATTCGGCGGCCAGCGTCGCGTCCGCCACGGGCTGATCGCCCACCACCTGCATTGGAGCAGCCATGAACGAACTGCGAGAACTGGTCGGCCTGGTCAAAGACTTGCCCAACGCCGCGCTGTGGGTCATCGCCGCGATCTTCCTCTACAAGGTGACCATCGTGGGCTCCGTGTACGGCGTTGCGCGCCTTGCGATCGGCAAGCTGCACGACTGGGCGGTCACCCGCAAGGCGCGCGAGGTCGAATACAAGGAAATCCGTCCCATGCTGGATGGCATCTGCATCCACGACGAAACGGACCGCCTGATCGCCCAACTGCACCGCATCCGCGGCAAGGGCGTGGGCATCGAGACGAAGTACATCCACCGGCAAAGCGTGGATTGGCTACGCGCGGCGATCGACGAGAAGACCGAACGCGAAGCAACGAAAGCTGTCGCCGCACGATGAGCGGCATCACCCCCGCCCTCTGCCAGCGCTGCGGCGCCTGCTGCTCCGCTGTGGTCGACGGCGAGTTGATCGCCTGCCGCCACCTCGAAGTCGCTCACGGCCTCCACCGCTGCCGCATCTACGCCACCCGCCCGCCGGTGTGCCGCGACTACGACTGCATGCGCACCGGGCAGCCCGCTGCCGCGGTTGCCGATCGCGTCCACGCCGCCCTGCAGGCCAACGAACCCGCCAACCAACCGGCCGCGGCACCTGCCGCCGCCTGACCCAGGAGGAATCATGATCACAGTGATCTACGGCCCGCAGGCATCCGGCAAGACCCGGAACGCCGAGGCCCTAAAGCGGCACTACGGCTGCCGCCGCATCGTCGACGACGCCTTCCATGTCGTCCGCAACGGGGTCCGCAATGGCGTGGGCGACGTAAAGCTGCGCAGCGGCCACCTCGTCCTCACCAACGACAAGGCCACCGCCGAGAAGCTCGCAGAGCGCGGCGCCGTCGTCGTCGACATCAACACCGCCCTGGCCGCCGCCCCCGGCGCCCGCCATTG
>Ga0233369_1000251_pt1 | contig 26177 bp, 23 predicted proteins | sample ElkDunMinimDraft_26_FD_191537 | JGI IMG/M metagenome (GOLD analysis project Ga0233369, IMG submission 191537) | Fecal eukaryotic communites from dung pellets of Tule Elk in California, USA - Elk Dung D16 | ecosystem: Host-associated > Mammals > Digestive system > Large intestine > Fecal | place... | reverse complement strand
CGAGGAGCTGCAGGCGATCAACGAGGAGCTGCGCTCGGCCACCGAAGAGCTGGAAACGAGCAGGGAAGAGCTGCAGTCGGTCAACGAGGAACTGATCACGGTCAACTACGAGCTGCGGTCGAAGGTCGAGGAAACGGCCAAGATCAACGACGACCTGCAGAATTTCATCGCCTCGACCGATATCGCCACGGTATTCGTCGACGCCGGCCTGCGCATCAAGCGGTACACACCGAAGGCCGAGCTGATCTTCAACATCATTCCCGGCGACGTCGGGCGCTGCCTGCTCGACATCACCCATCGCCTGGAGTATCCGGCGCTCGCCGAAGATGCGGCCGCGGCGTTCGAGACGCTGCAACTGATCGAACGCGAGGTGTGCAGCGTGGATGGCCGCTGGTTCGCCGCACGCGTGGTGCCCTACCGCACCTCGGAGAACCGGATCGACGGCGCGGTGCTCACCTTCGTGGACACCACTGCGCTGCGCCACGCGCGCGAGCACGGTGGCGCGGGCAACAGCGGGGCGCTGTCGTCCAACGAATACGTCACGCTGGTACTCGATTCGGAACGTCGGATCCTCTCGGCCACCGGTGGCGTATCGGACCTGCTCGGCGACGGCGAGGACGCCCATACGGGCCAGCCCTTCGACGCGTTCTATGACGAAAACGACGAGGGCGCAGGCGCGGCAGAGGCCGACTTCGCCGCCGTCGACAAGGCGGGTCGCCATGATGTCGTCCGCTGGCTTCGCACCCACGACAACGACCGCGTGTCGTGCGAACTGTCGCTGCGACGGATCGTCGACGGCGGCGCGGTGGTGGCCTATGTGGTCAACATCCGGTTGAAGCGCCAGACGCTCGATGCAGCCGGCTGGAGCGGACGCACCAGCGGCGCAGCGTCGGTCACGCTGCGCGACGAATTCCTCGCGATCATGTCGCACGAGCTGAAGAACCCGCTCAACCTGATCAGCGTCAACACCGAACTGATGGCGCGGATGCCGGAGGTGCGCGAGTCCAGCGCTGCTCCGGTCGCCATCGACACCATCCGGCGGGCGATCCGCTACCAGACGCGCATCGTCGACGACCTGCTCGACATGTCACGGATCCGCACCGGCAAGCTTGCACTGACCCCGGAACCGGTGGATCTGGGCATGGTGATCGGGGAACTGGTCGACCTGGCACGGGTCGATCCGACCTCGACCGGTGTCGAGCTGCAGATGCAGGTTCCCGATACGCCGATCATGGTCCGCGGCGATGCGGCGCGCATCGAGCAGGTGGTGTGGAACCTGCTCAGCAACGCGCTCAAGTTCACGCCGCAGGGCGGAACTGTCACGCTGACGCTGGCGCTGGAGGAAAACTACGTGCGCCTGAAGGTGCGCGACACCGGCCGCGGCATCGACAGGCACTCGCTGCCGCGGATCTTCGACATGTTCGGCCAGGGCACCGCACGCATCGCCGGGGCCAACGGCGGGCTGGGCATCGGCCTGAGCCTGGTGCGCCAGCTGGTGGAACTGCACGGCGGGCGCGTGGAAGCAAAATCCGACGGACCGGGCACCGGGGCGACGTTCACCGTCTGGTTGCCGCGCTTCACCTATTCGATGCTGGGCGCCGGCGAGCCCGATTTCGACAGCACCGGGCCCGACTGGAGCGGCGTGCGCATGTTGCTCGTCGAGGACGACGTGGCCGCGGCCCGAGGGCTTGCGGATCTCATCGGCCTGCAGGGCGCCACCGTCACCGTCGCACACGATGGTCAGCAGGCACTGCAGCGGCTCGATGCCGAGGCGTTCGACGTGATGCTCTCGGACATCGGCTTGCCCGACATGGATGGCTATGCGTTGGCGCGCCAGGTGCGCGCCCGCGCCGGTGGCGAACGCATCGCGCTGGTGGCCCTGAGCGGGTTTGCCCGTGCGGACGATGTCCACAAGGCCAGCAAGGCCGGATTCGACGCCCACCTCGGCAAGCCGGTGTCGCTGGAGATGCTGTGGAAGGCCGTGCAGGACGCGCTGCAGCGGCGGCGCGAGGGCTGATGCGGCGCGATGACCGCGTCGCCCGCGACGCTTCCGGCTGTTTTCCGAAGCGCAGCGTGATGACTGGCGGGCCGATCAGGCGCCGCGCTGCACCAGCAGACTCCGCCGCACCGCATGCAGCAGTTCCTTGAGATTGAACGGCTTGGGCAGCATGCCCATGCCCTCGCCGAGGAAACTCTGCCGGTCCTGCGCGTTCTCCGCATAGCCGGTGATGAAGAGCACGCGGATGTCGGGCTGGCGTTCGAGCACCCGGTCGGCCAGTTCCCGGCCGCTGATGCCGGGCAGGCCGACGTCGGTCAGCAACAGATCGAAGGGACGGTCAGCGGCCTCGACCGCGGCCAGCGCGTCGCCGCCGTTGGCGCAGACGACAACGTCGTAGCCCGCATCGAGCAGCGCCTCCATCGCCGTCGCGCGCACCATCTCGTCGTCGTCCACGAGCAGGATGCGCTCGGCGCCGCCTGCCGGGACCTGTGGCTCGACCGCAGCCTCGGCCTGCGGCGACGCCTCGCCCCGGGGCAGCAGCACCTCGATCGTCGTGCCCTCGTCTACGACGCTGCGGATTCGCGCGGTGCCACCGCTCTGGCGCGCGAACCCATAGGTCATCGACAGGCCAAGCCCGGTGCCCTCGCCGATCGGCTTGGTGGTGAAGAACGGTTCGAACACCTTGTGGACGATCTCGGCCGGAATGCCGGGGCCGTTGTCGGCGACGGTCAGGCTGACGTACTCGCCGGCATCGAGTTCAGCCGACTGCGGAAGCGAGACCGGCCGCGCGGCAATCGTGATGCGTCCGGCGCCCTTGAGCGCATCGCGTGCATTGATCGCCAGGTTCAGCACGACGTTGTCGAGCTGGTTGGGATCGGCGACCGCGATCAGCGGAGACTGCGGTATGTCCAGCGACAGCTGGATGTTCTCGCCGATGGACTGGCCGAGTAGCGCCGACACCGCCTCGATGCGCGCGCCGATATCGAAGGCCACCGTATCGAGCGACTGCTTGCGGGCGAATGCGAGCATGCGCTGGGTCAGCGCCGCCGCGCGCAACGCCGCCCCCACGCCCAGCTCCACATAGCGCGGAATGCGCTCGAGGCGGTCGCGTTCGACCGCGGTACTGATCATGTCGAACGCGCCGATGATGCCGGTGAGCATGTTGTTGAAGTCGTGCGCGATGCCGCCGGTCAGCTTGCCCAGCGAATCCATCTTCAGCGCCTGCTGCAGTTCCGCCTCGGTGCGCTCGCGCTCGGCGATCTGCAGGGCGAGTTCGCTGTTGGCCGAATCGAGCTGACGCCGCTGTGCCTGTTCGCGTGCGTGCTGCTCGGTCTGGTCGTCGACGTACAGCAGGCCGACGCCGGGTTCCTTGTAGGGGGTCACCCGCCATTCGGTCACGCGCATGCCACCGGGCATCTGCAGCCGGAACGTGCCACGCCAGCCATCGTCGCTGCGCAGCGCCTCCTGCAGGTCGGCCACCGGCTGGTCGCCGAACAGGGCCGACAGCGTGTGCACGCCGGCCTCGTCCATCAGTGCCTTGAACGCCGCATTGGCCTCCCGCACCTGGAGATCGGCGGCGACCGCTGCGATCGGCGCGCCGATGTGTTCGAAGATCTCGCGGAAACGGGCCTCGCGCGTATGCAGTGCATCCTCGGCCCTGCGCACGCGCAACAACGTGCGCAGCGTGGCCATCAGCACGTCGCGGTCGACCGGATGGATCAGGTACGCGTCCGCGCCCGCCTCCAGGCCTGTGATCAGGTCGCCGGTCGCGATCGATGCCGCCGATACGTGCACGACCGGCAGCAACGCGGTGCGTGGCGAGGCCCGCAGCGCGCGCACCACGTCGAAACCGCTCATGTCGGGCAGATTGACGTCCAGCACCAGCGCGTCGTAGGACACCTCGGCCAGCCGTGCCAGGCCTTCGGTGCCGGTGCCCGCTTCGTCCACCTGGCAGCCGTGGTACTCGAGTACGCGACGGATGGAATAGCGCGTGGCGACGTTGTCGTCCACGACCAGCACACGGTCAGCCGCCATCGTCGGACACCTCCGGCTCGAGTTTGATCGGCAGGGTCACGTAGAACTCCGAGCCTTCGCCGAGCACGCTGTGCACGCCCACGGCGCCATCGAGCAGTTCGGCGAACCGCCGGCACAGCGCCAGGCCCAGGCCGGTCCCGCGCAGGCGCTTCTGGATCGGCGAATCGACCTGCACGAAATCCTCGAACAGCGCGCCGAGCATGTGTTCGGGAATGCCGATGCCGGTATCGCGCACGCTGAAGCGGATATGCCCCGGGCCCTCCATTCCCGCCGACACGGTCACCTTGCCGTGCGGGGTGAACTTGAGCGCATTGGAAATGAAGTTGCGCAGGATCTGCGCGAGCTTGGTGTCGTCGGTGTAGAGCATCGGCAGGGCCGGCGGATCCTCGAACACCAGCTCCACGCTGCCCGCGCCCTCGACCAGCGGACGGAACATGCCGCGCAGCGCCGAGAACAGATCCATCAGGTCGAACCAGCCGGGGGAGATCGAGATGCGGCCGGCCTCGATCTTGGCCAGGTCCAGCAGGTCATCCACCATGTCGCGCAGCTCCACCGCGCCGGCATTGATGAAGCGCACCTGCTTGAGCTGCTCGGCATTGAGCGGACCGTCCAGGCCATCCTCGAGCAGCCGGGTCATGCTGAGGATCGAACCCAGCGGCGTGCGGAATTCGTGGCTCATGTAGGACAGGAACCGGCTCTTGAGCTCGGAGACTTCCCTGAGCTGCTCGGCCTGCTGGTCGAGCTCGGCGTACAGCGCCAGCACGCCCTGGTTGGTCTCTTCGAGTTCCGCGCGCAGCGCTGCGTTCTCTTCGAGCGCGCGGGCCAGCGCGGCGGCGGTCGCCTCCATGTCGCTCATGCCCGTCCTCCCAGGCGGATCGCGAGAATTCCCGTGTCGTCCCGGCCGCGGTTGAAATCGCGATGCAGCACCGCCGCCACCAGCGCAGGATGCCGATAGACCAGTCCTTCGTAGCGGGCGAAGCTCCAGCGGGCCTGCAGGCCGTCACTGTGCATCAGCAGCAGACCATCAGTGGGGACCTGGAACCCGAAGGCCTGCACGCGGCGGTAGCTGCCGCCCACGATCCCCGGATGCGATGGCATTCCGCGCGAGGCGCCGCCTTCATGCACCGCGGCCGAAATGTTGCCGATACCGGCGAACTGGCCCTGCCGGGTGTCTCCGTCGAAACAGAACACCGCCGCGGCGCCGCCGCGCGAGCGGCTCATCCGCGCGTGCATCCGGCCGATGATGTCCTCGGCCGCCATGTCGCGCGCATCGGCCGCCGCAGCGACGCCCAGTTCGGACGCTTCGCTGGCCTGCAGGCCGTGGCCCAGGCCGTCGACCAATGTGGCCACGAACCGCGGGCCGTTCCAGTCCAGGTGCCAGCTGTCGCCGCACACCACTTCGTGACGCATCGGGATGCGCAGCGCGCCGTAAGGCAGGTCGTTGTCCCTGGCGCGGGCGGCGTAGATGCGCGCCAGCACCACTGCGCCGGCATCGTCGGACCACACGTCCAGCACCGTGGCCTGGCGCTGGATCGCGCCCAGTCCCTGCCCCTGGCTGCCGCCGGTGGAATAGCCGTCAGGCAGGCAGCGCGCGAGCGAGAAGCCCGGTCCGCGGTCCACGCTGCAGATCTCCACGCCCTTGCCCGCCACGCCCTGCACCAGCGACAGCAGCACGCGCCCGCCCAGCCCGTGGCGCAGCAGGTTGGTGGTGATTTCGGTGGCGGCCAGCGCCACGCGTCCGGCATCGGTCTCGTCGAACTCCGCCAGCGCCGCCAGGCCCAGCGCCTCGCGCCGCACCTGCCCCACCTGCGACGATTCTTCTACCGGTATGACACGGGTGATATGGCCGGAGAAACTTATGCCCATTTCGTGATCGTCACGCGCGTGCCCCGGCCCGGCGCGCTGTCGAGCTCGAACACATCGACCAGCCGTCGGGAGCCCGACAGCCCCAGCCCCATGCCCTTGCCGGACGTCCAGCCGTCGGTCAGCGCCTGCTCGATGTCCGGGATGCCAGGACCTTCGTCGGCGAATTCCAGGCGCACGCCCTTGCGCAGCCCGTCCTGCACGATCGCCCACTGCATCAGTCCGCCCCCGCCGTACACCACCGCGTTGCGCGCCAGTTCGCTCGCCGCGGTGATCAGCTTGGTCTGGTCGACCAGGCGCAGGCCGCAGCCGACCGCCGCCTGGCGCGCGGCCTGGCGCGCCAGCACGACGTCCTGCTCGGTGCGGACCGGCAACTGGCCACTGGTGCTCATGCGTCGGTATCGTCGATCTGCTGCAGCAGCTTCATGCCGCGATCGACATTCAGCGCCGTGCGCACGCCCGCGAGGTTCAGGCCCAGCTCCACCAGCGTGATCGCCACTGCCGGCTGCATGCCCACCACCACGGTGCGTGCATCCATGATCCTGGCCAGCGCCGAGATCGTGTCGATCATCCGGCCGATGAAGGAATCGACGATGTCCAGCGCGGAGATCTCGATCAGCACGCCGCGCGCGGACGTGGCGCGGATGCGTTCGGTCAGATCGTCCTGCAGGGTCAGCGCCAGCTGGTCGTGCATGTCGACCTGGATGGTGACCAGCAGGATGTCACCCATCTGCAGGATCGGAATGCGCTCCATCTCAGGCCGCCTTGTTCACGGTCACGCCGGTGCGCTTGAGTGCCAGCGCCAGCGCGTCGGCCAGATTGGCCTTCGTGACGATGCCCTGCAGGTCGAGGCCGAGATGCACGATGGTCTGGGCGATCTGCGGCCGCACGCCGCTGATGATCGCGTCGGCGCCCATCAGGCGGATCGCGGTGACGGTCTTGAGCAGGTGCTGTGCGACCAGGGTGTCCACGGTGGGCACGCCGGTGATGTCGATGATCGCGATTTCCGCGCTGGTCTCGACGATCCGCTGCAACAGCGACTCCATCACCACCTGGGTGCGCTGCGAATCGAGCGTGCCGATCATCGGCAGCGCGAGTACGCCGTCCCACAGTTTCACCACGGGGGTGGAGAGCTCGAGCATCTCCTCCTGCTGGCGCTGGATCACCGCCTCGCGGGTCTTCTGGAACGCGGTGATGGTGTACAGGCCCAGCGCGTCGAGCAACTGCGAGATCGCCCACAGCTCCTGGCCCAGCTGCTGCGGCGCATCGGCCATGCCTGCCTGCACTGCCTCGAACAGCGGACGCTTGAGCGAGAAGATGAAGGTCGCGGTTTCGGTCGAGCTGAACCCCTTGAGTACGCGGTCGCGCGAGAAGTCTTCGAGGAAGTTGCGGATATCCGCCCACTCGCGGCCCTGCAGGTCGCGCGGCTCGCCAGCCTCGATCGCCACGAGCAGCAGCTTCCAGAATTCGCGGACCTGGGCGTCGAGTTCCTGCCGCGACGTGCGGCCGTCGCGCGCCTCGGCGGCGAGATTGTCGAGCCATGCCTCGCTGATGACGGCCTGACGGTCATTGACGAGCGCGATCGTGCGTTGATTCAGTGCGGACATATGAAAGACCCCTGCCTGGAGATGAGGCGGCGCCGTCAACACGACGTACCGCCGGCCAAGACCGGAAATGCTAACTGAATTCAGCGGTGGCCACCGGCGGCCGCGCGGGGCCGCGCAATTGCTGCGCGGTCATGTTTGGCGGGCCGTCGCGGCGGCGCCCCGGGAGACGGATATCGCCGGCCATCGACCGGGCCGCCGCCACCCCCTGCCTCGATTGCTGCAGTGCACTCACGGCCGATGTCATAGCCTGAGTAGCGGACTTTCCCCACCACCTGGTAGCCCATGTGAAAGCCTTCGAGAAGCTCGTTCGCCGCTTCGGCGCAGCCTTGCCCGACTCGCCCTTGCTGTCGAGGATCCGGCCCGCGTCCGAAGCCGCGCAGGCCGCGGCCACGCAGGCGCAGGAAACCCTGCGGCGCGCCTGGTCGGCCGGCCTCGAGGGCGACGGCAGTCCGGCCGCCACCATCCGCAGGACCATCGACGAGGCCCTGGCGAGCGCCGGCCTTGCGCCTGCAACCGGCGAGCGGACCGACGCGCCGGCCGATAATGCGCAGGCGCGGGGCGAGCCGTCCCGGGAACAGACGGAGCCCGCCCGCGGGCGCGGAACATCGAGCGTCATCGCGTTCCAGCACCCGGCCGGCGCGCGCACCTACACGCTGTACGTACCGCCTGGCCTGGACCAGACCAGCGGCGACGGCGTCCCCTTGATGGTGATGCTGCACGGCTGCACCCAGACCCCCGACGACTTCGCCACCGGCACGCGCATGAACGCACTGGCCGACATCCACGGCATGCTCGTGGCGTACCCGGAGCAGACCGCGCGCGACAACGGCTCACGCTGCTGGAACTGGTTCCGTGCCCAGGACCAGCAGCGCGGCGACGGCGAGCCCGCCGTGCTGGCCGGCATCGTCGAAGACATCGCGCGCCGCCATCGCGTGGACCCGCGGCGCGTCTATGTCGCCGGCCTGTCCGCCGGCGCAGCGATGGCGGTGATCCTCGGCCGCACCTATCCGGACGTGTTCGCCGCCGTCGGCGCGCATTCGGGCCTGCCGTTCGCTGCCGCCCGCGACATGCCCGGGGCCTTCGCCGCGATGCAGGGACATGGCACCACGCGGCGGACCGATTCCGGCGCCCAGGGCACGCGCGTGCCGACCATCGTGATCCACGGCACCGGGGACCGCACCGTCGCCGTCGACAACGGCCGCGCCATCGTCGATGACGCGATCGCCGCCGGTGCCGGCGCGCGGCCATTGCAGCCGGCCGCAAGCACGCGCAGCACGATCGGCGGCCGCGATGTCACCCGCACCGGGTATCGCGACGACGAAGGCCGCGAGTGGGTCGAATACATCGAGATCGAGGGCGCCGGCCATGCCTGGAGCGGCGGCGACCCCGCCGGCAGTCATACCGACGCCACGGGTCCGGACGCGTCGTCACTGATCCTGCAGTTCTGCCTCGCGCAGACGCGCTGAGCGCGGTGCATCCATTCCGGCAAGGAGAAGCAGCATGTTGGAGCGACCGGAGGCAATCCTGCGGCAGGCCAATGCGGCCATCGCAGACGGCGACATCGAAGGATTCCTGCGCCATTGCACCGATGACATCCGTTGGACGACGGTCGGTGAATCGACGCTGGAGGGCAAGGACGCGGTGCGCCGGTGGATGGCGGTGGCCTATGCGCCGCCGCCGGACTTCACCGTCACCCGCTTGATCGCCGATGCCGACCATGTGGTGGCGCTGGGCGAGCTGAAGGACAGCGACGACAAGGGTGCTCCGACCACCCGCACCTATTGCGACGTCTGGCGGTTCCGCGACGGCAAAATGGCCGAGCTGCAGGCCTTCGTCATCTGACGTCTGCGGGCGTTCGCGGATGCGGTTTCACGTCCGGACCGCCCCGCTCCACGCCCCCGCGGAAGCGATGGAGGGCCGCCACCATGCGCGCGCGCGCCGGTGTTTCCCCCGAAGCCCCGGTCGCACAGTGCATCGACCCGGCTGCATGGCCACCGGGCTCAGCGGCCGTATTCGCGCAGGAAGGTATCGAGCGGCATCAGTGCCGGCGGTGGCAGGTCCTCGTCGAGCAGCGGTGCGAGCTGGCGACGCGCGGCCAGCCAGCGGGTCATGAAGCGCCTGGCCTGGGCGGCGGATGCAGCGGTGCCGGCGTGCTGCCTGCGCCGCCATTTCAGCCAGTAGCGTCCATCCGGATAGACCGCGCCCACGGCCTGCCCCTTCCACATCAGCATGTTCATGCCCACGCAGGGGCACCAGCGGTAGAGCATCGGGATCACCGGGCGCGCCCGTCGCGGCGCCTCGATCTCCTCCCGCAGCAAGGGGTTGGTCTGCCATTCCATCATCGGCCCAGCCTGGCGCGTCCGCGCCTCAGCGACTGAGACCCGGGCGCGTGCGGTGGCTCGTGGCGCACGCGCCGAAGGGCGCTACGTCGCGGCGGCAGGTCCGCATCCGCTGGCGCGCCTTCAAGCTGCGCGGGGGGCGAAAAAACGGACGCGTCGCAACAGTTTGCAGACACGCACCCGTCACACTTCCGGCACGCAACCAAGCCTAGATTCGCGGCGCGCTCCGGCGATATTCGCCCAGGAGGACCTGATGGGTACGCACAGGACGTTGGCGAAGAGCGCGGCATGTATCGGTCTGCTGGCCTGCATGGCCACCGCCCACGCACAGGACGCCTCCGGCAACACCGCACAGGCGGATTCGCGCACGGTGCTCTGGCGCTCGGACAACACCACGGTCAACTGGCATGCGGAGGGCGGCCTCAACCTGGTGGCCGAGTACAACCTCTTCTGGGACCTGTCGCGCGTCTACGATCCACAGGCGAACTTCGGCCCGGACACGCACTGGCTGGAGGGTTACTTCAAGCCCGGCCTGAGCTTCGTCCATGAATCAGGCAACCTCGACGTGTACGGCATGGCCTCGGTGGTGGGCTCGTTCACGCGCGGCACTGACGCCTTCGACGCGACCAACAAGGGCGCCACCACGATCGAGTCGGGCTATATCGGCCTGCGGACCCAGGGCGCAGACCCGACCTGGGACGTCTCGGTAGGGCCGCGCGAGCTGGTGCTGGGCGACGGCATGCTGATCGCCACCGGCGGCGAGAGCGGCTTCGAGCGCGGCGCGCTCAAGTTCGGCCCGCGCAAGGCGTGGCGGCATGCGGCGATCGCGCGCTTCAAGGCCGGACCCGGACACCTGACCGCTTTCCGCATCGCCCCCAACGAACTGAAGTCCAACGACGGCCACAACCGCCTGGCCGGTCTGGACTGGCGCTGGGACGGCAAGCCCGGCAACTTCGCCGGCGCCAGCTACATCCACGTGCTGAAGTCGACCTCGCCCTACATCCAGGCAGCGCCCGAGGGCATCGGCCCCTCGACGATCATCCCCGGCGGCCGCCATGGCACCAAGGCGATCAACCTGTATTTCCAGCTGACGCCGACGACCGGGCACCTGCGCAACTGGCTGCTCTCGGCCGACCTGGCCGTCGAGCGCAACCACCGCATCGACCTGCGCGCCTGGGGCGGGCGCGTGCGCGTGGGCTACACCTTCCACGACGTGCAGTGGACGCCATCGCTGACCTGGACGTACCAGACCTTCTCCGGCGACAACCCGAACACGCGCGCGCTCGAGCGCTTCGACCCGCTGTATTACGAAGGCTCGCCCGGCAACTGGGCATCGGGGTCCAAGTCCTCGATGGTGTTCATCAACACGAACGTGCGCAGCAACGAGCTGGCGCTCGCGGTCAATCCGACCCAGCGCGATTCGCTGACCATGCGCCTGGCGCGGCTGGACGCCAACCAGCTCAACAGCCCCCTGCAGTTCGGCCAGGCGACCCGCCTGGAACTGCTGGGCAGCCGGCTGGCGGTGGTCAATGGCGTGCCGTACACGCACCTGTCCGATGACCTGCTGCTCGAGTACGTGCGCATCATCAATCCGCACGTGTTCCTCACCGTCGGCGCCAGCGTGTCCAGACCCGGGAAGGGCGTCCGCGCACTGAGCCAGGGACAGAAGACCCCCGACTGGCACGATGCCTTCGTCACCCTGTTCTTCACCTATTAGGAGCCGTCCGTGACCGGCAGCCCGACAGTGCCTGGCGACGATGCTCCGTTGACCGCCGCCCAATCCGACCCGACCGCAATGGGCTGGATGCAGGGCTCTCCGCCGCCGCCCGACAAACGGATCACCCAGCCCGACAGCGTGTATTTCAGTTTTCCGAAACTGCGCTGGTCGGTGTGCCACATGCGCCAGCTGCTGCCGAGCGTCGAGGTCAGTCGCGGCCTCGGCAACGCGGTGCCGCTGGCGTACGCATCCGGCTCCGGGCGGCAGCGGTTGGAGGCGGAGATCGACGCGCTGGTGTTCAAGCCGCTCGACGAGCGCGCGCCGATGACGTGGGGGGAGTCGCTGGGGGTGAACTACACCGACGGCATGCTCGTCTTCCACCACAACCGCGTTGTGTACGAGCGCTACCTCGGCGGCCTGGCCGAGGACGGCCAGCACGCGGTGATGTCGATGACCAAGTCGCTGACGGGGCTTCTGGCGCAGATGCTGGTGGCCGAAGGCGCGCTCGACGAACAGGCGCTCGTGGTGGACCTCATCCCCGAGGTCGCCGGCAGCGCATTCGCCGACGCGACCGTGCGCCAGGTGATGGACATGACCACCGGCCTGCACTACTCGGAGGATTACAGCGATCCGGAGGCCGACATCTGGAAGTACTCGGCGGCGGCCAGCCCGCTGCCCAAGCCGGCCGGCTACACCGGCCCCAACGGCTACTTCGAGTATCTGCAGCAGGTGCGACCCGAGGGCCGGCATGGCGAGGCTTTCCACTACCGCACGGTCAACGCCGACATGACCGGCTGGCTGGTCGCGCGCGCGTCCGGCAAGTCGGTGGCCGAACTGGCCTCCGAACGCCTGTGGCGGCCAATGGGCGCCGAGCAGTCGGGCTACATGCTGGTCGACGGCATCGGCACGCCGTACGCCGGCGGCGGCCTCAGCGCCGGGCTGCGCGACCTCGGCCGGCTCGGCCTGCTGATGCTCAACGAGGGCGAGATCAACGACGAGCAGCTGTTCCCGGCCGAGGTGGTGCGCCACATCCGTGGCGGCGGCGATCCGGCGAAGTTCGGCACCGCCTATCCGGCGCTGATCGGCGGCAGCTATACCAGCCTGTGGTGGGTGTACCCGGGCGAGCACGAGGTGATTGCCGCACGCGGGGTACACGGCCAGACGATCTACGTGGACTTCACCGCGCGGGTGGTGATCGTGCGCCTGGCCTCGTTCCCCAAGCCCTCCAATCCGCTGATCGACCCCACCTCGATTCCTGCGTTCCAGGTGCTGTGCAGGCATCTGCAGCAGCACCAGCGGCACTAGCGTCGCGCACGAGGCTGACCACCCATCCGCGGTCCGTGCGCCCGCACTGCCGCTGAGCGCAGCGGGACAGGGTCAGGCGCCAGCCGGAGCGGCTTGACGCGTTGGACAGGATCGAAGGTGTCCACCCAGCGCGCGAGGCCCCGAGATGCAGTCCGACGAACTCGTTGCCCTGTTCGACCAGCAGGCCGCCGGCTACGACCGCCAATGGGCGAAGACCGCGGCGATCCGCGACTGCATGTACCTGCTGCTGGACCCGTTGCTGGCCGGGCTGCCCGACGCCGCGCGCATGCTGTGCGTCGGCGTAGGCACGGGTCAGGAGCTTGCCCATCTGGCCAGGACCTTTCCGCGCTGGACGTTCGTGGCGGTCGATCCGTCCGGCGCCATGATCGAGGCCTGCCGTGCCCGGGCGCGCGCCGACGGCTTTGACGAGCGCTGTCGCTTCCACCACGGGTTCCTGGAGTCGCTGGTCATCGACACCCCTTTCGACGGCGCGACATGCTTCCTGGTCTCGCAGTTCATCGTGAACCGCGCCGAGCGGGTGCGTTTCTTCTCCGGCATTACGGCGAGGTTGCGGCCCGGCGGACTGCTGGCCAGTTCAGACCTCGCCTTCGACACTGCATCGCCCGCCTACGGGGTGCTGCTGCCCGCCTGGCTGCAGATGATGACGAGGGCCGAAGTCGCGCCCGACGCATTGCAACGCATCCGCGACGCCTACGAGCGGGATGTCGGCGTGCTGCCACCTGCCGACGTGGCCGCGATCCTGCAGGCCGGCGGATTCGAGCCGCCGCTGCAGTTCTTCCAGGCCGGGCTGATCCACGGTTGGCTCAGCCGGGCGCGGCCCGAGCCGCGCGCAGGCGACGCTGCGGACGCGTGATCGCAGACCGCACTCCGCCCATCAGCGGCAGCCGTGAGGGGGCGCGGGGCCGCGGCGTCCGCAGTGTGGACAAGGCAGGGCTGCGACTTCCCGGCCCGCGCGTCCCCAAGGCCGCGGCAGAGCGGCATCGGACATGAATATCGCCACGACATCCGTCGCGCTACGCTCCCCAAAACTGAATACGCACGGGACTGGATCGGATGCGACTTGCGGATTTCATCGATGCACACACCCCGCAGATCCTGCGGGGCGCCGAGGCGTTTGCCCGCTCACAGGCCCCGGCGGGCGTGGAACTCAGCGCGAAGGAGCTGCGCAACCATCTCCCGGAAATCCTCAAGGCCATCGTGCTCGATCTTCGAAGCACGCAGACCCGCGAATCGCAGCGGGCGAAATCCGAAGGCCGCGCGCAGCCGTGCACCGGGCCGGAAACGGCCGCCAGTTATCACGGCAGGACCCGCGCCGTGGCCGGCTTCGGCCTGAACCAGATGGTGGCCGAGTACCGGGCGCTGCGGGCTTCGGTACTGCGCCTGTGGGCCGACCACGGCGCGCTCGCGGAATCGGGCGAGGACGTGGTGCGCTTCAGCGAAGCCATCGACCAGGCGCTGGCGGAATCCCTGGCCGAATACTCGGCGGAGGTGGAGTCGTGGCGCCAGATCTTTCTCGGCGCGCTGGGCCACGATCTGCGCGGCCCGCTGACCGCGGTCGTGTTCTCCGCCGATGTGCTCATGCGGAAGACACGCGGCACGCCGTATGCGCCCTATGTCGAACGGATCTCCAGCGGCGGCGAGCGCATGTCGCGGCTGCTCGACGACCTGCTCGCCTACAGCAAGAGCAAGCTCGGTACCGGCATGGATCTGCAACGCGAGATCTGCGATCTGGGCGAGGCTGTGGCCGAAGAAGTGGAACTGCTGCGCGCCGCCCTGCCCCGCACCGCGATCCACTTCCACACGGCTGGGGGCACAACGCAGGGCCGGTTCGACGCCTCGCGCGTGCGCGAAGCGCTGCACAACCTGGTCACGAACGCGGCCAAGTACGGCGACGCGGAGGCGGGCGTATCGATCGAGCTTTCCGGCGATGCCGATTGCGTGCGGGTGTCGGTGCGCAATGCCGGCGCGCCGCTGTCGGACGACGCCCTGCATTCGATGTTCGATCCGCTGCGCCGCGGCGCGAGCAACGCTTCCACGGGCGAGCACACGAGCCTGGGCCTGGGCCTGTTCCTGGTGCGCGAGATCGCTACCGCGCATGGCGGCAAGGTCAGCGGGTCCTCCGCCGATGGCCACACCACGTTCGTGATCGCGCTGCCGCGCGACGCCGAGCCTGCCGCGCGGGACGCGTCCTCGCAGATGCGCGGCGAGCCGGTCACCTGACCGGCAGCCGCTGTCCCGGCCATGCGGTGCGACGCGTGTGCGCCTTTCCCGCCTCGCCGATGTCCGCTCGTCGTCATGTGGTCGCTGCGTAACCCGACACCGGCGGCCGCCACGCCTCTGCTCAGACCTACAGCTCGAAGCGGTAGCTCAGCTTGACCATCAGCTGTTCGTCGTCGCGCAGCCGCAGGCTGTCGAACAGGGCGTCGTCTGCGCCATCGCGCCCCGGCCCGCTGGTGAAGCCGCCCCGCGCGCATCCCCGGGACCTGGCACTGGCCCGTGGATTCGCCACGTCGGAGGTGGACTCATTCGGTCTCGCCGCGACCCTCGGCGATGCGTCGTTGCGCCGCCTGCAGCATGTCGCCCGACGGCAGGTCGCACGCTGCGCAAGCGTCCTCAAGCACGCGCCGCTGCCTGCGGCGGATACGGCCACGCAGCGCGGTGGTCGTCGTCATCAACGCCAGCACGGCGCGCTGGGTGGACGCGTCGGAGCGGGCCAGGCGGGCGCGAACCTCGCTCCATTCCGGAATGCGCGCCTCGATCCCGAAGGTCTCGCACAGGCGCGCGAGCAGCAGGTCGTAATTGGGGTGCGCGTCCTCGGCGGCGACGATGAGTTCCGCAACGGCGTCCAGGGCCAAGCGCCTGCCGCCGGCGTCCAGTGGTGCGCGTTCGAGCGCCGCCACCGCCCCGTGGACCGCCGATGGACCGGCGGCGCGCACGCGCGCCTCGCGGATCACCCACCACGCGATCAATGCGTTCCAGCCTGCGAAGACGGGCACCGCCGCGAACGGCAGCAGCACGCGCAGGCCGCTTCGGCCCAGCACGCGGCGGACGAAGATGCGCACGACGACGCTGGTCGCGCCGACCTTGATGCGGTACAGCGCGGTGAAGGCCAGCATCTTCAGGCGCGAGGCCCGCGCATAGGGATCGACACCGTGCAGCACGCGGCGTGGATTGGGAATGTCGAGCGCGGCGCGCGACAGTCCCGTCGTCAGCACGTCGTGGGCATCGCGCCTGGAGAACGACAGGCCGGCCGCGTCGGCGATGCCCGCGACGCTGCGAAGCAGCACCCAGTACATCGCCAGCATTTCCAGCAGGCTCACCAGCAGCGCAACGCCGCCATACCACGCCCAGTAGGCGAGATCATTGCCGGGAGAGAGCAGCACTGGCTCCGCGCCGGTGACCAGCACCTCGCGCAGCCCGAGGTCCGCCCCGCCAATCAGTGATGCCGAGATCGCGCCCGACAGCCCGCACAAAACGATCGCATGGACCTGCAAACGGCGGATACGCGCACGATCCTCATCCCGCCACGTCCGGATCTGGCTGTCTTCACGATGGCAACCCCGGCGCAGGAAGGCCAGGCCCGCTCGCTCGACGGCGTTGAGGCGCTCGACGTCCGCTTCGGTCTCCACGGTGTTCCAAGGGCATTAAATGGGGCCGAGTCTAACGACGTCCGCGACGAGGCCGAATGCACGCGACCAATCTCGCCGCCTGCAGCCCGGCGCGTATGCGGAAGCCTGCGACACCACAAACGTGCGCTCGAGTGCAGCTGCGCGCCCGCTCACTCCCTGGCAGGCGTGTCGGGTGATGGCAGGCACACGCCGCCTCGTTGGGCGGCCATTTGCGCAGACGCCAAGGCGACCTGCTCTTGCCAGCGTTCGCCGGCCGGTGACGCCCGCAGGCGTTCCATGGCATCCAACAAGGCGCCGGGCCCATCGCGCATGGCCGCGACCAGGTCATGCCCGGCGGGACGACCCGCGTGCAGCTCCACCGCGCGCAGGGCCGTCATCGTGTCCGGCCCCGCCGCGCCATCATCCAGGAGACCGCGATCGCGTTGGAATTCGCGGACCGCATGTTCCGTGTTGGGACCGAATCGGCCATCCATCTCCAAGGGGCGGCCTTGGCGACCGACATAGCCCAGCGCATCGAGCTGCGACTGCAACATGCGGACCGCCTCCCCGCTGGACCCCGCGGACAGGACTCCATCGCGCGCTTCCGGCGGTTGCCTCACGGTGTCGTGCATCGGCGCCGTGCCGATCGCAGTTGCTTCCCGCCACGCCGCGTCCCGGGAAAGTCCACGATCGTGCGCTTCGGCATAGCGCGAACGCAGCGTCTCCAGCGCGTCCGCGCTTTGCGCCAGCGTGATGTGCGCGCGATTGGCGCCGCCGTAATAGCTCCGCCCTTCGCGCCGGGGGTCGCCGAAACTTGCCCACTCCCTGGCCAGTCCGTGTTGCGCCTGCTCCAGCGTGGCGCCGGGCACACCGATGATGAAGTCGCGGACCGCCGGCTGCTTTTCCCTGAGCAGATACTCCGAGAAGATCCGATCCTGCAGCGCGGGCGTGAAGGCTTCCTCGCGCTGGAGCCCGAGGCTGCGGACCGCTGCATCCATCGTCGACGGAATGATCTGGTACTTGCCCACCGCGAAGATCCGCTCGGGATCATGCCTCGGCCGATGCTGCAGATCCTGCACCGCCCCGACCGTGAGCTGCGAGAAGTCCATCGGCGGCTGGCCCGGGCGGATCCGCTCCCGTCCCGAGGCATCGACGTAGGTCCCGCGGTTGAAGGCGTCGTAGCCCGCTGCGCCGGACTCACCTTGATACATCAACCCATCGAGTGGATTACCCATTGCAGTACTCCTTCCGTGGAGAACGCGCGGCCTGGCGCGGCGACCGGATCATTCCGATGGCACGCTGTCCCACGCACTGACCTGTAGGGGTGCGTCCTCACCCGTCTGCGCCCAGTGTTCGATTTCGCCATACAGGCGTAATTCGAGGTCGTTCGGGCGCCCGGGGTGGCCGAACCGCACCAGGCAGCGCGCATCGGCACTGCAGGCCTGCAACTCCGGCAGTTCTTCGCAGACCCGGCACAGGGCAAGCGGAGAGGTGCCCGTGCAGACGGCGTCTGCGTCGCCACCGGCAACATCCGCCCTGCACTGCGGGTTCGGTCTGGGTATCCAGCCGGCAGCCAGGAGCTGCGAGCGGGCATCCCCGTAGGCCATCGCCGGATGCAGGCTGGCCGGCGCCGCGGCAGCGTCCACTGGCGCCGCCTCAAGGACCGCGGCCTGCCCGCCGCCTGTTTCGGCATTCGCGTCGGGGGGATTCCCGGAGCATGCCCCCAGGACCAAAGCGCCGAGACAGGCGAGGGGCAAGCCAGGATCGCGTGTTCGCCTCATGCGGACGCTCGTCAGTGGAGACAGAGGCATCCTGTGCGGTCTCGCAGCGCTGCTCAAGCAGACAATGCCGTGTTGGAACTCGGACATCGGTGCGCCGACGGGGAGCCGCTGCGGGCGGTGCGACCGTCGGCACACCTCGGCCACTTCACGCACGAGGGCGGCGATAGCCGCACCTCCCCCCGCGGCCCACTGCTCGTCGCTGGTGGGAGATCGCGCTGGCGGAGGCGCGCGACGCGGTCCTGGGCCAGCAGATGAAACAGGACATGGCCGACGTTACCGCCAGGCGCCTGGTTTCGGTCAGGTGCGGGTCCCAAGGCCCCTGCCGTCATCGGGCTGCACTCTACCCACGAGTCGGCGACAGAAGCCGTCTGCGCTACGGGCGTCGAGCGATGCGCGGCGATATCAGGACGGGATGTGGTAGGCAGGACCGGCGCGGCAGCCCGCAGCCCTGCATATGTCCCGGCTCAGGATCAGGCCACCGCGCCATGCGCGGGCCGGTGCGCCGGGGGGGGCGGTCAGCGTTGCAGGCGAGGCCTAGCCGCCACCCGCCTCGTTCGTTTTCCGCTCATCCGCGTCTTTCTTCTCTTGCGCGTCTTTCTTCGCCTGATCGTGGTGCCACTTGATGGCGAAGAACATGCCCGTGCCGAGCACGACCACCTTGAACACGATGAAGACGATGGGGAACCAGTCGTACATGTCTGCTTGTTTCCGGGCGTTGATTCGGCATCACATGCCGTGAGGTGCGCCCCTCCGCCTCACACGATTGCCTGGGCCGCGTGCTGTACGCGCCATCAGCGACCGGCAGTGTAGACCCCCCGGCAGGCCACGCCACGCGACAGTTTGTCGCAGCTGCGGGCCTTGTACCTCCGCGCAGCGGTACATCGAGCGGACGCCTGAATGGACGCGAACGGTCAACGGCGATCGCATGCCGCTGCCCGGCATGGCCTCCTACGCGGTGAGCAAGTCGGCCCTGCAAGGCATGGCGCGCGGCCTGGCCCGCGACTTCGGCCCGCGCGGTATCACCATCAACGTGGTCCAGCCCGGTCCGATCGACACCGACGCCAATCCCGCCGACTGCCCCATGAAGGACGTCATGCACAGCTTCATGGCGATCAAACGCCACGGTCGCCCGGAAGAAGTCGCCGGCATGGTGGCCTGGCTTGCCGGCCCGGAAGCGGGCTTCGTGACCGGCGCGATGCATACGATCGACGGCGCGTTCGGCGCCTGACTCCGGATGCACGGGGCCGGCCGGCGCGCCGGCTCCGACACGCATCGCGGAAGCGATCCGGGCCAGAACGCGATGTATCGGCCTGGGCCGCCGCTGAGCTGACGACAACCAAATTGCAGCCGCTCAACGCCACCGTGACGTTGCGCAGCTGCGCACGTTCCAGCAGTTCGAGGCGAACATGCGCCGTGCCCGGACCAGCGTCGCCAGCAGCGCGCTGCAGGACGTGGCCCGGGTGGCGCCGGCGATAGCGGCAGCGAAGCAACGACCACGCTCTGCTGCGCTACCGCTGCCCCCATCCCGTCGCATGGTCGACGCCGAAACGCATGCGCGGCGGCAATTGGAAGATGAAGTAGGGGTTGAGCGATGGCGGCCGGCTCGCTTCCTCCAGGCGTTGCTGCTGGGCTGCGGTCAGGGTGATGTCGAGCGAGGCGATGTTCTGCTGCAGCTGGCTGACGCGGCTGGCGCCCACCAGCACTGACGACACGCCGGGCTGCGCCACCGTCCAGGCCAGCGCCACTTCCGCCATCGACCGTTCCTGTTCGGCGGCCACGTCGCGCACCACGTCGACGATGTCGAAGTTGCGCTCGGTGAACAGCATGCCGCCGAAGGGATTGTCGCCATCGAGCCTGCCGTCATCGTCGCCGCGCGCGCTGTCATCCGCCAACGCGTCGCCCGGCAGGCGCGAACTGCGCGCGGCATCGGCGAGTTTTTCGCGGCCGTACTTGCCGGTCAGCAGGCCACCGCCAAGCGGGCTCCATGGCACCAGGCCGAGACCGAGTGCCTCGCCCGCGGGCAGCAGTTCCAGTTCCACGCCGCGATCGAGCAGCGAGTACTGGTACTGCAGCCCGACCGGCACCGGCAGCCCGTGCGCCTGCGCCAGTGTCGCCACCCGTGCCACGTACCAGGCGGGCGTATTGGAAAACCCGTAGTGCAGGATGCGCCCGGCCCGCACCGCATCGGTGAGCGTCCGCAGCACTTCCTCGGGCGGCGTGATGCGGTCCCAGACGTGCATCCAGTACAGATCGATGTACTCCGTGCGCAACCGGGCCAGCGACCCGTCGAGCGCGGCGCGCATGTTCTTGGCGCCGTTGCCGCCGCCGTGGGCATTGCCCTGCGTGCGTGGGAAGCCGGACTTCGTCGCCACCACCAGGCGCTCGCGGGTGCCCGCGTCCGCGATGAAGTCGCCGAGCATCGCCTCGCTGCGTCCGTCGCTGTAGAGATCGGCGGTATCGACGAAGTTGCCGCCCGCGTCGACGTAGGCGTCGAACACTGCGCGCGACGCCGCGGCGTCCGTGCCCCAGCGTCGCGCCCCGAAGGTCATCGTGCCCAGTGCGAGCGGGCTCACCAGCAGGCCGGAGCGGCCGAGGGTGCGGTAATGGGTGAGATCCATGGCGGTGTCCTGTGGCGTCGCCCGCAATGCGGGCTGGACCGACAGCCTAGAAGCCCGGACCGCGCGTGATTAGCCATTGCCGGATGCATGGGCCTGTGAGCACACTGCAGCAATGCAGCGCAGCCAGCTCAACGATCTGTTCGCCTTCGCCGCCGTGGCCCGCGAGCGCAGCTTCACCCGCGCCGCCGCCGCACTGGGGATCTCGCCCTCTGCCCTGAGCCACGCGATGCGCGGCCTGGAAGCGCGGCTGGGCGTGCGTCTGCTGGCGCGCACCACCCGCAGCGTGGCGCCCACCGAAGCCGGCCAACGCCTGCTGCAGTCGCTCACCCCGGCATTGGCCGGCATCGAGGACGGCCTGGCCGCGCTGGACGCCTGGCGCGACCAGCCGCTGGGCGCGTTGCGCATCACCACTTTCAGCTATGTCGCGCAGCGGGTGCTGGCGCCCAGGCTGCCTGCCTTCCTGCTCGCCCACCCCGGCATACAGCTCGAGGTGGTGGTGGAGAACGGCCTGACCGATATCGTCGCGTCCGGCTTCGACGCCGGCATCCGCTTCGGCGACACCGTGGAGCAGGACATGATCGCCGTGCGTGTCGGCCCCGACTTGCGCACGGTGGTGGTGGGCACGCCGGAGTACTTCGCCCGCCATCCCCCGCCGCAGACGCCCGACGACCTGAAGGACCACGCCTGCATCGGCTACCGCCTGCGTACCTCCGGCGGCCTGCTGCCGTGGGAGTTCACGCACAAGAGCCAGGACATCCGCATCCGCACCCGCGGCCCCCTGGTCGTCGACGACGTGGAGGTGGCCTTGGCAGCCGTGCGCGGCGGCGCGGTGCTCGGCTATCAGATGGAACAGGACGTGGCCGACGACATCGCGGCCGGGCGCCTGGTGCAGGTGCTCGACGCGTGGTGCATGCCGTTCGCCGGCTGCCATCTCTACCACCCGAGCCGGCGACAGACGCCGCCTGCGCTGCGGGCGCTGATCGATGCGCTGCGCTACGAGGGCTGACGGCGGCAGTGCGATGCGCGGAGAGACAGAGCCGGCCCGAGGTCGTCTGGCCTGTTCATTCCGGGCGAGCCGACCTTGCCCGAACAGCGAACCTGGCACCGTGCTCCCAGGCACGCGCCCGCCCGGATTTCGCGTCCACAGAAAAATGTCGCCGTTCGATGGCGCGTCCCAGCTCATGGTGTAGCCCCACATGCCGGCAACCCGCAAAATCGTTCTGCACTCCAGGAGCGGCCTTCGACCAGGATTGGACCTGCTCGTCGCCGAATGGATCCGCGAAGGCGTCCAGTACGTTGGCGTGGTTGGCCTCGACGCAGAGGACATCGTGGAAGCCATCGACTGGTTCTGCATCGGCGACGGCACCGATCCCTACGAGATGCTGACCGCATCGCACACGGCCCCTGAAACCATGGACGATGCCATCGCCCTGGCCAGCCAGGTGGACTTTCCGGGCGATGTATCCATCGTCGTGTTCTAGCGCGGACAAAGCCTTCTTTCACGGCCACGGTGGAGCACATGATCGCGGCCGGAACGATGCGATCGACACGGCCCTTGCCGCCCGTCGATTTCCGAGCTGAAGCTGCGCAGGCCACCGGTCGCCCGAGACGCGATCGCTTGTCGCCGATCGGCCATCGCCGCGCCCGGAAAGCACTTGTCGCGGCGGACGTGCAGGCATAGCGTGGGAGCCCTGCACTCCAGTGGCCTGACCCGGGAGCACGCGCGTATGAACTTCGGCATCAGCATCCTGTTCCGGGCCATTCCGCTGCTGATGGGACTGGTCTGCCTGGCCCTCGGCTGGTACGTCTACAGCGGCGGCAGCGATGCGGATCATCGGGTCGCCGGGCATGTCCTCATGTCGCTCACCGCCATCTGCGTGGCGCTGTTCACGACCGCGGCCATGATCATCCGCCAGATCACCAAAACCTTCGCCCCGCGCTGGAAAGTGCTGCTGCCGATCCTCGGTTACAGCGTGGCGACGGCGACGGCGGTGTGGGGCCTGGTCGTGCGCGGCGGACCGTCGGCACCCGACTTCGTCGCCGGGCACATCATGTTCGGGGTGGCGCTGATCGGCGCCTGCGTCACCACGGTCGCGGTCGCATCCAGCGTGTTCACCCTGATCCCGCTCAACAGCGCAGGGCGCCCCGAAGACGGGCCGCCACCGGGCGCCTATGGCCGCGAGATCGCCATGACGCTGATCTTCGTGCCCGTGGCCGCCGCGCTCGTGCTGGCGGTATGGGCGGTGGTGCTGCTGGGCGACGCCTCGCAAGCGCCGCACTACGTCGCCGGGCACGTGATGCTGGGGCTGGCGGCGATCTGCGCCTGCCTGATCTCGCTGGTGAGCACAGTCGCGCGCCAGGTGCGCAACGAGTTCGGTACGCGCGAGCGCTGGCTGTGGACGGCGTGGGTGCTGCTGCTCGGCAGCGTCGTGATCGTCTGGGGGCTGTTCGTGCTGTTCGGCTCCGACCGCCCCGAACGGCTTGCCCCGGGCTGCGTGCTGATCGGCCTGGGCCTGATCTGCTACAGCATCTCGTCCAAGGTGTTCCTGCTGGCCGCGGTGTGGCGGCGCGAATTCGCGCTGGCCAACCGGGTGCCGCTGATTCCGGTGTTCACCTGCCTGGCCTGCCTGTTCTTCGCGGCATTCCTGAGCGAGGCGGCGCTGACACAGTCCGGGCTGTTCGTGCCCTCGCGCGTGCTGGTCGGCCTGGGCGCGGTGTGCTTCACCCTGTTCTCGATCGTCTCGATCCTCGAGGCGGGCACTTCGCGCAAGACCTGAACACTGCGCGGCACCTGCGGATGCGCCCCTGACGCGAGGCGGCGTTGCATGGGCGCCCGGCCAATTCCATGCAACGCCGCATCAGTGGCGCGGGGCGAGGCGATGCCTCGCCGCTATCGCGCTGCAGAGATCGCTAGGGAATGATCGCGATCTTCAGCACGCCGTCGCGCTGGTTGGCGAACAGGTCGTAGGCCTCGACGATGTCGTCGAGCCCGCGTTCGTGCGTCACCATCAGGCCCAGGTCCAGCCGGTTGGCGGCGATCACGTTCATCAGCCGGCGCATGCGCTCCTTGCCGCCGGGGCACAGCGCGGTGCGGATGGTGTGGTCGCCGAGTCCGGAGGCGAACTGCTCCAACGGGATGTGCAGGTCCTCGGAGTAGACGCCCAGGCTCGACAGCGTGCCGCCGGGGCGCAGCACCTTCATCGCCTGCGCGAAGGTGGCCTGGGTGCCGAGCGCCTCGATGGATCCGTCGGCGCCCTTGCCACCGGTGAGCTTCATCACCTCCTCCACCACGTCGACCTCGCGGAAGTTCAGCGCCACGTCCGCGCCCAGCTGCCGGGCGATGTCCAGGCGGTGGTTGTTGCCATCCACGGCGATGATGGTGGTGGCGCCGAGCAGGCGCGCACCGGCAGTGGCGCACAGGCCGATGGGCCCCTGCGCGAACACCACCACGGTGTCGCCGATGCGGATGTTGGCGTTCTCCGCGCCCTTGAAGCCGGTGGACATGATGTCCGGGCACATCAGCACCTGGGTGTCGGTGAGGCCGTCGGGAATCGGCGCCAGATTGGCCTCGGCATCGGGCACCAGCACGTACTCGGCCTGGGTGCCGTCGATCCAGTTGCCGAAACGCCAGCCCGCGGTGGCCTTGTAGCCATGCGCGCCGCACTTGCCTTCGGGAATCAGATAGCTGCCGTCCTGGCTGGGCACGCCGTCCTGGGCGGCGTAGCTGTTGAAGTTGGGGCAGATGGCGCCGGCGATCACCCGTTGCCCTTCGCGGTAGCCCTTCACCGCGCTGCCGAGCTTCTCGATCACGCCGACCGGCTCGTGTCCGATCGTGAGCCCCGGTGCGACGGGATACTCGCCCTTGAGGATGTGGATGTCGGTGCCGCAGATCGTGGTGGTGGTAATGCGCATCAGCGCGTCGTTGGGACCGACGTCGGGGATGGGCTTGTCGACCAGTTCGATGCGCCCCTTCTCGATGAAGGCGGCGGCTCTCATCATGCGTGCCATTGGCGTGCTCCTTCCGGCCTGGATGTGGCGGGGGTGGCGGACCATCGAGACGCAGTTTTCGGCACGCCGGGACCACTCTTAAGGCCGCGCACGTTAGGTCACCGAGACGATCGGGCTGAATACTGCGGCGACATTGCAGGCTGCGTATTCACAGGCACGTAGTCGGCTCGGCCGCGACCGCGTTGCGTGCTTTGCGGCCGGCAAGCGCAACCGGCTCTGTGCCGATCGGCGACAGCCGCGGGGCGTGGCCAGGCGCACGGACGTAACTTTTTCTCGCGGCGGCACCGCAGCAAGTGTTGGGCGCTGGATGCACTGCTTGGCAGGCACGAGCGCAGGTAGGGCGATCCCTCGCCGCGCTTGTCGACCAGCTCGTGCGCAGCCTTCTCGATGAAGGCGGCTCCATCATCCGGGCCGACCCGTTTTCCTCGGCGTGCCTGCTGCGTCAGCGGAGCGCGGTTCCCGCGCAGCACGAGAAAGTTCCGCGTTCCAAGGCCTTCATGTCACCCAGGCGGTAAGAATCTCTCAACCCAAATCCGACAGCTCGCCGGGCGCGAAATCACATCAGATCCATGCACGCGCAGCATCACGTTCGGCTGTGATGTGTCTGGCACCAGCCCTTGCAGCGCTCCGCGTCCCGGCAGGAGCCACACCTGTCGGCATCATTAGTCAGGACCCAGGAACCCGCGCCGTAAGCTGCCGCCTGCGCGTCAATCTGCAGCGCCTTCAAGCGGCACCGCTGGAGGTGACAGATGCCAATGCAGCCGGGTCAGCAAGCGATCGCAGATCGGCGGATCGCGGTTGCCGAGGCACACCATGGTCATGTCGTTGGTCGGATAGATCGACAGCGCGGCGCTGTTGCCGGGCGCGCCGCCGCCGTGGCCCCAGTGCGGGAACTCGGGCGGGCCTGACGAGATGAAGCCGTAGCCGTACCAGTCGGTCTGCTGCCTGATCGCCTCTTCAAACAGCGGCAGCGGAATCAGCGTGCCGGCCTTGATCGCTTCGACGAATCGCACTTCGTCGTCGGCCGTGGTGACGCCGCCGCCAGCAGGCGTGCCGCGCCACGGCAGCTGATCGGCGCTCGGCACCAGCGTGCCATCCTCGTTCTGCGTGTAGCCACGCGCGATGTCACCCATCTGCTCCAGCGTCGGGTAGCGCGTGGCCGTCATGCCAGCCGGCGCGAAGATGTGTTCGGCGACGTAGTCGTAGTAGCTCTGGCCGCTGGCCGCCTCGACCACGGCGCCGAGCAGCAGGAAGCCGTAGTTCGAATACTCGAAGTC
>Ga0233369_1000246_pt1 | contig 26599 bp, 44 predicted proteins | sample ElkDunMinimDraft_26_FD_191537 | JGI IMG/M metagenome (GOLD analysis project Ga0233369, IMG submission 191537) | Fecal eukaryotic communites from dung pellets of Tule Elk in California, USA - Elk Dung D16 | ecosystem: Host-associated > Mammals > Digestive system > Large intestine > Fecal | place... | reverse complement strand
AGGGCGCGCTCGCAGTTGCGATGCGCTTCCAGCTGGTCAACGATGCTGTTCGTGCGACCCAGCGCCTCGAATGCCCTGACCGTCACGTCGCAGCACTCGATCAGCTCGGCCACGGCGGCGCGGGCTTCGTAAAGGCTGTCGGCGTAAATAGACCCGTGCGCACCAGCTCTATCAGCTTCAACTTGGAATCTATTTGCCGCCGTGCGAATCACCGCCACCACGTCAACCCCGCTCATGCCGCCCACCTGCTGCGCGCCATGTCCTGCGCCTCGGCTGCCTCGCTTTCTTCCTGCGCCACGCGGAACGCTGCGTCGGTCGAGGCGTCGCGGGCCAGGTACTCGCGGACCTGCTGTTGCAGGCGGTGCCAGAACACCAGCTCATCCTCCCGGCCGCCCATCAGCGCAGCGGCGAGATTGGCCGCGAAGTGCGTGTTGCCTTCGCTGTTGTGGTCCGACGTGCCGGCCAGCTCGTCCAGCGCCTCCGCAACGTGGCGGGGCGACTCCATGCGCTCGTTGACCAGCTGCTCGGTGATCGCGGCAACGCGGTCGTTAGCCTCAGCCTCCGACTGCCCGTCGATGTGCAGCTGGTGCGCGCGGTTGTAGGCGGTCATGCCGACACCGCCACGTCCGCGATGCGGGTGCTGAACGCTGCCGGCGGATCAAAGCCGATGATCTCGGCGACGATGGAATCGAAGCGCGCAGACCAGTCGCCGCGAATGAATCGGGTTCCGCCAGAGCAGATCCGGAACGCAGCGTCGATCTGATCGGACTGCGCCTGGGTAACAACAACCTCGACTGCCTGCTGCATCTCGTCTCTCCCGGTGCCGGGTCGTCCGGCTTGATGGAGAGTGTCTACCCGAAAGATAGCCATGTCAAGCATCCGGATAGACTTTTTTTGCAGCCGGGCAGACAAGCCCGAAATCAGGGCACAAAAAAACCCGCCGAAGCGGGCTTTTGGTCGTTCGTGGCGCCTATCTGGCGCTCATGCACTCCACGAACGCGCGGTCGCCGAAGTCGGCGATTTCCCGCTCACGCTGGGCGGCGCCCGCCGATCTGGGGCGCGAATAGGCCGCGAGGATGGTCCGCCGGATCGTGTCGTCTATGTCAGAGCCGAACCGCTTCATCATGTCGTCAGCGGACTCGCCGGACTGGCGGGCGGTCATCACGGTTCGGGCGGATGACGCCCACGACATGCACACCGCGTCCCGCTCCGGCGAGCCTCCGGCGGCCAGGGCCGCAATCATCACTAGTTCAATCATGCCGCTCATCCGTACCGACTCCTGATCAATCCCGCATCCTCAAACGACACCCCATCGCGCATGCAGTCCTGCGCCCGCTCCAGGTCTTTGTGCAGCGCGATCAGTTCCTCGTCGCTCAGCTGCTCAATGCCGGGCAGCCCGAAGCACGCTTGGTCGATCAGGATCTGCATCGGCATACCCCAGCGTCGGCGCAGGTGCCGGATCATCCGGCAATGTGACTCGCGCTCCAGGTCGTGCATCTGCGTGGCTGCCGGCGCATCCGCCTTGACCACCGCCAGTTTTGGCCGGGTTTTGTGCTTCTCGTGGAGTTCCCGTGTCCTAGCGGCCAGCCGCTTCGCGAGTTCTTCCCACTTCCCTTTGTCCGACATCCTCCACACTCCTGATCCGCTTCGCCAATATCTTGGTCAGGTCAAGAACGTTGTTGGCGCTCACCGGCTGCCCGAACTCCTCCACGACTGCGTAGGCGATCTCCAGAAGCACTGGGTCCCTGATCTCGTCGGCGGGAAGGCCGACCAGCTCCAAGTAATGCGACAACAATATGACCGTGGCGACGATCTTGTCGGTGTCCGGTTGCACAGAATGAGACTTGCCCGAAATCGGCGCGGGCTGTTCAGCTTTGACCGCCGCAGGATCGGTGTCGAGCCAGCCGCGGGGGAGATGGAACGCTTGCTCGATCGCGCGCGCGGACGTATCGCGCAGGTTCTTGGCGCCGTTCTTTTCCGGATCGCGTAACCAGGCGCTCGTTTGCTTCGGGCTCTTGTTCATGCGGCGGCTGAAATCCGCCTGGCTACCGTTCGCCTGCTCATCGATCAATTGGCGCAGGCGCGCCCGCCGAATGTCGTGGATCGTTCTCATGCGTGAAGGGTAGGGCGCAGCCGCGCTCGGGTGGTCTACCCGCTGAGGGGGTGAGGTTGCTTCCATCTCTACCCTGCGGGTAGAGTCCGATCCCATGGACCTCAAAACATTCAACTCAGACATGGCCCGGCGCCTCGCGCTGGCGGATCGGCTCGGCTGCAGCCCGGACTACCTGTGGCAGCTCGGGGTCGGGTTCCGGCCAACCGGCGCCAAGCGCGCCAAGCGCCCCAGCCCTGAGCTGGCTCAGCGCATCGAGGCGGCCACGCAGGAACTGGGTCAGGTAGTGCCGAAGGAAAGCATGCGCCCGGACATCTGGCCGGACGCGGTGGTGGGGAAGAAGGCGGCTTGAACTCATCGGCTCGGTCCATGTGGGTCGGGCCTTTTTTGTACGTCGGCGAGGTCGTCCCACGCCGTCCCACGTTAGGGGAACGAGAGTGACACACGCACAAATCCCTTTGTTTTACGACACTTACGAAGATGCGATCCGCGACTGCGTGACCGCGCTCGGTGGCTTCAAGCGGGTCGGCAGCGCGCTGTGGCCAGCCATGCCAGCGGACGATGCGGGGCGGAAGCTGTCCGCCTGCCTGAACACCGACAAGCGCGAAAAGCTCGACCTGGGCGAGCTGCGCCTGATCCGCCGTGAGGCGCGCAAGGCGGGCATCCACATCCTCGCGCACTACGAGGCGCGCGATGCCGGCTACTCCGAGCCGCAGCCGCTGAACCCGGAAGACGAGGCCGCGCAGCTGCAGCGCGAGTTCATCGCAAGCGTCAAGGCGCTCGAAGCCATCCAGGCGCGGATGGGGCGGGTGGCTGCGTGATGACCGAAGCCCGCGACTACATCCGGTTCGTGGGGGGTGGGGCGTGACCTCGCATACGGCCACGCGCTACTTCACTGGCAAAGCTTGCAAGAGAGGTCATCTGGCTGAGCGCTATTCAGCCACGAGGACTTGCGTCGTATGCGCTGCCGAACGATGCCGGGAGTGGCAGTCAGCGAACAGGCGCAAGTATTTGAACGCGCAGAACGAAGCGCGCCGAATCCGCCTTTTTGGCATGGACCGCAGCAAGTACGACCAACTGCTTTATGAGCAGGGCGGCGGGTGCGCCATCTGCGGTGATCAGAACCGCGATGGCCGAATGCTCGCGGTCGATCACGACCACAAGTGCTGCCCGGGCGGAAGAACCTGCGGATCTTGCGTGCGGGGGCTGCTCTGCGATGCGTGCAACCACGGCATCGGAAAGTTCCGAGACGAGCCTCGGCTGCTTAGAAAAGCGGCGGAGTACGTATCCAGATGACCAGCTACTACAACGAATTTGATCCCTACGCGGCCCAGTGGCTGCGCAACCTCATCGACGCCGGCCTAATCGCGCCTGGCACCGTCGACACACGGAGCATTGTGGATGTACAGCCCGACGACCTCGCCGGATACCGGCAGTGCCACTTCTTCGCCGGCATCGGCGGATGGTCTCTCGCAGCCCGACTTGCTGGGTGGTCCGATGACCGCGAACTCTGGACCGGCTCCGCGCCGTGCCAGCCGTTCTCGGTCGCCGGCCAAGGCAAAGCCCAGGCTGACGATCGGCACCTGTGGCCCCACCTTGCGCGGCTCGTCCGTGCCCGACGGCCCGCTGTCCTCATGGGAGAGCAGGTTGCGGCAGCGGTTGGCAAGGACTGGCTCGACGGAGTGTTTGCTGACCTGGAAGGCATCGACTACGCCTGCGGGGCGGCCGTTGTCCCGGCTTGTGCCGTCGACGCGCCCCACCGACGGGACCGCTTGTGGTTTGTGGCCCACGCCAGTGGCGAACGACGACAACAAATCGCCCGAAGCTCACATGGCAATGAAGGCGCGCATGAAGGGCGGGCCGCGGTACTGCATCACGTCGCTGCAGGTGATGGCCAAGGCGAGTGCGCTTTGGCCAACGCCGACCTGCAACGACGCGACGGGATCGACGCACGCATACGGTCCGAAGCAGCCGGACGGGTCGCGGGTGGATTTCCTGAAGCTCCCGGGCGCGGCGCGGGTGGCTTCTGGCATGGAGCATCGGCCGTCGTCGGGCACGACGGCAAAAGTCGTCGGACACCTGAACCCTCAATTCACTTGCTGGCTCATGGGGTTCCTGCCCGAGTGGGACGCCTGCGCGCCTACGGCAATGCCATCGCGCCCCCGCTCGCCGCGGAAGTGATCGGCGCCTTCATGGACTGCTACCCGGAGTCAACATGACCCCAGCCATCGCCACCGTGCAAGACCAGCGCGAAGCCGACCGCTTCTTGACGCTCCTGGACGAGACCGCCGAGACGTTCTGCTTCCGCGTGTTCGACGATAACGAGGATCGCAAAGATCCGCGTCTAGCCGGGAAGTTCGAGGGGTCGCTGCACACGTGCTGGCCGCGGCTCGTCGCTGCACAGCAGGCCGGCTGCGGCGTCTATGTCGTGGTCAACGCCGGACAGCAGACGAACGACACGATCTACCGCGTGCGCGCAGTGTTCGCCGACTTCGACGGCGCGGCGCTCCCCGGTCAATTCGACCTCGAGCCGCACATCATCGTGCAGTCCAGCCCGGGCAAGTGGCACGTGTACTGGCTGGTCGATGGCCTGACCGTCGAGTCGTTCAAGGACATCCAGCGCAACATCGCGGCGCGCTACGGATCGGACAAGACGGTGAACGACCTGGCGCGCGTGATGCGCTTGCCCGGCATGTTTCACCAGAAGGGCGATCGGTTCCTCGCGCACGTGATCCACGAGTCGGGCGAGCTGCCCTATTCGGGCGAGGCGATCATGCAGGCGTTCGGCACGCCGCCCGAAAACGCCTCGGCCCCGGCGCCCACCCTTGGCCAGAACGTCGAGGAGAACCGGCACGCCGACATCCTTAAGCTGACCCTGATGCTCGCGCACTCGGTCCGTAGCGGGGCGATGACGCGCGCCGAGGCGCTCGACCTGATGCGCCAGCGCCGGGACTCTGGCCGGTGGAGTCGCCACGTGCCCGACGACGAAATCCTGCGCGCGCTCGACGGCGCTCTGCAGAAGGGCGGCGCCGTTGTCCTTGCCGAGCCCGAGGAGCCCGCACGCGACCTCACAACCTCACTCCTCGCTGCCTGTGTGCCGTTCACCGAGGAGGAGCGCGCACAGGCCGCTGTGCCGCACCCGCATGCCTTCATGTCCGCCGACGGCCGCAGCGGTTTGTTCCCGCTGGGCGAGGTGACTGTGCTCGCCGCCCCAGGGCGAGAGGGCAAGACGACGGCCGTGGCGACGATCACGACCCACTACGGCCTTGGCTGGCCGCTGGCAGGCATGGCGCCCGAGTCGATCGGCTCCGTGATGATCTACTCGGCCGAGGATGACCGGGCGCAGTACTGCCGCAAGCTCGAGGCCCAGGTCGCCAAGATGGCACCGGCCGACGCCGCCAGGCTCAACGCCAACGTGCTCGTGCCCGAGCTCCACGGCGCCATGCTGGCGGCCTATCGCGAGATCGTGCGGCTTGAGCAGCGCAACCCGGTGCGCGGGCCGATCGTCGAGCACCTGATCGACGTCATCCGGCAGCTCAAGGACCGCGAGTGTCCGCTGGGGCTGGTGATCTTCGAGACCGCCAGCACGCTGTCCGACGCCGAGGAGGACAACGTCGGCCTGCGGATCCTGGTCGCATCGCTCAAGCACATCGCCAAGATGACCGGCGTGGCCGTGGTCCTGACGCACCACACCAGCCAGGAGTCGGCGACCAAGCTTCCGACGCTCGAGCTGTCCGAGTCCGCATTCCGCGGCGGCACCGCACTGGTGAACAACGCGCGGCAGACGCTCCTCGCCGTGAACCTCGGCAGCAACGCCGACCCGTTCCCGGACAGCGACGCGCGCACGCTCCTGCGACGCATGGCAGTGCCTGGCGAGTCCTCGCGCGTGACCATGATCGCCTGCTTGACCTCCTCGAAGTCCGCGGAGCCGGCGCCAATGTTCATGCGCTGGGAAGACTCCGACCCTTACGGCCCCCGCACTGTCGAGATGAGGCCCGCCTCGCCTGTCGCCGGCAAGTCCTGGCGCGGGGTGTTCAAGCTGCTCTCTGGCGCGCGTGTGGAGGCCAGGGAGGAGCAGAAGGTCGAGAAGGAGCAGGCCAACGTCAGGCTCGTGGTACGGGCCGCGTGTGAGCTGGCAGAGGCCGGCGACCACCCCACGGTCGCCAAGGTGTCCGCGAAGTGTGGCCGGAACCCGGGCTGGGCGAAGCCGTATTTGGCCAATGCGGTGGCCCTCGACTACTTGATTCGGTCCACGGAATCGGTGCCAAGGACTCGAGGAGTTACCGACGTATACCGGCCTCCCAGCAAGGATCGGCCGTGGGAATCGGGCGACTCCTTGGTTAACCCCTCGGCGCCTTGGGCCGTTTCCAAGGAGTCGGAGGAAAGTGATGCGCAATCAATCACTTAACTCCTTGGTTGACTCCTTGGTGACCCCTTGGAAACCCGTAGGGCTTGAACTAGGGGGTAAAGCGGCGCTGTCAGGCGCGCTTACCCCCGTTCCAGCCCCGGCGACTACTACTCCTTGGTCCTATACCCCTAAGGGGGCAAGGAGTAGTCGATCAAGGAGTCGCGACCCTGCTGTCAGGGTTACTGAACTTGTCAGTACAGGAATGACGCCATGACCGACCGAATCTGCCCCAAGTCGGGCAAGCGGATGCTCAAGCGCCAGGAGGCGGACCGTGTGGTCACGCTTGCGGCCCGGCGGGTGGAAGTGGCGCGGGTTCCGATCAGCACCTACCGGTGCCCGGAGTGCGGCAGGTGGCACACCAGCGGCATGAGCCAGTTGGAGCACCGGGTGCGGATGCTCGTGCGGGAGGCGGCGTGACCGAGCACGCCGAGGCCGCGATGCTGATGCGGGCTGTGCGCGGCGCTGTGGATGTCTGGCCGGAGCTGCGCTGGTTCGCGGCGGTGCCCAATGGCGGCCATAGGAGCAAGCGGGCCGCAGTCGCCATGAAGGCCGAGGGCGTGAACCCAGGCGTGCCGGACTACCTCATGCCCGTGCAGCGCGGCGGCTACGTGGGGCTGGCGATCGAGCTCAAGACCGACAAGGGCCGCGTGAGCCCGGACCAGCGGGACTGGCTGGCCCATTTGCAGGAGCAGGGCTGGCAGGCGGTGGTTGCGCGGGGCTGGGAGGAGGCCTGGGGCGTGGTACGCGACTACATGGCCGCTGATGGGCCTGAGCGCGACGTAGAGGCCGGCGTGGGGTTTGAGACGAATCCGCGTGACCCGGAAGATAGACGGCCCGCAAATCGACGCACAGAGCGTTCTAGCGCATACGGCAAATCTGCGTAGTTGGGGTTGCAATGTCTACCCTCGGGGTAGACGATAGGTGAAACCAGGGAGGAAGTTGGGATGGGACAGAGAGAAGCGCAAGACCTGATCAACGTGGAGGCGCAGGCGCGCGAGACGGCGGACGTCGCGTTGTCTGCGCGCATATATGAACTGGGAGAGCAGGTGTCCGATCTGGCGTCCGCCGTTGCGGCCTTGGCCACGCTGATCATCGATGCAGGCGCTCGGCCGGAGCCCGCCCCATGACCCCCTTCTACGCAGCCGCCGCCATCGGCCTCGCCTTCGGGCTGGGCTTCTGGTCGGGCGGGAAGTGGTACGCGACCCGGCTGGTCTGGAGCATCGCAACGGGCACGAGCGCAACGGCCAAGCGCCTGCGCGCGGCATTGGGGGTGGTGGAGTGAACAAGCCAGATTGGAAGGACGCGCCGGAGTGGGCGCAGTGGGTGTACTTGGGCTTATCGGGGCATTGGTTTTGGACTTACCAGAAGCCTAGGTGGTCATGGTTCATTTGCGCCTTCATTTCACCATCTGAGTCCCGGTGGTGTGCGTCAGGAGTTGAAGCCCTTGAATGGGGCTGGCGAGCGCGCAAGAAGTCCTTGGAGCCCCGCCCATGACCAACAACACGACGGCGGACACGACCGCCAAGGATGAGCAGTGGGTGCTGCTGGTCAAGGGGCAGGAGATTCTGCCCGGCGATCAGATGCTCTGCGACGACGCTGAGATGTGGGTGACGTTGGCGAGCCCAGAGGGCGAGATCTTCGACCCGTCGAAGTACCTGCCAGTGCGCCGCAAGCGGTCCGCCATTGCGCGCGAGGGTGTGGTGGTCCGCTACAAGCATGGCAAGTGGAATGGACTGATGACTCCGGATCCGGCTGGCTACTTCGTTCGCGCTGAGGACTACGACACCCTGCGCGCCCAGCTCGAAGCGGCGGAGGCTGAGGTACGTGCGATCTGGGACGCCATGCCCGCAACACTCAGATACTTAGACCTGCCGGATGGTGGCGACGTGCCCCTGCCCGAGCAAGTGCGTCGTATGGGCGAGGATGTTGTAAACCAGCAGGCCCGAGCCGAAGCCGCCGAGGCTGAAAAGCGTGAGGCGTGGGCAGCAGTCGAGTCGAAGGCCGGCTGGGAATGGAAGAAGCGAGCAGAAGCCGCCGAGGCCGAGGTGGCACGGCTTGGCGCAGTTCTGGACCGGATCGCCGGCTACACCCTGAGCCAGTTTGCGGGGCCATGCGACATGGTTGTGCAGTGCGTCCATGACGCCATGGCCGCCCGCACCAAGGAGGCCACCCCATGAGCGCCGCCCCCGTATTCGAACCCCGCACCCGCGCACCGTTCCGCGAGCGCGTCTACGCCCTGGCCGGCCACACGACCTACCGTGAACCGTCCGGGCCGTCGACCACGCAGCGCACCGTGCCTGCAGACCACATGATCGCCGCGGCCCTGTCCTTCGGGCGCCGCGACCCAGCCGACATCGGGCCGGATATCGCGATCGACATAGCGACAAACCGCCCGGCGAACTGGCGCAAGGTCTGCGAATGGCTGGGGCGCTCGCTGGCAGCCGACCGCACGGCGTCCTGCGTCAGGCTGCGGCCCTACGCCGCGCACTACGCGCTGTGGGCATACAACGCCCTGGTGCAGGGCCACAGCTTCCCGCCAGCGATGGAGGGCGTGTCGGAGCGGGATCACGGCGATGTGGGGCTGTACGCCTGCCTGTTGCTTGAGCGGGCGGCCGAGGATGCGCTGGCGCAGGCTGCGCGGAAGTGGAGGGTGGAGTGAGTAAGATGGCGGGCATGGACATCGAAGCCGAAGTTATCCGCCGCTGCCGCGAGTACCTTTACCCGGCAGCGCAAGATGCCACGGATGCCGAGATCATGGAGCACATGGACGGGACGCTATTCGTGGCGTCAGTCCGGCTTAACTTGGCGCGCGGGCAGTTCGCCCGTGAAGTCCGGCGCGAGTTGTCGGGGACGTGGCAGGCGCTCAGGCGCCGAGCGAGTTGGTGGAGGGCGCCGTGACGGGGGCCGCCAGCATCGACACACACTGCGCCTGCGCAGCCTGCGAGCTGTCGAGGCGCGCGGAGATCGTGGGCGCGGATGTCTGCCCGGACGAGATGGAGGCATGGCACCGCTTCCTGACGGAATCCGACGGGTGGCACCCAATGTCTATCAAAGGGGTTGACACCGGACACCTTGCCCGCTAACGTCATGGTGCGCCGGTTTGTCTGGCGCAACGGAGAGGAATGCGCAGGCTGATGCGCGGTGCCAGGAGCGGAACAGTCCGACCATGGGCCTGAACTTTGTGCGTGTACCCATGCGCGCACATAAGCCGGAGATCAGTGCCGGCCCTCTCCACCCATTCCAGACGACCGCCTAGCGCGGTCGTTTTTCGTTTCCGGACCCAAGAGGCCCGCATGACCCTTCCGACTGACGCAGCGGCCCGCAAGGCGGTCCCGCTGGCCTCTGGCGTTCTGAACTACTTCCCCGCCGCGCTTTGCGCCGTGGCCGAGCTGTCCGCCAAGGGCAACGAGCAGCACAACCCCGGAAAGCCGCTGCACTGGGACCGGTCGAAGTCGGGCGATGAGGCAGACGCACTGGTGAGGCACCTGATGGAGCGCGGCACCATCGACACAGACGGGATCCGCCACTCGGCGAAGGTTGCATGGCGCGCATTGGCGCTCCTGCAAAAGGAACTGGAGGCAGCCGGGGCACCCTTGGCGCCCGGCGCTCGATATTCGGTGATGGCCGACCGCTACGCGGCCGCTGTGGCTTCGGAGTCGGCCGCATGATCTGCCCTCATTGCAGCGAGGAGACAGGCAAGCGCAACGGCACCGGCCGGGCGATCTGCACGAGCTGTCGGCGGACGTGGACGCTCCGCCCAGACCCTGGCGCGTTGCAGCCGATCCCCGATGGCTACATGGCCAAGGGTGTCAGCACGCTGGTAGGCCCAGACGGAAGCATCAAGGCGCAGTGGATCAAGACCACAGCCGACATGGAGCGTCAGCGGGAGCTGCAGCTGGCCGCGCTCGAAGCGATGGCGGCCGAACTTCCGCGCGTCTCGCCGCGTAAGGCGACGGGCGCGTGGTCGCGTGAACTGCTGACGGTGTACCCGATCGGAGACCCCCATGTGGGGATGTATTCGTGGAAGGCTGAGACCGGCGACGACTGGGATCTGGCGATTGCCGAGCGCACGCACTGCGAAGCGATGGCTGCGCTGGTGCAAGCCTCGCCAGCCACAGAGGCTGCGGTGATCGTCAACCTCGGCGATCTGTTCCATTACGACAGCCTGGCGGCAGTGACCCCCCGCAGCGGCCACATGCTGGACGCCGATGGCCGCTACGCCAAGATGATCGCGGTTGGCATCAAGATCATGCGCCAGTGCATCGAGTCGGCGCTTGCGAAGCACAAGACCGTGCACGTGATCAACGCGCCCGGCAACCATGACGAGACGGGCGCGCTGTGGCTGGCGATTGCCCTGGCCAACGTCTATGAGCGCGAGCCGCGCGTCACGATCGACACGAATCCCAGCCTGTTTGCCTATCACAGGTTCGGCAAGGTGCTGATCGGCGTCCACCACGGCCACGCCTGCAAGTCCGACAAGCTGCCGGGCGTCATGGCGGCCGACCGGGCGCGAGACTGGGGCGACACGACGCACCGGCACTGGCTGATCGGCCACATCCACCACGAGAGCCGCAAGGAGTTCGCCGGCGTCAGTGTCGAGAGCTTTGGCACGCTGGCGGCGAAGGACGCCTACGCCACCAACGGCGGCTGGCGCTCAGGCCGATCCATGCAGTCGATCGTTTATCACGTCGAGCACGGCGAGGTCGCGCGTTCGCGCGTGCACGCCGCGATGTTTGCGGAAGCCGCATGACCACCATCGCCGTGCGTGGCGGCGTAATGGCCGCGGACTCGCAGTGCACGGGCGAGTACATCGGACGGGTGTGCAAGATCCATCGGCTGCCAGACGGAACCCTCGTCGGCGGGGCAGGCAACGCGGCAGCGGTCTATGCGGCGGTCATCTGGCTCCAATCCGGCCGCCAAGGCGAGGCGCCCGACATAGAGGAAGCCTGCCTGCTGTTTCTCAAGCCAGACCATTCGATCTGGTACGCGTCGGCCCGCTGGCCTGAGTTCCCGATCACGGACGAATACGCGGCCATCGGTAGCGGCGCAGTCGCCGCGCAAGCCGCGATGTACCTGGGCCGTTCGGCTGCATCCGCAGTCTCGGTCGCTTGCGCCCTCGATGAAAGCACCTCCGCGCCGATTCACACACTCAAATTGCCCAAGAGGGCCGCATGAACACAATCGACAAGGCCGAGGACATCATCGAGCGCCTGCACGACGCCGCGTGCGTCGGAAACGTGGCCGAGGTGCTGGTGGTCTACCGCGACACGGACGGCATTCTGCATTGCGGGTGCGCGTCGGACGATGTGCTGGGCCTTCTCGATTCGACATCGGATGCGCTGGCGAAGCTTGAGGCCAATCTTGGCGAGCCGGCGGGGCAGGTGCATTGATGAGCACGGAGACCGTCGCGGCCCGGATGGGCGCGGGCATCTATGCCAAGCCGCTGGAGGATGCGTGCATCCGGTTCGGAATCGACACCGAACTGCGGAAGATTCACTTCCTCGCGCAGTGCGCGCACGAGTCCGACAACTTCCGCACGGCGACCGAGTACGCAAGCGGACGCGCCTACGAAGGCCGAAAGGACTTGGGTAACACGCAGCCCGGCGATGGTGTGCGTTTCAGGGGTCGCGGCCTGATTCAGCTCACCGGGCGAGCCAATTACACCGAGTACAGCCGGGACGTGTACGGCGACGATCGGTGCGTGCGCGACCCGGCAATGGTCGCCCGGCTGCCTGACGCCGCGTTGGCCGCGGGCTGGTTCTGGAGCAAGCGCCGACTCAATGCGCTGGCCGACAAGGACGACGTGGAAGCCGTGACACGGCGTATCAACGGCGGGACCAATGGTCTCAACGATCGGCGAGCCAAGACCATGCGCGCACGCGAGCTGTTCCACCAATTGGTGATGACGTGATTTCCGGGGGCGAGGGTGCGCCGTGGTGGGCGGCCGGCACGCTGTTCGCAGCTTGGATCGCCCGCGAAATCTGGTCAGCCCTCAGTTCGCGCACGCGGAACAGGGCAGAGACCGACGCCAACGTCGAACTTCTCGGGCAGCTCCGCGAAGGCATGAACTCGATGGGCGAGCGAATCAAGGTCATGGAGGAGGTTCAGAACAAGATGAGCATCCGGCTTGAGCAAGAAATTCAGCTGCGGATGACCGCGCAAGAGGAAGCGCACCGGCTCCGGCTTCGCGTCCAGACCCTTGAGTCAGCAATGCGTGGCGTTGGCGCGGTGATCCCGCCGGACGTGGGGCCATGATCCGCGCCCTGTTAGCCGCCGTGCTCGCGCTCGTGCTGGCGCTCGGCTGGTCGCTGTGGCGGGCCGAGGTGCACAAGGGCGATGCCGACGAAGTGCGGAAGGAGCTCAAGGGCGTGCAGACAGAACTCGCCCAGACCAAGGCTGCGCGCGAGCGCGAACAGAAGTCGGCCGAAAGCATGGCCACCATCGGAGATGAGCATGAGCAAGACCGAAGCGAAGCGGAGGGCGTGCCCGGCGCTGTTGTTGATGATCTGCGGGCTGGCAATCTCCGGTTGCGCCACGACCTCGCGGTCTGCCACACCCGCCATCTGTCCGGTGCTGTTGCCGGCGCCGTCGAACGTGATGCGTCCGCCCAGCTCCGAGCAGAAGTTGCGGGGGATATTGTTCGAGTCGGACGCGATGCCGACGACCAGCTCCGTGCCTGCCAAGCCGTGATTCGATCGGATCGGGAGGTGCAGCCGTGAATGACGTGGTTGTTCGATCAGAGGTCCGCACGCTTGGCGAACTGCACGAGCTGGTGTGCAATTGGATGCGACACCAGCCTCACGATACGCCGATTCGCCCGTACATCGGCGAGCAGCCTGCCAAGTTCGGCGATGGCGTCATCTGGTCGGTCGGAGAGGTTGACGGCCACTACATCGGCGTTTTCGTCGAGCCTACGGATCCACGCTAATGGCCGGCCCCAAACACGCGAACAGCGCCAGCTTCCAGAAGGGAAAGTCCGGCAATCCGGGCGGTCGTTCACCGCGCATCGGCCCGAACGGCGAGACGGCGGCGCAGCTGGCGCGCATGCACACCGCCGAGGCCATCGCCACCCTGGCCGAGGTTTGCAACGCCAAGGGCGCCGAGCCACGCGACCGCATCGCAGCCGCCAATGGTCTCCTCGACCGCGGCTGGGGCAAGCCCACCGAACACGTCGAGCTCGATGCGGACGTGAAGGGTAACGGGCTGCCGATCATCCAGATCGTCCGAGCTACAGAGGCGCCTGCGCAGGACCATTGATGCGCGTAGAACTGACCGGCCCGCAGTACGAATTCGTGACTGCGACCGAGCGATTCCCTGCGCTCGTGGCTGGCTTCGGAGCGGGCAAGACCCATGCCGCGGTTACCCGGGCGCTGGCGCTCAAGCTCCAGTACCCCAGCCAGAGCGTCGCGTACTACCTGCCGACCTATGACCTCGTGACCACCATCGCGTTTCCTCGATTTCTGGAGACGCTGGAGGCTTGGGGCCTGCCGCACAAGCAGAACAAGAACGACAAGATGATCCACGTCGAGAAGGCGGGGAGCTTCATTTTCCGCACGATGGACGCGCCCGAGCGGATCATCGGTTACGAGGTTGCAGATTCGCTGGTTGACGAGCTCGACACCCTGCCAGAGGACAAGGCGCGCAACGCCTGGAACAAGATCATCTCCCGCAACCGGCAGAAGAAGCCGGACGGCAGCTTGAACACGGTAGGCGTGGCGACAACGCCAGAGGGATTCCGTTTCGTCTATGACCGCTGGGTCCGTAACGCGGTGCCCGGCTACCGAATCATCCGGGCATCCACGCTATCGAACTCCGCGAACCTGCCGGATGGCTACATCGACAGCCTGCGGGGAACGTACCCGTCAAGCCTGCTGTCGGCGTATCTCGATGGCGAGTTCGTCAACCTTGTGGCCGGCTCGGTCTATCCGGCATTCGACCGCGAGCACAACGCGAGCCGCGAGCGGATCCAGCCTGGCGAGCCGCTTCACATCGGCATGGACTTCAACGTGGGCCGCATGTCCGCGGTCGTGCATGTGTTGCGCGGGGACGACCCGCACGCCGTTACCGAGCACACCGGGCTACTGGACACACCGGCGATGGCCGCGTTCCTGAGCAACCGGTACGAGGGGCACAAGGTCATCGTTTACCCGGACGCCAGCGGCTCTAGTCGCAAGAGCAACAACGCCAGCGAGTCCGACCTTGCAGTTCTGCGGCAGGCGGGGTTCTCGGTGCGTGTGAACCCGTCCAACCCGCGCGTTAAAGACCGCGTGCTGGCGGTGAACAAGATGATTCACAGCGACGGGGTGCGGCGCTACCGGGTCAATCCCGAAGGCTGCCCAGACCTCGTTGAGAGCCTGGAAAAGCAGGCATACGACAAGCACGGCGAACCTGACAAGGCCGGGGGCCTGGATCACGTTGTCGACGCGGCAGGCTATTTCGTGGCCTACCGCTATCCAATCCGCAAGCCGGCAACGGCAATCAAACTGGGGTTTGCAGCATGAGTGTGGATTTCGTCCGCCCGGAAGTGAAGGCCCGCCAGTCGGCGTGGAAGCTCGTGCGCGATGCAGTGGCCGGAAGCGAGGCGGTGAAGCGGGGCGATTACGTCATCCCGGTGAATCCGCACGACGAGAGCAACCAGAACAAGCTGCGCAATGATCAGCGGGTGAACCGCGCGGTCTACTTCAACGCGACCGGCCGCACACTGCCGGCGCTTGTCGGCATCGCGTTCGGGAAGTGGCCGGAGGTCAAGCTGCCGGCGAGCTTGGATTACCTGCTTGAGGACGCGGACGGCTCCGGGGTTGGCCTGATCAACCTTGCGCAGCAGGTGACGGCCGATGTCCTCCAGACCGCGAGGTCGGGGCTTCTGGTCGACTATCCGTCAATCGAGGCTGGCCCGAGCGCGGCGGACATCCGCGCGGGCAACGCCCGGCCGACGATCACGATGTATCCGGCCGAGTCGATCATCAACTGGCGCACCATTCGCCGGGGCGCGCGGACAATCCTTGGCATGGTCGTGATCGCTGAGCAGGTCGAGGAGTGGGAGGACTTCGAACGCAAGACGGTCGACCAGCGTCGCGTCCTTCTCTTGGGCCGGCTATCGGATGAGCCCGAAGGCGCGAAGGAGCGTTACGTCGTCCAGATTTACCGCAAGAACAACGGCGGCGAGTGGGTTGTCTACGAAGAAGGCGTGCCGCGCGACGCCAAGGGCGCGGAATGGGAGGAGATTCCCTTTACCTTCATCGGCGCGATGAACAACGATTCGACGCCGGACCAGCCGCCGTTGCTCGACCTTGCAGAGATGAACATCGCGCACCTGCGCAACAGCGCGGACCACGAGGAATCTCTGTTCTTCGCGGGCCAGGCCCAGGTCTGGTTGACGGGTGAGAGCATCAACGAAGAACAGATTGAGTTGATGCAGAAGGAAGGCATGTACGTCGGCAGCCGGGCTATCGGCATCGCGCCGGGCGGCGTCGTCATGCTGCAGGCGCAGCCGGTGAGCGCGCTTGCCGAGGAGATGAAACACAAGGTCGATTTGATGGCGCGGCTTGGCGCGCGGATGGTTGCGCCGGGTGAGGCAGTGCGGTCCGCGACCGAGGCGGCGTCGGACGACAAGACGAACAACAGCGTGCTGTCGCTTGTCTGCGACAACGTGAGCGACGCCTTCCGCTCTGCCTTGCGTTGGTGCGCCCGGTTCGCTGGGGTGGCTGAGAGCGAAGTGGATTTCTCGATCGGCACGGAGTTCTCGGGCCTGCAGTTCGATCCGCAGCAGCTGACCGCCGTCATTGCCGCCGTGCAGGGCGGGCTGATGCCAGCGAGCGAGTTCTACACCTACGCCCGCAACATCGGGCTGATCGCCGCTGACAAGAGCGACGATGAGGTCCGGGACGAACTGGAGGCAGGCGGCGGCGGTCTGCCATTGGATGAGGCGGCCTGATGGCTGCCAGCCTCGCCCTTGAGGACGCCACGCTCCGGCAGTCGGTCTTGCTCGAAAGCCTCAAGTCTGGCGAGGCCGAGAAGTTCCTGCCCTTCCTGCGCGAGCTCGACCGCAGGCTGCGCGAGACGCTGACGCGCCAGGGGCTGACCGCCTTTCAGCGGGACCGGACCACGGCGATGCTCGCGGAGGTGGAGCGGATTGTCGCGGACGTGCTTGGCCGGTTCACAGCCGAAGTCACGGCAGACCTGCGCGACCTTGCGGCGTATGAGGCCGGCGCCACTGCGGCAACGCTGGCCGAGGCTGGCTTTCGTCCCAACGTGCCGACCGCGGGCCAGCTGTGGGCGGCTGCGAGTGCAGCGCCACTGGCGGCGGGTAAGGGGCAGTTGCTGGCGCCATTCCTGCAAGGCTTCACGGCCAGCGAGCGCGACCGCATTGCCGGCGCTATCCGGCTCGCCGTGGCCGAGGGGCAGACGGTGGCTCAAACCGTGCAGGTGATTCGCGGCACGCGCGCAGCGGGCTATGCGGACGGCGTGCTGGCGACCACGACGCGCAACGCCCAGGCGATCGTGCGGACGGCGGTCGCGCATGTCGGATCGGAGGCGCGGCACGCAACCTATTGGGCGAATTCCGACATCTTCGCCGGCTATCAGTGGTCGGCCACGCTCGATCAGCGCACGAGCTCCACATGTCGGGCGCTCGACGGTCGCACGTTCAAGTTCGGCAAGGGGCCGATGCCGCCGGCTCACATCAACTGCCGATCCAGCACCATCCCGGTCCTCAAGGAGGAATGGCGCGCGCTCAATGACGGCGAGCAACGCGCGAGCATGGATGGGCCGGTCGATGCCACGCAAAACTATTACGACTGGCTGCGCCGCCAGCCTGCGGCGTTTCAGGACAGCGTGATCGGCCCGGCACGCGGCAAGCTGTTGCGCGATGGCGGCCTGACACCGGATCGGTTCGCCTCGCTGCAACTGGACCGCCGCTGGCGTCCGCTGACGCTGGATGAAATGCGCAAGCTGGATCCAGAAGCGTTCCGACTCGCCGGCCTTTAGGTTGACACCTGTCAACCTTTTGGGCAGACTTTCCATTATGTGAAGCCCTGCCCGCGTACTGCGTTGGCGGGGCTTTTTCGTTTCCGCCGGCAGGGCCGGTCTACGCAACGGGGTTGCGCATGTTGAAGTTCGAACTGGACACCCTCGAAGGTGTCGATGAAACCGTGGCCGCTCTGTACGAGCAGAAGGGCGACAAGTTCCGGCTGAAGGTCGAAGGCATCGACCCGGCCGACGAGTTGAAGGAAGCACTCCGCAAGGAGCGCGAGGACCGCAAGGCCGCTAAGGAGCGCGCCGACGCACTGGAGCGCGAAGCGCGCGAGCGTGCCGACGAGGACGCCCGGAAGCGCGGCGACTCCGAGGCGCTGGAAAAGTCCTGGCAAGAGAAGCTCTCCAAGAGAGAAGTCGAGCTCCAGAACGAAATCAAGGCGCGCGATGCACGCCTGACCGAGCTCACCGTCGGCACCACGGCCCAGGCCATCGGCGCCGAGCTCGCCATGCAGGGCAGTGCCGCCGTGGTCACCAAGCTGGTGCGAGAGCGCCTGCGCTATGAGGACGGCAAGGTGATCGTCCTCGATAACCACGGCATGCCGTCCGCGCTGACGCTGGACGAGCTGAAGAAGGAATTCCGCGAGGATCCGGCCATCGCGCCGCTGATCCAGGGGAGCAAGGCATCTGGCGGCGGGGCCGGCGGTGCAAAGGGCGGCGGGGCTGCCAAAACGCTGAACGAAATGACAGGCGCCGAACGCGTCGCCATGTCGCAAACCGACCCCGCCGGCTTCGCCAAGTTGGTCGAAGCGGCCAAATCCAAGGGAAATTGATCCATGGCTACCACCGCCCTCTCCGATGTCTACAACCAGCCGGCGCTTGCGTCGTACATGATCCAGGACCCGGTCGAGAAGACCGCGTTCTTCCAGTCCGGCGTCCTCGCAACCAACGGCATTATCAGCGAGCTTGCTCGGTCGCCGTCCAATGAGATCGTGATTCCGTTCTGGAACCCGATTGATGCCAGCGTCGAGCCGAACTACAGCAACGACGTTTACACCGACATCGCGGTTCCGCGTGCGGTCAACACGGGCACCCAGCGCGCCCGCATCGCTTACCTCAACGAAGGCTTCAGCTCCGCTGACCTCGTTGCCGAGCTGACCAAGCAGGATCCGCTGCGTTACGTTGCCGCGCGTCTGGACAACTTCTGGCAGCGCCAGGCTCAGCGCCGCGTCATCGCCACCGCAGTCGGCATCTACAACGACAACGTTGCCGGCAACGGCGGCGACATGGTGAAGAACGTCGCGCTCACCTCGGGCACGCCGGGCGAGGCCAACATGTTCAGCGCGGGCGCCTTCATCGACGCGCAGGCGACGATGGGCGACACCCTCGATGGCCTGGGCGCGGTCGCCATGCATCGCGCTGTGTACACGCACCTGCAGAAGCAGAACCTGATCGACTTCGTGCCGGACTCCGACCAGAAGACGCAGATCCCGACCTACCAGGGCCTGCGAATCGTGGTCGACAACGGCATGCCTAAGTTCGGCAGCGGCGCGACCACGCAGTACCTGTGCATCATCTTCGGCGCGGGCGCCATCGGCTACGGCGACGGCCAGCCGAAGAACGCACTGGCGTTCGAGCGCGAGGAGTCCCGCGCCAACGGTGGCGGCGTGGAAACGCTGTGGACCCGCAAGGACATGATCCTGCACCCGTTCGGCTACAAGTTCCTGTCGACCACGATCACCGGCAACGGCACCGAGACCCGTCCGGCTTCGGCTTCGTGGGCGGATCTGGCGCTGGCGACCAACTGGGAGCGCGTCGTGCCCCGCGAGGCCGTGCCGATGGCCTTCCTGGTGGTCAACGCCTAATCAGTCGGGGCCGGCTTCGGTCGGCCCCGCTTTCGGAGAATCGAAATGGCGAAAGGTCTACCCCGCAGCCTGAAGAAGGCTGCCCCCCAAGTCCCCGCTGCGGCCACCGCCAGCACTGTTGGTGGCGTCAAGAGGGGCGTAGCGGTGGCCCCCGCGACTGACGCTGCGACTGCGCTAACGCAGCTCAATGCGTTGATCGCATCCCTCAAAGCTGCCGGCACGCTGGCGTAAGGAGACAAGCATGGCCAAGACCAACGAAGACAACTACACCCGTCCCGAAGATAAGGCCCGCTGGGGCTTCGCGGGGACGGCGGACAAGATCACGATCGGCGATCAGACCGTGGGCGAGACGCCCGAGCAGGGCGAAGTCGAGTCCGTCGCGTCTGGCGATAAGGACGTGCAGGAGCCCCGCCACAACGGCGGCGGCGATGCATCGAAGGCGGCGGCAAAGAAGGCTGCGAAGTAACACCCAAGGGCCGGTCATCCGGCCCTTCCTATTTCGGGTTGAGACCGGCGCCGCCGTCGCTCACCCTGTCCAATCCCATCTTGCGAGGCGCGAATGCTGACGATCGAGGACGGAACCGGCGTTCCGGGCGCCGACAGCTACGCGACCGTGGATGAGTTTCAGGCCCGTGCTGGCGCCTATGGGTGGACGATCCCGGCAGATGTGAGCGCGCAGGAAGTCCTGCTACGCCGGTCTGCCGAGGCGATGAACGCTCTCCGCTGGCAGGGGTGCCGGGCGTCCCCCGGCCAGGCGCTGGCTTGGCCGCGTCGCGATGTCGTCGTGGACGGCGAGATCCTGTCCGACGCCCACATTCCAGCCGCAATCAAGTACGGGCAAATGGCACTCGCGGCAGAGATGCACGCCGACGACATCAACCCGCCCGAGTCGCGCCGGGGCGCTGTGCTGCGCGAGAAGGTGGACGTGCTGGAAGTCCAGTACGCCGAGGTCAAGAACGAAGGCCGCCTGATGCGCGCGGCTCCCAATCGCCCGTCCCAGGTGCAGTTCGCTGACTACCTTGCGCGGCGTGGCTGGTATCTACCGGCGGTGAGGGCATAATGGAGGTGGGCATGAACGATAAGACTGGATTCGACACGGAAGGCGGCTTTATCGAAGTGGTCGGCGGCTTCATCACTGGACATGGCGACGGCTGCACAGATGGTTTTGGTGAGGGCTGACTGCGTGATGGAGCGATATTTTCTAGAGGTTTACGTTCCGGCGAGGGACCGCAAGGTCCCGCAGCGTATCTTCTCCGCCCAGTTGCCGTATCAAGCCTTCTCTGTCGATCAGAAGATTTTCATTGCAGAGTCGCCCCTGGGCTCTCCTTTTGGGTATTTGATCGAAGGCGTATCGCATGCGGTTTGCGAAACTAGCCATACGGTAATGCTGGAAGTTCGCGAATTGAGCGCCCCGCAGTGACCTTCAACTACACCTCCGCCGCCGACACCGCGCGCGCCCTACTGGTCAACTTCGGACAGGTCGTGCAGCTTCAGCGCGCCACCGAGCCCAGCTATGACCCGGTGACCGGCGAGTACACGCCCGGCGGCACGGCTACGGCCGACGCAGTGGCGGTCCTTCTGCCGGCGGGCAACGACGCCGGCAAGCAGTTCGGCGAGAGTGGCGTGGTCCGCGTGGACGACCGCAAGGTCATCGTTGAAGCTGGCTTCGAGCCTGACGAAATGACTACGCTTGTCGATGCCGCCGGCTCGGTCTGGCGTTTCGTCAACGTCGTGACCCTGGCGCCCGCCGGGACCGCCGTCATCTACAAGGGCTTTGTGCGCAAATGAACTTCGCCCGTCAGGTCAAGTCCTTCAACGTGAAAACGGAGAAGGCGCTCGATCAGACCGTGCGCGCAATCACCTTCAGCCTGTTTCGCGAGGTCGTGCAGCGCACGCCCGTCGACACCGGCCGCCTGAAAGGAAACTGGCAGGTGTCCATCGGCGCCCCGGCGTCCGGCACGCTGGCCACGAACGACCCCAGCGGCGGCGCCACGCTCGGAAAGATCGTCGCGGGCATCGGTGGGGCAGGGTCCACGACCTTCCTCGCAAACAACCTCGCCTACGCGCAGCGCATCGAGTACGACGGCTGGAGCCACACCAAGGCGCCGGCCGGCATGGTGCGCGTGAGCTTCGCCCGCATCGACAGCATCGTGGCCAAAGCCGCGCAGGCCAACCGAGTCTGACATGTCCGAATTCCGCATCGACCGCGCCCTTGAATCGGCCGCGGCGGCGGCGCTTGGCTCCGATTTCACCGGCCGCATTGCGACCGAGGGCAACCCCTTCACGCCGCCCTCCGCTGGTGCATGGGCGCAGCTGACCAACCTGCGCGCCGGTGCCGACGTGGCATCGCTCGGCGTTGGCGGCATGGACGACCACACCGGCGTCCTCCAGATCGACATCACCGTGCCGGCGAACAGCACCAACCCGCGTGGCGTTCTGCTCGGGCACGCCGACCGCGTGCGCGCCTTCTTCGTCGCCGGCCGCCCGCTCACTTTCCAAGGCCAGACGGTGCGCGTCCGTAGCGCATCCGTTTCGTCGCTCCGTCTCGTGGACACCAATCAGCGCGTGAGCGTGTCCATTTCCTACACCGCGCTCACCATCCGACCGGAGATCACCTAATGGCTGCCAGCGGCTCTCGCGTCCAGTTCTTCTACACCGTCGAAACCGCGCCCGGCGTCATTGACGACACCGCCCCCGCGTTCAAGCCCATCCGCTTCAACACCGCCAGCCTGACGCGCAACGTCGCCCAGGTCGGTAGCGACGAGATCAACCCCAAGCGCCAGCGACCCAAGGACGACCAGGGCACCTACAGCACGCAGGGCGAGATCGTGTCCGAGCTGTCGGCAGGCTCCTTCGATGAACTACTGGCGATCCTCCTGCAGTCGGCATGGGCGACCAACACGCTGAAGGTCGGCAGTACCGAGCAGACGATCGCGATCCTCAAGCGCCACACCGACACCGGCGAGGACTTGCTCTACAGCGGCTGCCGCATCAACAGCCTTGCGGTCAGCGCCGCCATCGACGCGCGCGTTCTGCTCACCTTCGGCGTCATCGGCACCGAGGCCGAGCCGTTCGAGGTGCCGATCGATGCCACATTCGCCGCAGCAACGACCACCGACCCGATGGTCACGAGCGTGGGCCAGCTGACCGAGGGCGGCACCTCGCTTGCCTACGCCACTGCCTACGACTTCACCCTGTCGAATGGCATGGAGGCGATCTTCGCCCTGCACCGCCGCCCGGCCTACGACGTGCAGAACGGCGTGTTCACCGCCACCGGCACGCTGTCCGCCTACCGCGAGAACGGCGGACTGTACGCCAAGTTCCTCAACGAAACCGATTCAACGCTGGCTTGCACCTTCACCGATGGCGCCAAGTCGGTGACCTTCGCGTTCCCGGATATCGGCTACGTGCAGGCGGATGACGCCGTGCCCGGACCTAACGCGATCGTCAATCAGTTCACGTGGTCGGCCGGCTACGACGCCGCAGCCGATACCACCGTCACCATCACCCGGAGCGTCTGATGTCGAATCCGATGGATCAGTTCAAGACGCGCGAGCGCGCGAACGAAGGCAAGCGCCTCCCGCTGTACGCACCGGGCGGCGGCAAGACGGACCACTGGCTGCAGGTCCGGCACGTGTGGTCCGACGCATTCCAGGAGGCCAACGAGACCGAGCTTGCCGCCTTGCAGGAGGGCATCTTGTCCGCGCAGGGCGACAAGGACGCCATCTCGGCAATCAAGCGCGAGTCCCAGGTGAAGCTGCTTGCGGCGCTGGTGTCTGGCTGGTCCTTCGACGGCGAATGCACGCCCGAGGCGGTCACACAGTTTCTCCGTGACGCCCCGCAGATCGCGGCGCAGCTGGACAAGTTCGCCGCGGACGGCCGCGCTTTTTTCGGCAACGACTCGACCAGCTCGGACGCTGGATCGAGTCAGAGCGAACCCTAAGCGCCAAGCTTCCTGACGGCGCCACGCTGCGCGCCCATCTCCTCGCCGCCCACAAGGCCGGCGCCCCCCTGCCGGACCAGATCCGGAACCAACCGCGACTCCCCGAGGAATTCGGTCACTTGATCGATGTCCTTGGGCGATTCCCCGCGCCTATCGACTGGGCACAGGTCGAGTCGTGGTCCCGCATGACGCGCCGTCCGCTCTCCCCGTGGGAGCTGGTCGTCCTTTCGCACGCTGACGCAATGAGGCAACGATGACCGAGACGGCGAGTCTAGTAATCAAGGTTGACTCGTCGGGGGCTGCACGTGCAACGGGCGATCTCGACAGGCTTGGCCGGTCGGCTGAGCAGGCCGAGGGCAAGATCGGTCTGATTCCGGGCGCGTTTAAGCTGATCGGAGCCGTTGCCGCATCGGCGGGCCTTGCGACCGCCACCCGCGCTTTCATCAGCATGGCGGATGCGTCGGCCAACATGGCCGCGCGGCTCAAGCTTGCGACTGGCTCGGTCGAAGAATTCAACATTGCGCAGCGGGCTACGTATGAGATCGCGCAGCGGTCCAGCACCGAGCTGGGCAGCGTTGTCGACCTTTACGCCAAGCTCTCGCAGGCCACGGGGGAGCTGGGCGTCTCCCAAGCCAGCCTCCTGCAACTCACCGAGTCGATCACCCAGACGTTCCAGATCAGCGGCGCGACGGCGCAGGAAGCATCGGGCGGCTTGCGCCAGCTTTCGCAGGCGATGGCCGGCGGCGTTCTGCGGGCCGAGGAGTTCAACAGCATCATCGAGTCCGCGCCGCGCCTTGTGCAGGCGATGGCGGACGGGATGGGCATTGCGTTCGGCGATGTGCGCAAGGCGGTCAACGAGGGCAAGATCAGCTCCGAGATTCTGGTGCAGGCGCTGCTCTCGCAGTCCGCCACGATCCAGAGCGAATTCGACCAGATGCCGATCACGGTCGGCCGGGCGATGCAGCAAGTTCGCAATGCGTTGACCGGACTCGTCGGCGACGCGGACACAGCCGAGGGCGCGTCCCGCACGCTGGCCACGGCCATTTCGGACTTGGCCCGCACGCTCGAATCGGAGGAGGTCAAGAACGGCTTTGCCGGATTCGTGTCCGGCCTTGCCGACGTGATCGAGTGGGGCAGTAAGGCCGGCGTCGTCATCGACGCGCTCAACCGCAGCCGCATGGCGTTTCAAGGCGTGCGCGAGCAGGCGTCTGCGGGGATCCAGGGGTTGTTGCTGGCCGCGACCGGTCAGGACGCGAGCGGGTCCTGGCGGGCCTATCAGGATGGCAGCCGGAAGCTGGATCAAGCGTTCGCACCCGGCGCTAAGCCGGGCCCAGCCGCCCCGACCGCCTCCCAAGGCATCGCGGATTTCGTCAAGGCGCCCACGGCGCCGGGCGGCGGGGCTGTTGCGGATGCAGGCTCGGGGAAGCCCGCCCGCGACAGGATCACCGACGAAGAGCGCGCCCTCGCGCAGCTACAGCGCTCCTATGACGGCTACCTCGCGCGCCTGGAGCGCGCAAACGCCTTGCACGGCGAGACCAGCGAAGTTGCCGCGCTGAACTACGAGATTCAGCGGGGCTCGCTGCAAGGAATCGGCGACGAGGAAGAACGTGCCCTGCGGCTCGCGGCCGAGCGCGCTGATATGCAGAAGGTGGCCGCCGAGCAGCGCTCCCGCGAGTGGGCGGCGTTCGAGGACGACATGCGGGCGCTCGATGGCGTGTGGGATGCGGTCGAGAAGGAGGTTCAGGACAGCGCCGGCAAGGCTTCCGAGTATTACAAGCAGGCCGCCCGCAACATGCAGACCGCGTTTGCTGACTTCCTGTTTGATCCACTGAAAGACGGGTTCAGCGGCATGGCGGACAACTTCGCCAATGCCGTGCGGCGCATGGTCGCCGACCTCGCGTCCTCCAAGCTGCTGGAGGCGGTCGGCAATTTTGCCAGCAGCTACACCGGCGCGGGCTCCGGCTGGATCAACGCCATCGGCTCAGCCATGCAAGGCGGCGGCCGCGCCTTCGGCGGCCCGGTGCAGGCCGGCCAGTCCTACCGCGTCGGCGAGCGGGGCGAGTCGGAAATCTTCGTGCCGAACACCTCGGGGCGGATTGTGCCCGGCGGCGACAGCGGGCGCGTGGTCAACAACATCACGATCCATGAAGCGCCCCCCGGCACTCAGGTCACCTCGCGGCAGAACGCGAGCGGCGGCATGGATATGGACGTGCTCGTGGGCCAGTTGGAGAAGCGCATGGCAGGGAACGTCGCTCAAGGCGCCAGCCCCTTCAACCCCGCGCTTGAATCCCGCTACAACATGCAGAAGCGCGTCTAATGGCCAGCCTCCCGAGTTACGTCGCCATCCGCTTCCCCGACTACGGCGAGACGCCGCAGCCTTCGGTCGAGCGAACCGAGATGGAGCGTGGCGTGCCCAAACAGCGCATCCTCAACACGCAGGTGATGGTGGAAGTGCAGGCCGCGTTCCTGTTCCGCACGTCCGCCGACGCATCCGCGTTCGAGGACTGGTATTACGACACCATCAAGCGCATTGGCTGGTTCACGATGACCCACCCGCGCACCGGTCAGGCGGTCACGGCGCGCTTTGTTGGCGGCGATATCGGCACCCTGGCGCCCATGTCGCCGACGTTCGGGCAGAGCTACCGGGTGGTAAAGCTGGAGTATCTGCGCTGAGGTTGATTCCTCCGCGTTCCATCTGTACAACTTCACCATGCGCAAATTCTCGATGATCGCAGCCTCGGTGCTGCTGGCCGGCTGCTCAAGCACGCCGCAGGGCTTGGAGCAGCCGGAGTACGCCACGAGCTTCACAGTGGATCAGCCGTACCAGCTGACATTGAAGAACATCGTGGCCGGCGACAACGCTTGTCGCAGCGGCCCGCTGCTTCCTGTCGGGCAAGTTATCAACGACGTTCAGAACTACCCAGACCTGCGCGAGGCCAAGATCGTGCAGGGCGCTTCTGGCATCGGCCGGCAGATACATCGGGTGATCACGATCAGTGAGCCCGGCCCCGGCACATCTCAGGTGACTGTCTACGCCAAGTACCAGCGCCCGAAAATCGCGGGTCTATACAAGAAGTGGGCTGAAGGCTCTACGGACTGCGCCGCCTAGCCAAATTTCAGACCCCCTAAGCCCCGCCTAGTGCGGGGTTTTTCATTACAGCCGCCTTCGGGCGGTTTTTTTTGTGCCCGGAGATCCGATGACCTTCACTGAGCGCAACCAGCGGGTCACGAACACATCGAGCCTGCTGCTCTTCCTAGAAATCAGCGCGCCGTCGATCCCCGAGACCCTGCGGATCGTCAAC
>Ga0233369_1000243_pt1 | contig 26687 bp, 23 predicted proteins | sample ElkDunMinimDraft_26_FD_191537 | JGI IMG/M metagenome (GOLD analysis project Ga0233369, IMG submission 191537) | Fecal eukaryotic communites from dung pellets of Tule Elk in California, USA - Elk Dung D16 | ecosystem: Host-associated > Mammals > Digestive system > Large intestine > Fecal | place... | reverse complement strand
CGGCAAGATCGGCAAGCCGGTCGACAAGACCGAATGGGCGATGCCGCCGCAGATGGTCAACGCCTACTACAACCCGCTGCAGAACGAGATCGTGTTCCCGGCCGCGATCCTGCAGCCGCCGTTCTTCGATCCCGAAGCGACCGACGAGATCAACTACGGCGGCATCGGCGCGGTGATCGGCCACGAGATGAGCCACGGCTACGACGACCAGGGCAGCCGCTTCGGCCCGACCGGCAAGTTCGAGAACTGGTGGACCGAGGCCGACGCGGCCGCGTTCAAGGAGCGCACCGGCAAGCTGGTGGCGCAGTTCGACGGCTACAAGACCGCCGACGGACGCGCGCTCAACGGCACCCATACCCTCGGCGAGAACATCGGTGACCTGGGCGGCCTGGCGATGGCCTACGACGCGATGAAGCGGGCCACCGAGGGCACCCCCGACCCGATGACCGACGGCCTGACCCGCGACCAGCGGTTCTTCCTGAACTGGGCCACGGTGTGGCGCCGCAACTTCACGCCGGAGGAGCTGAGCAAGCGCCTGGTCACCGACGAGCATGCCCTGGCGGAGTTCCGCGCGATCGGCGCCCCGTCCAACATGCCGGCCTTCGCCGCGGCCTTCGAGTGCAAGCCCGGCGACCCGATGGTCCGCGATGGCGACAAGCAGGTCGTGATCTGGTAGCCGGCCACCGGCACCGCACCGCAGCAAGGGCCCGGCCACCGCCGGGCCCTTTTTCGTTTTCCGCCCGCCGCCGGGCGCAGCGCCGCGCACGCTGCCCGCCACCAGGCGCCCGCGCCGGCACCTGGAAGCGGGCGGCAGGCCGGCCGCGGGCTTGGCCGCCCCGCCCGGCCATGCCCGGATGAAGACCGCTACGCGCGCCTTGCTAGAATCCGGCCTCCCTCGATACCCGGACCTGCGCAATGCCGATCCAGAAGCCGCTTGCCGTTGCCCTTGCCGCCAGCCTCGTCCTGGTCCTGGCTTCCAGCGACGCCGACGCCCAGCGCAAACGTCGCGCCGCCCAGCCGGCTGCCCCGGCGATCACCGCCTGCAGCGACTTCTACACCTTCGCCAACAAGGACTGGCTCGCGGCCAACACCAGCCCCGGCGCCAGCGGCCGCGTCTCGGCGCTGGGCTCGCTGCGCGAGCGCGCCCTGCAGCAGCAGCGGGCCCTGCTCGACAACGCGGTGCAGGCGCCGCAGAACGAGGTGCAGAGGCTGCTGGGCGACTTCTGGGTGAGCGGCATCGACGAGGCGGCGGTCGAACGCGACGGCGCGCAGCCGATCGCGCCGCTGCTTGCCCGCATCGACGCGATCAAGCGCAGCCGCGACATCGCCCCGGCCATCGCCGCCCTGCACCAGGTCGGCATCCCGGTGGCCTTCAACTTCACCGCCGACATCGACCTGGGCGATTTCAACCGCCACGTGGGCTACTTCTCGCAGGGCGGCCTGGCCCTGCCCGACCCCGCCTTCTACACGCGTGAAGACGCCGATACCCGCGCCCTGCTCGGCCGCTACACCGAGCACGTGGAGAAGATCCTGGCGCTGACCGGGACGCCCGCCGCGCAACTGAAGGACGAGATGGCGATGGTGCTCGACCTGGAGACCCGCATCGCGCGCATCTCCCGGCCGGTGACCGCGTTGCGCGAACCCGCCGGCAACTACGCCCTGGTGCCCACTGCCGGCTTCGGCAAGCAGTTCCGCAACCTGCAGCTGGCCGACTTCCTGCAGGCGCAGGGCGTGAGCGCCGAGACGGTCTCGATGGCCGACCAGGACTACTTCACCCAGCTTGACGCGCTGGTGCGCACGCTCAAGCCGGGGCAGTGGAAGGTGTACCTGCGCTACCAGATCGGCAATGCGATGGCGCCCTACCTGTCCAAGGACTTCCGCGACGCCGAGTTCGCGTTCAACGGCCGCGTGCTGCGCGGGCAGGCGGCGCAGCCGCAGCGCGAAGCGCAGGTGCTGGACGCGATCAACCGGGCGGCCGGCCCGATGATGGCGCGCGAATACGTGGCGGCCCACCTGCCCGACGCCACCCGCGCGCGCGCCGAATCCATCGCCGCCGATGTGCGCGGCGCCCTGCTGCGCGCGGTCGAGCGCAACGACTGGATGTCCGACCCCGCGCGCGCCGAGGCCAAGGCCAAGCTGGAGGCGCTCACCATCGAGGTCGGCGCGCCGCTGCGCGACATCGACTTCACCGTGCAGCCGATGGGCCGCACCAGCTTCGGCAGCAACATGCTGATCGCCTCCACCTGGCAGCATCGCGAGGAGATGCGCCGGATCGGCCGCGCCAACCCGCAGCGCCGCTGGGACGTGCTGGCGCAGGAGCCGGCGCTGGCCTACGACATGGCGAACAACCGTCTGGTGATCTCCGCGGCCGCATTGCAGCCGCCGGTACTCGACATGAACCAGGACGCCGCCGCGCAGTACGGCAGCTTCGGCGCACTGGTCGGACACGAGCTCAGCCGCGCCATCGACACCAAGGGCCAGAAGATCGACGCCTCGGGCAAGCAGCGCAACTGGTGGACGCCGCAGGACGAGTCCGGTTTCTCCACCCGCGCCAACCAGTTGGCCAGCCAGTACGCGTCCTATCCGTATCCGTCCACGAGCGGACTGCGGGTGGACGCCGCCCGGACCCGCGACGAGAACGTCGCCGACCTGGCCGCGGTGGAACTGGCGTTCGACGCGCTGGCCACGGCCCAGCCGGCACTGGACAACACGGCTCGCGAGTCGTTCTTCCGCGCCTGGGCGGGGCTGTGGAGCGAGCAGCTGTCGCCCGAGACCGCCACGCACGACGCATCGACCCTGCCCTACGCGCCGGGCCAGTGGCGCGCCAATGGCCCGCTGGTCAACCTCCCGGCGTTCTCCGAGACCTTCAAGTGCAAGGCCGGCAACGCGATGACGCGCAAGCCCGAGGAGCAGGTCTCGATCTGGCGTTGACCGTCGCAGCCGTCGCCGCGGGCGCCCTGGCGCCGCGGCGCCGGCCCGCGGCCCTGGCGCCTAGACGATGCGGCGCGTGCGGCGTCCGCCGAACGGTGGCTGCCCGCGCCAGTGGCGGATGAGCAGCCAGCCGAACAGCATGCCGCCCAGGTGCGCGAAGTGGGCCACGCCCGAGCGCGTCCCGGTGACGCCCAGGACCAGCTCGATCAGGCCGTAGACGATCACCAGCGTGCGCGCCTTCATCGGCACCGGCGGAATCAGCAGCATCACCCGCTGGTTGGGGAACAGCATCCCGTAGGCGAGCAGCAGCCCGAACACGCCACCGGACGCGCCCACGGTCGGGAAGTAGCCGCCGCCATGGCGCACGCCCCACGACACCACCGCCAGCTGGCACAGGCCGGCACCGACCACGCACACCAGGAAATAGGTCAGGAAACGGCGCTGGCCCCACGCGTACTCCAGCTGCGCGCCGAACATCAGCAGCGCCAGCATGTTGAACAGCAGGTGCGCGATGTTGGTGGGGCTGTGCATGAAGCCATGCGTGAGCAGTTGCCAGGGCATGAAGCTGTGCGGCGCGAAGGGGGCGAGCTCGGGCGGCAGCCACGGCCACAGCATCAACGGGTCCAGCGCGGAGCCGAGCAGCAACTGCAACGCGAACACCGCGCAGTTGGCGATCAGCAAGGCCTTGGTGACGGGGGGAAGGTTGGTGAACATCTGCGCTCCTGCACTGGCGGCCATGATAACGGCGGAAGCGCCACCGGCCGGTCGCGGCGACGGGATACGCTTTCCCGCACGCGTTCAGCCGCGATCGGGCCCCCAGAGCGCGGCATCGAGCCGGCCCGCGTCCTCCGCCGGCATGCGCACCCGCCCGCCGTCCACCGTCACGCCTTCGGCACGCAGTCGCCGCACCTGCTCGCGGAAGCCGGCCGAACCCGGCGCGAACGCGATGCGACCGTCGCTGCGCACGATGCGGTGCCAGGGCAGGCTGCGGTCCTCGTTGCCGGCCAGCAGCCTGGCCACCATGCGCGCGCGCCCGGGCAGGCCCGCGCGGCGCGCGATCTGGCCGTAGCCGGCGACCGCGCCACGGGGCACGTCGCGGATCGCGGCAAGGATGCGCGCGGCGGGCGGATCGGCAGACATGGCGTCCATCGGCGACTAGGATATCCGCTCCGTCCGTGCGAGCAGTCCGCGTCATGCTGAATTTCGAACAGATCCGCGGCCACCTGCTGGGCAGCGATTTCCGCGTCACCATGCAGGAGCCCTACGTGGTGTGCGTGGAGCTCTCGCTCGATGGCGGGCGGCGTCACCAGGCGATCTTCCTCTCGGAACTGCAGGACGACGACGGCCGCAACTACCTGCGCACGAGCACGGTCATCGCGCCCATCACCGGCGTCGACGCGCGCCGCGCCCTGGCCTTCAACTGGAGCACGCGCGTGGGCTACCTGGCCGTCGGCGAGCTCGACGGCGTGCCCTACCTGCAGCTGTGCGAGAACCGCCCCTACACCGGCCTGACCGCGGCCGAGATCGGCCGCGTGGTGCTGGAGATCGGCGGCATGGGCGACCGCCTGGAGCGGGCCCTGTCGGCGGACGGCGACCTGCTGTAACCGCCGCCGGGGCGGAACCGGCGACACCTCTTGCCAGGCCCCCTGCGCGCGCGGCGCGAAGGGGCGTCGGCCCGTGGACGGGCCTCAGGCCCAGCCCATGGTCTGCATCAGGCGGAACAGCAGGTAGGCGATCCCCCCCGACATCGGGATGGTCAGGATCCAGGCCCAGATCATCTTGTGCACCACGCTCCACTTGATCGCGTTCAGGCGCTTGGCCGTGCCCACGCCCATGATGGCCGACGAGATGTTGTGCGTGGTGGAGACCGGGATGCCCAGCGACGAGGCCGCCAGGATCACCGAGGCGGCGCTGGTTTCGGCCGCGAAGCCGTGGATCGGGTGCAGCTTCACCAGCTTGTGGCCCAGGGTCTTGATGATGCGCCAGCCGCCGGCGGCGGTACCGGCCGCCATCACCAGCGCGCAGGAGACCTTGATCCAGGTGTCGATGTCGCCGTTGGCGAGCGCGGTATCGGACGGATGCAGGAACGCCAGCCAGCCGGGCAGCACATCCAGCGTGCCGGCGGCCTGCGCGCTGACCAGGGTCAGGGCGACGATGCCCATCGTCTTCTGCGCATCGTTCATGCCGTGGGCGAAGCCCATGCCGGCGGCGCTGAGGATCTGCGCCTTGCCGAAGAAGCCGTTGACCCAGCGCGGCCGCGCCAGTCGCGCCAGCAGGCCGCCGCTGCGCGCCATCACCGAGATGATGAAGAACAGCACGCCCATCATCACGAAGCCGGCGGCGAAGCCCAGGACCGGCGAGGACACCATCGGCACGATCACCTTCCACAGCACGCCGGCGCTGCGATAGATCGGCTCGGCCGGCTCCGACCAGATCACCACGTCGAAATCGTTCGCCGCCGCGGCCAGGGCCGCGCCGACGAGGCCGCCGATCAGCGCATGCGACGACGAGGACGGCAGCCCGAACCACCAGGTGATCAGGTTCCAGGTGATGCCGCCCAGCAGCGCGCACAGGATCAGCTGCGAACCGACCTCGATCACGCCCGCGTCGATCAGGCCCGAGGAGATGGTCTTGGCCACGGCGGTGCCGGCGAGCGCGCCGATCAGGTTCATGCTCGCCGCCAGGCCCACCGCCTGCATCGGCGAGAGCACCTTGGTGGCGACCACCGTGGCGATGGAGTTGGCGGTGTCGTGGAAGCCGTTGATGTACTCGAACACCAGCGCGGTCAGCACCACGATCAGGACCAGGGTCAACATCATCGTGGTCCGGTCAGGAGTTCTTGAGCACGATCTCGAAGGCCACCACGCCCGCCTCGCGGCAGCGGTCGATGGCCTTTTCGAGGATCTCGAAGAATTCCTTGAGCAGGAACATCTGCAGCGGATCGAGCTTGCCCGAATAGATGTCGCGGTACAGCTCGAGCATCAGCCGGTCGGCCTCGTTCTCCAGCGAGCGCAGGCGATCGTTGAGCTGCTTCATCGGCTCGAGCTTCATGTGCTTGAGCAGCTTGACCATCTCCACCACCACGCCGGAGGCCTGCTCGAGCATCGCCGCGCGCGGCGCGAAGTCGATGTGCTCCAGGTGCTGGGTGGCCAGCGAGTAGCGGTCGGCGAACTTCTCGATCTGCTTGGGGATCTTGTACAGCGCCGAGCCCAGCGCCTCGATGTCCTCGCGCTCGATCGGCGTGATGAAGCTGTCCACCAGCGCCTGGCTGATCTTGTCGGAGGCCTCGCGTTCGCGCAGGCGCGCCAGCTTGAAGGCGTCCAGGGCCGGCTGGCGGTCGGCATCCCTGAGCATGGAGTGCAGGGCCTTGGCCGCGTCGTTGGCCGCCACGGCGGCGTCCTCGAGCAACGCATAGAACTGGTTGCCCTGTCCGAACATGGTTTGCAAGGAAAACATCGGAGAATCCCGCCGCCTGGGAATGGCGGCCTCAGGGGCGGAATTATGACGGGTGGACGACGCCAGCCGCCATGGCCGGGCCGCCGCGGCGGCAAATGGCCTTGCCAGACAGGGTGTTATGATGTGCTGCCGCGCCTCCGTGCCGCGCCGCCCCCCATGGACGACGACCCTCCATCATTTCCCCGCCGGTTCCGCAGCGCCCCCGTTCCCGGCCCCGGACCCGCCCCCACCGCCCCGTGCGGCGGCCGCATGAACGCTCCCACCGGCCATCGCGCCAGGCAGGGCCGCCATGCTTGAGCTGTTCGTCGTCCTGGTCCTGATCGGCTGCAACGCCTTCTTCGCCCTGTCGGAGATGTCGGTCGTCACCTCGCGCAAGGGCCGTCTCCGGCAGATGGCCGGGGCCCACCGCGGCGCACGCAAGGCGCTGGAGCTGGCCGAACACCCCGAGAGCTTCCTGTCCACGGTGCAGGTGGGCATCACCCTGATCGGCATCCTCACCGGCATGTTCGGCGGCGACGCCATCGGCGCGCGCATCGGCGCGCGGCTGCTGGAATCGTTCCCGGCCACCGGCGCGAAGATGGCGTTCTTCGAGGGCACCTATGCCTCGGTGGGCGGCACGGTCCTGGCGGTGGGCCTGATCACCTACCTGACCATCGTGCTGGGCGAGCTGCTGCCCAAGCGTCTGGCCCTGCTCGCACCCGAGACCCTGGCCTCGTTCGTGGCCCTGCCGATGCACTGGCTGTCGCGCATCGCCACGCCGGCGGTGTGGCTGCTGACGGTGTCGGTCCGCGGCATGCTGCGGCTGTTGCGGCTCCAGGGCACGGAGGCCGCGCAGGTGACCGAGGAGGAGATCCGCCTGCTGGTGAGCGAAAGCCACGAGCAGGGCGTGATCGATGCCGACGAACGCAACATGATGAACCGCGTGCTGCGCCTGGGCGATCGCACCACGGCCAGCCTGATGACCCCGCGCACGCGCATCGCCTGGCTGGACCTGGCGGAGGGCTTCGAGGAGAACCTGGCGCTGATGCGCGCCACGCCGTTCTCGCGCTACCCGGTCTATCGCGGCAACGATGCCGACGTGGTCGGCATCCTCGAGGTCAAGTCGCTGATCGACCGGCTCGAGGAGCCGGAGTTCGACCTGTTCAAGTACCTGCGCGAACCGCTGTTCGTCTCCGAATCGACGCCGGCGCTGAAGGTGCTGGAGATCCTGCGCGAGGAGCAGTACTCGCTCGCGCTGGTGGTCGATGAATACGGCGACGTGGCCGGCCTGGTGACGGTCAACGACGTGCTCGAGGCGGTGATCGGCCGCACCCAGACCGGCGAAGGCCCCGACGCGGTGTCGCAGGTGACCACCCGCGAGGACGGTTCGCTGCTGGTCGATGGCGGCGCCTCGGTCGAGACGGTGCGCGAGCTGATCGGCATCGGCGCGCTGCCCGGCGAGGACGAGCACGACTACCACACCGCTGCCGGCATGGTGATCGCCCGCTTCGGACGCATCCCCAACGTGGGCGAGCACTTCGAATGGGGCGGCTGGCGCATCGAGGTGGTGGACCTGGACGGGCCCCGGATCGACAAGCTGCTGCTGCAGCGTGTGGATGCGGCCAACAGTGGCCACTGAGGACGAGGCGGAGGCCCACCGACACGCCGCGCCGCCGCTGGGCACGCGCGAGCTGCTCGACGCCCTCGCCACCGGCGACGGCGAGGACCATCTGCGGCTGGAGGACCTGCTGGCCGGCCTGAGCCGGCAGGTGTTCGGCATGCTGCTGTTCGTCTCGACCCTGCCCGCCTTCATCCCGATCCCGGGGGTGGGCGGCGCGATCAGCGGCCCGGCCACGATGCTGGTGGGCGTCCATCTGCTGGTCGGCATGCGCCGGCTGTGGCTGCCGCGCTTCGTGGCCCGGCGCGGCCCGCGCCGCGCGACGCTGCAGGCCTTCCAGCGGATGATCGACCCCTGGCTGGTCCGGCTCGAGCGGGTGGTCAGGCCGCGCCTGACCGGGATCATCGAGCATCGCGCGGCCTCGATGTTCACTGGCCTGCTGCTGGTGCTGCTGGGCATCCTGCTGGCGCTGCCGATTCCGTTCACCAACTACGTGTTCGGCGTCCTGCTGCTGGTCTACGCCTTCGCCCTGCTCGAGCGCGACGGCGGGCTGATGCTGCTGTGCTGGGGCGCGGGGATCGTGGCGATCGTGGTGTTCGGCATCCTCAGCGGCACCCTGGCCGCGGCGGCCACGCAGTGGATCGGGCGCCTGTTCGCCTAGCGGCGGCGGGCAGCGGCCACGCGCACCGCGTCAGCCCAGCAACCTCACGAACTCGGCGTTGGCCACGGGATGCCCGAGCCAGTAGCCCTGGGCCATGTCGCAGCCGCGCTCGCGCAGGATGGCGTACTGCCCTTCCTTCTCCACGCCCTCGGCGACGACCTGGATGCCCAGCGAGTGCGCCATCGCGATGATCGCGGTGGTCAGCGCAAGATCGTCCGGATCGCGCAGCACGTCCGCGATGAAGCTGCGGTCGATCTTGACCCCGTCCACCGGCACGCGGCGCAGGTGGCTCAGGCCGGAGAAGCCGGTCCCGAAATCGTCCAGCCAGACCTTGACCCCGGCGTTGCGCAGCCGCGCCAGCACGCTGCTTACCCGCGCCTCGTCGGCGATCACCGCCGTCTCCGTCAGCTCGATGTGCAGGTGCTGCGGCGCCAGCCCGCTCTCGCGCAGCACCGCCTCGGTCTGCGTGGCCAGGTCGCCGGCGCGCAGCTGCCGGGGCGAGACGTTGACCGACACGAACAGGCCCTGCGCGCCGGGCACGTTGCGCTGCCAGCTGCGCGCGTCCATGCACGCCGCGCGCATGACCTGCGGACCGATCGCCTCGATCAGCCCGCTCTGCTCGGCCACGTCGATGAACAGCGCCGGCGAGACCTGTCCATGTTCGGGATGGCGCCAGCGCAGCAGCGCCTCGGCCCCGACCAGCTTGCCGTCGGCAAGCCGGTACAGCGGCTGGTAGGCCAGGCTGAGTTCGCCCCGCTCCCAGGCCCCGCGCAGGTCCTGCTCCATGCGCACGCGCCGCTCGACCGCCTGGTCCATGACCCGGCTGTAGAAGCGGTGGCAGCTCTTGCCGGCGACCTTGGCCTGGTACATGGCGATGTCGCCGTTCTTGAGCAGGGCCGAGACGTCCGTCGCATCGTCCGGGAACAGCGCGATGCCGATCGAGATGCCGAGGAACACCGGCCGCCCGCGCACCGTGATCGGCCGGCCCAGTTCCTCGACCAGCACTTCGGCCAGGCGCCCGGCGCGCTCGCGGATGTCGGCGCCCGGCTCGCCCTGCAGCAGGATCACGAACTCGTCGCCGCCGAAACGGGCCAGCTCGGCGCCCTGCCCGCCGCGGGCATCGATGATCTCGCCGATGCGGGTCGCGAACTGCATCAGCACTTCGTCGCCGGCATCGTGGCCGATGGTGTCGTTGATGCGCTTGAAGTCGTCGATGTCGGTGAACAGCAGCGCCAGCTGGCGCGCGGCGCCGTTGCTCTCGGCCACGCGCTGGTCGAGCACCTCGCGGAACGCCAGCCGGTTGGACAGGCCGGTGAGCGCGTCGGTGTAGGCCATGCGGCGGATATCGCGGTCGTGGCGCAGGATGCTGTCGCGCATGTGCGAGAAGGCGCGCACCAGCTCCCCGATCTCGTCGGCCCGGTTGCTGTGCGGCACGGCGGCGGCGAAGTTGCCTGCCTCGATGCCGCGCGCGGCATCGGCCAGCTGCCGGATCGGCGAGACCAGCCGCCGCTGCACCACCAGGCCCGACAGTCCCAGCAGCGCCACCAGCCCGGCGGCGAGCAGTCCGATCCACAGCAGCTGGCCGCGGCTGACCTCGCCCAGGCGCCCGGACATGATGTCGCCGATCTGGCGCTCGTCCGCCTTGACCGCCTCCAGCGAATAACCTACGCGCACGCCGCCCAGGCGCTGGTCGCCAATCCGGATCGGGGCGGCCACGTCCAGCAGCCGGTCGCCGGCCTGCACGTGCGCGCCATTGATCGACAGCACCTCGTAGGCCAGCGGGTCGGACATGGCCTGGCCGTAGGTCGAGATGTCGGGGCTGCCGTCGTGGATCACCTGTCCGTCGTTGTCGTAGACGATGACGTAGCTGACGTCGGGCTGGCGCAGCACCTGGCGCAGCGCCGAGCCGATCGCGTCCAGGTCGAAGTAGTACAGCGGGTTGACCAGCGAGTCGGCCAGTTCCACCACTTCCGCCTCGCCCTGGGACAGCAGGCGGCGCGAGGAGAAATCGTCGATCGCCTGCAGCCCCAGCGAGCGCACCTCGCCATGCAGCTGGTTCTGGCGCTGCAGCACCAGCGCCACCAGCGACAGCGTGACCAGCAGCGCCAGCACCGCGAACAGCGCGAAGCGCGCCTGCAGGCCGAACCGGGATCGGTTCATTCGACCTCCCTGGACACGCGCGCCACGCCCTCGCCCAGCCGCCGCAGGCTGGCGGCCGTGTCCGCGTCGATCGGCACGAAGCGCGTGGTCTTGAAGAACCGCAGCAGCGCCTCGCGCGCATCCGGATCCTCGGATGCGCCCAGCAGCACTTCGCGCAGGCGCTCGCGCACCGGCGCATCGAGGTCGCCACGCACCATCTCCAGCGCGCGCGGATAGTCGTCGCTCTGCGCGATGACCCGGAAATCGCGCCGGTAGGACGGCGGCACCCGCTGCGGATTGGCCCAGTCCAGGTTGCTCATCGCACCGGCATCGACCAGCCGCTTGTGCACCCAGGCCGATACGTTGAGCTCGGAGCGGCCGAACACGTAGCCCACCGAGTCCGGGCCGGGCCGGTCCATCGGCGAGAGCAGCACCTCCAGGCGCTGGCCGAGGGCCAGCAGCTCGTTGGCCGGCACGTAGTAGGCGCTGGTGGACGAGCGGTTCTGGAAGGCGATGCTGCGCCCGCGCAGGTCCGCCAGCTCGCGCACCGGACTGTCGCGGCGGACGAAGTAGATCGTGCGGTAGCGATCCACGCCGTCGCGCTCGGTCATCAGCAGCGGTCGGGCACCGGCGCGGTCGGACAGCGCCATCGCGGCAGCGGCGGTCTCGGTGACCCAGTCCACCCGCCCGCGGCGCATGTAGCTCTGCATCTGCTGCGCGTCGCGCGCCATGAGCACGCGGCCCTCGCGGATGCCCACATCGGCCATGCGCGGCACCACGTAATCCAGCAGCGGCCTGAGTTGCTCGTAATGCGCCTGGGGATCGTCGCTGATCCTGCCCAGCACCAGCACGCCGTCGTCGGCACGGGCCTGCGCCACCGCTGCGAACCAGAGCGCCAGCAACAGCAGGAGGCGGCAGGGGGAACCGGCTGGAGACACAGGCAAGGGACGGTTCCGGATCGCTCGGGCGCAGATGAAGATGCGGTTACGGCGGCGAGCCTAGCTGAAAACGGCCGCTGCCGATAGCGAGGCGCCCCAGCGAAGGCCGTGGGCGCGGCGCGCAGCGAACGGTCATGCCGGAGACAAGGGATGTCCCATGCGCGTGCAGGCGAGCGGCTGGCGGCGCGCCGCCAGTATGCTCAGCCGTCGCGTCCGGTGGCCAGCCGCGCCATGCGCTGCGCATCGGCCAGCACGCCGCGCAACAGGCGCACGTCGCGATCGTCCAGGCTGGCGCGCAGGAAGATGCGGCGCAGCTTGCGCATCGCCGACGCCGGCGCCCGGCCCTTGTGGAAATCGATCGCGTCCAGCGTCTCGCCAAGCTGGGCGAAGAAGCCTTCGAGTTCCGCATGGCTCGCCGGGACATCCCCGTCGGGCGCGGGCGCCGGCATCGATGCCGGCGCGGCCTGGCGCAGGCCCAGCATCGCCAGCCGCAGTTCGTAGGACAGCACCTGCACGGCGGCGGCGAGGTTGAGCGAGCTGTACACCGGATCGGCGGGGATATGCACCGCGGCGTGGCACAGCTGCAGTTCGTCGTTGTCCAGGCCGGTGCGCTCGCGCCCGAACACCAGGGCCGCGCCGGTGCCCGCGCCAGCGGTGGCGAGGATGCGCGCGGCGGCCTGGGCCGGCAGCAGCTCGTCCAGCGCGACGCGCCGGCTGCGCGCCGTGCAGCCGAGCACGAGGCGGCAGTCGGCCACGGCCTCGGCCAGGCTGGAAACGCGGGTGGCGGCCTCGAGCACGTCGTCGGCGCCCGCCGCCATGGCCGAGGCGTCGGCATGGGGATAGCGCTCGGGCGCCACCAGCACCAGCCGGCGCAGGCCCATCGTCTTCATCGCCCGCGCCGCCGAGCCGATGTTGCCCGGGTGCTGGGTGCCGACCAGGACGATGCGGATGTGATCGGCTGCATGCAGGAGTTCGCTCATGGCGCGGATGGTAAACTGCGCGCCGCTTTGCCGGACTGTCTGCCCGTCCGGCGCCTCCCGCCCCCCACCCACGGAGTTCCCCCGAAGATGCTTGCCCCCGCCGTCAATGTCATGGTCAAGGCCGCGCGCGCCGGGGGCAACGTGCTGCTGCGCCACATGCACCGCCTGGACGCGCTGAACGTGGTGGAAAAGGACCGGATGGACTACGCCAGCGAGGTCGACGGGCTGGCCGAGGAGGCGATCGTCAAGGAACTGCGCCGGGCCAACCCCGATTACGCCATCCTGGGCGAGGAAGGCGGCGCGCAGAAGGGCAACCGTGGCCCCAGCCGCCATACCTGGGTCATCGATCCACTCGACGGCACCAGCAACTACCTGCACGGCATCCCCCACTGGTGCGTGTCCATCGCCCTGTGCGAAGGCCCCGAGCCACTGCACGCGGTGGTGTTCGATCCGCTGCGCAACGAACTGTTCACCGCCAGCCGCGGCGGCGGCGCCCAGCTCAACGAAAAGCGCATCCGCGTGTCCGAGCGCAAGGACCTGACCGGCGCCCTGCTCGCGACCGGCTTCCCGCCGCGCGAGCGCAAGCGCGTCGGCGCGCACCTGGACTGCCTGAAGCTGCTGATGGTGGAGGCCGAGGACGTGCGCCGCACCGGCTCGGCCGCGCTCGACCTGGCCTGGGTGGCGGCGGGCCGCTGCGACGCCTATTTCGAGGCCGGCGTGCAGGCCTGGGACATCGCCGCCGGCGTGCTGCTGGTGCGCGAGGCCGGCGGGCGCGTAGGCGACTTCCGCGGCGCGGCCACCGGGCCGATGCATGTCGCCGGTGCCGCGGCCGGCCGCCAGCTGCTGGCGGGCAACGTCAAGGTCACCGACGCGCTGCAGAAGGCGATCGTGGCCTCGGGCTACGCCAAAGCCTTCGACTGAAGGCCCGCGGGCCGCCCGTCCGGTCGCCTTCCCGGCAAGCCATCGCGGCGTCCCGATCGGCGCCGCGTCCCACGAAAAAGGCCGCGCACTGCGCGGCCTTTTCCGTATCCCGTCGCGCGGGCGGGCCTCAGGGACGGCGCGCCAGCGCCTCTTCGTCGCGCGCCTTGGGCAGCAGGTCCTGCTTGGTCACGCGCAGCACGCCGAAGCTGAGCAGCGGGCAGGCCACCAGGATCGAGGACGCGGTACCGATCACGATCCCGATCATCATCGCCTCGGACATCCCCGCCAGCGAGCCCCCACCGTACACGTACAGCGCCACCACGGTGAGGAAGGCCACCACCGAGGTGATGATGGTGCGCGAGAGGGTCTGGTTGATCGAAGCGTTGAGCACCTGCAGCGGCTCGGCGCGCATGCCGCGGAAGTTCTCGCGGACGCGGTCGAACACCACGATGGTGTCGTTGATCGAGAAGCCCATCACCGTCAGCAGGCCGGCCAGCAGGGTCAGGTCGAACTCGCGCCCGGCCAGCGAGAACCAGCCGGCCACGATCAGCAGGTCGCCCAGGGTGGTGACGATGGCGGACACCGCGAACTTCCACTCGAAGCGGAACGCGATGTAGATCAGGAAGCCGAGCACCACGAACACGATCGCGTAGATGCCCTTCCTGGCGAGGTCCTGCCCGACCTGCGGGCCGACGAACGAGCGCCCCTTGATCGTGGCGGCGTTGCCTTCGGTGCTGGCCGCGCGCAGCACGTCCTCGGCGGTGCGGTTGATGGCCTCGGAATCGTTGCCGCCGTCCTTGGGCTGCAGCCGGATCATCAGGTCGCTGCCGGTGCCCATGGTCTGCACCTGCGCGCCGGGATAGCCGGCCGCCTCGAGGCGGTCGCGTACCTCATCCACGTCGGCGGGCTGCTCGAACACCAGCTCCACCGAGGTCCCGCCGGTGAAGTCGAGCGCGTAATTGAAGCCGCGCGTGGCGATCAGCCCGATCGAGACGAGCATCAGGGCCAGCATCAGCAGGACCGTGACGTAGCGCCACCGCATGAAGTCGATGCGGGTATCGGCCGGGATGAGCTGAATCGGGAAAAGTGCCATGAGTCTTCCAGTGTGTCCGGCGATCAGATGGCGATCGACTTGAGTTTGCGGCGGCCGCCGTAGATCAGCGTGGCGAGGCCGCGCGAGACGGTGACCGCGGTGAACACCGAGGTCAGGATGCCGATGACCATCGTCACCGCAAAGCCGCGCAGCGGCCCGGTGCCGAAGGCGTACAGCGCCACGCCTGCCAGCAGCGCGGTCATGTTGGAGTCGAAGATCGTGCCCGAGGCCTTGTCATAGCCGGTGGCGATGGCGGTGCGTGGCGGCAACCCGGCCCTGAGCTCCTCGCGGATGCGCTCGTTGATCAGCACGTTCGCGTCCACCGACATGCCGATCGACAGCGCCAGGCCGGCGAAGCCCGGCAGGGTCATGGTCGCGCCGAACAGGCTCATCACCGCCACCACCATCAGCAGGTTGAGCAGCAGCGCCACGCAGGTGATCAGGCCGAACATGCGGTAGTACAGGGCGAAGAACACCAGGGTGAAGGCGAAGGCGTACATCACCGCCTGGGTGCCGCGGGCGACGTTCTCGGCGCCCAGGCTCGGCCCGATCACGCCTTCCTCGACGAAGTCCATCGGCGCGGCCAGCGCGCCTGCCTTGAGCTGCTTGGCCAGGGCGGTGGCCTCTTCGCGGCTCAGGCCGGTGGTCTGGAAGTCCTTGCCGAACACGCCGCGGATGGTCGAGGAGCTGATCACGCGCTCCTCGGTCCGCGCCGAACGCACTTCCTCCCCGTTGACCATGGTCACGGTCGGAATGCGCTCGACGTAGACGATGCCCAGGCGGTTGCCGACGTTCTCCAGGGTGTGGTCGAGCATGCGCTTGCCGCCGGCGGCGTTGAGCGTGATCGACACGGCCGGCAGGCCGGTCTGCGGATCGACCTGCGGCTGCGCGTTGACCAGCTCGTCGCCCGAGACCAGCAGGCGCCGCGAGAGCAGCAGCGGCTGGCCGTTCTGGTCGTAGTAGATGCGCGAACCGGCCGGGATGTTGTTGTCGGCCAACGCGGCGGCGGCCTGGGCTTCGTCGCCGGTGACGGCCCGGAATTCCAGGGTGGCGGTGGCGCCGATCAGGCGCTTGGCCTCGGCCGTGTCCTGCAGGCCCGGCAACTGGATGACCAGGCGGTCGTCGCCCTGGCGCTGCAGCGACGGCTCGGCCACGCCGATGGCGTTGATGCGGTTGGCGATGACGTTGCGGTTCTGCTCGATGGCATCGGTGGCGATGCGGCCCAGTTCGCCTTCCGACAGCCGCACGCTGATGCGGTTGCCGTCGGCTTCGATGATCGGGCCACTGGTACCCAGCGCGGCGCCGCCGCCGAGCCCGCCCATCGCGGTGGCGATCACGCCGCGGGCGCGCGTGGCGTCGGCGGGATTGGACAGGGTGACCAGGATGGTGCCGTCGGGGCGCCGGTCGGCGCCGGTGTAGGCGATGCGCGCCTCGCGCAGCGCCGTGCGGATGGCGTCGGCGTAGCTGTCCAGGCGCTTTTCCAGCGCGGCCTTCTGGTCGACCTGCATCATGAAGTGCACGCCGCCCTGGAGGTCCAGGCCGAGCGACATCGGCCGCGCGCCGATCTTCTCCAGCCAGGCCGGGGTGGTCGGCACCAGGTTGAGCGCCGCCGAATAGTCCTGCCCCAGCGCCGGCCGCAGCACGTCCGCGGCGCGGGTCTGGGTCTGGGCGTCGGCCAGCCGCACCAGTACCTGGTCGCCCTCGAGCGCGACCGAGCGCGGCGTGATGCCGGCGTCGGCCAGCAGGCCCTGCACGCGCCCCACCAGAGCCTCGTCGACCACCGCCGCCGGCCGGTTCTTGGTGATCTGCACCGAGGGATCCTTCTGGTAGAGGTTGGGCAGCGCATACAGCGCGCTCAACAGCACCACGATCAGGATGAGGGCGTATTTCCAGCGGGGAAATTCAAGCATTGCAGGTATCGCCTGGCGGAAGGGGGCGCACCCCCGGGGGTCGCCCCCCGACGCGGTCGGGGAGCTGTCACGGCGTCACGCCGTCCGCGGGCCAGCCGCGGTGCGGGGTTGCTGCGGCCTCAGGCCGACTTGAGCGTGCCCTTGGGCAGCACGTTGCCGATGGCGCCGCGCTGCACGCGGATCTCGACGCGGTCGGCGATCTCGATGGTCACGAAGCTCTCGCCCAGCGCGCGCACCACGCCGGCGATGCCGCCACCGGTGATCACCTCGTCGCCCACCGCCAGCCGTTCGATCATGGCGCGGTGTTCCTTCTGCTTCTTCATCTGCGGCCGGATCATGAGGAAGTACATGATCGCGAACAGGATCAGGAAGGGGAGCACGCCGGTCAGCAGGTTGGGACCGGCGGGAGCGGCGCCCGCAGCCTGGGCATGGGCCGGAGCGATGAGCAGGTCGAGCAGGTTCATGGGGACATCCGTCGGAAAAATAGCGGGGAATTATGCCACGCCGCCGCCCTTGAGCCGCGACGGGCCGCTTGATGGCGCGCAACCACGGCCTGCAGCATCCCCGAACGCGGCGCCGGGCGCCAGTCCGCGGCGCCGGCCACCGGCCCTCAGGCGGGTTGGCGCAGCGCGTGGAAAGACTGGCGGAAGGCGGCGAAGGTTCCCGCCGCGATCGACGCGCGCATGTCGGCCATGAGCTTCTGGTAGTACCACAGGTTGTGCAGGGTGCCCAGGATCGGCCCGAGCATCTCGTTGCAGCGGTCCAGGTGGCGCAGGTAGGCGCGGCTGTAGCCGCCGGCGCAGGCCACGCAGCCGCAGCCCTCCTCGATGGGGCGCAGGTCCTTCTCGTACTTGGCGTTGCGCACCCGGACCACGCCGGTGGAGGTGAAGTAGTGGCCGTTGCGCGCGTTGCGGGTCGGCATCACGCAGTCGAACATGTCCACCCCGCGCGCCACCGACTCGACCAGATCCTCGGGGCGGCCCACGCCCATCAGGTAACGGGGGCGCTCGCCGGGCAGTTGCGGGCAGGTGTGTTCGAGCATGGCATTGCGCTCGGCCTCGGTCTCGCCCACCGCCAGCCCGCCGATGGCGTAGCCGTCGAAGCCGATCGCGCGCAGTCCTTCGGCCGAGCGGGTGCGCAGGTCGTGGTGCACGCCGCCCTGGACGATGCCGAACAGCGCCGCGTCATTGCCTTCGTGAGCCTTCTTCGAGCGTTCCGCCCAGCGCAGCGACAGTTCCATCGAACGCTCGACCACGCGCGGATCGACCGGCTTGCCGTCCACCTGCACCGGCGGGCATTCGTCGAAGATCATCACGATGTCGCTGCCCAGCACCTTCTGGATGTGCATGGACTCCTCCGGCCCGAGGAACACCCTGGAGCCGTCGGTGGGCGCGGCGAAGGTCACCCCGGCCTCGGTGATCTTGCGCCGGTGCGCCAGCGAGAACACCTGGAAGCCGCCCGAATCGGTGAGGATCGGGCCGTCCCAGCGGGCGAAACCGTGCAGACCGCCGTGGGCCTCGATCACCTCCAGTCCGGGGCGCAGGAACAGGTGGAAGGTGTTGCCCAGGATGATCTGCGCGCCCAGATCGCGCACCTGCCCCGGCAGCATGCCCTTGACCGTGCCATAGGTGCCCACCGGCATGAAGGCGGGCGTCTCCACCGTCCCGCGCGGGAAGGTGAGGCGGCCGCGGCGGGCGGCGCCATCGGTGGAGAACAGCTCGAACTGCATGCGGGACATGGGCGGACCGGGTCGGGAATCAGGGGGACGAGGGGAAAGCGGGCGCGGCCCGGGAGGCCCGCGCGCGGGCCATGCGTGGCGGGCCAGGCGCGCACCGGGCCGGGTATTTTCGCAGCTATGCCGCGGCCGGGGGAAACCGCGGCGGCGCAGGCTCGGTAAAGCGCAGGCGCAGCGTCTCGCCCGGACGGGCCAGGCCGCGCGCCAGGTCGATCTCCACCGCCGTGCCGCCGGCCAGGATGGCCTGCACCACGCTGCCCGGGCCGCGGAACTGCACGGCCTCCACCGAGGCCAGGATCGTCCCGTCCGGATCGGGCTGCAGCTGGTCGGGCCGCACCAGCACCTCGTCCTCGCCCGGCAGGCCCAGCGCCGCGGCGGGGACCAGACCGCCGCGCCCGACGAAGGCCGCCACGTGTCGGTGCGCAGGCGCGCGATACAGGGTCTCGGCATCGCCCCACTGCAGCAGCCGCCCGCCCTGCATCACCCCGATCGCATCGGCCATGGCGAAGGCCTCGGCCTGGTCGTGGGTGACCAGCAGCGCGGTGGTGCCGGTGGCGCGCAGGATCGCGCGCAGTTCCGCGGCCAGGCGCACGCGGGTGTCGATGTCGAGGTTGGAAAAGGGCTCGTCCAGCAGCAGCAACTGCGGCGAAGGCGCCAGCGCGCGCGCCAGTGCCACGCGCTGCTGCTGGCCGCCGGAGAGTTCGTGCGGGTAGGCGCCGGCGCGCTCGCCCAGGCCGACCAGATCCAGCATCTGCGCGATCCGCGCCGCGCGCGCGTCGCGCGGCTGCCGCGCCAGCCCGAAGCCGACGTTGCCGGCCACGTCCAGGTGCGGGAACAGCGCGTAGTCCTGGAACATCATGCCCACGCCGCGCCGCTCCGGCGGCAGCGAGGCGCCGGGGCCCGACAGTTCGCGGCCGCCAAGCAGCACGCGCCCGGCGCGCAGCGGCTCGAACCCCGCGATCGCGCGCAGCACCGTGGTCTTGCCGCAGCCCGAGGCCCCGAGCAGGCAACCGATCGTGCCGCGCACCAGCGACAGCGACAGTCCTTCGACCACCACCCGTTCGCCGCGCGCCTGCGGATAGGCCACGCCGATGGCGTCCAGCTCCAGCATCGTCGCGCTCATGCCCCCGCCTCCGCTCCGGTCCGCGCGCCGGTGCGCGCCAGCAGGATCACCGGCACCAGTCCCGCCAGCACGATCAACAGCGCAGCCATCGCCCCGTCCTCGTAGGCCCCGCGCGCGGCATCGGCGTACAGCCAGGTGGCCAGGGTCTCGAAGTTGAGCGGACGCAGCAGCAGGGTCGCGGGCAATTCCTTCATGGCATCGACAAAAACCAGCAGTGCGGCAGCGGCCATCGACGGACGCAACAACGGCAGGTGCACGCGGCGCAGGGTCGCGCCCGGGGAGGCGCCCAGCGCGCGCGCGGCCTGGTCGAGCGAGGCCGGCACGCGCGCGAAGCCGGCCTCGATGCCGCCAGCGGAAATGATCAGGAACCGCAGCGTATAGGCGAGCACCAGCGCGGCGACCGAGCCCATCAGCAGCATGCGCGGCGCCTGCCCGAACCACTGCAGCACGGCGTTGCCGCCGTCGTCGAACCAGGCCAGCGGGACCAGCAGGCCGATCGCCAGCACGGTGCCCGGGACGGCGTAGCCCAGGCTGCCCACGCGCAGCGCCAGCGCGGCCAGGCGCGCGCGCCGCCGCGCCTGCGCCAGGCGCAGCGCCCAGGCCAGCACCAGCCCGGCGGACAGGGTGAGCCCGGTCGCCAGGGCCGCCACGCGCAGCGTGTTCCAGGTACTGCGCCACAACATCGGCGACACGCCGCCGCCATCGGCCAGTCGCTGCCAGCTTTCCAGCGCCAGGTAGGTGGCCGGCGCGACGAAGCCCAGCAGCACCGGCAAGGCCACCAGCGCCAGCGCCAGCAGTGCCGCCGGGCCGCGCAGCCGCTGCGGACGCATCGGCCGCGGGCGCAGGGTGTTCGCATAGCCCTGGCGGCGCCTGCCATGCCGCTCGAGCGCGATCACGCCGACCACCAGCACCAGCATCGCCAGCGCGATCTGCGCGGCGCCGGCCAGGTCGCTGCGCGTCACCCAGGTGGTGTAGACCGAGACGGTGAGCGTCTGCACCCCCAGGAACTCGGAGGCGCCGATGTCGTTGAGCGTTTCCAGCAGCGCCAGCGCCGCACCGACCGCGATCGCCGGGCGCGCCAGCGGCAGGGCCACGCGGCCGAACACGGCCGCCTGCGAGGTCCCCAGGCTGCGCGCGGCCTCCAGCAGGCTGGCGGCCTGGGTCAGGAACATCGCCCGCGCCGTGATGTAGACATAGGGATACAGCACCAGCCCCAGCAGCACGATGCAGCCGGCCAGGCCACGGATGTCGGGCAGGCGGAACTGGCGCGGGCTGTCGTAGCCGAGCAGGCCGCGCACCGCCGCCTGCACCGGGCCCAGCGGGTGCAGCAGGTCCAGGTAGGCATAGGCGACGATGTAGGTCGGCACCGCCAGCGGCAGCAGCAGCGCCCAGGCCATGATCCGCCGGCCGGGGAAGTCGTAGGCGGTCACCAGCCAGGCCGCGCCCGTGCCGATCGCGACCACCAGCGCGCCGACCCCGAGCAGCAGGCGCGCGGTGTTCCAGGCCGCGACCGGCAGCACGTTGGCTGCCACGTGGCGCCAGGCATCGCTGCCCTGCGCCGCGGTCCAGGCCAGCGCCAGCAGCGGCAGCAGCACCGCGGCGGCGATCAGCAGCGCCCCCAGCAGCCAGCCGTCGGGCCGGGCGCGTGCGGGCGCCGCCTGCAGCACGCCTGGAGCGGCAGCGTTCATCGCGCCCGTCCGCTGCGGGACGGCCGGCTCAGGCGCGGCCGCAGGGCAGCCGACACGCGCACCCGTCCGCCGGCGCCCATCCCCGCGGCACCGGACTCAGTGGTCGAAGCCCACGCGGTCGACCAGCTCGCTGGCCTGCTTGCGATGCCGCGCGACCTCGGTCAGCGGCAGCGCGTCGACCTGCATCGCGCCGAAACTTTCGACCACCGGATCGAGCGCCACGCCGGCCTTCACCGGGTATTCGTAGTTGGCCTGCGCATACAGGCCCTGCGCCTCGTCGGAGACCAGGTATTCGAGCAGCTTCACTGCGTTGTCGCGGTTGGGGGCGTGCCGGGCGACCGCCGCGCCGCTGATGTTGACGTGGGTACCGCCGCCCTCGACGCTGGCGAAGGTCGGGCGGATCACCTTGATCGCCTCGCCCCACTGGTGCTGTTCGCTGCCGGGCTCGGCGTTCTTCATGCGGCCGACGTAGTAGGCATTCGCGATGCCGATGTCGCAGATGCCGGCCAGGATGTCGCGGGCGACGTCGCGGTCGCCGCCGGCGGCCTTGCGCGCCAGGTTGTCCTTGACCCCGCGCAGCCAGGCCTCGGTCTTCTCCTCGCCGGCATGGGCGATCATGGCCGCGATCAGGCTGGTGTTGTAGGGATGCTGGCCGGAGCGGATGCACACGCGTCCCTTCCACTTCGGATCGGCCAGTTCCTCATAGGTGAAGCGATCCAGCGCCAGGTCCTTGTCGGCGTAGAGGATGCGGTCGCGCAGCGACAGCGCGAACCACTGCCCGTCCTCGCCCCGCAGATGCGCCGGGACGGCCTGGGCCAGCACGCTCGATTCGACCGGCTGCGCGTGCCCGGCGTTGACCACGTCCAGCAGGTTGCCGGTGTCCACCGTCATCAGCACGTCGGCGGCCGAGCGCTCGCCTTCGGCCGACAGCCGCTCCATCAGTCCGTCCTTGAGGAAGACCGTGTTCACGGCGATGCCGGTGCTGGCGGTGAAGGCGTCGAGCAGCGGCTGGATCAGGCCCGGCTCGCGCGTGGTGTAGAGGTTCACTTCACCGGCCGCCTGCACGGTCGCGGGCGAGGCGGCCTGCTGGGAGGCCGGCTCGCGGCTACAGGCGGCAAGCAGCAGCGCGGCGCAGCCGATCGACAGCAGGCGGACGACGGGGGCGGAACGGGGCATGGCGACTCCTGGAGGACTGATTTCCGGGCGCCGGACGCCCGTGAATGAGAATTGTACGCATTTGCCGCCAGGCGCCCAAGCATTGCCGCGGCCGCGCCGCTGCGGGCGCAGCCGGATCAGCCGGTCAGGCCGGCCCGGATCCGGGAAACAGCAGCATCGCGTCGCCGTAGGAGAAGAAGCGGTAGCGCTCGCGCACCGCGTGCGCATAGGCCTCGAAGATCCGCCCCTTGCCGGCGAAGGCCGATACCAGCATCAGCAGGGTCGATTCGGGCAGGTGGAAATTGGTCAGCAGCGCATCGATGCTGCGGATGCGGTAGCCGGGGAGGATGAAGATCCGGGTCTCGCCGGCGAAGGGCTGCAGTTCGCCATCGACCATCGCGCTTTCCAGCGCGCGCACCACGGTGGTGCCCACGGCCACCACGCGGCCGCCGGCCGCCCGCGTGCGCCGCACCTGCGCCACCAGTTCGGCGCCCACGTTCAGCCATTCGCTGTGCATGGCGTGCTCGCGCAGGTCTTCCACGCGGACCGGCTGGAAGGTGCCCGCTCCGACATGCAGGGTGACATGGCCGAAGGCGATGCCGCGATCGCGCAGGTCGGCCAGCAGGGGCTCGTCGAAATGCAGCCCGGCCGTGGGCGCGGCCACGGCGCCGACTTCGCGCGCGAACACGGTCTGGTAGCGCTCGGCATCGTCGGCGCCCGGTTCTCGGCGGATGTACGGCGGCAACGGCAGGCGCCCGGCCTTGAGCAGCCAGGATTCGAGCGCGCCTTCGACATGGAAGCGCAGGTGGTAGAAAGCCCCTTCGCGCGCGATCACCTCGGCCTCGCCGCCGCCGTCGAGCGCGATCCGGCTGCCCGGCTTGGGCGGCTTGCTCACGCCCAGCTGCGCGCGGGCCTCGCCGGCCGGCAGCAGGCGTTCGATCAGGATCTCGACGCGCCCGCCGCTGTCCTTGTGGCCGAACAGGCGCGCCGGGATCACCCGCGTGTCGTTGAACACCAGCAGGTCGCCCGGGCGCAGCCAGTCGCCCAGGTCGCGCACCCGCGCATCGACCAGGGGCGCGTCCGCCGGCGGCACCACCAGCATGCGGCTGGCCGAACGTTCCGGCAGCGGCGCCTGCGCGATCAGCTCGGGCGGCAGCTCGAAATGGAAATCGGATTTCTTCATCGCGCGATTGTAGGGCGTTCCCCCGCCCCACCACTTGCTCTGCAAGTGGTTCCCCCCTCCCCCCGCAAGCGGAGGAGGGGATCGGTGTCCTGCGCGGCGCGCAGGACGCTTATCTCTCGAACTTGGTCGAGAGGATCACCGAGGACGTGGTGCGCTCCACGCCATCGATCGCGCCGATGCGGTCGGTGAGTTCGTCCATGTCCTCGACCGTGGGCACCACGCCCATCGCCACCAGGTCGTGCGCGCCGCTCACCGAATGCAGGCTGCGCACGCCGGTCAGCTCGCGCAGCGCCTGCACCACCGCCTGCATCTGCTTGGGCAGGACCGTGATCAGGATGTGCGCGCGGATATGGCCGCGCTCGATCTCCTCGTTCACGCGCACCGTGTAGCCGCGGATCACATCCTCGCGCTCCAGCCGCTCGATCCGGCTCTGCACCGTGGTCCGCGACAGGCCGAGCCTGCGCGCGATGTCGGTGATCGAGGCCCGCGCGTTCTCGCGCAGGGTGGACAGGAGCTGGGCATCGGCCGGCGTGATCTTCATGATTTGCCCAATGAGTTCGTCGATTCGACGAAATCATAAGCAATTCTGCGCAGATCGGCCCTACCTTGCGCCGAGAGGATCGAGATAATAGAAGCCTGACCGGCTTTCGCAGGTTGCCCCACCCCCCAGCCACTCCGGCCGCCGCGCTGCGCGCGGCCCGCTCCAAGAGGAACTCCGATGTCCGCTGTCGCCGCCCTCGCCCCCCTGCGCTCCCATGGCGGCCACCGCCGCACCGTCGGCCTGGACGATGCCACTGTCGAACGCTTCGCCGCCTCGCATGCCGAACTGCGCGAAGCCATCGCCGCCGCGGCGGCCGAGTACGGGCGCATCCGCGTCGACGCCGCCGACCTGCTGGACCTGGACGAGGATGCGCAGATCGCCGCGGTGCAGGCCGGCTACGTCAACTTCTACGCCACCGACGCCGTCAATCCCTATGTCGCCCTGACCGCCCGCGGCCCCTGGATCGTGACGCTCAAGGGCGCGGTGGTCCACGACTCGGGCGGCTACGGCATGCTCGGCTTCGGCCATGCGCCGCGCGCGGTCATCGAGGCGATGGCCAAGCCCCAGGCCATGGCCAACATCATGACCCCGAGCCTGTCGCAGCTGCGGTTCGACCGGCTGCTGCGCAAGGAGATCGGCCACAGCGCGGGCGGCTGCCCCTTCGCCAGCTTCCTGTGCCTGAACTCGGGCTCCGAAGCGGTGGGGCTGGCGGCGCGCATCGCCGACATCAACACCAAGCTGATGACCGACCCGGGCGGCAAGTACGCCGGCAGGACGGTCAAGCGCATCGTGGTCAAGGGCAGCTTCCACGGCCGCACCGAGCGCCCGGCGCTGTACTCGGACTCGACGCGCAAGGCCTACCAGCAGCACCTGGCCAGCTATCGCGGCGAGGATTCGGTGATCGCCATCGAGCCCTACGACGCCGACGCGCTGCGCCACGCCTTCGCCGAGGCCGACCGCCAGGGCTGGTTCGTCGAAGCGGTGTTCCTGGAGCCGGTGATGGGCGAAGGCGATCCCGGCCGCGCACTGCCGCGCGCGTTCTACGACGCGGCACGCGAGCTCACCCGCGCGCACGGTGCGTTGCTGCTGGTGGACTCGATCCAGGCCGGCCTGCGCGCGCACGGCGTGCTGTCGATCATCGATTACGCCGGCTTCGAAGGCTGCGACGCGCCGGACATGGAAACCTATTCCAAGGCGCTCAATGCCGGCCAGTATCCGCTGTCGGTGCTGGCGGTGAGCGAACACGCCGCGGCCCTGTACCGCACCGGCGTGTACGGCAACACCATGACCACCAACCCGCGCGCGCTCGACGTGGCCTGCGCGGTGCTCGAGCAGCTCACGCCGGACCTGCGCGCCAACATCCGCGAGCGCGGCAGCGAAGCGGTCGCCAGGCTCGAAGCGCTGAAGGACGAACTGGGTGGCCTGATCACCGGCGTGCAGGGCACCGGCCTGCTGTTCTCCTGCGAACTGGCGCCCCAGTTCAAGTGCTATGGCGCCGGTTCCACCGAGGAATGGCTGCGCGAGCACGGCATCGGCGTGATCCACGGCGGCGCCAACTCGCTGCGCTTCACCCCCCGCTTCGAACTGGGCTCAGACGAGATCGAACTGCTGGTGACGATGATCGGCCGGGCCCTGCGCGAAGGCCCGCGGCAGGCCTGATGCGGCCGTGCGGCCGGGAGCTGGCGCTCCCGGCCCGGCAGGGCCCGCGCGCGGTGCGGCGAACCACCGTCCGCGCGGCGCACCGACGAGCGTGCTTTGTGCACGTGCCGCTTTGCGGCAGACTCGGGTGCATCCCCCGACGCCACGCCGACCATGACCGCCACTGAAGTCCGCCATCCCCTGGTCCAGCACAAGATCGGCCTGCTGCGCGACGCGTCGCTGAGCACCAAGGCCTTCCGCGAGCTGGTGACCGAACTCGGGACTCTGCTCGCCTACGAGGCCACCGCCGACCTGGACACCGAACCGGCCACGACCCGCGGCTGGGCCGGCGATGTCACCGTGCGCCGCATCGCCGGCGCCAAGATCACCCTCGTGCCCATCCTGCGCGCCGGCCTGGGCATGCTGCCCGGCGTGCTGGCGCTGATCCCGGCGGCCAGGGTGAGCGTGGTCGGCCTGCAGCGCGACGAGGAGACCCTGCAGCCTGTGCCCTACTTCGAGCGCCTCACCGGCCGCCTTGACGAACGCGACGCACTGATCCTCGATCCCATGCTCGCCACCGGCGGAACCCTGATCGCGACCATCGACATGCTCAAGCGCGCCGGCGCGCGGCGCATCCGCGGCATCTTCCTGGTCGCCGCGCCCGAGGGCCTGCAGGCGCTCGCGGACGCGCACCCGGACGTCGCGGTGTTCACCGCGGCGATCGACGAGCGTCTCGACGCAAAGGGCTACATCCTGCCCGGCCTGGGCGATGCCGGCGACCGGATCTTCGGCACCCGCGCGCCCTGAGTTCCTGCGCGAAGGCCTGCGCCGCGCACCGGACGCAGGCCGACGGAAGCCGGCGCCGCGCCCGCACGCCTACCGCGGCGTCAGGCTTTCGATCGCCGCGGCCACATAGACCAGCGGCGCGTTCCAGTTGATCGCGATCTCGTTGCTGGCGTAGCTGCAGTCGTGGTCGATCCACGACAGCGCCGGCAACG
>Ga0233369_1000240_pt1 | contig 26861 bp, 21 predicted proteins | sample ElkDunMinimDraft_26_FD_191537 | JGI IMG/M metagenome (GOLD analysis project Ga0233369, IMG submission 191537) | Fecal eukaryotic communites from dung pellets of Tule Elk in California, USA - Elk Dung D16 | ecosystem: Host-associated > Mammals > Digestive system > Large intestine > Fecal | place... | reverse complement strand
TCAGATGGCGTCGAGCGCCGCGCCGGCCGGGCGCGCGGCCTTCCGCAACATCCGCGCGATGCTGGCCGCGGCGTCGCGGCCTTCCTGGACCGCGGTGACCACGAGATCCGCGCCGCGTACCGCGTCGCCGCCGGCGAACAGTTTCGGGTGCGCGGTCTGGTAGGGCAGGCGACGCTCGCCGCCAACGCCGATGCGGCCGTTGCCGGGCGACTCGACGTGATCGCCGAGCCAGTCGGGCACCTGCGCCGAGAAACCGAACGCGATGATCACGACGTCGGCCTCGAGCAGGGATCCGGTGCCATCGATCGGCACCGCGCTGCGGCGGCCATTGGCATCGGGTTCGCCCAGCCGGGTTTCGACCACGCGCACGCCGGCGGCCCTGCCGGCCGCATCCGGCACGATCTCCAGCGGCTGGCGGTTGAACAGGAAACGCACGCCTTCCTCGCGCGCGTTGGCGACCTCGCGCGCCGAGCCCGGCATGTTGGCCTCGTCGCGGCGGTAGGCGCAGGTCACGCTGGCCGCGCGCAGGCGCACGGCGGAGCGCACGCAGTCCATGCCGGTGTCGCCGCCGCCGAGCACGACCACGCGCTTGCCCCGCAGGTCAGGCAGCGCCAGCGTGGTTTCCCAGCCCGCGACCGGGCGGCCCCAGGTATCGCCACCGGTGACGATGCGGCCGTTGTTCACCAGGAACGGCAGCGCCGGCAGCACGCCGGGCAGGTCCTGGCCGGGCAGGCCGCCATCGGTGTAGCGGTAGGCGCCGGTGCCGATGAACACCGCGTCGAACTCGCGAAGCAATGCGTCCATGCCGATATCGCGGCCGATCTCCACGCCCAGCCGGAACTCGATGCCCATGCCCTCCAGCACCGCGCGCCGCGTCGCGATCACCGATTTGTCGAGCTTGAAGTTCGGTATGCCGAATTGCAGCAGGCCGCCGATCTGCTCGTAGCGGTCGAACACCACCGCGCCGATGCCGGCGCGTACCAGGCGGTCCGCGCAGGCCAGGCCGGCCGGTCCGGCGCCGATCACGGCCACGCGCTGCCCGGTCGCGACGACCTTGGACAGGTCGGGCCGCCAGCCTTGTGCGAACGCGGTGTCGACGATGTACTTCTCGACGGCGCCGATGGTCACCGCGCCAAAGCCGTCTTCGAGCGTGCAGGCGCCTTCGCACAACCGGTCCTGCGGACAGACGCGGCCGCACATCTCGGGCAGGGGATTGGTTTCGTGGACCAGCACTGCCGCTTCCAGCACGCGGCCTTCCTGCACCAGCCTGAGCCAGTTGGGAATGTAGTTGTGCACCGGGCACTTGGCTTCGCAGTACGGAATCCCGCAGTCCAGGCAGCGGTCGGCCTGGTGCTTGGCCTGGCGGTCCTCGAACCGCCCGTAGAGTTCGTTCCAGTCGCCCTCGGTGCGCAAGGCCAGTGGCCGCTTGGCCGGCATCTCGCGGGGTTCGTTGAGGAAGCGGAAGACGTCGCGCTTGGTCATCGGTCTGACTCCAGCACGGGCGCCCGGCCGGTGGACACATCGAACGCCCGGCAACTGCGCGCCACGAAGGCTGCGGACATCGCTGGCACGGTGTGCACGCCGTGACAGCCGGCGCCAGTGGACAGGGCGGGGGCGGATCGGGCGGACATCACGCCGCCCGCCGCAGGTCTTCGGCCAGTGCCTCGAGGCTCGCGGCCTTGGGCTTGACCAGCCAGAACTTGCCGACGAAATCGCGGAACTCCTCGAGGATGCGCCCGCTCCACGCGCTTCCGGTCAGGCGCGCGTGGGTGTCGATGAGATCGCGCAGGTGCGAGCGGTAGTTGTCGAACGCTTCGGGGGTGACGCGGAGGATGTCGATGAGTTCGTGGTTGTAGCGGTCCACGAAATCGCGGTCGAGATCGAGCACGTAGGCGATGCCGCCGGTGAAGCCGGCGCCGAAGTTCAGGCCGATGCGGCCGAGCACCGCAACGGCGCCGCCGGTCATGTACTCGCAGCAGTGGTCGCCGGCGCCTTCGATGACCGCGACCGCGCCGGAGTTGCGCACGCCGAAGCGCTCGCCGGCACGGCCGGCGGCATAGAGCTCGCCGCCGGTGGCGCCGTAGAGGCAGGTGTTGCCGAGGATCGGGGTATCGCGCGATTCGAACACGCTGCCCGCGGGCGGGCGCAGCACGATGCGTCCGCCGGCCATGCCCTTGCCCACGTAGTCGTTGGCCTCGCCTTCCAGATCGATGTGCAGGCCGCCGGCATTGAATGCGCCGAGGCTCTGGCCAGCGGTGCCGCGCAGCGTCAGCGTGACCGGCGAGCCGCTCATGCCGGTGTTGCCGTGATGCCGCGCGATCAGGCCGGACAGGCGCGTGCCGATGCTGCGGTCGGTGTTGCGGATTCCGGAGTCGAATGCGCCGCCGGCGCCACGTTCGATCATCTTCGACACCTTCGCATCGAGCGCCGCGGCCAGGCCGTCGGGTGGTGCCTGCAACGCCGGCGTGCCGCAGTACGACAGCGGCTTGTCCGGATCGCGGCGCAGCAGCATCGACAGGTCGATGTCGACCGCCTCGCGGGTGTGGCGCAGGTGCTGTTCCAGCAGATCGGTGCGGCCGGTGATCTCGCCCAGAGAACGCGCGCCAAGCGCGGCCAGGTGCTCGCGCACGTCTTCGGCGACGTTGCGGAAGAACGTTTCCACGCGCTCGGGCAAGCCCTTGTAGTGATGCGCACGCAGGCGCTCGTCCTGGGTGGCCACGCCGGTGGCGCAGTTGTTGAGATGGCAGATGCGCAGGTACTTGCAGCCCAGGGCGATCATCGGCGTGGTGCCGAAGCCGAAGGTATCGGCGCCGAGCAGCGCGGCCTTGATGACGTCGAGACCGGTCTTCAGGCCGCCGTCGGTCTGCAGCAGCACCTGCCCGCGCATGTCGTTGAACTGCAGCGCCTGGCGCGCTTCCGACAGGCCCAGTTCCCAGGGCGCGCCGGCGTAGCGGATCGAACCCAGCGGGCTCGCGCCGGTGCCGCCGTCGTGTCCGGAGATCGTGATCAGATCCGCGCCCGCCTTGACCACGCCGGCGGCGATCGTGCCCACGCCCGCATGGCTGACCAGCTTCACCGAGATCAGCGCATCGGGATTGACCTGGCGCAGGTCGAAGATCAGCTGCGCAAGGTCCTCGATCGAATAGATGTCGTGATGCGGCGGCGGCGAGATCAGGCCGATGCCGGGCTTGGCATAGCGCAGGCGCGCGATCAGCGGATTGACCTTGCTGCCCGGCAGCTGGCCGCCCTCGCCGGGCTTGGCACCCTGGGCGATCTTGATCTGCAGTACTTCGGCATTGATCAGGTATTCGGGCGTGACGCCGAAGCGGCCCGAGGCGATCTGCTTGATCTTGCTGCGGCGCTCGGATCCGTAGCGTTCGGGGTCCTCGCCGCCTTCGCCGGAATTGCTGCGCCCACCCAGCCGGTTCATCGCGATCGCCAGCGCCTCGTGCGCCTCGGGCGACAGGGCGCCCAGGCTCATTGCCGCCGAATCGAAGCGGCGCACGATCGCCGACACCGGTTCCACCTCATCCAGGGGGACGGGCGCAGCCGCGGCCTTCGGGCGCAGCAGGTCGCGCAGCGCGGCCGGTGCGCGCGTGTCGACGAAATCCGAGTAACGCTTCCAGTCGGCGCGATCGCCGGTCAGCACCGCGCGCTGCAGCGAGGTCACCACGTCCGGGTTGAACTGGTGGTACTCGCCCCCGTGCACGTAGTGCAGCAGCCCGCCCGGCTCGGGCAGGGCGGTGTCGTCCCAGCCCTGCTGGGCGAGGTGGCGCGCATCGGCTTCCAGGCGCGCGAAGCCGGCCCCGCCGATGCGCGAAGGCGTGCCCTCGAAGCACAGCGCCACGACCTCGGGCGCCAGGCCGACGATCTCGAACAGCTGCGCGCCGCGGTAGCTGGCAATGCTGCCGATGCCCATCTTCGACATGATCTTCAGCAGGCCCTTGCGGATGCCGCGGCGGTAGCTGCGGCCGAGCTGCAACGCCTCGTTGCCGACCTTCGTCGCCAGCACGCCGCGGCGGCCGAGTGCGTGCAGGGTCTGGAACGCGAGGTAGGGATAGACCGCCGTCGCGCCGAAGCCGATCAGGCAGGCGAAGTGGTGCGGATCGCGTGCGGTGCCGGTCTCGATCAGCAGGTTCACGTCGCAGCGCAGGCCCGCGCGGACCAGGTGCAGGTGGATCGCACCGGTCGCCAGCAGTGCGTGCACCGGCACCGAGCCGCGCCTGGGGTAGCGGTCGCTGAGCAGCAGGATCTCCACGCCGGCGCGTGTTGCCGCCTCGGCCTCGGCGCACAGCCGGTGCAGGGCCGATTCGAGCGTCTCGGTGTCGGCATCGAAGTAGAGATGCAGCAGCCGGTTCGCGTCGGCGAAGCGCGGCAGCGCCAGCAGTTCACGCAGCTTGCGTTGCGAGAGCACCGGCGAGTTCAGCAGCACGTGGTGCACGTTCTCGGCGCGATCGAGGAAGATGTTGCCCTCGCGCCCGATCTGCGTGGACAGGGTCATGACCGCGCCTTCGCGCAGCGGATCGATCGGGGGGTTGGTGACCTGGGCGAACGCCTGTCGGAAGACGTCGTAGAGCGGGCGCACGCGCTGGCTGATCGCGGCCATCGGCACGTCGTCGCCCATCGAGCCGATGCCTTCCTGCTCGGTCTCCGCCAGCGGCCGCAGCACCGACTCCTGTTCCTCGCGGGTGAGCTGGAACAGCTTCTGGAACGCCACAAGGGTGTCGGGCGCAAAAGGCTCGGCGGCGAGCGCGGGGTCGATCAGTTCGGTGTGCAGGTAGCGCATGCCGCCCTTGAGCCATTGCTTGTACGGCGCGCGGGCACGGTTGACCGCGTCGATCGCGTCGTTGTCGAGCAGGGTGCCGGTTGCCAGGTCGATGGCGATCATCTCGCCGGGACCGAGTTTGCCCTTGGCCTGCACGCGCTCGGGTGCGACATCCCAGACGCCGGCCTCCGATGCGATGACGAAGATGCCGTCGCTCGACAGCGTCCAGCGCGCCGGGCGCAGTCCGTTGCGGTCGAGCGTGCACGCGGCATGGCGGCCGTCGCACATCACCACGCCGGCAGGGCCGTCCCAGGGCTCGGAGTTGATCGCGTAGTACTCGTAGAAGGCGGCGAGGTCGGCGTCCTTGTATTCCAGCGACTGCGTGGCCGGCGGCATCAGGATGCGCATCGCCTGCAGCAGGTCCATGCCGCCGAGCAGCATCCACTCGAGCATGTTGTCGAGGGTCTGCGAGTCCGAGCCGTGCATGGTCACGGTCTCGTCGAACTCGGAGATGTCGAGCAGCGGCGATGCCCACACGCCGCGCCGCGCCTGCGCCCAGCGGCGGTTGCCCTCGATGCTGTTGATCTCGCCGTTGTGCGCCAGACGCCGGAAGGGATGCGCCAGCCGCCAGCGCGGCAGGGTGTTGGTCGAGAAACGCTGGTGGAAGACCACGGTCTTCGCGGTGAGGTCGGCGCGCGCGAGGTCCGGGAACAGCCGGGTCAGATGGGCCGGCAGCACCATGCCCTTGTAGCCGAGCAGGCCGGGCGTCAGCCCGACGACGTAGAAGTCCTCCACGCCGCCGAGCGCGACTTCGGCGCGGCGACGCGCCAGATACAGCGCACGCTCGAAGGCGCGCACGTCGCTGCCGCTGCAGTCCACGAACACCTGTTCGATACGCGGCATCGAGGCGCGCGCCAGTGCGCCGCAGGCGTCGAGATCGACCGGCACCGCGCGCCAGCCGGCGACGCGCACCCCGGCCGCAGCGAGGAGATCGCCGAACACGTCGCGGCACCGCGAGGCGTCCTCGACGTCGTGCGGCAGGAACACCATCCCGGCCGCACGATGCTCGCCTTCGAACACCAGGCCGGCTTCGCTGGCGAGCGCGGCGATGAACGCATCCGCGCCGTAGAGCAGCACGCCGCACCCGTCGCCAGAGAGCCCGTCCGGCGCGATGCCGCCGCGATGCGCCATGCGCGAAAGCGCCTGCAGCGCGCCATCGACGATCGCGCGCGAAGCATCGCCGCCGATGGTCGAGATCAGTCCGAATCCGCAGGCATCGCGTTCGTCGGCGGGGTCGTAGAGGCCCCGACCCGGGAGTTCCGGCATCGTCGTCATCGCAGTCCGTGAGAGGCAGATGGCCGGCGCGGAATCGAAGCGCCACGGTCCTTGCGTCGCATCGACGCGTGCACGCCGGACTAGGAATAGACCATAGATTGTGCAGTGCGACAACCGCGGTTTTGGCGGCGTTTCAGTTGCGAATGCAACCGCCGCGCGAGTGCGGCGCCGTCGCGAATCAGGCGCGCAGAACGTCGCCGGAGTACGCGTCGCGGATGGTCGAGGCCGAACTCCGGCCGCCGGTTTCGCCGACGAGCACGCCGTCGATCCGGGCGACCAGATCCGGATCGAGTGCATCGCGCGTCGTGGCTGCGGGATGGCCCGAGAGATTGGCACTGGTCGACACCAGCGCACCGCCGAAGGCGGCGCACAAGGCGATGACCGGGGCGTGGGCGCTGACGCGGACCGCGACGCTGGCGTGCGCACCGGTGATCCAGCCCGGCACGTCTGCGCGCGCGGGCATCACCCAGGTGTTGGGGCCGGGCCAGCTGGACATCACGGCGGTCTGGCGTGGCTGCGGCAGCGCATTCCAGTCGACGATGGGATCGAGCTGCGCGACCGCGCCGGCGATCAGGATCACGCCCTTGTCGACCGCGCGCTGCTTGATGTCGAGCAGGCGCAGCACCGCCGCACGATCGAAGGGATCGCAGCCCAGTCCCCAGACACCTTCGGTGGGATAGGCGATGACGCCGCCGCGCGCGAGCAGGGCGGCGGCGGCGGGCACTTCGAGCGGGATCGCGCTCATGCGGATCGGCGATGCGCGCTCAGAATGGAGCGTCGTCCGTGGCAGGCGCAGCGCCCCCGGCCTTGATCACGCGCTTCTTTCCGGTCTCGACCTTCGACGGCGTCAACAAGGACTTGGCCGGTTCCGCAGCGGGTGTGGCGGCTTTCCTGGCGACCTTCTTGGTGACCTTCTTCGCCGCCTTCTTGGCCGCCTTCTTCGCCGGCGCCTTCTTGGTAGCGGCCTTCTTTGCGGCAGGTTCCTTCTTCGCTGCGACCTTCTTGGCCGGGGCCTTCTTGCCGAAGCCCTTGCGTACCGGCTTGCCGGTTTCCTCGAGCAGCCTGGTCACTTCCTCGAACGTCAGCGACGCCGGCTCGCGATCCTTCGGAATCTTGCCGTTGAGCTTGCCGTCGCTGATGTAGGGACCGAAGCGGCCGTTGAGCACCTGGATGTCGCTGCCTTCGAATTCCTTGATGATCCGGTTGCGCGCGATCTCTTCCTTCTCCTCGATCAGGAAAACCGCGCGCGCGAGGTCGATCTTGTACGGGTCGTCCTCCTTCTTCAGCGAGGCGTAGACGCTGCCGCGCTTTGCGAATGCGCCGAAGCGGCCGATGCCCACGCTGACCTGTTCGCCCTTGTCCTCGCCGAGGATGCGCGGCAGCTGGAACAGCTCCAGCGCGTCCTCGAGGCTGATGGTGTGCATGCTCTGGCCGGGCCGGAGCGAAGCGAACTTGGGCTTGTCCTCGGCGTCCTCGGCGGTGCTGCCGATGGCCGCGTAGGGCCCGAAGCGGCCCAGTCGCACGCTGACCGGCTTGCCGGTCTTGGGATCGGTGCCGAGCTCGCGCGCGCCGGTGGCCTCGGTGCGGTCGACCGACTCGCTCTTGACGTCGACCAGTTCCTTGAACGGGCCCCAGAACTTCTCCATCAGCGGGATCCAGTCCGCCTCGCCGCGGGATACCGCATCGAGGTCGTCCTCGAGCCTGGCAGTGAAGTCGTAGTCGACGTACTGGGTGAAATGGCTCGACAGGAAGTTCGACACCGCGCGGCCGACATCGCTGGCGCGGAAGCTCCGGCCTTCCATCTCGACGTACTTGCGGAACTGCAGCACCTGGATGATCGAGGCGTACGTCGACGGACGGCCGATGCCGTATTCCTCGAGCGTCTTGACCAGCGAGGCCTCGGTGAAGCGCGGCGGCGGCTGGGTGAAGTGCTGGTCGGCGTGGATGCGATCGAGCGGAATGCGGTCGCCGGTCTTCATCTGCGGCAGCTTGCGGCCTTCGTCCTCGTCTTCCTTGCCCTTGTTGTCCTTGCCTTCCTCGTAGACGGCGAGGAAGCCCGGCACCATCACCGTGGTGCCGGACGCGCGGAAGCTGTGCTCGCTGCCCGCGGCGAGATCGACGGTGACGGTGTTGAGCGTGGCCGGGATCATCTGCGAGGCGACGGCACGCTTCCAGATCAGCTCGTAGAGGCGGCGCTCGTCATCGGTGAGGAAGCGCGCGACCTGGGCGGGCGTGCGCAGCGCGGAGGTCGGGCGCACGGCTTCGTGGGCTTCCTGCGCGTTCTTGGACTTGGTCTGGTAGACGTTGGGCTGGTCCGGCAGCGAGGAGGTGCCGAAATCGCGCGCGATCACGTCGCGGATCTCGCCCAGCGCATCCTGCGACAGGCTCACCGAGTCGGTACGCATGTAGGTGATCAGGCCGACCGCGCCCTCGTCGCCGAGCGTGATGCCCTCGTAGAGCTTCTGCGCGACCTGCATCGTGCGGCGGGTGGTGAAGCCGAGCTTGCGCGAGGCTTCCTGCTGCAGCGTCGACGTGGTGAACGGCGCCGCCGGGCGACGCTTGCGCTCCTTGCTGGCCACATCGGTGACATGCAGCGCGCCCTGCGCGGCGGCCTGGATGCGCGCACGCGCCGCCTCGGCGGTATCGCCGTCGGTGACCGTGAACTGCTCGAACTTCTGCCCGTCGAGACGGGTAAGCCGCGCGGTGAAGCCCTGCGAGGGATGCGCGCATTCGGCCTCGATGCTCCAGTACTCGCGGGCGACGAAGGCCTCGATCTCTTCCTCGCGCTCGACGATCATGCGCAGCGCGGGCGACTGCACGCGGCCGGCCGACAGGCCGCGCTGGACCTTGCGCCACAGCACCGGCGAGAGGTTGAAGCCGACCAGGTAGTCGAGCGCGCGTCGTGCCTGCTGGGCGTCGACCAGATCACCGGCGATCTGGCGCGGCCTGGTCATCGCTTCCTTGATCGCGCGCGGCGTGATCTCGGTGAACACCACCCGCTGCAGGGTGCGGTTCTCGAGCAGGCCGCGTTCCTTGAGGATTTCCGCGATGTGCCAGCTGATCGCCTCGCCCTCGCGGTCCGGGTCGGTCGCCAGGAAGATGTCGGTCGCGGACTTGGCGGCCTTGGCGATCGCCTCGACGTGCTTTTCGTTCTTCTCGATCAGGTCGTAGCGCATCGCGAAGTTGTGCGCCGGATCGACCGCGCCCTCCTTCGGGATCAGGTCGCGCACATGGCCGTACGAGGCCAGGACCTGGAAGTCCTTGCCGAGGTACTTGTTGATCGTCTTCGCCTTGGCGGGCGATTCGACGATGAGGAGGTTCTTGGCCATGTCGGCGGCATCCAGGGCGCACCGGGGCGGCCCATCAAAAAGGTGAAGATGACGACGCCCGGGGCAGGCCCGGGCGGTCGATTGCTTTTATAGTGGAATCACGCAGGCCGGTAGCTGTCAAGCGCCGGCACTGCTGCCGGTCAGGAAAGTACGGCCAATCCGACGGCTGCGAGGATCCCCAGCAGGGCCAGTCCGAGCAGCACGCCGCCAATCGCCAGCACGACGACCGTCACCGTGCCGAGCTCGCGGCGCTGCAGCTCGGGATGGGCGGTGAAGGCCCAGCGGTCAACCACCAGGGTGTCGCAGACCATGTCGTGCAGTGCCTGCTTGCGCTCGGTGAAGCCCGCCATCAGGAAGCCGATGCCGAAAATCAGCGCACTCAGGATCGTGGCGAAATAGCGGCCGATGGCCCGCGCGAGCGAGATCCGCTCGCCATCGAGGCCCACGACCTTGATGCCAACGGCCATCTTGCCGGGGGTCGCCATCGAGTGCGACGCATGGAACCAGGCGTAATAGCCGGCGGAGAGCGTGAAGGAGATCAGGTTCGCCACCAGCTCGTTCATCCAGCTGCCGCGCCCCAGGCCCGCAACACCGGCGAAACTGATGACGAACGCGGCCAGCGCCATGCCGGCCAGGCCGACGATGAAGCTGTCGATCAGGTAGGCGGCCACCCGCTTCCAGAAACCGGCCAGCACGACATCGCGGCCGAGCACGGCGGTGCTGCGACGCGCGACGTTCGATGCGGGCGGCGCGTACGGCGAGCCGGCCCCCGCGCCCGCTGCGCGTCCCGCAGCATTGGCGGACTGCACGGCGCCGGCAGCGGCGACCGCGCGCCAGCCGGGGTCCTGGGCCTCCACTTCTTCCACCGGCATGGACACCGGCTCCAGGGCCCAGGAATCGGTACCAGGCATGACGCCCGGCGCAGTGCGGTCGGCAGCGAGTTCCGGCACCAGCTCGCGCAGCGGCTGCCAGTCGGCCAGGCCGTCGCGCCACAACAAGGTGGCGTCGTGGACGATGCCGTCGCGGCGCAGCTCCAGCAGCGCGGGCAGCGTCACCGGGCCATGGCGGGTGTTCCGGGCATCGGCGTAGTACCAGTCGGTCATCGGCGTAAGGTCTCTGGGTCGGTGATGCGGTGGGAACGGAGGGTTACGGGGCCGGGCGCGCGCCCGGGGCGGCGGGGACGACGCTCGCACCTCCGGTGGCGGGTCCGCCGCCGGCAGGATGCAAGGCTGCTCCGGCAGACTCTGGTGCCGGGCGGGATCTGAAGGTGCGTCGGTGCCCCGGACGCACGCGCCGCCGGTTCAGTTTCCGCGACGCTCCGCGCAGTGGCGGCCATCCCGGCAGTCCATCCCGCGACGGCAGGGTGCTCTCGTCCAGCCGCCCCGCTGGGGCCAGTCGCCGCAGCGCGGCCGCAGTGATCGCACCGCCGCGTGGCTCGCCACCGTCGGGGAGTAACCAGTGGGTCATGGGTCCGGGATTCCGGCCGGGCCGCCGTCCGCCGGAGCGCCGACAGGCATGCAGCCGAGGCGCCCGCCTGCCGGCAGCGCATGGAACCGGATCGGACATTGCGTGGCTTCCCTGCGTGGCCGGACGCCCGGCCACTCCCCGCTGTTCATCCTACAGGCGCGTTGCCGCCGCCCCAAGCGCCAGACGTGGGAAAGGCGCCCGCAGGCGCCTTTCGTCGATACCGGCAGAAGCGGGCGGCTCAGTGCACCGGCTCGGGCTCGTCGTCGAACATCTGCGTTTCCATCCACGCATAGGCGGCCTCGCTTCCGGGCTGGTTGAACAGCACCATCAGCACGACCCACTTCAGGTCGTCGAGGTCCAGCTCGTCCTGGTCGAGCGCCATCACGCGGTCGAGTACCAGCTCGCGCTGGTCGGAATCGAGTACGCGGTGTTGCTCGAGGAACAGCAGGAATCCCCGGCAGTCGACGTCCAGCCGGTCGAGCTCGGGACCGCTGTAGACGCGTGTGGGGCCGTCGGCACGGACCACCGGCACACTCGGGCGCTGGTCCGCCAGCGCGTCCAGCCAGTCGAAAGCCTTGCTGACTTCGGCGGGGCTGAAGCCGGCCTGGAGCAGGCCGCTCTGCAGCGAGTCGCGATCACGGACGAGGTCCGCATCCTCGGTGAAGTAGTGTTCGAACAGGTACAGCAGGACATCCAGGATGCTTTCTTTCATTTCCCCTCGGCCTGCGCCTCGCGGCACATCGTGTCAGGACTTTCGGGAATACCGACCGTGCGCCGCAGCCACACGTCCATCCAGCTCCATGGACAGCAGCATGGCCGAGGCCCGGGCCACCGTCAATCCGCTGCGCGAGATCAGTTCATCCATACCGGTTGGGTCATGCCCGAGGGCGTTCCACAACCGGTGGTAGTCCGGATCGCCATCGGATGACGGGGAGGCCAGCGGTTCAGCGGGCGCGGTGGGTATCGTCTTGACCCTCTGAATGGGGGCGCCGAGCCGCCCCTGCAAGGCGTCGGCCAGGCCGATGGCGATTGCCGCAAGCGCATCGATCACGTCCTCCGGCGTTTCCACCAGGGTGGCGCCATCACGCAACAGGCGGTGGCAGCCGCGCGCCATCGGATTGTGGATGGAGCCGGGGATCGCGAAGACCTCGCGACCCGCGTCGGCGGCGAGCCTGGCGGTAATCAATGCGCCGGAGCGGTGCGCGGCCTCCACCACGAGCGTGCCGAGCGCGAGTCCGGCGACGATGCGGTTGCGGCTCGGGAACTGCTCGCGCCGTGCCGGCGTGCCCGGCGGGTATTCGCTGACCACTGTTCCGGCGCCCGCGATGCGCGCATGCAGCCGGGTATTGGAGCGCGGATACGGCTGGTCGATCCCGCTGCCCAGCACCGCCACGGTGTCCCCGTCGGCGTCGAGCGCGGCCGCGTGCGCCGCCGCGTCGATGCCGCTGGCCAGCCCGCTGACCACGGCGAAACCCGCGACTGCGAACCGTCGCGCGAACGCAGCCGCGTTGTCGCGGCCACCGACCGTGGGCGCGCGGCTGCCGACCACCGCAATGCCGGCCCGCCACAGCCGTGCCACGTCGCCTTCGACGAACAGCGCCAGTGGCGGCGCCGACATCCTGCGCAGCAGCGCCGGGTAGTCGGGATCGTGCCAGGCGATCAGCTGCCGGGTGGAGGTGGCGGTCAGCCAGTCGTGCCAGCGGTCGATATCGGGCGCGTCAGCGGCAAGCAGGGCGCATTGGCGCGCTTCGAGTCCGGCGGCCCGCCAGGCGGCCGGGCCAGCGTCAAGCGCGGACGCTGGCCCGCCAGGCATCGACAGCAGGGCGCGGCGTGGCGCGGTGGCGCCGCCGGCATGGATCAGGCGCAGCACCGCCTGCAGGTCGCGATCGTCGTCCATGGCCCAAGCCTAGGCCGCATACGACGACGGCACCCGAAGGTGCCGTCGTCCGATCCGGTCGGGAAAGCCCGCGTGGCGGGCGCCGCCTACTGTTCGGCGTCCGGGTGCTTGACCGTGTAGCCCACCTGCACCGGCTTCTCGCCTTCCATCACCAGCGCGTAGCTGACGAAGTTGAAGGTCAGGAACACCATCGCGTGCGCGGCGTACTCGTCGGGCAGGCGATCGCGGTTGACCCCGGGGTTGGGCGAGCTGGTGATCTGCGAGGTGTTGGGGTGCTTCACCCGGTCGATGACGTATGAACCGTCGTGCCAGATCGAGAACACCGTGCCGTTGTCGACACCGTTCTGGTAGCCGGCCGAGATCGCGATGACGTCGCGCGGGCCACCGGTGACCAGCATGTCGGCCACGCCGATGATGCGCGCATTGGCCGCGAGTGCCTCTGCGCTCGGCGCGTGCGGGAAGAACTGCAGGTCGTAGGGCTGCGGATTCGCCGGGACCAGACGGTCGCCCACGCGTGCCTCGAAGCCGTCGTTGTCCAGCACCAGCGTCGTGGTGTCGCTCTGCGCGGTCGGGCCGTGGAGCACCGTGCCCACGCCCATCTGCACCATTTCGTAGCCGAGGAACGCGTCCTGCTGGCGCGACTTCGGCTGGACCTGCGACCACAGGTTGGTCTCGCCGGGGATGCGCTTGCCGCGGAAGTCGAGATCGCGCGAGCCGCGAGCCCCGTAGAACTCCGTGGTCGGGCGCAGCACCGCATAGCGCTCGCCCGGACGGGCAGCGTCCAGTCCCTTGACGTAGACATTGCGGTCGACGCTGCCGCGCAGGCGTCCGTCCTCGAGACCGAGCACGTAGGGCAGGTTTTCGAATTCGAACACGACCCGGCGGTTCTTCAGGAACGGCTCGACGTCCGAGAGCGGGATCGCATTGATCGGCGAGGCTTCCAGCGGCCGCGGCCCCGGCGCCATCGTCACCCGATTGAGGTACGCCAGGCTGATCACGTCACCCGGATAGATCAGGTGCGGATTGGCGATCTGCGGATTCGCCTGCCAGATCTCGGGCCACAGCCAGGGCCGATCGAGGAAGCGACCCGCGATGTCCCAGAGCGTGTCCCCTCGGACCACGACATAGGTTTCCGGATGATCTCCGCGCATCTGCTGGGCAGCGGCGAACGTGGTGACGGTCAACAACGCGACGGCACAACCCGTGCGTAGCGACCTGGAAAGACGCTGAAGCGTGCCCGCCATCTACCTGCTCCCCTTAAGTTTTTCCCCTTGCAGCGGCGCAATATAGCCTGAAAGTCCGGCGCGGACGCAACTGTGGGCGCGCTACAATTCCAACCTCGCTCCCGCGGCTGTGACCGCTTTCGCTGTTTGCCACCATGTCCCTGCTTGAGATCCTCGAATACCCCAGCGCCCGGCTGCGCAAACTGGCCGAACCGGTCGCCGCCGATTCCTTCGCCGATCCCGCCTTCCAGCGCCTGATCGACGACATGTTCGAGACCATGTACGAGGCGCCCGGGATCGGCCTGGCGGCGACACAGGTCGACACCCATGCGCGCTTCATGGTCATCGATGTGACCGAGGGCCGCGAGCAGCCGCTGGTGTTCGTCAATCCCGAAGTGCGCGACCGCTCCGACGATCTGCGCATCCATACCGAGGGTTGCCTGTCGATTCCGGGTGTGTTCGCCGACGTGACCCGAGCCGACGGCATCACCGTCACTGCGCTCGACCGGCATGGCAAACCGTTCGAGATGAGCATCGACGGCCTGCTGGCCACCTGCGTGCAGCACGAGATCGACCATCTCGACGGCAAGCTGTTCATCGACTATCTGTCGCCGCTCAAGCGCGATCGCGCGCTGAAGAAGCTCGAGAAGCTGCGCAAGGGTCGCGACTGATCGCCGCGCAGCGCACGTCGCCCGCCGACCCCGCAGCCACCGCTCCGGGAAGCGCACGCGCGGGATGCCCGCGCGGCCGCCCCGTCCTCTGCCGCTGCCCGCCAGGAATCCATTCATGAGAGTCGTCTTCGCCGGCACCCCCGATTTCGCCGTGCCGTCGCTGCTGGCTGCCGACGCGCACAACGAGGTCGTCGCGGTCTACACCCAGCCCGACCGGCCCGCCGGGCGGGGACGGGCGCTGACCGCCTCCCCGGTCAAGCGGGTGGCGCTCGAGCGCGGACTGGCGGTGTATCAGCCGGAGCGGCTGAAGGGCCGCGAGGTGCTCGAATCGCTGAGCGCGCTGGAGCCCGACCTGATCGTCGTCGTCGCCTACGGCCTGCTGCTGCCACAGGCGGTGCTCGATATCCCGAAGTACGGCTGCTGGAACGTGCATGCCTCGTTGCTGCCGCGCTGGCGTGGCGCGGCGCCGATCCAGCGGGCGATCCAGGCCGGCGACACCGAAACCGGCGTATGCCTGATGCAGATGGAGAAAGGCCTGGACACCGGCCCGGTGCTGTTGCGTCAGACCACGCCGATCGCGCCGACCGATACCGGCGGCAGCCTGCACGACCGGCTCGCGGTTCTCGGCGCGCAGGTCCTGGCCGACGGCCTCGGCCTGCTGCGCGTCGGCATGCAGCTGGGACGCAACCCGCAGCCGGCGCAAGGGATCACCTACGCCCACAAACTCGACAAGGCCGAGGCGCGACTGGACTGGTCGCGACCGGCGACCGAGCTGTCCAATACCGTGCGCGCCTTCGATCCCTGGCCGGTCGCCGAGGCCGAAGTGGCCGGCGAGCGCCTGCGCATCCATGCCGCAAGTGCGCTGCCGCTCGCCCACGCCCACGCGCCGGGCACGGTGCTGTTCGCCGGCCGCCAGGGCATCGACATCGCCTGCGGCGAAGGCGCATTGCGCCTGCAGCGGGTACAGCGCGCCGGCGGCCGCGTGATCGACGTTGCCGACTACCTCAATGCGCGCAGCGATCTGCGCGCGGTGGGGGCCTGAGATGGATCATGGCGCGCACGCACGGGCGGCCGCAGCCCGGGTCATCGACGCGGTACTGCACCAGGGCCGTTCGCTGAAGGGCGAGCTGTCGACCGCACTGGCGGACATCGACGATGTCCGCGACCGGGCGCTGGTGGAGGCGATGGCCTTCGCCGCGGTCCGCCACCAGGGCCGGTACGCCGCGGCGCTGTCGAGCTGGATGCCACGCCCGCTCGGGAGCCGCGATGCACCGTTGCGCGCGTTGCTCTATGCGGGCTTCGCCCAGCTCGATCCGATGGCGCTGCCGGCGCATGCCGCGCTCAATTCGACCGTCGATGCAGCGCGCCTGATCGGTCGCGCCCACCAGGCCGGCCTCGTCAACGCGCTGTTGCGACGGGCCCAGAAGGACGGCCTGCCGGCTGCCAGCGTCGACGCGGCATGGCCGGCGTGGCTGCTGGCGCAGGTACGCACCGACTGGCCACGCGACATGGATGCGATCCTTTCGGCCAGCGCCGCCGAAGCGCCGCAATGGCTGCGGGTGAACCGTCGCCACGGCACCCGCGATGCGTATTACACCCGGCTGATTGGCGCGGGCCTGCAGGCCGACGCCCCCGCCGACATGCCCGATGCCCTGCGTCTCGCCACGCCGGTGCCGGTCGACGCCTTGCCCGGTTTCAGCGACGGCGACGTGTCGATCCAGGACGCTGCCGCGCAGCGGGTGCGCGAAGCCCTGGCGCCGGCCGCCGGTGCGCGCGTGCTCGATGCCTGCGCGGCGCCGGGCGGCAAGAGCGCGCATCTGCTCGAACACGATCCCGCCCTGCGTCTGCTGGCGCTCGACATCGCCGCGCCGCGCGTGGCCCGTATCGAGGAGACGTTCGCGCGCCTGGGCATCGGCGCGCAGGCGCAGGTGCGCGCCGCCGACGCGCTCGACCCCGCGCCCTGGTGGGATGGCATCCCCTTCGATGCGGTGCTGCTGGACGCCCCCTGTTCGGCGACCGGCATCGTGCGCCGCCAGCCCGACGTGCTGCTGCATCGCCGGCCGCGCGATCTCGATGCGCTGGTCGCCCTGCAGGCGCAGCTGCTCGAAGCGCTCGCGCGCGTCGTCGCGCCCGGCGGCATCCTGCTGTACGCGACCTGCTCGATCCTGCGACGCGAGAACGCCGCCCAGGTCGAACGCTTCCTCGCCGACCATCCGGACTTCGCGCTGGAGCCGCTCGACGCGCGTTTCGGGCGCGATACCGGCGCCGGCCACCAGCGGCTGCCCGGCGAAGCGGGCATGGACGGGTTCTTCTACGCGCGGCTGCGCAAGTCCTGAGTCCGGGCCGGCGCCGAAGCTGGCATCCTTGGCGGCGGTCCGCTGCCGGCATCCAGGGCGAGGCTCGATTCGCGATACCCCGTCGTTTCCCCTGCAGCACGCATCGGAACTGAATCCATGTCCCACAAGCCCTGGCTGAGCGTCCTGATGCCGGTCTACAAGGTCGAGAAGTACCTGCGCGAAAGCGCCGATTCGGTACTCGGCCAGGATCCCGGCGGGGCCGAGGGCATCGAGCTTGTCCTGCTCGACGATGCGTCGCCCGACGGCTCGACCGAGATCGCCCGGAGCCTGGTCGCAGCCCACCCGGGGCGGGTGAGGCTGGTCGAACACCCAAGCAACCGCGGTCTCGCCGCGGCACGGAACACGCTGCTGGCCAATGCCGGCGGGCGATACGTATGGTTCCTCGATTCCGATGACGTGTTGTTGCCAGGCGCCCTCGCCGGTCTCAAGGCGGTGATCGACACCTCGCAGCCGGATCTGGTGCTTTGCGATTTCCGCCTGCTCCGCGAGGACTTCGGCCTGCGCCACCGGCTGCGCGGCGAACTGCACCGGCCGAGCTTCGCCGGTTCGGAGCACGGATCGGCGGGGTCCAGCCGTGAGGCGCTGGTGGCCGGGTTGCTCGAAGGTCGGCAACTGCACGTGTGGTCGAAAATCGCGCGCCGGGAGATCTGGCAAGGCGTGCGCTTTCCGGAAGGGCGCTTCTTCGAGGACATGGCCGTCACCGGTCAACTGATCGGAAGGACCACCAGCTGGGTGCATGTCGCCGAGCCCTGGGTCGGCTACCGGCAGCGGGGCGACAGCATCATGGCGCGGATGGATGCCACCAAGACCGGCGACCTGCTGGTCTCGCTCCGGCAGCTGCACGGGGATCTGGCGGCGCTGCCCGGCGGACAGGACGGCAAGGCGCGGCTGGCTGCCGATTATTTCGCCCTGCGGACGTTCGCCGCGCTGGCCCGCAAGGTGCCCGACGACGATCTCGCGCAGGCGCAGGAATGCAGGGACGCGTTCCGGGCCGTGTTCCCGCAGGGGGCGGGTGCGGTGCTCTCCGCCTGCCGCGGGCGCGGCTGGTGGCTGCGGGGCTGGCGCGCGCGGCGCAGCCTCGACCGACGCGGATGGCTGCAGTGAGTGGTGCGCGGCGCACACGCGTGCTCCATTTCGTGACCGGCGGCTTCTCCGGTGGTGCCACCCAGGTGGCGATCGCCCTGGTCAACGCGGCGCGCGGAGAGGGTCCCATCGAGCCGCTGCTGGTGCTGCGCCGCAAACGCCGCACCGATCCAGCGCGTATCGCCGAGCTCGAGCAGGCCGGGGTGCCGGTCCGCGTGGTCGCCGGCTGGTCGCACATGGCGACCATCTGGGAGCTGGTGCGACTGTGCCGGGAGTTCCGTCCCGATGTCCTGGTCGCCCATGGGTTCAGCGAACACCTGTGGGGCCGCTACGCGGGCCTGCTGGCGAAGGTGCCCCATCTGGTCCATGTCGAGCACAACACCCGCGAGCGTTACACCCGATGGCGCATTGCGCAGACCCGCTGGCTGGCGCGACGCACTGCACGCATCGTCGGCTGCTCCGAGGGGGTGCGCCAGGTCCTGCTGCAGATGGGGATGCCGGCCGACCGCACCATCGCGATCTCCAACGGCATCCGGCTCGAGCCCTTCGCCGACGCCGGGTCGAGTCCGCTGCCCGGGCGCGTGCCGGGCATCGTCATGGTGTCGCGGCTGTCGAAGCAGAAAGACCATCCGACCCTCCTGCGTGCGATCGCCCTGCTGCGGGCACGCGGCCTGCAGCCGCCGGTATTGCTGGCGGGTACGGGCAAAACCCGCTACCGCGCGTCGCTGGAAAAACTGGCGGGCGAGCTCGGCGTCGACGGGCAGGTGCAGTTCCTCGGCCTGCGTCGCGATGTGCCCGAGTTGCTGCTGGGCCACCGCATCGCGGTGCTGAGTACCCATTACGAGGGCATGCCGCTGGCCCTGATCGAGGGCATGGCGGCGGGCTGCGCCGTGGTCGGCAGCGCGGTCCCCGGCGTGCGCGAGGTGATCCGTGACGGCGTCGACGGGCTGCTGGTGGCGCCGGGGGATGCGCAGGCGCTGGCCGATGCGCTCGAGCGCCTGCTGCGCGACGAGGGCCTGGCGGATTCGCTTGCGCGGCAGGCGCGCAAGCGCGCGGTCGAGGAATACGGTCGGGAGCGGATGAACGCGCGCTACGAGGCCCTGTTCCTGGAACTTGCCGGGGACAGCGGGACGGCCCGCCTGGACTGAGCCGCTGCGAGGGCAGGCCGGTCCGGGCCTTCCCCGTGATGGCCCCGCTCCGCCACCGGTCTGCGGCAGCTGGCGGCGCACCGCGCGGCTGTGGTCACCAGCGCAGCGGCCGCCGGGCGATGCGGTGGGCGAGCGTCGCGTGGATGGATTCGGCCTCGGCAAGCGGCAGCAGGCGCAGGCGCAGCGGCGTTGCCAGCGGGCTGGCGCCGGCGGTGTCGCACCAGACCGAGGCCATGCCATAGCGCCTGTCCAGCGGTGACTGGCGCAGCTCGACCGCCTGCAGCTTGCCGACCTCGGCGAAGCGCCAGTGCCGGGTCCACCAGCCTTCGCGAACCGCCACCAGCGATGCATCGACCACGTAGCCTGCGCGGGCGGCATGCCGGCGTGCGACGAAGATCGACCACGGCAGCCACAGCAGCGCCAGCGCGCCCCACGCCTGGAAGAACCAGACCAGCACGGCGCACCCAATGGCGGTCATCAGCACATCGCCGATGACCAGCCGCTGCCATGCGCGCGGATGCAGCGGGCGCCATGCCTGCGGCGGCCAGTCCGGCAGCAGGGCGACGTCGCGCACGATCGCGTCGCATGTGGCCGGTGGCGCGATCGGCGCCAGGGCGTCGAGCCCGCGCTGCGCGCTGGCATCGCCCTGGCCATCGGCGCCGCGGGCACTCGCCGTGTCGATATCCAGCGTGCGCCGCGCGAACAGGCGGTGCAGCACGCCCTCGGTCATGGTCCAGGCCTGGATTCTCCGGCGCGGCACGCTGCTGCGCGAGCGCGCGAGAAGGCCGCGCTCGACGGTCAGCCGGCGACCCTGCCGCTGCAGCCGGAACCCGTAGTAGCGCAGCAGTGCGAGCAGCACCGAGAACGCACGGATCAGCAGCAGCGCGGCGCCGACCACGGCCAGCAGCACGAGGCCCTTGGCCATCCACGTCGCGGCGAAGCCGCTGGCATAGCCGAAGGCCTCGCGGCCGTAGTCCACCAGAAGACGGCCCGCCATGCGGTCGGGCAGGGCCTGGAAGGCGAGCGCGAAGGCACCGGCGACGACGATCATGCCGCGGTTTGAGATCAGCCCGAGCTTGACCACTTCCCAGCTCGACAGCGCCAGCAGCGTGATGCCGGCCGGGGCGGGCGCAGATGCAGGCCCGGCATCCGCGCCCGCATGGACCGCCTGCCCGCGATCGCGGATCAGCTGCTCCAGCGCCAGCGCCTCGGGAAGGCGCAGCACGCGCATCTGCGCCTCCGGCCTGGTGCCCCCGGCCGACTCCAGCCGCACCTCGGCCACGTCCATCAGCCGGTGCAGCAGGCTCTGGTGGATGGCCACGTTGTGGATGCGCGAGTACGGGATCTGCCGCACGCTGCGTTCCAGCAGGCCGCTTCGCACGATCAGCCGGTCGTCCTCGATGCGGTAGCGGAACGTGAGGTATTGCCAGATCGAGACCACGACCAGAGCCCCGACACCGATCATCGGCAGCCACCATGGATAGCCGTCGTCACGGCGGCCGCCGGCGAACAGCAGGACGGCAAGCGGCACGATGAACTGCCGCAGGTTCTGCAGCAGCACGAACAGCCAGCTCCCGGGGTGCAGCCGGCGTTCCCGGTCTTGCCGCAGCAGGGCCTCGCTGGCGGCGGGCTCAGGCGTCGTCATGGTCGTCGTCGCGCGCCGCGCGCGCGGCGAGCGTGTCGCGCAGCCGCTCTGCCTGCATGTGGTCGAGGCCAGAGAGCGCCACCGCGCTGTTGCGGGTGCCGGCGGTATGCACGATCAGTGTCGCCAGCCCGAACGCGCGCTCCAGCGGGCCGCGGCGCACATCCAGATGCTGTACGCGGTTGCCCGGCACGCGCGTGTCGCTGCGCCACATGTGGCCGCGGCGCACGCCGAAGCCGTCGTCGTCCAGACGCCAGCGCGTGCGCAGCCAGCGCCGCCGCGCGATCCAAACCGTCCAGGCCGGCACCAGGAGCAACAGCCCGCCGGCGATCGCGAACGACGACGGCACGCCCGCGATCGCGAACGACGACGGCTGGCGCGCGGAAGCGACCACGCCGACGCCGAGCGCGATGCCCAGCGGTATGACCGTCCCGATCAGCGTGGTGATCGTCGCGAGCGTGCGGGCGCGGGTGGGCAATGGCTGCCAGATATCGGTTTCGACCTGCGGCGCGGGCACTGTCGCCTCGGCAGGCAGGGGCGGCGGTGCCGCGGCGTGGTCGTGGCTGGCGGTCATCGGCGCGGGCTCATCTTCGACGTTCCAGGTCGGCATAGGGATTGTCGTCGCCGGAGCCCGGCGGCCGGGCCTTGTAGCGCTTGTAGGTCCACTGGTACTGCGCCGGGTCACGACGTGCGATGTGCTCGACGCCGGCATTGAGCGCCGTCGTCGCGCGCACGAGGTCGGCGTCGGCGATCGCCGGGTGCGCCGGTTCGATGCGCAGCGCGAAGTCGGGGCCGTCGCCGATGCGTTCGCAGTAGGCGAAGAGCACGGTCGCGCCGGTGCGCTCGGCCAGGCGCGAGACCAGGGTCATCGTCAGCGCGGGCATGCCGAAGAACGGGGCGAACTCGCCATCGCCGGCCTTGGGCTGCTGGTCGGGCAGGATGCCGACGACGCCGCCTTCCTTGAGAGTCTTCCAGAGCTGGCGGACGGCGGGCCCTTCGGCGCGGACCTGGCGCACGCGATCGGGCACGCCGGCGCGGACCAGGCGCAGGAAGGCTTCGCCGACCTGCGATTCCGGCGCCCGGTAGAGGATCGAGATCGGCGTGCGTGCGGCGAGCCACTGGTTGAGCAGCTCCCAGTTGCCGTAATGCGGCGCGCAGACGATCAGGCCGCGGCCCCCGGCCAGCGCAGCATCGAACAGGCCCACGCCATCCTGCTCGCGCAGGCGCCGCAGGTTCTCGCGGTGCGGCCGCGTCCACAGGCGCAGGGTCTCCAGCGCCTGCAGCGCGGTGGTGCGCAGCACCGCAAGGTGCAGGGCGTCGCGCTCCTCGGGGGAAAGCTCGGGATAGGCGAGTTCGAGATTGCGCAGGGCGACCCGGCTTTCGCGGCTGCCCGCCAGACGCATGCAGCGCCCCGCGAGGCTGGCCAGGCCGCGCATCGCCGGCAGGGGCAAGCCGCCCACCAACGTGGCCAGGGCGTAGAGGATTCGCGCGATCAGATCCGGCATGTGGGGAAGTCTAGGCGCTGTCGTCGGGACCGGGATAGCCGTCGACCGCCCGGATCAGGGCCCGCAACGCAGGACGCCGCCCTGCAGGCGGCGTCCGGGTCATCCGCGTTTTCCGCCGGCTCAGTCGCGGCTGGCGTCGATCGCGGTGCGTTCGGTGGCGAACGGGTTGAGGCGACGGATGCGCCACGGCTCGTTCGGCCACTGTCCGGTGAGCGCCGGGTGGCCGGGCTCGTTCTGCTCCAGTACCCGGCGGGCGTCGGCGGCCAGGGCCTCATTGCCGAGCCGCTCATAGGCCACCGCGAGCAGGGCGACCGCGTCGTTCTGGTACTCGCTCTGCGGATATGTCTCCAGCAGGTAGGTCGCGCGCTGCACGGCGGCCACGTAGGCCTCGCGGCGCAGGTAGTACAGGGCGGTTTCGATCTCGTGGCGCGCGAAGGTGTTGCGCAGCGCCACCATGCGCTGACGGGCGTCGGCGGCGTAGCGGCTGTTCGGATAACGATCGGCGACGGTGTTGAAGTCGGCGTAGGCCTGGTTCGGCGAGGCCAGGTCGCGGCGGCTCGGGTCGAGGCTCCACACGCGCTGCAGGAACACCGTGTCGCGGTTGGAATTGACCAGGCCGCGCAGGTAATACATGTAGGGGATGTTCGGGTGCGTCGGATAGGTGCGGATGAAGCGGTCGATGCCCGAGATCGCTTCCTCGTTGTTGCCCATCTTGTAGTTGGCGTACGCCGTCTCGATCAGCGCCTGCTCGGTATACGGCCCGTAGGGGTACTGGGCGACGAGGCGACGGAACGTGGTCGCGCCGTTGTTCCAGTTGCCACGGCGCATCGAGTCGTGGCCCTTCTGGTAGAGCTCGGCGACCGGAACGCCTTCGTTCTCGTCGTCGCGGGTGTCGCGAGAGCACCCGGCGGCCACCAGCACCACCAGCAGCAGGAGCAGCGAAGTGCGGGCCAGGGCGCGGAACGGCAAGGCGGGGCGTCGGGTCATGGGGTCGATTGGGCGTATGGGCACGAACGGCGGATAATAACAGTCCGGGTCGTCTGCCCGGCTTTCCCCGCCTGAACCCGAGCCGTCCCGATGCAGCATGACCCCAACGACCTTCCCGACCAGCGCACCGCCACCGTGCCGGATGCCGCAGCGGGGCGCCGTTTCGACGCCGTGCTGGCCGAGCTGTTCCCGCAGTTCTCGCGGTCCAAGCTGACCAGCTGGATCAAGTCCGGGGAGGTGCTGCTCGATGGCGCCGTGCCGCGGCCGCGCGACGCGGTGGTGGGCGGAGAGACCGTCAGCCTGAACGTCGTGCTTGAGACCCAGACCGCCGCCGAGCCGCAGGACATCCCGCTGTCGGTGCTGTTCGAGGACGATCAGGTGATCGTCGTCGACAAGCCGGCCGGCCTGGTGGTCCATCCCGGCGCCGGCAACCACGACGGCACCCTGGTCAATGCGCTGCTGTTCCGGGACGCGTCGCTGGCGACCCTGCCGCGTGCCGGCATCGTGCACCGGCTCGACAAGGACACCTCCGGCGTCATGGTGGTCGCGCGCACCCTGGAGGCGCACAACGCCCTGGTCGAACAGCTGTCCGCGCGCGACGTGCACCGGCAGTACCTCGCGGTCGTCGTCGGCGCCCTGGTCTCGGGCGGCACGGCGGATGCGCCGATCGACCGCCACCCGCGCGACCGCCTGCGCATGGGCGTGCGCGAGGATGGGCGCGAGGCCGTCACCCATTACCGCCTGCGCGAGCGGTTCCGCGCGCATACCGCGCTCGAGTGCCGTCTCGAGACCGGTCGCACCCACCAGATCCGCGTGCACATGGCGCACCTGCGCCATCCGATCCTCGGCGACCCGCTCTACGGCGGTGCCCTCAAGCTGCCCAAGGGCGCGTCCGACGAGATGGTCGCGATGCTGCGCGGCTTCCGTCGTCAGGCGCTGCATGCGGAAACGCTCGAGTTCAAGCATCCGGTCACCGGCGAGGCCGTGCGTTGCTCGGCGCCGCTGCCCGACGACATGCAGGCCCTGCTCAAGGTGCTGCGCGCCGATTCGATCCAGCACGCGGAGATGGGACGCAGGTGAGTGCGCTGCTGCACGCGCAGTGGCCTGCGCCGCGCGGCGTGCACGCGCTGACCACCCTGCGGCGCGGCGCCGGCGTGTCGGTTGCGCCGTTCGACACCTTCAATCTCGGCAACTGCAGCACGCCCTCGGGCGACGATCCGGCGGCGGTTGCGCGCAATCGTGCGGCCCTGGTCGGACTCGCCGGTCTGCCGTCGCCGCCGCACTGGCTGCAGCAGGTGCACGGCGCCGATGTGGTGCGCTTCGTCGCACCCGCGGCCCAAGCGCAGCAGGCAGTGGTGGAGGCCGACGCCGCAGTGACCCCGGTCGCGGCAGTGGTGCTGGCGATCCTCACCGCCGATTGCCTGCCCGTGGCTTTCGCCGCGATCGACGGCAGCGAAGTGGGCGCCGCGCACGCCGGTTGGCGGGGCCTGGCCGGAGGCGTGCTCGAGGCCACGGTGGCCGCGATGCGGACGTCACCATCGCGACTGCTCGCCTGGCTTGGCCCCGCCGCCGGGCCGGCCTCCTACGAAGTCGGGCCCGAAGTGCGCGATGCATTCACCGGCGCGGATCCGGGCGCGCAGGCGGCGTTCGTCGCCACGCGCGCAGGCCATTGGCGCGTCGATCTCTATGCGCTGGCGCGGCGGCGGCTGGAGGCGGCGGGCCTGCGCGGTGATGCGATCCACGGTGGCGACCGGGACACGATTGCCGAGCCGGAGGCGTTCTACTCCCACCGTCGCGACCAGCGCACCGGGCGCCTGGCCACGCTCGTGTGGATGGATGCCCGCTGACGCGAGAGCGGTGGAAACACTTTGGAGAAGGCGCCTTGTGATGCCGGTGCCTTGCCTGCAGGGCGTATCTGTCCACGCACGGAAAGTGTTCGCGTGCCGCGCGTGCGCCTTAAGGGCGAGCGATGCCCGATGCGCCGCCGCGCCGGCGGCCGCAGCCGGTTCGGCGCGCGCGGCGCCCCGGCACGAGGGACGAACCTCAATCGGTGGGATCATGGCCGCGGCATGCCGGCAGACCGGCGGCTCCCAGCATTGATGCCAGGCCGTCGCCGCATTGCGGCCTCGGGCGCAGCTGCGCTCGGCGCGAACGCGCGACCCGTGGCCCACGGCAGGCGCTATCCTGCGCCGCCCCTTGCGATGCGTGTGCGATGACGCCGACCCTCTACCAGACCCTGCTCGGCGCCGCTTTTTTCCGACTGCCCGACACCCTGCGCAGCCTGCATGGCGCACACGGCACGTCGCGCCATGCGGGGCAGGTGACGGTGGAGCGCGGCACCGGCCTGCTTTCGCGCCTGTGCGCGCGACTGGCCGGATTGCCGCCCGCGATGGTCGATGCCCCGCTCACGGTGGACTTCGCCAGCGGTCCCAGGGGCGAGATCTGGGCGCGCGTGTTCGGCGCGCCGCCGGCCGCCGCACGCATGCGCTCGCGGCTGTGGCATCACGACGGACAACTGCGCGAATGGCGCGGGCCGCTGCAACTCCACTTCGTGCTGCACGCCTGGGAGGGCAGGATCTTCTGGAACGTCGCCGGCGCACGGCTGCTCGGCGTGTTGCCGCTGCCGGCGGCGCTGTTCCGCGAGGTGCGCTGCAACGAACGGGAGGTCGACGGCCGGTACGTGTTCGAGGTCGAGGCCGCCCTGCCGCTGATCGGCCGCCTGGTGCGCTACCACGGCTGGCTGCTGCCCGGGCCCGCGGACCCGGGCGATGGCCGATAATGGCGGTCCCCTCCAGGAGCCTGCCATGACCAGCCAGACCCTCGCCGAGCTTGCCGGTACGCCCGGTGTCGCGGCGCGCGACGCCGCGACGCACGATTTCGTGTTCAACCACACCATGCTGCGGGTCAAGGATCCGGTGGCGTCGCTGGACTTCTATACCCGCGTGCTCGGCTTCACCCTGCTGCGCAAGGCCGATTTCGAGCAGGCGAAGTTCTCGCTGTTCTTCCTGGCGCTGATCGACGACCTCGCGGTGGTGCCTGCAGATCCGGATGAGCGCCGCCAGTGGCTGGCCGTCCAGCCCGGCGTGCTCGAGCTCACCCACAACCACGGCACCGAAACGCAGGACGGGCCGGTCTATCACGACGGCAACAGCGAGCCGCGCGGGTTCGGCCATATCTGCATCAGCGTGCCCGACGTGCGCGCCGCCTGCGCGCGTTTCGAGGATCTCGGCGTACCGTTCCAGAAGCGCCTGAGCGACGGCACGATGAAGTCGATCGCCTTCATCAAGGATCCGGACGGCTACTGGATCGAGATCATCCAGCCCACCCCCATCTAAAAATCCTCGCCCGTCTGCGGGCGACACCTGCGCCCCTCTCCCATCGGGAGAGGGGAGGACCATCGGCGGACGCCGATGGTGGGGTGAGGGGGCCTGCCCCTCTCCCATCGGGAGAGG
>Ga0233369_1000237_pt1 | contig 27112 bp, 29 predicted proteins | sample ElkDunMinimDraft_26_FD_191537 | JGI IMG/M metagenome (GOLD analysis project Ga0233369, IMG submission 191537) | Fecal eukaryotic communites from dung pellets of Tule Elk in California, USA - Elk Dung D16 | ecosystem: Host-associated > Mammals > Digestive system > Large intestine > Fecal | place... | reverse complement strand
TAGAAATGATTAACTTAACAATCAAAATTTATATAACATCATGAGTAAAGTAACTTTTAAGGGGTCGCCTGTTAACACGAATGGTACGTTACCTAAAGTTGGAGAACAAGCGCCAGACTTTTCTTTAACATCAGGGGATTTGTCGCAAAAATCATTAAAAGATTTCGAAGGAAAAAGAATTATATTAAATATTTTCCCAAGTGTCGATACTGGTACTTGTGCAGCCTCTGTTCGTGCATTCAATGAAATTGCCTCCTCTTTGCCAAATTCTGTAGTACTTTGCATTTCTAAAGATTTGCCTTTTGCGCAAGGAAGATTCTGTGCAGGCGAAGGTTTAGAAAATGTAATTACACTTTCGGAGTACAAGGATTCGTCTTTTTCGGACGCATATGGTGTACGATTTAGCGATGGACCACTAGAAGGTTTGTTGAGTAGAGCTGTAGTTGTTTTGGATGAAAGCGGTAAAGTAGTTTATAATGAACAAGTTTCAGAAACTGCTGATGAGCCTAATTATGAAGCAGCATTAGCAGTACTGTAAAATATTAAGCTAGGGGTTATTTTATTAATCCTTAGCTTTATTCTATGTAATATTATTTTTAATGAATAATATTGCATTATGCTTGACAATCAACCTAAAAAAATACTTACAATCTTTTCTCCATATACCTCAAACGGCATTCTTCTAGCACAAAAGGTGATCGAAGCTGGTTATAAGGTTCTGCTATTGGGGGGTAAAACAAAAGCTCAATTTGAGCAAGTAGCTATAATATCTGATTTAATCTCTGAAATTGAATTTATTGACATTTTAGATGGTTGTATTGACAACTTGAGTGTTTTAGAGAATATTCGGAAAAGCGAAAATTTAATATTGATCAAGAGTTTAGCTGACACAAAATGGTTTTTCGATCATTCTTATGATTTTAATAATGAAGCGCCAATTTTTGAGATGAGGCAACTGTTAATTCTTTTGGCAGAGCAAAATAAAATACCAATTATTCAACATGATTTCTGGCAATGCACATCTGAAATTTTGGATGAAGTAATAACTAAAATTCTACATTCTATTTTCTCCGAAAATGGCAGAAAAATGTATTTGAACACATTACAAGCAGACTTTGTCTTCATTGAAAAATTACCCTATGTGGATCTACTAGTAAAATGTATTAAGGATTCTCCCGAGGTCTTAAAGTCGGAATTAGAAGACAGTCAAATTAGCATACGAGATATATTTCGCTTAGTTTTTGATGTATTTGGCGCAGAAATTGAATTTTGTGGGAAAGGTGAGCATGAGAGAGGAGTAATCGTTGACTATGAAGATGATATTTTGTCACTATCAAATATTAATACTTCAAAAATTCGTTTAGGCAATACAATTGTTAAATTAAATGAGGTAAATTATAATAGAATTTCTACTATTTCAAAATTTGAATTGAAGAGAGAAATTTACACCTCAATGAGCAGTATTAACCAGATAGAAATTAAAAGATTATTTAAAAGTAAAATTTACAAATTATTGAATTTGAGCTAATTAGATTGGTTGTAGTGCGTCTTCAATTAATTTTTCAACAAATGTAATTAAAACTCGACAAATTGGAATAGTTTTTGATTATTTCTTGCATCTACGAAAAACAATATTTAACAATACAACAAATAATAAGTCATGTTTAATTTGGGGGTAGGATTATGGAAGAAGTAGCTAGTGTCAAATCTAAAAAGACAGAGGTAGAGCCAAAAGGTAATAAAGATAAATCAAAAATTTATTTTTTTATTGTGGCTATTATTGCCTTATTGGCTACTAATGTATACTTCTATGTAAAATATAAATCATCAGGTGAGAAGCTATATACATTGACACTTCAAAAGGAAAAGTTGCAAATAGAAATCGATAGAATTGAAGCAGAACTTGATAATATCGATCGTCAAAATATTCAAGGTTTACCTGAAGAAATTGTAGAACAACAAAAAAAGGCAAGACAAAACATTGCTGATTTACGTGCTGCATTGGAAGAAAATAATGTTTCAGATAGTCAGATTCAATTAGCAAACTCCCAGTTGGAGAATTTGAAATCTAATGTTTCTAAATTGCTAGTGGAAGTAAATGATTTGAAGTTACAGAATCAAATTCTAAAAAAGCAAAATGTGGAATTGCAAGGTACTGTTAAAGAAACTTCAACTAAGGTTCAGCAATTGGCTAAGGATAATTCATTATTGAATGAAAAAGTTTTGATTGCGTCATCATTAAAAGTTTCAAATATAGTTGTAAACGGTGTTGAAGAAAAGAAGAATGGAACTTTGGAAATTGAAAACAGAGCAAAACGAGCTGACAAATTGCAAATTAAATTTACTATAGTTGACAATGCATTAGCACGTAAAGGGAGAAAAGAAGTATTTGCTCGTATCATCGATCCACAAGGGAATCTTATTGCAGCAAGCAACTCTATTTTCTATATTCATGGTGATAAGTTACAATATACTTTCAAAGAAAATATAAACTTCACTAATAATGGAGAAGAATACCAATTTTTATGGAATGACACTTCTAAACTAAAAAAAGGTGCCTATACCGTATTGTTATATGCTGATGATGCTATTATGGGAAGATCAAGTGTTGTGCTTAAATAGTTAGTAAATTAATACTTTATATGATATTTAATAGTTTGCCTTAGGTAGGCTATTTATTTATGTGTGACAATAAATTATGAGATAATTATGGATCATAAACAAATTTTTAGACTAAGCAAATAACTTAGTCAATCTGTATTAGAAAAAATTGATATTTCTAACCCTTCTGAATTGACTTTTGATGTCCTTTATCTTAGCATTAAAATATTCTGCTGACGCATTGGTGCTTCTATTATCAAAGTAGTTTAGAATCTTTTTGTGATGCGTATTAATGGTTTTTGATACGGTATTGAAATACTTGAACCTAGCTTGATTTACCTTCTCAGCCCATTTAGCTAGTCGTGAAAAGCATATATTTAATCTACAGTGTGTTTTATATCAAAGATAGTTCTTGGCATAATTTGTAAGCCTTTTGAATGTCAGTATAGCGTTCAAATAGTAAACTAGCTCTCTCCTTTTGTTCTACTGTCCATTTGTGATCACTTTTATAGAGTAAATAGCGACTTCTAGCTAGCATTTGCTTTATAACCTGAATTCGATTATTAATTCTATTTAAAAATGCAATCATAGCGGTAAATGTTTATATTTAAGTATCTGAAATTCAAATATATAACAATATACCAAGCCATGATTACATACGATAAAGTTACCGATATTTTCTGCATAGTTGATGAGTTTTGCATGAATTTTGAAAAAAACACTAAAAACTTCATCATTGCGAAGGCTTCAAGACGACCAGCAACCATGTCAAATAGTGAGATCATTAGTATACTACTATTATTTCAGATTAGTGGCTTTAAATGTTTCAATTATTACATATTTTATGTACAGTGCCACATGAACAAAGATTTCCCTAAGACAGTTTCTTACAATCGTTTTGTGGAACTTAGCCAGACTGTGATTATGCCCTTAACTATGTTTCTTAAAACCTGTTGTTCGGGTTCTTGTACAGGAATCTCATTTGTGGACTCTACGCCAATAAGGGTTTGCAAAAACAAACGTATAAAAGCCAATAAGGTCTTCAAAGGAACTGCTGAAATTGGAAAATCAACCATGGGATGATTTTATGGTTTCAAGTTACATTTAATCATTAATGACAGGGGTGAAATCCTTAATTTCCTTATTAGTCAGGGAAATATGGATGACAGAGAGCCGTTTAAAAAAAAAGTTTCCTAAAAAAAATATTTGGAAACTATTTGGCGATAAGGGATATATCTCTAAACAGTTGTTTGAAATTCTTTTCATCGATGGAATACATCTAGTCACCGGAATACGAAACAAGATGAAAAATAGCCTAATGAGTATGAATGATAAGATTATGCTTAGAAAAAGATCAGTTATAGAAACTGTGAACGACGAACTTAAAAATATGTGTCAGATTGTGCATTCAAGACATCGTTCATTCATCAACTTTATCGTAAATATCTTAGCTGGATTAGCCGCATACAGTTTCTTCCCTAAGAAACCTTCAATCAAATATCAAACGGTTAAAACTAACCAATTGTACGCTTTCTAATTATCGAATTCAGGTTTATACATATGATACTTAACGATCATTCTCATTAGACCAAAAAAAACGGATATTATATTGCTATAATATCCGTTTTTCATATAATTATAGAACTCTATATTAAGTGGTGTATTCTTTTTTCTTCGGGAACATTAATGATGCAATAACGCTGATTGCAAGAATGGATATAATAATTATCAAGGAATGTGCTGTGGTGAATCCCCACTCTTTCAAATAACTATGTAAAAGCATTTTTGCTCCGATAAATACCAGTAAAAATGCTAAACCAACTTTCAAATAATGAAACTTGTCAATAATATTTACCAATAAGAAGAACATCGAACGAAGTCCTAATACCGCAAAAATATTCGAGAAGAATACTATGTAAGGGTCTTTTGTGATTGAAAAAATTGCAGGGATAGAATCTACTGCAAATATTAAATCAGTAAACTCAATTACTAACAATACTAAAAATAATGGAGTAACATATTTCACGCCATTCTCCACGACGAAGAATTTTCCACTGTCTAATTTGTGGGTTACTTTAAAGTATTTAGAAGCAAATTTTACTACAGCATGGTTTTGAGGATCAACCTCTTCTTCCTGATTACGATTTCTATACATCATAATACCTGTATATACTAAGAACGCTCCAAACACATATAAGATCCAGCCAAATTTCGCTATAAGTGCAGCGCCAATAAAAATAAATATACAACGCATCAGAATTGCTCCAATAATTCCCCATACTAATACTTTATGGTAATATTTTTCTGGAATACCGAAAGAGGTAAATAATAATACCATTACAAAGATATTATCTACAGATAAAGCATATTCTACTACATATCCTGTTAGATATTCTAGTGTGAGTGTTTTATTATACGCTTGAATACTTGCTGTTAAATCATTTTCGTTAATTTTTACATCGTGAAGATGCATCGCGATAACTTCTTTTAAGCGCGCGAAATCATGTACATTATGAAGCTCGTTACCCCAATAATAGAGTATTGCGCCAAAACCTAAAGCGAAAGATACCCAAATAATGGACATAATGGCTGCGGCTTTTAGAGTAATAGGCTTGTCGCTTTTGCTAAATAATCCAAGATCAATAGCCAGCATGAGGATTATAAAGATGATAAATCCTCCAAAAAACATTAATTCGTGACTCATTTTATTTATTACGTTCTGTTGTAAATTTTACTAATTGTTGTAATCCTATTTTATATTCATTGTCGGCAAATTCAGCAAGTATATCAAAAGCTTCTTGTTGATATTGCAGCATTTTATTTGTAGCATATTCAAGTCCTCCACTACTTCTTACAAATTGAATAACTTCTGCCACTTTCTCCGGATTATCATTGTGGTTCTTGACCAGTTTTATGATGTTTCTTTTTTGCGCACTCGTAGTTTCGTTTAGAGCATAAATCAAGGGTAGAGTCATTTTCTTTTCTTTGATATCATTTCCAACTGGTTTTCCTATATCATCTAGCCCAAAATCGAATAAATCATCTTTGATTTGAAATGCTAAACCTACTTTTTCTCCAAAAAGTCTCATCTTTTCTACAACATCCTCGCTAGCACCTACTGATGAAGCCCCAGAAGCACAGCATGAAGCAATTAGTGAAGCTGTTTTTTTACGAATGATTTCATAATATATTTCTTCTTTAATATCTAACTTTCTTGCTTTTTCAATCTGTAGTAATTCTCCTTCGCTCATTTGCTCAACGGCGTGTGATACAATTTTCAACAAATGGAGCTCACTATTGTTCACCGATAGAAGTAATCCCTTTGCCAATAGAAAATCACCAACTAATACGGCAACTTTGTTTTTCCAAAGTGCATTCACAGAGAAAAGACCTCTACGCTCGTTGGCATTGTCTACGACATCGTCATGAACCAAAGATGCGGTATGTAATAATTCAACTAGAGAAGCGCCACGGTACGTAGATTCGTTGATTGTGCCGCATAAACCAGCCGCAAAAAAAACAAACATAGGGCGCATTTGCTTGCCCTTTTGTTTGTATAAATATTGTGTGATAATATCCAATAGTGGCACAGAACTTTGCATGGATTGCTTAAACTTTTTTTCAAAAGCAGCGATTTCTGTGGCTATGGGTTTTTGTATTTCTTTTAAACTTCGCATGAAAATGGTACGTACCAATAAGCTTCAATAATAGTTAACTAATATAGTAAAATTACACTAGATGGATTCTGCTGATTTTTCTAATTCAGTGTACCATTCCGCACCGTACTCACGTATAAGTGGATCTTTAAGAAATTTATAAACTGGAACTTTGAGCTCTTTCCCAAAAGAACATGCGTCGTGACATATAAGCCAACGATCGTAATGTAATACATCAAATTCGGGATAATGCGTCGTACGAATAGGGTAGAGGTGGCAAGAAATAGGTTTTTTCCAATTCACTTCTCCTAATTCATAGGCTTTTTCGATAGCACATTTAGTAATGCCGTTTTCCCAAGTCACATAAGCACATTCTTTATTGCCATCCACGCATGTGGTGGTCAAATCGCCATCTGCATCAATGACACTAGTGCCATATTCTTCGATAGCCGCTATGCCTTTTTCGGTCATCAAGTGCTTCACTTTGGGGTAAATTTCCTCCAAAATTGCTTTTTCAGACTGACGCAATGGGGCTCCAGAATCACCTTCTATACAGCAAATGCCTTTGCATTTGGAAAGATTGCAAACAAAATCATTATTAATAATATCTTCATGCACTAACACATTTCCAACCTCAATCATTTCTTTTATTTTGAATAACTTACTTTTTTACCTAATTCGTATTTCAATCCTTCCGCTTTAGTCAAATCCATGGTGATTGAACCAATAATGATTTCAACTTGTGCTTTTACAGGTATGCGATTACCATCATTAGTGACCCAAAGATATAACTTACTATTATCTTTAAAAATACGTCCGGGTTTTATTTCTGGATTTAGCTTTATACAATCAATAGTGCCTAGTGCTGTTTTGATTTTTTCTGTACCGACATACGTAACCTTTAATTCTGCTACTTCATCATTTAGAAAGTAAGGAATTTTAAAGGAATTACCACTTTTCAATGTCGATAAGTCCAAATTTCTTGCGAAATAATACGCAGATACTAGATCAAATAATTGCGATGAAGGACTTTTGAATGTACCTTTGGCACCTTTTACAGTGTGATTGCGGTGATCAAAAGTGGCATACTCTTTTCGTGTATAACTATTTTCCTTGATATCTTCTGTATACAAATAAGGCTGGAAGGTATTCCCATCAATATATGAATCGTATTTGTTTTTGACAGTAAATAATAACGAAAACGCAGAAGACGTTTGTCCATATGCGCTTAAATGAAATGTGTTCTTATTGCTAAATTGTAATTTTGACTTATTTACCGAAAGAACTCCATTTGCTGCAGAAAGCATTCCATATCTTAGCTTGTATGATAATTTCTCGCCTTCTTTGAATGTTGGTTCTTTCAAATACGGTAATGTTTGGCTAAAGCCAAATTTAAATCCGATGAATACAAGTAATAATGCTACGTAAAAATTTTTCATATAATTAGGACAATCTACAAGGCTAATAGTTTAACTTTTGCGTTTGAAGACAGGGACAGTAGAGCAAGGCTCACCATACATAATACTTTTTGCGACTTGAGTAATTTTTGATGTAAAAGTAACGAATGCACTTTCTGGAATAAAAATGTCACCACATCCTTTTACTACGATACGCTCGTCTCGATAGCTTTCGTACGGAATTGCATTGATTGCCGCATTATATTGGTCGCGGATGATATCTTCTTTGGTTCCAAAAGTTAATGAGGCTGCATAAGGTGTTAACTTATTTGCAAGAATCATATATGCCCAGGTCGGCACAATAGCGTCCGAAGAACATGTAATACCTACATGCTTATCTTTGTATTGAGACCAATCATGTTCTTTTACGAATTCACGAAAATCTTTCTCTCGTAATATAAGTCCATGAAATAAATTGTCTTTTATGTCATATACGATAATGTCCTCTGGATTGGGCGAATATTTTGCTAAATCAATGGTAATTAATCCACTTTGAGCAACTTTATTAACAATATTTTCTTGAATATCCATATCCGTTAAAAATAAAAAGCCGAACACGTATTGCGTTCGGCTATAAAAATAATTATAATATCTTAATAAAATCTAATTCGATTGTCATCAATATCAGCATTGTCCATCAGCGCTTTGAAGATTGCTCCCCATGAACGTTGTTGTTTTGTTGCTAATTGTTGTTTTTGTTGTGCTTTACGCTCAGTTTCTACCATTTCTTTTGGATTAACAAAACTAGAAACCTGAACTGCATAAATACCTTGTGTGCCTTCAATGCTTTTCGATGGCTTATTTGGTTGCAAGCCAAATACAGTTCCTATTACAGCACTTTCAAAAGATACGCCTGGAATAACAGGATTAGCAAGAACGATATTCTCAACATTTATAGCTGATTTACCTAATTTTTGAGCAATTTGATCGATTGATGAAGAACCATTTAGTGCATTGTTCATTTTCTCTTTCAACATGCGTGCTTTAACCAAATTCGTAACAGCAAGTTGAATTTCTGGTTTGATAGCATCTAATGGCTGAACTCCTTTAGGACTAATAGAAAGGTTTTTAGTAATGATAAAGTTATCGTTTGTCTCGAAAATCTTATCCGTTACATCACCTGCTTTAGCTTCATATACCCATCTTACCAATTCTCTTGGCACTTCGACACCATTTAAAGTATTGTCCATTGCGCGAAGACGGATAGCCTTTTCAGCAGTTAGGTTATGTTTTTTAGCAACTTCAGCAAAGTTTTTACTATTTACTTCTGATAGGATGTTATTTGCTTTAGTATATGCCGCATCTGTAGTTTCTTTACCAGCAACAATAGCTTTGTCCACTACAGCAACTTTAACAATTTTAGAATTTCCTATGTGTTTTTCGATTTTCAGGATATGTACACCAAATTGAGATTCTACAATCACTACATCACCCGGTTTATTATTGAAAGCCGCTTCTTCAAAAGGACCTACCATTTGACCTCTAGTGAATGTACCTAAGTCTCCACCATTGTTTTTGCTACCTTGGTCTTGGCTAAACTCAATTGCTAAAGTTTCAAATTTTTCGCCTTTAGCCAACAAGCCTTTGATTGAATCTGCTTTTGCTTTAGCTTTGTCTACACCACCTTCTGAAGCTGCATTTAAAAGAATATGACTTGCTTTTACGGAGTCAGCACTAAATTTTGAATCAATTACTTTTGCAATCTCGTAATGTCCATTGGATACATACGGTCCTACTGTAGTTCCGTTAGCAACGTTAAATACAACTGAGTCTAAAGCAGGGCTTAATTGTCCCTTTTTGAAGAAATTAACAGGAACTTTATTATCTGAATTTATCGTTACAAACGACGAATCATTTGTAGATGCACTTAGCTCTTGTTTTAATGTTTGAATAGTAGCAAGTGTTGCCGCCGAATCTTGTTTTGTTGGTTTAGCATCAATTAAGATATATTCAACCGTACGAGTTTCTTCTTCGTTTTTGAATAAGTTCTTATTCTTATCATAATACTCTTTGTAATCTGCATCCGTCAATTTGATATCAGCATCATTTATTGAAGAGTAGTCTAAAAGCACATATTTGAAATTAGCTAATTTGTTTTTAGCAGTGTATTCATCTTGCGCTTCCAAAGCAGTTACATATACTGAAGAACTAACTAAGTTAGAGTATTTCTCAGATAATCTTTGTGAACGGATTTGTTCCAACATACTTTCCCACTGTTGAGCAATCTGAGGGTTTGTTTTAGCTTCTGTAATTACCTGTGCTAAATATGCTCTGTCAAACTGACCTGTTTGTGGATTAGTGAATGTTTGAATGATTTGTTGCGCTGGGTTTGGACCAGAGATCAGATCATTTAATTCTTTTTTACCTAAGGTAATTCCAACTTTTTCGATTTCAGAATTTAATAATTCTTGCGAAACCATTTGATTCCAAACCTGCTGAACAGCAAAATTTCTAATTTGTGGAGTCTCTGCACCTCCCATTTGTTGTTGATATTGATTAGATGTTTGGTCTACCAATGCATTGAAATGTTGATAATCAATTCCATTGCCATTGATATTACCTACTTCATTTTGTTTTTGCATCCAAAATGGAGTTCCTGATTGAATAATATCACCTAATAAGAATGCAACAATTGCTAAACCGATCACGAAGATTACTAATCCCGCGCGGTTACGCAAATTACCCATTAATCCCATATTCCGTAATTTGTATTTATGTGTTCTTTAGTTATTTAATTGACTTTGTTTTTTAACAAGGCGCAAGATACAATTTTTATAAAAAAAAAGCATATAAAATATATGCTAAATCAAAACATCTCTTGCAGTTTTTTGTTATAATAGATTTTACTGACCAAATGAAGGCATTTGACTAGTATTTGATGGTATGAAAAATCCCGTCATGTTTTCTCCTTCTATATTTTTGAATTCTGTATCTGAACGAAATGACATCGCTTGAAGGCTGCCTCTTGCATCTTTAAAATCCATTGTAATAGGAACAGAATTATAGTAGATCTTTTGGTTTTCATCGTAAAAAATTTCTTCAGACTTTATTATAGAGCCATCAGCCATATTAATTACCACATTCTTTTTAAACTCTGTAATCCCTTCTACACTTCTTTGAATTCCATAATCCGATTTAATACGTTGGGTTTCTTTGCCGAGAGCATCGTAAAAAATAATTTGCAGTCCTTTTTCAAATTCGTAATTGTTGTTTTTACCTTGCGTCGTGTCATGGTAAATTTTCATTTCTGGACCAGTAAGCTGCGCTTTGACTACAGCCGAATCGCTGTAAATAATTTTTACATCTTTGTACAAATCCACAGCTTCCTCCTTTTTGATGTTTTCTATCGCATTGATATCTTTCATCTCATTTTCGCAGGCAGTAAATGACAAAATCCCTATTATGCAAAGAACAAATAGGGAAATCGTGTTTTTCTTGAAGATTTGACTAATCATAACTTCTTCTACGGAACCAAAGGTCATTGATATTAAATCCTATATTAATATTTATATAACGTTCACGTACTAGATTATTTTGTAGCGTGCCTTGTTGACCTATTTCTGCTGAAATATTAATTCGAGATGAGGTGCTTCCGAAGTTAGTTTCAGGAAGAGGAAGTCCAAATCCTAAAGTTACGGCCATATCATCTATACGTGTATTATTCGCTGTAATATGTCCTTGATTATAACGCACACCTAAACGGTAATCTACAATGTTCCAATATTTATTTGAACCAGCATCAGGTTTCCACTGTCCACCTAAAGCTACACCGTAATTTTTACCCAAAGATGCTTCACCGGCACGGGTTTGGTATTCAGTCCAATCTGCATATTTCAAATCCGCACCAATCATCCAATCGTAACCTTGTGAAATGGTTATCCCGACGTTATGTTTCATAGGAAGATTAATGTTACGTGTACGTTCGCCAATTTGTGGTAACGAATCCAACGCAACATTTTCGAAGTCTGGATCTGCTGATGGCTGAGTACGCGTTATTAATTGTGAAGTTTTTTCTTTTACTGTATTATTTAATGATCCAGAATATCCTAAGGTAATATTGTGTTTTCTACTTACAGGAAATGAATATTGAGCCCCATAATCCACTATAAGGCCACGAACTAAACGTGTAACTTGGCTTCTAGCGTTCAATGAGTTGAAATCAGTAGGAAAACTAACTGTTAGATTATCTTTCAGTTCTCCGAATAAGAAACCTGCATTACCTCCAACACTGAATCCCTTAAAAGGTGAAAATCCATAACCGATAAAAGCTTTGTTCAGACCACCTTCTCCTTGTTTGGACTGCTTGGTTGTAATGGTGCCCATTGTACGCATCTCAGTAATGTTGTAACCGATATCCGAATAAGGCATTAATCCAAAAGCAATACCATGATTACGTGCTACAGCAAAACCAAAACCGAAATGTGAAAAAGCAAAATCAGCAGTGTTGTCCTGCGCTGATCCTTTGTTTAGTTGTGTAATATTTCCATAAAGCCCCGCTTCCAAGATTGTTCTGTTTAATCCAGAATAACTCGCAGGGTTAGCAATATTCAGAATAGGCAGACCGGCTTGATATCTAATGGCTGTAGATATGCCACCCATTGACCTTGTTTGTGGCAATAAATCTTCGCGCATTTGACCGATTCCAAATTTGGAATAAGGTGAATGGGAAGTAGTTTCTTGAGCGAAAGACTGTGATCCCGTAAACAACAATGCTGTTCCGAGAATAACTTTTATCGCTTTTTTTGCACTCAATATGTTCGACTGTCTATACATATATTTATTAAAATCCGATAATGGATTACTATCTAATACTCTTAGGTCAATAATAATACTAACTTTATTTCGATACAAAACTATTTAATTTTAAATGAATACCTTAGTCAATTTTGTTAAAAAAGGTTAATCGTTTATATATTAATTCATTACATGAATTGAAAATAGATTATAGTAGTGATAATGATGATGTAAATGCTTTCGTATAGCCATTTTATTTTAGCATACGCAAAATAATACGCCAAATATATTGCTAATGGCGGTACGCACAATAAAAAATGATTAATCGTAATTTGGTTACTTAGATAAAAAGATCCCACAATCAACAACAACATGTAAAATAATAATTGGAGTGACTTTCTCAGATGCACAATACTTCTGAAATATTGATCTTTTAGTACTAATAAAAATAATAAAACAGCTATTCCGATAGGAATAACCACCAAATAATCATGATAATCAACTTTCAATCCAGTTGGAAGAGGATTCGCAAATGGTTTAAATATTTCCAAAAACTCATCAAAACGATCTATCCAATAATACAGCACACCCAATAAAAAGTAAACTACCCCGAATCCCAGAATCGGTGTGACCCATTCTCGCCAAATAAATGGACGAAAGATTATAAGCGCTATCCACAACAACAGTAGCATCACAATGAATGGAAAGTAAATCAAACTTCCCAAAGCTACTATCATTCCCAAATCAAACATTAGTGTCTTGACATCTGCTTGTTTGTAGATATTGAATAATTTTCCCATCATCCAGATGGTAATGAAATTACAAATCAATGTAGGCGATAGCACCAAAAAAGGTAAAAAAACACTGACCAATGTCATGAAAATTAAGGCGGTCAGAAAGGTTGGTTTACCTAAAAAATTAAAGTGGTTAATGATTCTATTTAGAAAAAAAGCTTGTAGGAGTGTCAATACTAATGTCAATAGTACATTAGATTGAGGATGAAGGTTTTTACCCAGTTCAATATTTAATAAATTATGAACTGCGGGCTCTAAAAACAGTGGCTTTAGTTCTGTTGGTAGGTGTAGAAATGCGCCCAAACACAATAAAGTTCCCACTGCACATACCCAAAATATGTTTATAGGTGTGAATTTTCTGTGTTGGTTGATTATCATAGTTTATACATAGAAAAATTGAAAGATTATTTGTCTTCCAATTTTTTCACTTTTCTATCTATGGTAAATAAAAATACATACATTCCGATCACAATGGTTAGAATTACGCCAACAACCACCCAAATCTTTCCCGAGCTTCTCAATCCTGTGGCCATTTCTACATCACTTTGCGCAAATGTAGTACAGATTGTGAATAGCATAAATGCCAATACAAGGCTAATTTTTTTCATTACAATATCTATTGAATTTTATTTGCTTTATTTTCTAATAAACGAAGTCTGTAGCGGATTGTACATACCCATACGCCAGTCAAAATCCAACCTACTACAGCTGTATAAAATACTGGACGCATGTAGTTGTCCATATCCAATTCACCGAAAGTTGAGTTTCCTCCACTACCTGGATGTAGTGAATCTGTTAATTTTGGTAGGATATACAATAACACGACCATTATTGGGAAGGCAAAAATATTGTAGACAGCTGATATTTTTGCTCTTTTTTGTTCTTCTTCTAATGCATTACGCAATACGAGGTAGGCCAAATACATTAATGTGGCGATTGCAGAACCGTTCAACTTGGGGTCATTAGGCCATGGTTCACCCCATGTTATATTCGCCCAAAGCATTCCAGTCAATAAACCAAATCCGCAGAACACGATACCAACATTGACAGCTTCCACAGCCATAATATCATGTTTCATATCCCCACTGTTGAGATATTTGATACTGTAAATGACTGAAATAAGATATAAAATAACCATAGAAAACCACATTGGAACGTGAAAATACACGTTTCGGATGGTTTCATTAAGAATATGGAGCTCCGGAACAGGTCCAATTAATCCTGCTACTACCGACGCACTTACCATGAATGCAGCAAGGATTTTCCACCAATTTTTTCTCATTATTTTGCTAAAAATTTAATCCCTCCAAAGGTAAGGAAATAACAATAAAGATATAGTAATTGTTATGACATTAATTGCGAGGAGAACAGCGATTTCACCGAAACTAATTCCTCTATCCAATCCTTGTAATGCATTATTAGAAAGCTTAATGAGAACAATCAATAGTGGGATAATTACAGGGAAAGCTAAAATTGCCATAATTGTACTGTTGTTTCCAGTTTTGGAACTGATGCCTGAAACCATCGTGAAAACGGTCGCAAAACTGATACTTCCCAAAAGTACAGCTACAAAATACAGCAAACCATCACCCACAGGATTTTTGAAGATAACAGAATACGTGAAATAGGCAATCAACGACAGAAAGACCATCAAAATGGTATTATAAATAATTTTAGAAAGAATTATTGCTTTTGGCCCTGTGATGGAATAATAATACAATTGTCGATATTGACTTTCTTGAACGAAAGATCTACTAATCGCATTGATGGAGGCAAAGAGTAGAATAATCCAAAAAAGAGCATTCCACATTAACGTATCATCTACAGTTTTGAATGCTTGATAGCAGACAAAAACTGTAGATACTACATATAGAAATATGCTATTGATAGCATGTTTTGATCGCCATTCTAAGATAAGATCTTTATGGACTAAAGTTTTGACTTCTTTCAAAAGACTCATGTGTTGCAAAGATACACATAATTTGAAATTCGTCTATTACATGTAATGCCTGATTACGCGTTTGAAATATCCGATTTAGCTTTATCTGCAATATCTTCTGCTTTGCTAGCTACACCATGTGCTGCGTCGGATGCTTTATTAGCCCAAGTAGAAGCTTTATCCGATACTCTGTCTAACACACTTTTACCCGCATCTTTAGCTTTTGCAGTTAAATTTTCTAACTCTTCTTTAGCGCTAGCCGCTAATTTAGATGCTTTTTTAGATTCTTTCTTTGATAATTCCTTGATAGATTTAGTCAAATCTTTTATACCACAATTTGCTTTATCTAAAGTTTTCTTGCCGTCTTCTGTAGCTAATAAATAATAAGCAGCAGTACCCACCGCAAGTCCTAATAATGCAAATGCTACTAATCCGTTTTTATTTTTCATAATATTGAAATTTTGATTGTATATAAATATAACTACTATTTAGTGTTTTATTAGAACAACCATCATTCCAAAAAGTTTTGACAAAATAGTATTAACAAATTTAACTTTCAACAGTTCTTTGTGCGGATTGTAACGTATATAAATGGTGATATAGTCCTGAGCCTGTCGCAATTAATTCGTCATGATTTCCAAATTCAGCCACGACACCATTTTCTACCACAACTATTTTATCGGCATTTTTAATAGTCGAAAGTCGGTGTGCAATGATGATAGAAGTTCTATTTTTCATTAGTTCTTCTAATGCTTCTTGAACCAGGCGTTCGGATTCGGAATCTAATGCTGAAGTAGCCTCATCTAAAATCAAGATAGAAGGATCCTTTAGTAATGCTCTGGCAATTGCAATGCGTTGGCGTTGGCCACCCGAAAGTTTGACACCGCGTTCACCAACGATCGTATCATAACCTTCAGGGAATCCCATAATAAAATCATGTGCGTTGGCACGTTTTGCAGCCTCGATAATACTGTTTGGATTAGCATCTAGACGGCCATAATTAATATTTTCACGTATAGTACCTCCAAATAAAAGAACATCTTGCGGTACAATCGCGACTTGATTACGAATATCTGTAAGCGAATAATGAGATGAATCGATATCGTCGTATAAAATTTGACCTTTAGAAAGGTTATAGAATTGTAAGATTAAGGAAGCAATAGTGGATTTTCCAGCACCACTTGGGCCGACAATAGCAATTTTTTCGCCTGCATTCGCCGTAAAAGAAATATCTTTTAATATATCAATATCTGGTCTTGAAGGGTAAGCAAATTGAATATTGGAGAAGGTCAATTTTCCAGCAATAGGATTGCTAATTTCTTTATTGTGTTCACTAACAGTGATATTTTCTGTTTGTTCATTCAATATTTCAATTACTCGCTCACTCGCGCCCAATGCTTTTTGGATTCCGGCATACAATTCAGGGAAGCTACCCATAGAACCAGCTACAAACATTGAATACAGAATATAGGTTGTTAAATCTCCAACCGTAATTTCGCCTGTAGCAACCAACGTTGCGCCATACCAAATAACGGCGATGATAGCCCCAAAAATGCAGAAAATAATAAAGGAAGCAAATAAACCTCTGAAAGTAGCGCCTTTGATGGCTAATTTTACAACACTGTCTAATTTTTTGCCGTAGCGTTGAGATTCGTAATATTCGTTAACAAATGCTTTGACATTAGAAATGCCCAATAAAGTTTCTTGCACGATGCTGTTGGAGTCCGCTAATTGATCTTGCGTCTGACGCGAAAGATTACGAATAAATCTACCGAAGAAAATAGCAGTAACCACCAAAATTGGCAAAATACTTAAATTCATTAAAGCTAATTTTGGTGAAACCCACACGAGCAATAATACACCAATACAAAGACTCAATGCTTGTCTGATAATCTCGGCTAATGTTGTCGTCAGTGTATCTTGAATTTGCGATAAATCAGCTGAAAGTCTACTATTTAATTCGCCTACTCTGCGATTTGCAAAGAAATCAACAGGTAATGTTATAAGTTTACGGTAGGAGTCGCGACGAATATTGGCTAATGCTTTTTCAGCTATTTCGACAAATAGTCTAATACGGAAAAATGATGTTACCGACTGAAAGAATAAAATTGCAATTGATATTGATCCGATGTAGAGTATATTTGGCTCAAGCCATGGATAAGTTTGCTTGCCTTGAGCGGCATCGATCATAGCGCCCAAAAGAGCTGGGAACGTCAACATCGTCAGGCTAGATAATACCAAAAAGACCATGCCGATTATAAACTTGAATTTATAGGGCTTGAGATACGTAAATATTTCTAAAGCTTTTTTTACAAGTTCTTTGTTAATCTTTGGTTTTGGTAATTCTTCAGCTTGGGTATTGCCACTATTCAGTCTTTGTCTAGCCATTATCGTAAACTCAATGCTTGTTTAATGGCGACAAATGTACATATATTCCCCTATGTAGCTATCAGACTTTCGTCACATTTTTAGATTTCAATAGCTTATATTGATAGATTAGTGCTGCTATCAACGCCACAATTAATATACTAAAAAGATAGATGTAGGTACTGCTGCTGTGGTCTTCCTCTTCTAGGTTTTTAATAGATTCGCGAAGTTTATCATTTTCATTTTGCAGCTTAGAAATGGTTTTCATGTAAGCTGTTACTTGTTGATCGTATTCCGTAGCTAATTGCTCAAAACGTTCTTTTTCACTGTCTTTTAGATCCAAAAGTTTACGTGTCTCCACAAAAATATTATTGTCTGTGATGACGATTTGCTTAAGGATGTCTATGGATTTTTGCATATCATTCTTAGACTTAAAAAGACCGAAAATTCCAGTTTTCTGTTGCAATGAAACATCATATTCACCGAATTTTTGATTTCGTGCATTCAAAAGATTGTTTACGCGTTTGCGCTGATCTTCGAATGTACTTGATGTATCCAAAGGTGTTTGGGAAAAACTATATATAGGGTATGTGAAGCTGAGAAGTAATAATAGTGCAATAAGCCAATTTTTCATGTATACTGATGTTTTTGTTGATTAAGACGATGATTTGACGAATAAGTTTAATTTTACTTGAAATTGTAGCGTGAAAAGTATTACAACCGTTTTACTAGCACTAAACAACCAAATTATGAATTTAATAAAATCTTTTTTGTTTCTGGGTGTCGTATTTTGCATGTTGTCGGGTTGCGACAAGGTAGAAAGCAATACTTATTTCAAAACTACACTTCCAGTTTTTGAAAAAATGTCGAACGTGCGGAAGTTAATGACTTCGGTAGTGGCCCCTCAACCATTAGAGCAAACGGGTAAGATTTACATTTTTAAAGACTTCTTATTTATAAATGAGCCGATGAAGGGTATTCATATTTTTAACAATGCAAATCCTGCTAATCCAACTGCATTATCTTTTTTGAGTATTCCTGGTAATGTAGACATGGCTGTGAAGAACAATGTTCTTTATGCGGATAGTTATGTTGATTTGTTAACTTTTGATTTGTCAAATCCTGCAAACCCTACTTTATTACATCGAATAGAAGAAACGTTTAAAAACGTATATCAGTACAATTATGAAACAAAATCTTTGCAGGATGTCGTAGTTGGTTATGTAGACACCGTTATTAATAGAGAAGATTTTCGAAAATATAATCCATATGTATCTTACTATGCGGAAACTTCAAATCATTTGAATTATAGTGGTGGAGGAAGTTATGGTCAAGGTGGGTCGATGGCAAGATTTACTTTAGCTAATGAACATTTATATGCTGTCGATCAGTCGTCCTTAAATTTATTCGATGTCTCAGATAAAACTAAACCTGTGTTTTCTAAAAATATTAAACTGGGTTGGGGTATTGAAACTATATTTCCTTATAAAAATAATTTGTTTATAGGTACAAATTCAGGCATGTATATTTACAATATTGACAATGCTGCTCAACCTAAAGAATTGTCACGATATGAACATGTGCGTGCTTGCGATCCTGTCGTGGTGAATGATGATTATGCTTTTGTAACTTTACGTACAGGTGCTGTTTGTGCAGGCAAGGTAAATGTTTTGGAGGTTGTGGATATTAAAGATTTGACAAAGCCAAAGCTTCTAAAAACGTTCCAAATGCAAAATCCACATGGTCTAGGCTTAGCGGGGGATGTACTTTATATCTGCGAAGGACAGTTTGGATTTAAAAGCTTTAATGCGAAGGATGTAACGAAAGTAGGAGATATGCCCCTTGAGCATCTCGCACAATTGAATAGTACAGATGTGATTCCGGGTCCAAATCTTTGATTGTCATAGGTGAAAATGGAGTTTGCCAATACGATTATTCAGACAAATCGAAGTTGAAATTGTTGAGCTGTATTTCCGTTAAACCTCATGTAGATTAATATGAAAGAGATATTAATAACAATCTCATTTTTACTATCAAAATCTACTTCATATTGCCAAATTGAGAGGTTTACTCATCTCGAAGGTGGAATATTGACCTATGGTCCCGCAACTATGGAACTAGGGCTTTCTTTTCGCGGACTAAATGCATGGAAGTATACAAATAAATTTTCTGCAGGACTTGGGGTAGGGTATGAAAAATACACATTTAATGAAAATGAAGGTAATCCATTTAAGGCTTTACCCTTATTTACACAAGCAAAATATATTCTATGTCCAGATAAATCTAAATCCTTGTATGGAGCTTTTGATTTAGGATATAGCGTAAATTTAAATAAGTCGGAAGAAAGTACAAATTCCAAAATATCATATAAAGGCGGGTTACTAGCTTCTCCGCAAATAGGTTTATTGTGGTATACAAGTAAAGAGAAAAGATCACATATTACTTTATCTTTCGGGTATAAATATCAACGTTTCACTGAAAATATGTATTTCAACAATATCGGTTGGATGTTTGAGGCAAATGATTTTTCAAGTGTTAAAAATGACGAAATCTTAAGTGGCTATGATAATTATACCGAAAGCATATATAATTTGCATCGGTTATCTGTGATGTTAGGAATTGGATTTTAAATTAAACTATAAATTCCACCATGATGGTTTCATCGGGATGAAGCCCCAACAGTGTACTGGCGTTCCCTTTGTTGATGGCAATTTCCAGATAATTTGAAATTCCAAAAAGACATAATTTTTCACCTTCTGAAACTTCATTGTAATGCCAGCTCATCTTGTTGATGGTTTCATTACGTTTGAAGTGCAAGATGAAATTACGGCCTTTCTGCACTTGATTAAACAGGTCTTTGCTTATGTTACTAATGACATTACCAAATGAGTCGATGTAAGAAACGTGTCCTTTGATGATATTGCCTTCGATGATAGGTAATAATGTTACTTTTTGAAGTGGCGCATCAATCACTGATCCCAACTCCAAGATATCTTTGCCGTCAGCAATATGACAAGCAGCTTTGACTAAGATGTCTGCCAGTGGAAAATGCAAAAAGCGTAAATCTTGCATCATTTCAATTTCTACAAGATGTTCTGCCTTATTTTCGCCCAAAAGAATACTGAATATTCCATTATCAGCACCAACGAAATAATGCCCATTGAATTTCATGGCAATATAGCGACTTCCCTCTTGGAATACGGTATCAATACCGATAAGGTGTACGGTATTTTTAGGAAAATAGTGATAAGCATTCTGCAATACGAATGCTGCATTTTGAATATTGAAAGATGGAATTTCATGCGTGATATCAATTAACTTGACATCAGGAAGCAATGAAATAATGCTTCCTTTAAGTGCCGCCTGATAAAAATCGCGATACCCAAGATCAGTTGTTAACGTAATTACACTCATTCTGTTTGTTAGTGCGCGAGAGACACGCCTCTACTATATATCCTTAATATTTCTAAAAATGACTACAAAGGTATAAAAACTACCTCTGTTAATACTTTAATTGTGCTTAAAATAGTGAATATTTTTTAGAATTGGTGAGAGTCAGAATATTAGTTTGTATTTTTGTAAGTAAGATAAATTACATCGATTATGGGAAAATTGAAGTAATTCTTTACCATAAAGCCATAACACTAAAAATATAATAATTTGAGTGAATTAATAATCAATTTAGAAGGTGTCAATTTAGTGTCGCTGTGGGGAGCTGACAATGAAAATTTTGAATCTATTAAAGAAAGATTTGCAAAATTACGATTGATAGCTCGTGGCACAGAACTAAAAGTTTTGGGCGAAGAAACTGAACAAAAACTATTTGAGTCCGTATTTACTACAATCCTAGATCATGTATCAAAGTATGACAACCTTGAGCTTGTGCAGTTGGAAGAACTTTTGGGTGTGAAACCAAAAGGTGATGCTTCGACAGCCACAGGAAAACAAGATGCTTCAGCAGCGTTGAAATCTGAGCCTATTGTATATGGTCCAAACGGTTTCATCGTGCGCGCGCGTACGCCAAATCAGCGCAAAATGGTAGATAGCATATCTAAGAATGATATTTTATTTGCGATAGGTCCGGCTGGTACGGGAAAAACATATACGGCTGTTGCTTTAGCTGTTCGTGCTTTACGTAACAAAGAAATCAAACGCATTATTTTGACACGTCCAGCGGTAGAAGCTGGTGAGAATTTGGGATTCCTTCCTGGAGACTTGAAAGAGAAGGTAGATCCTTATTTGAGACCTTTGTACGATGCTTTGGATGATATGATTCCTGCTGAAAAACTAAAGGGCTATTTAGAAAATAGAACTATTGAAGTTGCGCCATTGGCATTTATGCGTGGTCGTACATTGGACAATTGCTTTGTGATACTGGATGAGGCGCAGAATGCGACCGATATGCAGCTGAAAATGTTTTTGACGCGTATGGGGCCTACTGCCAAGTTTATTGTGACAGGTGATTTGACACAAATAGATTTGCCAAAGAAAAACCAATCGGGATTAGCTACGGCGATTAAAATCTTGGATGGTATCAAAGGTATCGATATTGTCTACTTAACAGGAAGCGATGTCGTACGTCACAAATTGGTAAAACGTATTTTAGAAGCTTACGGAGATTTAAATAATAATAATTAATATATAAGGCACCTTGCGGTGCCATTTTTGATAGTATGAGTGCGATAAAAGAAACGAATTTTAAGTTTGATAAACAAACTGCTTTTTACAGAGGTAAAGTTAGAGATGTATATACTATTGACAACGAATACCTAGTAATGGTAGCATCAGATCGTATTTCGGCTTTTGATGTGGTGTTACCTGAGCCTATACCTTTTAAAGGTCAAGTTTTAAATCAAATCGCCGCAAAATTTTTAAAAGCTACAGCTGATATTCTGCCAAATTGGGTAATCGCTGTGCCGGATCCTTCTGCTACAGTAGGGCACATGTGCGAGCCGTTCAAAGTGGAGATGGTTATCCGCGGTTATATGTCTGGTCATGCATGGCGTACATATCGTGATGGCGGTCGTCAGTTGTGTGGTGTTTCATTACCCGAAGGGTTGAAAGAAAATGATAAGCTACCAGAGCCGATTATTACGCCTACGACAAAAGCAGCAGTGGGGCATGATGAGGATATTTCTAAAGAAGATATTATTGCTAAGGGTATTGTGAGTCAGGAAGATTATGAGCAATTAGAGAAATATGCGCACGCATTATACCAAAGAGGTACGGAAATTGCTAAGGAAAGAGGACTGATACTTGTGGATACGAAATACGAGTTTGGGAAGAAAGATGGACAAATCTATTTGATGGATGAAATCCACACACCAGATTCATCACGTTATTTCTACCTAGAAGGATATGAAGAAAGACAAGCCAATGGAGAGCCTCAAAAGCAGCTTTCAAAAGAATTTGTACGTCAGTGGTTGATTGAAAATGGTTTTCAAGGAAAAGAAGGACAGCAAGTTCCAGAAATGACAGAAGAGATTGTGAAATCTATTTCTGAGCGTTATATTGAGTTGTATGAGCATATCGTAGGTGAGAAATTTCAATATCCTGCTGAAGGTGAAGTGTTAGCACGTGTAGAAAGCAATGTCAGCAAAGCTTTAAGGGAATTATAAAAACATAAATATCTTGATTATGAAATACACAATTGACAAGCACGAACGCTATGTAGTCATCGAACCTTTGCGTGAAGTAATAGATGGAACTGCCGCAAATTATTTAAAAGGAGAATTCATGTTACGAAATACTGCTGGGCAACGAAATATTGTGTTAGATCTTAATCAAGTAAAAGAGATCAGTGAAGATGGTATACGCATGGGTCTATTGGCACACCGCCTTTGTAATGCGGCGGGCGGAGATTTTATAATAATTAATATCAATCCGCAGGTGGAACAAACGCTGAAAGTATTACATTTGGATATGCATTTCACAATCTTGAAATCATTGGCAGCTGCTGAGGATTGGATTTTTGGAAATGAGCTACAGCGCGATTTAATAGGAGGATAAAGTAATATGAAATTTGAAGTTTTGATTTTGGGGAATAGTTCGGCTACGCCAATGTATGATCGTCACCCAACTGCCCAAATCATTAATTTCAATGAGCAAATATATCTGATAGACTGTGGTGAAGGGACGCAAATGCAATTGCATCGGTATGGTGTGAAAAGTAATAAAATATCACACATTTTTATCAGTCATTTACATGGAGATCACTATTTGGGCTTAGTCGGTTTGTTGTCATCAATGAATTTGCATGGTCGACATAGTGATCTTCATCTGTATGGTCCTGAACCATTGATTGAAATTATCAATCTGCAACTCAAATACTCGGAAACCTTTTTACAATTTAATTTGATTTTTCACCCAACAAATTCGAATGAGGAAGAGGTTATTTTTCAAAATAATTCTATTTCAGTGAAATCATTTCCGTTGCGCCATCGCGTGCCTACAACGGGATTTCGATTCGATGAAGCGCCTCGGAATGCGTCAATTATTCGAGAGAAAATCGAAAAATTAAATATTCCAACAGTCTTTTTACAGCAATTGAAGCGTGGAATTGACTGTGTGGATTTGGATGGAACAGTTTATAAAGCAGCGGAACTAACCAAGCCAGCTCCGGCTTCTCGCAGTTATGCATACTGTTCGGATACACGCGCTTTCGAGTCTTATGTATCCAGTATTCAAAATGTTGATCTTTTGTATCATGAAAGCACGTTTATGCATGATATGAAGGAGCGAGCGATAGAAACTTTGCACAGTACAGCACTTGAAGCGGCGCAAGTAGCCAAGCATGTCGGCGCTAAAAAATTATTATTAGGGCATTATTCAGCACGATACCGTGAATTGAATCCTTTAGTTGAAGAAGCAAAATTAGAATTTTTCAATTCTGAGTTGTCTTTTGAAGGAAAATGGTATAATGTCTAGTGTTTTTGTATAATTTTCCTCATATTTACGCCTTAATTTTAACAGGCTCTAATTATGTCTTTTAACTTAGAAAATCTTTTACGGGACAACATTAAAAAGTTGGTCCCTTATTCTTCCGCTCGTGATGAGTTCAAAGGAGAAGCGTCGGTATTGTTGGATGCGAATGAAAATTCATTTGGTTCACCATTACCGCATCATTACAACCGCTATCCTGACCCATTACAGCATCAAGTTAAAGACAAACTATCTGCTATAAAGGGAATTCCGGCAGAAAATATTTTTTTAGGAAATGGTAGTGACGAGGCGATTGACATCTTGTACAGAGCATTTTGTAAACCGGGAGTGGACAATGTAATATTGGTTCCGCCGACTTATGGTATGTACGAAGTGTCTGCGAATATCAATGATGTAGAAATTCGTAAAGTGAATTTGACTACAGATTATCAATTGAATTTGGATGGAATTGCGGCAGCGATCGATGCAAATACAAAATTGATTTTTATTTGTTCGCCCAATAATCCAACAGGAAATAGTATTCGTCGTCAAGATATCGAAACGGTGTTGACAAATTTTGATGGTATTGTGGTGATTGACGAAGCATATATCAACTTTTCGAAACAACGTTCGTTCACACAAGAACTGAATGAGTTCCCTAATTTAGTAATTCTTCAGACTTTGTCTAAAGCATGGGGATTAGCTGCTTTACGTTTAGGAATGGCATTTTCGAGCAAAGAGATCATCGCTGTTTTCAACAAAATAAAACCGCCTTATAATATCAATCAAGCAACGCAGGACTTAGTTTTGGAAGCTTTAGGGAATGTGGAACAGGTAAATTCTTGGATCAAAGAAACAGTCGAAGAACGTGAGAAATTAGCTGCAGCTTTGTCTCAGATTGAACAAGTTCATCACATCACACCTTCGGACGCTAACTTTATTTTAGCAAAATTAGAAGAGCCACGTGAATTGTATAATTTCTTGGTCAATCAAGGAATTATCGTACGTGACCGATCGAAAGTAGAATTATGCGAAGGTTGTCTACGTGTGACAGTCGGAACGGCAGAAGAAAATATTAAATTAGTAGAAGCTATTAAGCAATTTTATATATAAACGAAACATGGCAGATTTGATTAAAAGAGTTTTATTTATAGATCGTGATGGCACTTTGATTCTAGAGCCAGAAGACCAACAAATAGATTCTTTTGCAAAATTGAAGTTTTATCCTGGCGCTTTGCAATACCTTCCACGTATTGCGAAAGAACTGGATTTTGAATTGGTATTGGTGTCGAATCAAGATGGTTTGGGAACAGACTCACATCCTGAGGCGAACTTCTGGCCAGTTCACAATTTTATACTTGAAGTATTAGAAGGCGAAGGTGTTACTTTTGCTAAAGAACATATTGATCGCACTTTTCCTCATGAAAATGCGGAAACACGTAAGCCTGGAATTGGTATGTTGGGTGAATATTTTGATGCTACAAAATATAACTTGGCTGAATCCTTCGTGATTGGTGACCGTGTAAATGATGTGAAATTGGCGCAAAATTTGGGCGCTAAAGCTATCTGGTTGCGCAATAACGATGAATTAGGAAAAGCTGAAGGTGTAGAATTTGCACAAGAGGCAATAGGTTTGGAAACTTCAGATTGGAAAGCGATATACGAGTTTTTGAAATTAGGAACACGTACTGGCGAACACCACCGCAAAACAAATGAAACTGATATTTATATCAAGTTGAATTTGGATGGTTCGGGTAAAGCGGACATTGATACAGGATTACCTTTCTTTGACCATATGTTGGATCAAATAGCACGTCACGGAGCGATTGACCTAACGGTGAAAGCAAAAGGTGATTTGCACATCGATGAACATCATACGATCGAAGATACAGGTATCGCTTTAGGTGAAATTTTCTTAAAAGTCTTAGGCGATAAACGTGGTATTGAGCGTTATTCGTATACTTTGCCAATGGACGATTGTTTGGCGCAGGTAGCTTTGGATTTTGGTGGTCGTAATTGGATTGTGTGGGATGCGGAATTCAAACGTGAGAAAATAGGAGATATGCCGACAGAAATGTTTTTCCATTTCTTCAAATCATTCTCAGATGCTTCCAAATCGAATTTGAACATCAAAGCTGAAGGCGATAACGAGCACCACAAGATTGAAGCAATTTTCAAAGCTTTTGCGAAGTCAATCAAAAAAGCTGTACGCCGTGACGCAGACAATATGCAGTTGCCAAGTACGAAAGGAGTTTTATAGTATTGAGAATTGAGTACTGAGAATTGCGTACTTAGCCAATTTAGTCTTGATACGCAATAGGCAATACTCACTACTTCATAAATATGATTGGAATTGTAAATTACGGAGCAGGGAATATATTTTCATTGACAGCGGCGTTGGATAGAATCCAAGTAGAGCATGGAATGATTAATACCCAAGAAGACTTCGATAAATATAGCCACATTATTATTCCAGGTGTGGGACATGCTGGTGCTGCAATGAAAAAGTTACAGGAAACGGGTTTGGTGGATACTATTTTGGCACTACAAAAACCTGTTCTAGGCATCTGTGTGGGTATGCAGCTGATGACTTCTTTTTCGGAAGAAGGAAATGCCGATATGTTGAACATTTTCCCTGTTAAA
>Ga0233369_1000234_pt1 | contig 27202 bp, 20 predicted proteins | sample ElkDunMinimDraft_26_FD_191537 | JGI IMG/M metagenome (GOLD analysis project Ga0233369, IMG submission 191537) | Fecal eukaryotic communites from dung pellets of Tule Elk in California, USA - Elk Dung D16 | ecosystem: Host-associated > Mammals > Digestive system > Large intestine > Fecal | place... | reverse complement strand
AGTAATTGTTGATTTGTAAGAGTTTGACTATTTGTCAAAGCGTTAGTAATCGTACCGCCATAAGCGAATCCATCACCACCTTCACCTGTTACATATCTGAATCTATTACCTGATTGATAATCATATCCCAAGTTATACGTAAAGTTGAAGTACTTCAAGAAATCAAATGATGCATAACCTCTTAAGCTTACATTTTTATTATCATTATTTTGAATGTTTAATAAAGTAGTAGCATAAGGATTCATATTTGTACTGTAAGGTCTTGATGAAGCTGTACCATCAGGATTGATAGTTTCACCTTTACCCCAGTCGTACATTTCTCTACCATCTGCATTTCTTACAACATTACCACCTGCATCTCTTGCAAATATTGGATAAATAGGAGCAACGCTTCTCGTCCAAGAGAATAAGTTAGAATACGTACCTGAAGCTTTACCTGCTTGAGGATCTTTTGCTTTTGTGCCTGCAAAATTTACATTTGCACCCACTTTAACGAAATCATATGGACGGAACTCCACATTTGCTCTAGCAGCAATACGGTCAAAACCAGAGTTTACAACATAACCTTCATCATTTAAATAACTTCCAGACAAGAATGTTGAAACTTTATCATTGCCATATCCAATATTTAATGAATGCTCATGACGAATGCTATTGTCAAATAAATAATCACTCCAGTTATCTTGGTACATAACTTTAGCATTAGGATTAAGTTGACCAGTCGTAGGATCTATAATTTGATCATTTGCTACATTAAAAATATTAATACCCAGATCTTTTACTAAACTATTAGTAGCTGTAGAACGAGCTTCTGCATCAGATTTGCCCCCTACCAAACTACCAAGTCTCAATCTTTGCCATCTCAATTGATAGTATTCAGAAGGATCCTCAATGAAGTCATAGTCTTTAGTTGCTCTTGAATTATATCCTGCACGAGACTCAAAATTAATATCAACAGCGTCTTTCTTTCTTCCTTTTTTGGTAGTAATGATAATAACACCATTCGCACCTCTTGAACCATATAATGCATTAGCAGAAGCATCCTTCAAGAATGACATTTCTTCAATATCTTGAGAAGAGATAGATGCGATATCACCATTAAATGGTACACCATCAACCACGTACAAAGGTTCGTTCGAAGATGATATAGAACCTAAACCTCTAAAACGTACAGTAGCAGATGCTCCAGGTTGACCTGTTGTAGATCTAATCTGAACACCACCCACTTTACCAGCCAATGATTGAACAACGTTCGCGGATTGGATTTGCTCTAAATCTTTAGCCTTCAATGTTGAAATAGATCCCGCAATTGATTCTTTAGTCTGCGTACCATATGCTGTTACAACTACTTCTTCCAATGCAGTATCTTCTTCCTCTAATACAATAGAGATTACTGAAGAGTTACCAATACTTACACGTTGTGTATTGTAACCAATAAATGAAGCTGATAATGTAGCCCCAGGCTTTGCTGTCAAAGTAAAGCTTCCAGATGCGTCAGTTTGAGTTGCTGATGAAGTACCTACTACAGAAATAGAAACACCGCTAATCGGTGCCCCATCTGCTGATGTCACTTTACCACTTACTTGACGTTCTTGTGCATACGATGAACTTGCAATGCAAGCTACCGCAAACATAGTACTGAGTAACTTTTGTTTCATGTGTTTATTAATTGTTTTAAAAATATTTACAAACTAAATTGTATATACAACTTTTAAGAGGAGAATAGACGGTAGACTATTTTCTATTAATGAATTGCATATAAAGTGCTTTACATTAATTTAGAAAATATAAATAGTTAGTAGTGAATATTCTGTTTAACATTATTTAACAGAATGGATGGCAAATGTAAAATATAGAAGTTGCTATTGCAAGTTTTTCAATAAAAAATATAGATGATTAAGATTAATCAACAAATAACCACACATAACTATTAAATATTCAACAAATGAATTAAGTGCCAATCATTCGATAAAAGTTGACGTTAACAGAATTTAATTTCGAACACAGTAGATTTAACAAAATATTAAGATTAAAAATCTACTGTCACAAAACTGTAAATAGATACTTTCCCATTTCAATACAATGTTTTCTATCTTTGCAAAATGAGATTTGATATCATCACCGTATTGCCATCATTACTAGAGAGTCCCTTTGCGCATTCTATTCTTCAGCGTGCACAAAAAAAAGGAATTGCAGAAATTCATGTCCATAATCTTCGCGATTATGCCGTTAATAAACAAAAGTCTGTGGACGACTATCCCTATGGTGGAGGATCTGGTATGGTTATGCAAATTGAACCTTTTGCATTATGCATTGAAAAATTACAAAGCGAAAGAGACTATGATGACATAATTTATATGACGCCAGATGGTGTCACTTTAAATCAAAGTATTGCAAATGATTTATCCACTAAAGGAAATATTATCATCCTATGTGGTCATTATAAAGGTATAGATCAACGCATCCGCGATGTATTCGTTACAAAAGAAATTTCTATTGGGGACTATGTACTTTCTGGGGGCGAATTGCCAGCAGCTATTGTTGTTGACGCTGTAATACGATTAATACCTGGTGTGCTGTCGGATGAAACTTCTGCGCTTTCGGATTCTTTTCAAGATGGGCTATTGGATGCACCAATTTATACGAGACCAGCAGAATGGCGAGGACTTCGTGTACCAGATATCTTATTGAGTGGAAATGAAGCTAAAATCAATGAATGGCGTGACGAACAGCAGCTTGCAAGAACAAGAGAAAGAAGACCTGATTTATTAAATGATTAAACATTTATAAGTTTTATTATTTTTTTTTCAATTTTTGTTTGAATATATAAAATTAATTACAATATTTGTATCATTAATGCATACGATTGTTACATATCAATATTGGTGGTGGCCTGAAGCTATAAGCATCGGGAACTAGTTTATAATGGTATTCAAGATAAAACATTTTTATTAAATCAACCAAAACCATTTAAGCCCGATGTATATACATCGGGCTTTTTTTGTTATTATTGACAACTTATTTGAAAAATATGAGATACTCATTTAAAACTAATTATAAAAGAATTCTAGCTGACACGACCACTCCGGTGAGTATATATTTGCGATTAAGAGATACCTTTCCAAACAGTCTCCTGTTGGAAAGCTCCGAATACCACAGCCGTGACAATAACATCAGCTATATATGTTGCCAACAAATCGCTGGAATTATTTTAAATGACCAAGAATTATCCATATTCTACCCAAATCAACCAAAAGAAATTAAACAAGCAAGTCAAATAAATTTACGCGAAGAGGTATCTGCATTTCGCAAATCTTTTGATGGACTTGAACTTCCCGAGGTAAATGTAATTTCTAATGGTCTATTCGGTTATTTTACGTTTGATGCTGTTGAACATTTTGAAGACATCAAGCTGACTGCTGATGCAGATGAATTGCGAAATATACCATTCATGCAATACCATGTCTACAAATATGTCATTGCTATCGACCACTTTAGAAATCAACTTTATATTTTCGAAAATCTTTTAGATGGCGAAGAATCTGATTTAGACCGTCTAGAATATTTGATTCAAAATAAAAACTTCCCTGAATACTCGTTTGAAATCAAAGGTAATGAATCTTCGAACATGACCAATGACGAATTCAAAGCCTTGGTCAACAAAATGAAAGTACATATCCAACGCGGAGACGTATTTCAAATTGTTCCTTCAAGAGGTTTTTCAACACCTTTTGCTGGTGATGAATTCAACGTATACCGCGCACTACGCTCGATCAATCCTTCGCCATATTTATTCTATTTTGATTATGGCGATTTCAAATTATTCGGATCTTCACCTGAAGCACAGATTACCATCAAAAAAGATGTGGCAACTATCTATCCTATTGCTGGTACTTTCAAACGAACTGGTAATTTAGAAGAGGATGAAAAAATTGCGGAATCATTAAAAAATGACCCTAAAGAATCCGCAGAACACGTGATGTTAGTGGATTTGGCGCGCAATGACTTGAGCAGACATTGTCATCATGTGGAAGTGAAATCGTACAAAGAAGCCCAATATTATTCGCATATTATACATTTGGTATCTAAGGTATCAGGCAAATTAAAAGAGAATACCAACCCATTTGACGTTGTCGGTGACACTTATCCTGCTGGAACACTTTCAGGGGCTCCAAAGCATATGGCACTAACTCTGATTGATCGTTACGAAGGTTTGCAACGCTCTTTCTATTCGGGCGCTTTGGGTTATATGGGATTCAATGGAGATTTTAACCATGCCATCATGATTCGATCTTTCCTTAGTAAAAAGAATGTTTTGCATTACCAAGCTGGCGCAGGCATTGTATTGGATTCTGATCCAGAGAAAGAATTGCAAGAAGTAAATAACAAAATTGCTGCATTACGCAGAGCTTTAGATTTAGCTCAAAATATATGATACGTCCATTAGATTACTGTACAGATATACAACACTTCAACGATTCGATAGCCACAATAAATAGTCGCATTAACGAATTGGAAGAATTAAAAAAACAATACATCAAAAAATCAGAAACATTCGAAAGAATAGATTCGATTTTAAAAAGTGAGGTAGATTCAGAAAGAATGAAAGCAAAAATATTGGTCATTGATAATTATGACTCATTTACATACAATTTAGTTCACTTGTTGCAAGAGTTGAATCAAGATTACGTGGTCGTACGTAATGACAAATTCGAATTAGATTACGTTGAAAGGTTTGATAAAATATTGCTATCTCCAGGGCCAGGTATCCCCGAAGAGGCAGGATTGTTACTTGATGTAATACGCAAATATGCCCCGACTAAAAGCATCTTGGGTATTTGCTTAGGTCAACAAGCTATCGCTGAAGTTTTCGGCGGAACATTATTTAATTTACCTAAGCCTTTGCATGGTGTAGCTACGTCGATTAACGTAATCGATAATTCCGAAAAATTATTTCAAAATTTCCCGAAAGACTCTAAAATTGGTCGCTACCATTCTTGGGCAGTAGACCCCAATACCCTACCCGATTCATTATATGTTACGGCAGTAGACGAAAGTGGAATCATCATGGCATTGACACACAAAGAATATGACGTACGTGGAATGCAATTTCATCCAGAATCTGTCTTGACGGACAACGGTAAGTTACTAATCGCTAATTGGTTAAAATAAGAGCAATGACTATTTTAGATAAAATCGTAGAAAGAAAGAAACAGGAGGTTGCAGAAGCGAAATCTAAAGTTTCTTTAGAGGAATTGACCCAATATCCACTATTCGAGAGAACTTGTTATTCACTGAAAGAATCCGTACTACATCCCGACAGAACTGGAATTATTGCAGAGTACAAACGTGCTTCACCATCGAAGGGAGTAATTAACAGCCATTCTACTGTTGAAGAAGTCGTGTTGGGCTATCAAAATGCAGGTGCTTCCGCAATATCCGTGTTAACGGATACTGATTTTTTTAAAGGTACTTTAGCTGACTTGACACAAGCTCGCGCTGTACTCACCATTCCCTTGTTACGAAAAGAGTTTATAGTTGACAAATACCAAATCGCTGAAGCAAAAGCGTATGGTGCAGATATTATTCTTTTGATAGCAGCTTGTCTAACACCAGAAGAAATAGAGGACTTTTCTAATTACGCTAAATCATTAGGTCTTAATATATTATTAGAAGTACACAATGAGGAAGAACTTGTTCAAAATATTTTTCCAAACATTGATGCGATCGGTGTAAACAACCGCAATCTGAAGGATTTTTCAGTTTCGCTTGAACACTCCTATGATTTGGTTAATAAAATTCCAAATAATTATATCAAAGTATCAGAAAGTGGCATTTCAAATCCTGAGACAATCAAGGATCTCAAAGAAAGAGGCTTTAATAGTTTCCTTATTGGCGAAAACTTTATGAAAACTGACGATCCTGCACAGGCAATAAAAGAGTTTGTAAATCAAATAAAATAGTAAAAATTAAGGAGAAGTTTAAACGACTTCTCCTTAAGATTTCTTTATTGCGCGTGTATTTCAAAATTAAGTTCCAGTACATTTTGACCTGGAAATGCAGTTTTATAGTCTGCTCTATTCCAATCGGTACGCTCTATCTTTCCTTTTACACCTTCATTCAATTTGCGTAGCACAAAAGTAACCTTGGCAGGCAATTTTTCTTGATTTTCCTTTCCCAAAATAAAATAAGATAACACACCAGTAACTTCATATTTACCTGAAACATCCGTGTTATCACCATATTTTTTCTCGCGTGGTTGAAATAATGCTCCCTGTTCGTTATCAGAATCTGGATTTAGCTTAAAATCTGCCCCTACTAGAAAAGCCTTATACGCATCTGCCGTCAACTTGTCCTTAATAAAATCATTTTGTATCTCTTTCCCTGATTCATCCCAAGAGTTCAAATCAATTTTATACGCAACATCCGACTTAATCTTTAATAAAGCATTGCCCACAACTTTGCCATTTTTATCAAATGTAAGCACAACAGGAGAACCTAATTCTCCATTATCTAAACCGTGAAAATGATCACCATGCGCTTGAACTGACTCACCAGTGACTGGTGTAAAAACTAATTCTGACTTTCTCAAATCCAACTCTATAATAGAATCTTCCTTATCAGCACATGCACTTAACAACATAATTACGCTAGCAAGCCCTAGCAATTTGGATGAAATTTTTCTTAACATAATTTTTAATTGATAATATGAATAAAACTTATTGTTGCAACAATGTTGCAAGTATACAAAAAAACAATAACGCAACAAAGTTGCTTTTAATATTTTGTAAATTATTCCGTACTTTTGCAGCATGTCAGTAAAAATTGGTGAAAATATTGACCTTGGAGCATTCCCATTATTGTTAGCTCCAATGGAAGATGTCAGCGATCCTCCGTTCCGCTATGTTTGCAAACAAAATGGAGTGGATTTGATGTATACAGAATTTATCTCTTCAGAAGGATTGATTCGTGATGCAGCTAAATCTGTTCAGAAACTTGATATTTTCGAATACGAAAGACCTATCGGAATTCAAATTTTTGGTGGTGACATCGAAAGTATGCGGAAATCTGCGGAGATCTGTACCAAAGCAAACCCCAATTTAATCGACATCAACTACGGTTGTCCAGTAAAAAAGGTCGTATGTAAAGGCGCGGGCTCGTCTTTGTTACAAGACATCGATAAGATGGTCGCTATGACTAAAGCTGTTGTCGAAGCTACACACCTACCTGTAACTGTTAAAACTCGTTTGGGCTGGGATGATAACACTAAGAACGTATACGAAGTGGCAGAACGTCTGCAAGATGTAGGAATCAAGGCACTAGCAATTCATGGACGTACGAGAGCCCAACTTTATAAAGGTGAAGCAGATTGGACGATGATACGTGATGTAAAGAAAAATCCGCGTATTAAAATACCAATTTTTGGAAATGGCGATGTGGATTCTGTGGAGAAAGCTGCTGCCTGGCGTAAAGAATTTGAAGTAGATGGCATAATGATTGGTCGCGCTGCTATTGGTTATCCTTGGATTTTCAGAGAGATAAAGCATTTCTTCGAAACAGGCGAACGCTTAGATGGGCCAACAATTGCGGAACGTGTAGAAGTTTGTAAAACGCACTTAACGAAATCCATTGAGTGGAAAGGCGATAAATTAGGGATATTTGAAATGCGTAGACATTACTCCAATTATTTCAAAGGCATACCTAATTTTAAAGAGCAACGTATGAAATTAGTCAGTCTTTCTTCAGAAAAAGAAATACTCGAAGTATTAGAAGATATAAAATATAATTTTTCAGAATTAGCCGTTTAAGATTAAACGGCTAATTTTATTTTGTTAAAAGGCAAATCCAACACCTAACATTCCTTTGCCCGTCACTTCACTACCAGGTCCGCGGTCGCCTATAAACTTACGTGCAATTCCTATATTCAATTCAAAAACAAATTTTTTCTTTGCAACCCATTTTGCACCTATACCAAAGCCTAAGCCACCCGTAGTATATACCGCACTATTACCCCTATTATTTTCATCTGTCCAAAAAACATTATCGTACTCTCTACTTACAGTTATCGGAGCAAAGCCTTCAATAAAGAAACCAGAAGCATACTTACTACCAAAATAAGCTCTGTAAAATGGTGATATTTGTGTAAATTCTTCCAGATCATCACCAAACCCAAATATAACATTCGCTCCTATACCCGAATCTTCAGAAATAATTCGCTCGTAAGAAGCATTTAATGCCAAACCACCTATAAGCCAAAAAGGATCAATTAAGATGTCATTTTTTCTAAAATGAGGTAATTGTTCTGTTGATTCCTGCGCGCATACAGAACTAAAAGATGATATAATCATCACAAAGAGTAAAAGTCTTCTCATAAACAGTTAAATAATTTAAATCTAATATATAACTATTTTTTAAGCTTGACCGCTACAGATTTAATAAAATTTCTTTCTAAATAAAAAACCAAACCTATAACTACAATCAATAACGCATTACTTAGCAATAGATTGTTATTAAAGACATAGTACATAAGGGCGGTTGAAATAATCGCTAAAATAAGATAGAAGAAAGACTTCAAGACATTATAAGGGATTTGATAGTTTTTCTGACCAAGGCAATATGACATCGTCACCATCACAAAATATGTTAGCGTAGTAGAAAGTGCTGCGCCCAAATACGAATATGTCGGTATAAGTGCAATATTTAAAATCACCGTAATAATTGCTCCGACAATAGATATATAAAGTCCATAGCGTGTCTGATCAGATAATCTATACCATATCGAAAGATTCATATAAATACCCAGCAAAACATTATTGAAAAGTAAAATAGGCACTATATACAACCCTGTCCAATACACTTCTGCTGTTAACTCTCCTCCACGGATAAAATTCTTGAGCCAAGATATATTTGCACAAAGACCAATCATGACCAAGACCATCGCAATGATGAAATACTCCATAATCTTAGCATAAACCTGTTTCGCATTTTGATTTTTGGCATAAGAGAAGAAAAATGGTTCTGCACCCAAACGAAAAGCTGTCACAAAAAGATTCAAAAAGATAGCAAGCTTAGCTACTGCACCATAAATCCCCAAGTCACGCTCCCCATCTGCTGTAGGAACCAATTTCGGGAACATCATTTTATCCAAGTGCTCATTAATGATGAAGGAAATATTCGCTATTAAAATTGGAAAACTGTAATTAAGCATGCTCCTCAACAAAGCCATATCAATTTTAAATGAGAATTTTAAAATTTGAGGGATAAGCATTACCAAAGTCACCAAACTTGCAATCAGATTAGATATAAAAACATTGCCTAACCAACCGTTTCTAAACCATCCCGAAGAGATATTTTGCCAAAATGTATATTCCTTAACTAAACTTGGCAGCCAAAAAAGCAAAAACAGATTACAAAATACAAGGACAAGAATATTTATAATTTTAATCGTGCTGTACCGAATTGGACGCCCCTCAGCTCTCAAACGAGCAAATGGTACAACAGCTAATGCATCTGCTGCCAATATTACAGCAAAAAACTTTACAAATACAATGTATTCTTTAAGATCTAGGTCTACTGACTTAATAAAGGTAGCAATAGGTTTTGCTAAGACAAACATACTACCGACAAAAACCACAGTAGCAAATAAAGTAACAACAAAACTATTGTTGAAGACTTTTTCCTTGTCTTCCTTCTCTACACGTTGCAAATACCTAAAATAGGTCGTCTCCATACCAAATGCCAATACGGCATTGATCATCGCTGCATAAGCATACAGATTGGTAAAAATTCCGTAGAGTGAGGTCTCCAGACTACGGGTAAAAAATGGTGTCAAAAGAAAATTTAAGACACGGGATATAATGGTTGTAAGTCCGTATATAACGGTATCGCTAAGTAATTTTTTAATAGCAGACACAGGCGAGATAATTAAATACGTTTAAGTACTTCGAAATTCTTGAAACCTTTTAGCTGAACGTTCTCCTCTACCTCTACAGACTCTATTACTGCATCATCTGGGCCTTCCTGGCAGAATTCAACCAAAGCATCCAAAGCAAAAATATCCCCTTCGGCCTCTATATATACAGACCCGTCTTTAAGATTAACGACAAAGCCTTTTGCACCCAATTGGTCTGCTACAGCCTTTGTCGTTGCTCTAAAATATACGCCTTGAACTTTACCTTTTACTTTGATATTTATGTGTTTCATCAAAGCAAAAGTAAGCAATTAAATAATTCTTTCTAAGGTTACCTCATCGGTCATCTTTAGATTATTAGTCATATTTTTTAATAAAACTAAGCCAGGCTTTTTACCAATTTCCAGTGAGCCTACCTCTTTTTCAAGACCTAATGCTTTAGCTCCATTAATAGTTGCCCATTTTATGGTTTCTAAGAAGTTTAAATCTCGAGTAGCATTATGCAGTGTTTTCAACTCATCCAAAATACTTAAAGTATCGTTGGAAGCCAAACTATCTGTGCCTAATGCAATATCGAATTTATGATTATTAAATAATTGAGCTTTAGGTAAAGTATCCTCGATGTAAAGATTCGCTTTTGGACATAAACATAAAGTCACTTTGCGTCCCATACGTGTAATAAAATCCAAATCTTTGATCGAAGTATACGTATTGTGAACTAATATAGTTCGATTTGCTGTAGGTAAATAATTTAAATATGACTGGATAGAATTACGAGCTTGAGCTTTGAACTCTTTCAAATCCAAACCCAATCTCTCATAGAACTTTAAAAATTCCCCTGTCTTATATCTAAACAATTTATTTTCCTCTTCACTTTCTTGATTGTGAATAGAAATTATATTGTCCTCAGTGATGGATTTTTTAAAAGCCTTAAATAATGACTTGGAACAAGAATAAGGTGCGTGTGGAGTGATAGATGAATGCATAGAATTAAAGTAGAACTCAATGTCCCTTGCTTCATCAATTTTAGCATTTATTGCCTCTTCCCTTAGACCTATGATTTCTACAAATGTGTGGTATATAATATTGCTATTATGTTTGATATCTGCAGATAGCGACGTATTTGCATGGTCACCAACAGCCTGAATACCATTATTAAACATCAATTCATCCGCATTTTTCATTGCCTTATTTATCTTCGTGACATCGTTGCCACGAGATTCCATGACCTTCCCTATAAACTCTACAAGACCAGTTTTTTCAGGAATTACTTTAACCAAATGAGACAACTCCAAATGACAATGCGTGTTTATAAATCCTGGAATTAAAACTCCAGACAATGATTTCACATCAGCTTTAATAGATGAATCTAACTCCTTATAGATACCTATTATTTTCCCATCCTCTATAGCTACTATACCATTTTTTATAGGATCTGACGTTACAGGAATAACATAATCAGCCGTAAAGTATTGTATCATGTACTTTGTGTGTGTGTGTGTTGTGTGATTTTTAAAAAATAGACTGAATCTAATTTTTGAGAAAGATACAATTTTTTAGTAATAATTATATCATTTTTTTATTTATACAAAATAAAAAGCTAATTTCGCTATTATCAAATAGGGGTGCCTTGTTTCAAACACAAAGACAGGCTGAGAATATACCCGGTTTAATTTTTAGGAAAGAAATTAAACACACCTGATCTGGATAATGCCAGCGTAGGGAATGGGCGGTTAAATAGAGGTTACTGTAACCCCTTGCAGTAATTGGGTTTAACTCAAAAAAATATTTTTTACTTATGTTTAAGCATTTTATTGCTTCTTGGACATTTGTCCTAATTGCGACTGTATGTTTCGCACAACAAAACATTACTGTGAAGGTAGTAGATGAGAAATCTTCGCCACTTGCAAATGCAACCGTGACGGTTGGTAATACCGTAAATCAAACTGACAAGAGTGGAACGGCAAGCTTTAGTTTAGGAAATTCAAAATCAGTATCCCTTCGTGTAAAACATCTCGGTTACAAGGAATATTCTGGGAATACAACTACTGCACAAACAAATTATACGATCCAATTAGAACTTTCCCAAATACAATCGGATGCTGTATTTGTATATGCTACACGTGCAAAGGAAAATTCTGCCACTACATTTAAAAATTTAAATAAGGAAGAACTCAAAAAAAATAACCTCGGTCAAGACATTCCTTATTTATTGGATCAAACGCCAGGCGTAATTATTGGTTCGGATGCTGGAGCAGGAATTGGCTATACAAACATGACTATTCGAGGTTCAGATAATCAACGTATCAATGTAACATTAAACGGAATTCCCCTTAATGATGCAGAGAGTATGGGCTCATTTTTTGTTAACCTTCCTGATTTTGCATCGAGTACCGAAAGTATACAAATACAACGCGGAATTGGAACTTCAACAAACGGCGCTGGAGCCTTCGGAGCTTCACTTAATATTCAGACGGACGCTCTGGAAACTAAGCCTTATGCGGAATTAAATAATAGTTTCGGTTCATTCAATTCTTGGAAAAACACGATTAAAGCAGGGACAGGATTAATCAACAATAAGTTTGCATTCAATACAAGATTATCACGAATCAGCTCAAATGGATATATCGAAAGAGCAACATCAGACTTGAAATCTTTTTATATTGACGGGGGCATGTATACGGACAAACATATCTTGAAAGCAACAGTTTTCACAGGAAAAGAGAAAACATATCAAGCTTGGTATGGCACACCTGAACCTATTCTAAAAGGAACGGGTAAAGATGAATTAGAAAGGTATGCTTATAATGCATTAGAAATCTATGGAGGACCTGAATTGGATAGGCTAATGAATGCAGATAGACGATACAATTATTACACCTACGACGATCAAACCGATAATTATACACAAACGCATTCGCATTTACATTACACCTACTTAGCAAACGAAAAGTGGAATCTAAATACAGCATTACACTATACCAGAGGCAAAGGCTATTTTGAAGAATTTAAAGCAGATGACAAATTGTATAAATACAATATTCCGAGTGTGATACAAAATGGCGAAGAGATCAAAAGTTCGGATGTAGTACGCAGAAGATGGTTGGACAATCACTTCTACGGTACTACATTTTCCCTTAATTATAAACCTTCTTCGTTTTGGAATTATACCATAGGTGGAGCATACAATCAATATAAGGGCGATCACTATGGCGAAGCAATTGATGTTGCTATTTTTCCGAATAAATCATTCGATGACAAATACTATCTGAATGATGCTAGTAAAAAGGATTTCAATGTATATCTAAAGACGGATTACAAAAATGACAAATGGTTATTCAACTTGGATTTGCAATACCGTCATATCAAGTATTCAGGACAGGGTTCTGACGACGAATTCCTCAATGACGGGAGTCGTAGAATACTCAATTTCAAAGACAATTTGAAATTCTTTAATCCCAAATTTGGAGCGACCTACTTTATTAATCCCAGCTCAAATGTGTACGCTTCATACGCCTATGCGAGCAAAGAGCCTGTTCGAAAAGATTATGTAGAAAATCCATTAAACCAATTTCCAAAGCCTGAAAAAATGCAGGATATAGAAGCAGGTTATCGTTTCAAAACTTCAAACATAAATTTAGGAACAAATGTATATGCGATGCTCTACAAAAATCAATTGATCAATACGGGTGCTATCAATAATGTGGGCTCGCCCATCCGTCAAAATGTTCCTGACAGCTATCGGATAGGTATAGAATTAGACGCAAGTTGGGCTATTCACCCAAAATTCATCTGGTCTGCAACGGCAGCATTGAGTGAAAATAAAATCAAGAACTTCGTGGAGAATGTATCCATATTGGATGATAACTGGGAAAAAGTTGGTGTGGAAATCAATGAATACAAGAGGACTACAATCGCCAACGCAGCAAGTACTATCCTATCCAATAATTTCACCTATTTACCAGCGGAAAAATGGTCAATATCACTTGTAAGCAAGTACGTTTCCAGAGTTTATCTTGACAACACCACGGCTAAAGAACGTTCTATTGATCCATTCACCTACACAAATCTAAAATCCCAATATTCTTTTTCAGCTTTTGGGCTTAAGAATATAGATGTGCTAGCTTCGGTAAACAACATCTTCAATGCGAAGTATGTAACATCGGGATACACTTGGGGACAGATTTTTGAGTCACAAGGCACACGCGATTATTACAATTTCTATTACCCTCAGGCCACAACTAATTTTATGTTCGGCTTGAATTTAAGATTCTAATATTTTCCCTAACTATTTGAATTAAGCGGCAGTCAATTTGATTGCCGCTTTTTTAATTTATCTTTTTATAGGTTTTCAGACAAATAATATCGTATTCTTCTTTTACCAAGTCAATAAATTCAGCTTTATCAATTCCCTCTTGAGAATCAAAATCAATTTTCAAAAAATTACTCTCCGTATAATACTTATCTTTACCGTACAAAGTATCCAATACGGCTTGTAATTGATATTGCTGAGCATCCAATTGTTTCAACTTACCTTCTAAACTATCAATATTTATTGATTTTTTAACATCGGATTCAAAGAAAGGTTTCTCTTCTATAGTTAATGAATAATTATCTGTCTTTTGGATATAAGGCTTAGAAACTAAATTTTCAGCTAAAGTTAAAACTATTACAAAAATAAAGTTCCAACTAAAATGAAACAGACAGCCCCACCAAAAATTAAGTCTAACACGTAAATACGAAATTACGAATCCACCAAATAATTGTGAAATAACTAATAAGGGTGCAAAAACATAAAACCAGAAATCGTTATTCGCATAATTACTCACGTGTACTAACCCAAAACTAATGGAAAGACCATATATCAAATATGGAAAAATACGATCCCAAAAGCGGCGACTCATAGTAGCTTCTACTAATCCAGAATATCGCAGAACAAGTCTGAAGAAAAGTTCTTCAATAAAAGGAATAATAAAAACTAGAAATACAATACTTTTGGCTAAAGTGAAATTCTGCAAATAATCAGCCTGTCGCAGCGGAATTAGCCAATTCACAAAATAATAAATTGGATATACAATTATAAATAGCACTCCAATATTTAGGAGCAATAGTATAGCAAAAAGTTTCCATTTCTCAGACCTCGAAATATCAAATTGAAAGTCCTTTGGTCTTTTTAAAAAAGAAATAAATTCATTTATATAATTCATAAATAAAATAACTGGATAATTAATTTATTTTCCAAATATATCAATTGGATTGAAGGCTGAGTAATATATACTAGAATATTTTAGGCGGGTTAGCTAAGTCTTGAGTTTTTTCACTACTACATCAACATCGCAAAAATTAATTTGAGTATTTTTTCTACTTTTAAGCCATGCGAGCAGTTATACAACGTGTCACACATGCTTCATGTACCGTAGATGATATAATCACAGGTAAAATAGAGGCTGGTTTATTAGTATTATTGGGAGTTGAAGAAGGCGACACCAAAGAAGATATGGAATGGTTGGCAAATAAAATAGTCAATCTACGCATCTTCTCCGACGAAAAAGGTTTAATGAATAAATCGATTCAAGATATTGACGGAAATATTTTGTTGATTTCACAGTTTACCTTATTTGCACAAACAAAAAAAGGCAATAGACCTTCTTTTATTCGTGCAGGTAAACCCGATAAAGCGAAACCTATGTACGAAGATATGAGCAAGTTGCTAAGTTCACTTTTAAACAAAGAAGTCCAATTGGGTATATTTGGTGCAGATATGAAAATCGATTTGCGCAATGATGGACCTGTGACGATAATTATGAACACAAAGGATAAAGATAATTTTTAAGCTATTATGACCATACAAGAAGCACAAGAAATCGTGGAAAAATGGATAACGACAACAGGTGTACGTTATTTCAACGAGTTGACTAATACCGCGATGCTGATGGAAGAAGTTGGTGAAGTGGCACGCATCATGGCGCGTCAATATGGCGAGCAGTCCTTTAAAAATTCAGATAAGGAAGTGAATCTAGCGGATGAAATGGCTGATGTTTTATTTGTATTAATTTGTCTAGCTAATCAAACAGGCGTAAACTTGACGGAAGCTTTGCAGAAGAATTTGGATAAGAAAACAAACCGTGATAGCGATAGGCATAAAAATAATGAGAAATTGAAGTAGCATAGTTGAATTATTCCATATCCCTTTATAACACACTTCTTATACTATCTAAAGTTTTTAAATTAAAAATTTAGATAAAATATATCCTTTCGAAATCTAGAACAAACGAATATTTTCGAGAAGAAAAATAATTTCAAAATAATTTAATCTACTTAATAGATAGATTTTATATATTTGCAGCATTAACTATTTAAAATTGTGAGATATGAAGCAGATATACAAAACTTACACCCTCAAAATCAACACCCTCTTATTGTTCACTTTACTAACCGTAAATGTTTTCGCACAAACTCAAAAACTAACTGGACTAGTACAATCAAATAACGAGAACATATTAGGTGCTACCGTACGCACTAATGATGGAATTTCACAATCCACAGATACGCAAGGCGCATATACAATTGATATTACAGCAAATACAAAATCAATTACTGTATCTTATGTTGGTTATAAATCTGTAACTAAAAATATTACAGAAGCAATCAATAATGTGCTAAACTTTGATCTAGATGCGACTTCATTGGATGAAGTAGTTGTAGTCGGTAGTCGAGCTGTTCCGCGTTCCAATTTGGAAACTCCAGCTCCTGTAGATGTTATTGACATCAAAAACTTAACTAAGGATGTGGCACAAGTTTCTCTGAATCAATTACTAAACTATGTTGCGCCATCATTTAACTCCAATACACAAGTTATTTCGGATGGAACGGATCATATAGACCCAGCGTCGTTGCGAGGTTTGGGCCCAGATCAAGTATTGGTATTAATCAACGGAAAGCGTCGTCATACGACTTCTGTAGTAAATATCAACGGAACATTTGGTAAAGGTTCTGTAGGTACTGATTTGAATGCTATTCCTACCGCAGCGATAAAACGTATAGAAATACTTCGCGATGGTGCTGCCGCACAATATGGCTCGGACGCTATTGCTGGTGTAATCAATATTATCTTAGAAGATAATGTACAAGAATTGCGTGCTTCAGCTACGTATGGTGGATTTGCCTCTGAAAATGCGGAAAACAAATTCGATGGACAGTCAGTACAGGCTAACCTAAATTTTGGTTTACCATTAGGTGACCGAGGCGGATATATTAACTTCTCTGGTTCTTATGATTTCCGCGAACCAACAAACAGACAAAAAGAATTCACGGGAGTTATATTTAATGACTATAACAATCCAACAGATTATCCTTCACCTACTGGCGCAAATATAACAGATGCTGAATTAGCAAAAAGAGGATTGACAAGAGCTGACTTTGTATCGCGTATAGGACAGGCGCAGACGCGAGGTGGTGCATTGTTCTTCAATTCGGCTATTCCTCTCCGTGAAAATGCAGAATTCTACGCTTTTGGTGGTTTGAACTACCGCAATGGCGAATCTGCAGCTTTCAGAAGACAACCAGCACAGCTTACACAGAATATTAGTGAAATTTATCCTTTAGGTTTTCTTCCATTAATTGTTACAGACAATTACGACCAATCATTTGCGACAGGCATCAAAGGTAAAATAGGAAATTGGAATGCGGATTTCTCCAATTCGTTCGGTCGAAATGCCATTGATTTTAAAACTGAAAACTCACTAAACGCCTCATTGCTAAAAGCCTCTCCGACATCCTTCGATGATGGCGGCTACCGTTTTGCACAAAATACGACCAATTTTGATGTTAATAGATTTTTTGAACAAACATTAGCTGGAATTAACGTTGCATTTGGTTTAGAACATCGCTACGAAAATTATAAAATTGTGGCAGGTGAAGAAGCTTCGTATGCGGACTATGGTAAAGCAATTCGAGTAGGCACGGACGGAGCAGGTAATCCAATATTGATTCCAAATTTCCAGGGCAATGTGCAGACTAGATTTGCAGCTAATGGCTCAGCATACGCTTCAGGAGCACAAGCTTTTGGCGGTTTCAGACCTGACAATGCCATTAACGAATCACGTTCTTCTATAGCTGCATATGGAGATGTGGAAGTGAACTTCACTCCTAGTTTCTTATTGACAGGTGCATTACGCTTCGAAAATTACTCTGATTTTGGGTCTACTTTAAATTGGAAAATTAGTACACGCTACAAAATAGACGAACTATTCAATTTTAGAGCAGCAGCAAGTAGTGGTTTTAGAGCACCTTCTCTACACCAACGTTATTTTAATGCGACTTCAAGTTTATTCGTAGACGGACAAATTATTAATTCTGGAACTTTCACAAACGATAGCCGTCCAGCACAATTGTTAGGTATTCCGTCACTGAAACAAGAAACTTCGCATTCGTACAGCGCTGGATTGACTGGAAATTTTGGGAAACTAAAAGCTACAATTGATGGATATTACATTCGTATAAATGACCGTATCGTCTATACTGGAAACTTTACTGGTTCAAATGCAGCTGGAGCAAGCGAGCAAGACAAAGAAATTTACAGCTTACTACAAACCGCGAACGCTTCTTCTGCCCGTTTCTTTGCAAACGCAATTGACACCGAAACAAAGGGTTTGGATATAGTCTTAACGTACAACGAAAACATTGGAAAAGGAACTTTGCGAACGGATTTATCTGGAACATTTGTGAAAACAAATATCTTGGGTGAAGTCAAATCTTCGGAGAAATTAGCTGGCAAAGAAAACATCTATTTTGATCAGGCTTCTCGCATTTATTTAGAATCTGCTGTCCCTCGTCAAAAGATCAATCTTTCATTCAATTACACACTTGATAAATTCAATGTGTTTCTACGTAATGTGTACTTCGGTGAAGTGGAAGGCGCAACGAATGTCGATGCAGATAGACAAACTTTCGGGGGTAAAGTTGTAACTGATTTAAGTTTGGGCTACCAATTAACCAAGAATTTGAAATGGACTGTCGGAGCAAACAATTTATTTGATGTTTACCCCGACAAAGTACGCGACGGAAGCTCCTTACAAGGGGCAGGATACTTTTTGTATTCCAGAACTGGACAACAATTTGGTTTCAACGGTCGATTTGCCTTTACCCGATTAGCATTAACATTATAAAATATGGATGGAGCGTGATACGCTCCATTTTTAGTTGATAAAATCTGATAATTAGAGTTTATGCTTAATATTACCTTTTTTTTCTGAATATAAGTATCTTTAGGCACAAACAAGCAAACCTTACATATCATATGAAAAACATCATTTATTTTATCGTAGTTTCCTTTCTGAGTTACAGTTGTATTTCGATTCAACGAACTGAAATGCAACCTATCAGTAGTGCCTATGATAATGGAGCTGTGGTAACAGCGCATCCTTTGGCTTCTAAGGTGGGGGTTGATATTTTGAAAAAAGGCGGTAATGCAGTAGACGCAGCGATCGCAGTCAAATTTGCTTTGGCTGTTGTATATCCCAATGCAGGAAATCTTGGTGGTGGTGGTTTTATGGTTTACCGCAGTAAGACTGGAGAAGTAGCGTCATTAGATTTTCGTGAGAAAGCACCTGCTGCAGCTTTTAAGGATATGTATTTGGACAAAGATGGTAACCCGATAACAGACTTAAGTCTATATGGCCAGCTCGCTGCAGGTGTACCTGGTGCTGTTGCCGGTATGGATGAGGCATTTAAGAAATATGCTTCCTTGCCATGGAAAGACCTTGTTGCTCCCGCAATAGCATTAGCGGAGAAAGGTTTTCCAATAACAAAACAACAAGCTGGTGAGTTCAATAATTACAAAGCTCGATTTATCCAACACAATCCAAATGGCGCAGCTATTATCAAAACGGAAGAATGGAAAGAAGGAGATAATTTTGTCCAACAAGAATTAGCGGAAACTCTAAAGCGTATAGCGAGCGAAGGTCGTGATGGATTTTATAGAGGTAAAACTGCCGACTATATCGTAGCCGAAATGAAACGTGGCAACGGTATTATTTCGCACAAAGACCTAGAAGATTACCAAGCTATTTGGCGCAAACCAATCGTAGGTGAATACAAAGGACATAAAATTATTTCTATGCCTCCACCTTCGAGTGGTGGTGTGGCATTATTGGCATTATTACAATCTGTCGAAAAATATCCATTGGCGCAATGGGGTTTTCAATCAGACAGCACTGTCAGAGCAATGGTCGAAGCAGAGCGTCGCGTGTACGCGGATCGCGCAACACACTTAGGTGATCCAGATTTTTACCGTGTTCCAGTAGAACATTTAACTTCTGCGGCTTACAATCAGAGTAGAATGGCTCATGTTTCATTAGCTAAAGCAACAGATAGTGAAACGATCAAAGCAGGCAAATTTCCTGGTTACGAATCTGAAGAAACAACGCATTATAGCATTGTCGACAAAGAAGGAAATGCGGTTTCGCTGACAACGACTATCAACGGATCATATGGATCATTAGTATGGGTTGACGGCGCGGGATTCTTATTGAACAATGAAATGGATGATTTCTCCGTAAAACCGGGTACACCAAATATGTATGGTTTATTGGGGGGGAAAGCCAATTCTGTAGAACCTGGAAAACGTATGTTGTCTGCTATGACACCTACTATTGTGGAGAAAGACGGTAAATTGAAAATGGTCGTTGGCACACCAGGCGGTTCAACAATTATAACATCTGTATTCCAAACAATATTAAATGTCTTGGAATTTGGCATGACTGCGCAAGAATCGGTAAGTGCGCCGAGATTTCATCACCAATGGAAACCAGATCGTATAGACGTAGAAGCAAAAGCTATCGATGAAAAAACGCGCTTAAGTTTAGAAAAAGACGGTTATAAAATTCACATAAGAGGAAATATCGGTCGCGTAGAAAATATTATTGTATTACCAAACGGTAAATTACAGGCTGGAGCAGATCATCGTGGTGATGATACGGCAATGGGATATTAAGCAAAACGGTATTGACTTAAACAATAAAGGGAAGATGGAAATCTTCCCTTTATTGTTTCCTACGAATCCAAAAACTTATCATCTATCTGTTTATTCGCTTTCGCGCCAAGCGACTTTAAATTTTCTACGCGTCGCACTACATTTCCAGCGCCAGTTGAAAGCTTCTTCATGGCTTCATCGTGCTTTTCTGAAGCTTTATTTAGATGCACTTGAATTTGCTGCATATCGGTCAAAAATCCGACGAACTTATCATAAAGCGCGCCTGCCTCCCGTGCTATTTCTAAGACATTTCGATTCTGACGTTCTTGTTTCCACATGGAAGCAATTGTACGCAATGTCGCCAACAATGTTGAAGGGCTCACAATCACAACTCGTCTATCCCAAGCATCCGAAAATAATTCTGGCTTATGCATCACCGCAACACTCAATGCGGATTCTATTGGCATAAAAAGCATGACAAAATCTGGTGAATGAATGCCGTACAAACTGTGGTAATTCTTAGCCGAAAGTTCTTTCACATGGTTTTCAATGGACTGCACATGCAATTTTAAATGCAAACTCAATTCTTCTTCGGTCTCAGCATTGATGTAATTATCATAGGCAACTAAAGAAACTTTAGAATCGACAATCAACTGCTTGTCATCTGGTAAATCTATAATCGCATCAGGCTGCAATCGTCGCCCTTGCTCATCTTGCAAAGAAACTTGCAATCTGTATTCTTGATCTTTTGTTAACCCCGAACGTTCTAAAACGCGTTCCAAAATCACTTCGCCCCAATTTCCTTGCTTCTTGGAATCACCTTTCAAAGCACGTGTCAAATTATTAGCTTCGTCTTTAATTTGCAAACTTTGTTGCATCAATTGTTCCACGACACCTTTCAATACATTTCGCTCAGCGGATTCTTGAGCATAAGATTTTTCAACTTTCTCTTCGAAAGTTTTAATTTTTTCTTTCAGAGGATCTAAGATAACACCCAAATATTGTTGATTCAGGGCCGTAAACTTTTGGGTCTTTTCTTCTAATATCTTATTCGCCAAAACTTGAAACTCATTGTTAAATTGCGCTTTGGTACGCTGAATTTCTTCTTTTTGCTCCTCGAATTTTTCTTGTTGTGCTTGCAAATATGCATTCGTCCCTTCCAACGTTCGTTCTAAGGCATTGCGCTCATTTTGCTCACGCTCGAGCAATCGTTTCAGCTCCTCCTTTTCCTGTGCTTGCAATTCAGCAAATTGCTTTACTTTCGCGTATTCAATTTCCAGTTCTTGCTTATACTGACTAAGCTTATCGAATTCTGATTTAGAAACTGCTTTTGCTTTTTGCAACGCCAAATAAATGCAAACAACAAGTAATAAAATGATTATTCCTATTAAGATAAATTCCATAAAATCTTATTTAAACAAAAAATGGTCTGAAAAGACCATCGAATATTATTGTAATTTTTGATGTGTTTTCCACCAAATATCAGGCATTTCGCCAGAAACGGCAAGTTGGTAATCCTCATAACGGCATGGCACTAAGTAAAAACGCTCGTTCACAGATTTTGTACCAAAATAAGGCACTTGCATCCACCAACGGTCTGACTTCTTACTTTTCACAAAAACCAATTCGTGCTCTTCATTTTCTAATGGCGTACGGTAAATAATGTAAGCCGATTTCGGAACTAGAGGTGCATCATTTTTACGGTTGTAATACCCATCCACAAAGCACCAGATCATTTGTGAAACTAACATCGCAGTTTGTTCCATTGGATCAAATGTGGGATTAAATTCATAAAAACCGATTGAACTACATTTATCCGACATACCCGCATATCGCGCCAATTGACACGCTTCATCGCCAAATAAACCATTCGGTACCGCATTAGCGTTGCCTGGAGCTTCGGATGCACGGATAGCACCAATATCAAATGAAACCATATCCGCAGCACGAATTATTGGCTCCGCCTGATCCAGTTTTCCAGCAATCATACCGACACGCTGTGCATTGAAGAACAGTTTGTCGTACATATTGATGGACTCCTTACTCACCAAATACGTCTGATACGCGACATTATTAAGGTTGAAAAGATAGTCTGGTTGATGCAAAATTAAATGATTCAGATAGGTCTGCGAATTCAGCGGCATATCCTCCGTATGCTCTTGATCCAAATCAAACTTCGCATCAATAACCGCAACTTCCACACGTTGCTCCAACTCCTGATAACCTCGGTATTGCGCGTACGTCAAATCTTGACCTCCGCCAATAATAATCGGAACAATATCTTTCTTGACCAATTCCTCCACAACAACTTTCAGTGCTGCATAGGTATCATTGATCGAATTGCCAGCTATGATATTTCCAAAATCAACAATTTTTGTTTTATAATCGCCTTGGTATAGGTCATACAAATGTTTGCGTACAGCATTAGGTGCTTTCGCGGTTCCTTTGTTATTGATCGAAGCACGATCTTCTTCTACACCTATGATAGCTAGATTTGGTCTGTTTTCTTCATCCTCCCAATTCGGGAATTCATCTTGATAGATTTGAATAACACGTCCAAATTGAGAATTTAGATATTCATCTTTCGAAGAAATATCCGACAAGCTAATGGGTGAAAAAAAATCTGCTAATGACATATTTGGAAATTATTAATAACGAAAAACTATATTTTGGTATATCGCTATGCAAATATGCATTTATTCATCCAAATCATAAAACTTTTAAAAGTATTCAAATCATATAAATACCGTATAACTTTTGCATTCCATAGCCTAAAAATCTATATTTGAATGGCTAAAACATTATATAACAAAGCACGTGATATTAGTAACTGGAGGAACAGGATTTTTAGGGTCAGCGCTCATCAAATTGTTAATCGATCAAGGGCATGCAGTCGTGGCGACAAAGAGGTCATCTTCAAGTATTCCAGATAAATTAAAATCTTCTTCATTGATACAATGGGTGGATGCCGATGTGACGGATTATTTTGCATTGGAGGAGGTATTCAAAGGGATTTCGCAAGTTTATCACTGCGCCGCTAAAGTATCTTACCAAAAGGAAGATGCCCCAGAAATGTTTTTGATCAATGTAGAAGGTACTTCACATATTGTAAATTTATGTTTGGCACACAAAGCTAGACTGCTTCACGTGAGTTCGATAGCAGCATTGGGTACAAGTAAAAACAATAAACCTGTCAACGAACTAGACAAATGGGAATTCAATCCCAAAATATCCAATTACTCCTTATCGAAATACAAATCCGAATTGGAAGTATGGCGTGGGATTAACGAAGGACTGGATGCGGTAATTATTAATCCTTCCGTGATTATGGGTATAGGATCTTACAAAAAAGGTTCAGGTGCAATATTCGAGTTGGTGAACAATGGAATCAAAATATTTACAGGCGGTTCGGTAGGCATCGTAGATGTAGAAGATGTGAGTAAAATCATGGTGCAACTGATGAATAGCGAATCCATATCAGGCGAAAGATTTATTCTGAATTCGGAAAACATTTCGAATAAAGAGTTGCTATCGCGTATAGCAAAATTGATAAATAAAAAAGCACCGACAATTCGCGCGAATTCTTGGATGCTTTCGCTTGCCTGGCGTGCTGCAAAAGTAGCTTCAATGATTACAGGTAAAAAGCCTGTCATTACTGAAGAATCTACGCGTGCAGCTTCCGATCTTTTGGCTTATTCGAATGAAAAGATTGTCTCGACGATTAATTATTCATTCAAACCTTTGAATCACACGCTAGAAGAAATAGCGAACACATATTATAATAACAACAAAACACAAACAATCTAAACAGCAGTGAAAAATTATTACATCATTGATTTCGACAGTACGTTCACACAAGTGGAGGCATTGGACGAGCTGGCTCGTATATCATTAGAAGGTAGTCCAGATCAAGAAAAGGTTTACAAAGAGATCGAACGCTTTACCAACTTAGCGATGGAAGGAAAAATTTCTTTCCGTGAGGCTCTGGCTGGTCGTATTGCTTTATTACGAGCAAATAAAGAGCATTTACAAAAGCTGATCAAGCATTTGAAGAAAAAAGTTTCGAAATCCTTTGACAGAAATCGTGAATTTTTCAAACAAAATTCGGAGACTGCTTGGATTGTATCCGGTGGTTTCAAAGAATTCATTATTCCTGTAGTATCACCTTACGGGATTTTGGAAGAAAACATTTACGCAAATACATTCAAATTTGATGAAAACGGCTACATTGTTGGGTACGACGATACAAATCCGCTATCGAATGAAGGTGGTAAAGTTCAGCTTTTGAAAGATCTAAACATCCAAGGTACTATTTATGGTATCGGTGATGGTTATTCTGATTTTCAGCTGAAAGAATCGGGATTGATTGAGAAATTTTTCGCGTTCACAGAGAATATTTCACGCAAAAGTGTTACGGACAATGCGGATCACGTTACCCCAAGTTTTGACGAATTCTTGTACGTCAATCAATTGCCTTCGGCAATTTCTTACCCAAAGAATCGTATTTTATGTCTGATTGTAGGTGATGATGTTCCTGAGATTTCAGCACACATTTTGAAGCGAGATGGTTTCTCTATCCGTGTGAAAGATACTTTTGAAGAAAAATACACCAAAGATGTTGGAATGTTGTTGTTAGGGAATGGTGTACAAGTATCAAACGAACAATTGTCTCGAGCGGATAAATTGAAAACTTTGGGTTACTTAGGTGATGTAAAAGGTAATGTAAGCAGAACGTTGTGTACGCAAAAAGGTATTGTGATTTTTGATGATAAAAAAGAAAAACACACCAATGCTGAATTTGTGCCGCGTCGTATGGCTGATTTTATCAACAATGGTGATACAGATCAAAGTCGTAATTTCCCGCATTTGATTTTACCTAAAAAATTAAAAGGTCACCGTTTATTACATATTCACAAAAATGTACCAGGCATCTTAGCACGTATCAATAATATTTATGCCGATAATCAAATCAACATATTATCGCAATTTTTGATGACACGTGGTGATTTAGGTTATGTGGTTACAGATATTGATTCGAATTATGATAAAAAACTAATCACACAGCTCAAGAAGATCGAAAATACGATCAAATTTAGAATATTATACAAACAATAATACGTGAAGGCTTTCAATCGAAAGCCTTTCTTATTTAAGAAGAATTAATTTCGTATTTTGAGCATCAAATTATAGACTATGAAAAGACTTCTTACTTTGATGTTTACTTTAATTTGTGCTTCATCCTTCGCACAATTTAAAGAAATTGCCGATCCAAAAAAACATTTAGCCGACCACAACCCATGGGACAAACTCCAAAGTGGAATTCAATTTTCATTTATTGATCCTGATTTCAGTGTATCTAAACACAATGTTCCCACAACAGTAATACACAAAACTTGGAAAGCAGAGGCGTGGGCAGGTGAAACCATAAATTCACAACTCGCTGTTTGGACTAAGGATATGAAATTTGATAATTCAACTATAGAACTTTCAGTTTCAGATCTTAAATCAAACAAAAATCGCATTACCAAAAATAATATTCAATTCGCTCCCATCGCATATGTAATCAGTGATGATCCATCCAAGTTAAAATCGGCTTGTGGGATTAATGTAATTTTAGATTCTACATTAGTGGCCGACCGTATTTTAAATTCAACTACATATACTTTCAATTCAAAGGAAACGAGACCATTGTGGTTGAGTGTAACAGTTCTGCAAGATGCTAAACCTGGAATTTATAAGGGAGAAGTTAACGTGAAAATAAAATCTTGCAATCAAACCAAAGATCTCAAATTGCCTTATATCATCAATGTTTCAAAACATATATTAGAGGCAGTAAAAGATTGGGATTTCCACCTAGATTTATGGCAGAACCCATATTCTTCTGCACGTTATTACGATTTAGAAGTTTTTTCAAAAGAACATTTAGAAAAAATAAAACCTTCCATGGAACGCTTAGCTAATGCTGGGCAAAAGAACATTACTACCACTTTGATCTATGATCCCTGGAATAGTCAAACTTTTGACAAATACGATGCAATGATTCGTTGGATGAAGAAAACAGATGGATCTTGGCATTACGATTATACTTTATTTGACCGATGGGTGGAATATATGCATGAGTTAGGCGTCTCAGATTACATCAATTGCTATAGTATGATTCCGTGGAACTTGTCTTTTTATTATTTCGATGAGGCAACACAACACAGACAAGTTTTGAAAGCTAAACCAGGTGAAAAAACATACGAAGATCATTGGTATCCTTTCCTAAAAGATTTTGCAGCGCACCTAAAGAAAAAAGGTTGGTTTAAGAAAACGACAAT
>Ga0233369_1000233_pt1 | contig 27224 bp, 29 predicted proteins | sample ElkDunMinimDraft_26_FD_191537 | JGI IMG/M metagenome (GOLD analysis project Ga0233369, IMG submission 191537) | Fecal eukaryotic communites from dung pellets of Tule Elk in California, USA - Elk Dung D16 | ecosystem: Host-associated > Mammals > Digestive system > Large intestine > Fecal | place... | reverse complement strand
CCGATGCATTGGTGATCTGGGTCAGCGGCAGCTGCAGCGAATCGGCAGCCGGCACGTATTCGGTCACCGTGCCCTGCACCAGCACCTTGTTGCCCACCGCGGCATCGGCCGGCGGCGCGCTGCTGGTGAACACGAACAGGCCTTCCGATGTCGCCGGATCGCCGTCGTCCTCGCCGCCGGGCGTCTGGACGAAGAAGCCGTTGTTCTTGCGCCCGGTGACGATGCCCGTGGTCGCGACCGGCTGCCCTTCGACCGGCGAGCGCTCGCCGCTGCCCTGGATCGCGTGGATCGGCAGCGTGGTCACGTCGTCGTTGAGGATGCTGACGACGCCCTGGTCCTTGGCCACGTCTGCACCGACCACGTTGCCGAGATTGACGTAGAAGGCTTCGTCGGGCTCGACCCTGGTGTCGCCGACCACCGGCACGTCGATCGTGAGCTCCCGCTGGCCTTCGGCGAACGCGAGCGAACCCGAACGCGCGATGTAGTCGCTGTCGGCGGCGGTCGCGGTGCCGTCGGCGGTCGCGTAGTCGAAGCTGACGCCATCCGCGCCGGCCGGCTGGTTCAGCGAGATGGTGAGGAAGAACGGCGTCGTGCCGCTGTTGCCCTCGGCGCCGCTGGCGTCGCCGATGCTGATGTACAGCGTGCCGCCGCCACCGCAGACGTTGGGGATGCTCGCGCTGTTGCGTGGCGCCGGTACGCCGGTCGCGAAATCCGCGACGTTGTCGTTGGTGTCGGTGCAACCATCGCCGGCGCGCAGGATCGATGTGCTGTTGCTCGTCGCCGGCGCGGGCGCACTGCCCTCGAAGAAGTTCGCATTGCCGAATCCGACCAGGTCGAGAATCAGCGCCTGTTGCGCCGGACTGCAGGCGTTGTTGCCGCCGTTGCAGCCGAGCGAGGTGGGGGTGTCGGCCAGCACCACCTTGCCGGCGCTGCCGGACATGTTGATGGTGCCGCTCGCATCCGGGGTCGGCAGCGGGCCGCCATTGGCGCCGCCGGCCAGACCCACGAGGTAATAGCCGCCGGCCGGGATCTCGACATCGGGCAGCACCACGATCTGGCCGGCGCCTGCGCCGAAGTTGCCGGTTCCGGTCGCACTGGCGTACTGGACCGACTTGCCGCCGAGCGGGGCCGGCTGGTCGCCGCCGTTGAAGAGTTCGACGAAGTCGGCGTTGAGCGGCGCGCCGCTGTTGCCGCCGCCGCCGTAGGCCTGGCTGATCACGATGTCCGCGTGCACGGTGCCGGCCGCGCCGCACAGCAACAGGGCCGACAACAGCCCTCCGGTCGTTCTGTTCATGCGAGAACCCCGAAATCCCCGGGCGACACCGCCCCGCGAGCAGTGTGCCCCGCCGCGATGTCGTTTGCATGACGCGGGGCGGCACATCCCGCCACGGCGCGTCAGTACGCCCGGCACTGGTACGCTGCGCCGATGACCATCGACCGCAACCAGCGCCCGCTCGAAGCGGGCATCCACCGCGACCTCTCGGGCCGCATCACCTACGGCGGCTACCTGCGCCTGGATCTGCTGCTCGACGCCCAGCAACCGCTGTCGGAGCCGCCGCACCACGACGAAATGCTGTTCGTCATCCAGCACCAGGTTTCCGAGCTGTGGCTCAAGCTGATGATCCACGAGCTTTCGGCGGCGATCGGCCATCTGCGCCGGGACGAGGTGTGGCGCTGCCGCAAGGTGCTGGCGCGCTGCAAGCAGGTGCTGCGGCAGCTCACCGAGCAGTGGTCGGTGCTCGAGACGATGACGCCGGCCGAGTACATGGAATTCCGCGACGTGCTGGGCCCGTCCTCGGGTTTCCAGTCGCTGCAGTACCGCACGGTCGAGTTCCTGCTCGGCAACAAGAATGCGGCGATGCTCGATGTCTTCGCGCACGACCCCGACGGCCAGGCCGGCCTGCGGGCCGCGCTCGAGGCGCCCGGCCTCTACGACGAGTTCCTGCGCTACCTGGCCCGCTGGGGGCACCCCGTCGCCGCGCCCCACCTGGACCGCGACTGGCGCGAACCGCATGCCTTCGACGCAGCGCTGGTGCCGGTGTTCGAGACGATCTACGAGGACACCGACCGCTACTGGCGGGAGTACTCGCTGTGCGAGGACCTGGTGGATCTGGAGACCCAGTTCCAGCTGTGGCGCTTCCGCCACATGCGCACGGTGATGCGCATCATCGGCTTCAAGCGCGGCACCGGTGGTTCGAGCGGCGTGGGCTTCCTGCAACAGGCGCTGGAGCTGACGTTCTTCCCCGAATTGTTCGAAGTGCGCACCCATCTGGGGCCGGGCCGCGGCAGCGACGCCTGATCACCGGGCCCATACGCCATCGGCCCGCCTGCCGTCATGCGGCAGCGCGCAACGCCTCTTAACGGGGCGAAAGTTATCATCGGCAACCATTGTCCCGGACCGGTTGCCGCCATGACCGTTGTCGCTTCATTCGAGATCGAATACCTGCAGTACCTCGGCCCGGACGGCACGCCCGTCGCCGAGTTCCCGCAAGCCTTCGCAGATCCAGCCCAGCTGCTGCCGCTGTTCAAGCAGATGCTGTTCGTGCGCACCTTCGACAGCAAGGCCATCGCCCTGCAGCGCACCGGCAAGCTCGGCACCTACGCCGCCTGCCTCGGCCACGAAGCCACGCACGTGGGCATCGGTGCGGCGATGGCGCCGGAAGACGTGTTCGCGCCCAGCTACCGCGAGTACGGTGCGCAGATCATGCGCGGCGTGCAGCCGCGCGAGATCCTGATGTACTGGGGCGGCGACGAGCGCGGCAACGACTTCGAGAACCAGCGCACCGATTTCCCGTGGTGCGTGCCGATCTCCACCCAGTGCCTGCACGCGGCCGGCGCCGCGCTGGCGTTCAAGCTGCGCGGCGAGAAGCGCGTGGCGGTGACCTGCTGCGGTGACGGCGGCAGCTCCAAGACCGACACCTACGCCGCGATCAACTCGGCCGGCGCCTACGCGCTGCCGTTCGTGCAGTGCATCGTCAACAACGGCTGGGCGATCTCGGTGCCGCGCAAGTCGCAGACCGGCGCGCAGACGCTGGCGCAGAAGGGCCTGGCCGGCGGCCTGCATTGCCTGCAGGTCGACGGCAACGACCTCGTCGCCGTGCTCGAAGGCATGCGCCGCGCGCTGGAGCGCGCGCGCAATGGCGAGGGCGGCAGTGTCATCGAGTTCATGACCTATCGCCTGCACGACCACACCACCGCCGACGACGCCCGCCGCTACCGCGACGAGGCCGAGGTCAAGGACGCCTGGACGCGCGATCCGATGACCCGCCTGCGTACCTATCTCACTGCCCGGGGCCTGTGGGACGAGGCGCAGGAAAAGGACTGGATCGCCGACTGCACCCGGCGCATCGATGTCGAGATCAATGCCTATCTGGAACTGAAGGTACAGCCGGTGGAAGCGATGTTCGATTACCTCTACGCCGACCCGCCGCCGGACCTGCTGGAGCAGCGTGCGCAGGCGATTGCCGCGGAGGGCCGCGCATGAGCGCTGTCGCCAGCAAGCCCATGGCCGGGACCGGGAAGCCCGACACCCCGACCGCGATCACCCTGATCGAAGCCATCACCCAGGCGCTGGCCTGGGAGCTGCGCCATGACGATTCGGTCGTCGTGCTCGGTGAGGATGTCGGCGTCAACGGCGGCGTGTTCCGCGCGACCGCGGGGCTGCAGCAGCAGTTCGGCGCAGACCGCGTGCTGGATACGCCGCTCGACGAGACCACGATCGCCGGCCTGACCGTCGGCATGGCCGCAATGGGCATGAAGCCGGTCGCCGAAGCCCAGTTCGACGGCTTCATGTACCCGATGGTCGACCACATCATCTGCCACGCCGCGCGCTTCCGGTATCGCACCCGCGGCCGCCTGACCTGCCCGATGGTGCTGCGCGTGCCCTGGGGTGGCGGCATCCGCGCGCCCGAGCACCACAGCGAGGCCAACGAGTCGATCTTCACCAACGTGCCGGGCCTGCGCGTGGTCATGCCCTCGTCGCCGGCGCGCGCCTACGGCCTGCTGCTCGCCGCGATCCGCGAGCCCGATCCGGTGATCTACTTCGAGCCCAAGCGCATCTACCGCCAGTACAAGGAAGTGGTCGCCGACGACGGCGAGGCACTGCCGCTGGACGTGTGCTACGTGCTGCGTGACGGCACCGACGTGACCCTGGTCAGCTGGGGCGCGCAGGTCAAGGAGGCGCTCGAAGCGGCCGACGTGCTGGCCGGCGAAGGGATCAGCGCCGAGGTCATCGACGTCGCCACGCTCAAGCCGCTGGACTTCGCGACGATCGCCGAATCGGTCGCCCGCACCGGGCGCTGCGTGATCGTGCACGAGGCGCCGAAGACCGCCGGGTTCGGCGCCGAGATTGCCGCGCGCCTGGCCGAGGAGTCGATGTTCGACCTCGTCGCACCGGTCGAGCGCGTGACCGGCTTCGACACCCACATCCCGCTGTTCCGCCTGGAAATGAAGTACCTGCCGAGCGTGGACAAGATCGTCGCCGCCGCGAAGCGGGCGATGGCGGCGGGCTGAAGTCCCGGGCGCCGGTCCGCCGGCGCCCATGCCGCGCATGACGCGCACAGCCCCGCGGATGCGGTACACCACAGGGCACGCGGACGCGGCATCCGCAGCGGATATTCCGACGGCAGGCGCCGCCTGCCTGCACCCCATCTACGGCGGGTCGCGACCCGCGCTACGGAACGACACCATGGCCAATCCCACTTCCTTCCGTCTTCCCGACCTCGGCGAAGGCCTGCCCGATGCCACGATCGTCGAATGGGCGGTCAAGGTCGGCGACACGATCCGCCTCGATGACGCGCTGGTCTCGATGGAAACCGCCAAGGCGGTTGTCGACGTGCCTTCCCCGGTCTCGGGCAAGGTGCTCCGGCTCGCCGGCGAGCCCGGCGACATCATCGAGACCGGCGCGATCCTGGCCGAGTTCGAGATCGATAGCAGCCAGCCGCAGCGCGCCGAGGGCCAGGACACCGGCCACCATCATGGCCCGCCGAAGTCCGCGCCCGGCAAGGGCGTCGGCAGCCAGGACCCGGCGCCCGACGACAGGGTCGTGGCGTCGAGCGAAGGCGGCGCGATCAGCGCCAGTGACGAGGCGCAGCCCGAAGCGAAGTCCGAAGCGGCCGGCGGCCGCGCCGACAGCGGCACGGTCGTCGGCGCGATGCAGTCCTCCGATGCGGTGCGCAGCGAGCAGGCCAGCTCGGCCGGTGGCGTCAAGGCGATGCCGGCGGTGCGCGCGCTCGCACGCAAGCTCAAAGTAGACATCGCCCGCGTGCGTCCCAGCGGCGCCGATGGCGTGGTGACGATGGCCGACGTCAAGCAGGCAGCCGCTGACGGCAGCGCCGCCCAGGGTGCGCCGGGCCCGCGCAGCGGCGAGCTGGAATCGGCTGCCGGTCATGCACGCCCGGCCCCGGCGCCCGCCGCGCAGCCGGTACGCCAGGCCAGCGAGCGCACCGCGCTGTCGGCGTCGGGCAAGCCGATGCGGACCCAGCCGCCGACGGTCTCGGCCTCCGGCCAGCCCGAGCCGCTGAAGGGCGTGCGCCGCAACATGGCGCGTGTCATGGCCGACGCGCACGCCAAGGTCGTGCCGACGACGCTCAGTGACGACGCCGACATCCACGCCTGGACGCCGGGCAACGACGTGACTTCGCGCCTGATCCGGGCGATCTGCGTCGCGGCGCGCGCGGTGCCGGCGCTCAATGCATGGTTCGACGGCGACAAGCTCACCCGCACCCTGCATCCGCACGTCGACATCGGTATCGCCGTCGACACCGACGACGGCCTGTTCGTGCCGGCGCTGCGCAATGCCGACATGCTCGACGCACGCGGCGTGCGCGAAGGCATCAATCGCCTGCGCGCACAGGTCGAGGACCGCAGCATCCCGGGCAGCGAACTCACCGGCTACACGATCTCGCTGTCGAACTTCGGCATGTTCGCCGGCCGCTACGCGACTCCGGTCGTGGTGCCACCTTGCGTGGCGATCGTCGCCGCCGGCCGCGGCCGCCACCAGATCACCCCGGTGATCGGCGGCTTCGAATCGCACAAGGTCATTCCGCTGTCGCTGACCTTCGATCATCGCGCCGCGACCGGCGGCGAGGCCGCGCGCTTCCTCAAGGCGATGCTCGACGATCTGGCGCTGCCGAACTGAGTCGATGAGCGGCAACGCCGCGCCAGCGTTTGCAGGCCGTCGCGTCCTCGTGGCCGGCGGCAGCCGCGGCATCGGATTCGCAATTGCCGATGCGTTCGCCCGCGAGGGTGCTGCCGTGTCGTTGTGCGCACGCGACACGGCCGGCCTGCAACGCGCAGCCGACGCCCTCGCCCGCCACGGTGGCCCGGTGCAGCCGGTCGCCTGCGATCTGGCCGACGCAACGCAGATCGAGGCATGGGTCGGATCGGCCGAGGACGCACTCGGCGGCATCGACATCGTCGTCAACAACGCCTCGGCGCTGTCGCACGCGCAAGGCGATGCCGCGTGGCAGGCCGGTTTCGACGTCGACCTGATGGCCGCCGTGCGCTGCAACCGCGCCGCGCTGCGGCATCTGCGTCGCAGCGACGCGCCGGCGATCCTCAACATCAGTTCGATCAACGCCTTGAACCCGACGCCGCGCGCGCCGGCCTATTCGACGTTCAAGGCCGCGTTGAACTACTACACGACGACGCTGGCCGCCGACCTCGCGCGTGACCGCATCCGCGTGAACGCCATCGCGCCCGGATCGATCGAGTTCCCGGACGGCCTGTGGGCGCGGCGCGCCGACAGCGATCCGGACTTGTACGCGCGCATCCGCGACTCGATTCCGTTCGGCGGCTTCGGCACGGTGCAGGATGTGGCCGCGGCCGCACTGTTCCTGTGCGGACCACAGGCGCGCTGGATCACCGGCCAGGTGCTCGCGGTCGACGGCGGGCAGTCGCTCGGCGTCTAGCGCCGGGCCAGGCTCGCCAGGCGGGGAACACAGGCTCGCGCCGGCGCCGTGCGCCGGGCCCGCTTCGCTCAGGGAAGCGACAACCACGCATCTGCGGCATGCATGCGGTAAAGGCCGGAGTCGGCCGCCATCTGCTGCAGGTGATTGCCGTGGCCGGCGCCGTAGATCACCAGCACGCGGTCACCGTCACCGGTCCCGCGCGCGATCGAATTGAAGATCGCCAGGTTGCGCCCGTACCAGTAGCGCACCCAGCGCGCGCCGACCGGATCGTCCACGCTGCCGAACTGCGCGAGGGCGTGGTAGCTGCGCGCATTCTCCGCCCGCCACGGGTCCGCATTGAGATGACGCAGCATCTCGCGCACGGTGCCCGATGCGAGCACGCGCTGGTCCGCCTCGGACCAGACCTGCATCTCACCCAGGAACGCGTCATACGCCGGCTGCTGCCCGGTCCGCGCGAGGGCTGCGGTGTAGTCGATGCTGGCCGGCTCGACGCCCGGCGCGAGATCGTCGGCATCCACCGCGAAGACCGTTGGCAGACCCGCGGCGCAGGCGATGCGAAAGCCGAGCTGCTCGGTCTCGCTGCGCCGAAGCGGCCGCTCGCCTGCACACGAGGCTGCATAGTCGCGGTCGATGCGCGGCTGTCGATCGGCGCCTGCTTCGATCATCACCTTCGTCGGCCGATACCGGGCCAGCTGCTCCGCTACCGCCTCGATCTCGCGCTGGCGCTTTGCGCCGAGCACGTCGTCGGCCACGACGTTCACCACGTCCCGCCCGGGATTGTCCATGTGGTAGCTGCCGACGAAGAGGAACTCCGCCCGCGGCGACGCCGCGGCCACAGGCCCGGCGAGCGTCGACGCGAACAATCCCAGGATGACGACAGCAGTCCGAACGGGGGACATGGCACGACTCCGGCAATGGCGGGCGGCAGCGCCCGCACTGACGCGAAGCTGACGCACTCACGGCCGTCGCTCATCTGCCATAGGTCATAGGCGCCACGCAGTGCATACGGAACACGCGCGATGCTCCGGCCTACCGCCCCGTGCCGAAGGATCTCCGATGTCCCACCAGAGCCGCCTGTCCACGTTCGTCCTCGACTGCGAGGTCGACGATCTCACGCCCCACGTCGAATTCTGGAGCCGCGCGCTCGGCAAGGCGGTCAAGGCGTCCGACGAGGACGGCGACGGCCGCTACGCGGTGCTCGACACCGCGGACGACGAGCCGATCCTGCTGCTGCAGAAGGTCGACCATGCATCGCGCATCCATCTCGACATCGAGTCAGACGACATCGACGCCGAAGCCGATCGCCTGGAAGCGCTGGGGGCGAAGAAGATCGGCTTCGTCAAACGCTGGTGGGTGATGGAGGCGCCGAGCGGCCACCGCTTCTGCGTGGTGCGTCCGCAGCGCGCGGAGTTCGGAGCCCATACGAACCGCTGGGACTGATGCGCGCGCCGTCTGCCGCCGAGGCCGCGGCTCGACGTCGCTGCGCTTCGGGATGACGCCCCCGCCGGCCCGCCCCGAGGCGAGTACAACGAAACTGCACCAGGCACGGCGCGCAATGGCAATCGGGAGCCGTCCAGGCACTGCGCGCCACGGCGCTTTTTCTTCAGCGCACAGCGCGGTCCAGCCACACCGCCAGGCCCTGGGCGTTGATCTCGATGTCGTTGCCGAGCACCTCGACCACGCGCGCGGACGCATCCTCGATGCCGTGGTCGCGCGCGCGCGCCGTGTAGAGACGCGTCAGCCCCCCGACGATGCGCGCGTGCCGGTCCGCGAGCCCGTGCGCGTCGCGGGCGATCGCCACCATCGCATCGATCTGTTCGTGCAGGTCGGCGCCCAGGCGCACGCAGTCGTCGACCTCGCCGTAGTGCGCGATGCGGATCGTGGCGGGCGCACGCGCGAGCAGCTTCTCGATCGAGTCGTGCATCTGCTGGGGATCGAACTGCACCGGCGAGGTCGTCGGCACCGCGAATGCACCGGAGGACCCGTCGAGCTCCCGGTACGACAGACCGAACGTGTCGCCAGCGAACCAGCTGCGCGTGGCCGCATCCCAGACGCTGTAGTGATGCAGTGCGTGGCCCGGCGTGTCGATGCACAGCAGCGGGCGGCCGGCGAGCCTGACGACGTGCCCGTCCTCGGCGATCACCACGCGCGCGGCGTCCACCGGCAGCATGCCGGCGTGGTCACGCTCGAACATCGCCTCGCCGTACACCGCCTTGGCACCGGCGATCAGCCGCGTCGGGTCGATCATGTGCGGCGCGCCGCGCGGATGCACGACGAGCTTTGCGTTCGGCAGCGCGCGCATCAGCGGGCCGGCAGCGCCGGCGTGGTCAAGGTGCACGTGCGTGACCATCAGCCAGTCGACCGCCTCGCGCGAGACGCCGGCCGCCTCGATGGCATCGAGCACGGTCTGCGCGCAGGTCGCGGTACCGCAATCGATCAGCGCCGCACGGCCGCCGGACTCGACGAGATAGGCCGCGCACAGGCCCGGGCGGATATAGCCGGTGTCGATGATCGTGATGGCGTTCCGATCGTGCATCCAGATCTCCTGTTCAACCGAGAGGACAGTCTAGGTCGCGTGGTGTCGACGCCCGATACGGCCTTGGTCGAATCTTCAGCCGCGGCGCCGCAGCACACGCGCGCGCAGCGCGAAAGCGATGCCGAGCACAGCGAGGAACACGCCGTAGCCCACGGCGGTCGCGAGGATCTGTGCCCACATCGAGCCGTGGCCGCGATCGGCGACCGCGTACGCCCAATGAATCGACAGCAGGAAGGCGCCCACCGATACGGCGAGACTCGCGAGGTCGAACACCACGCGGCGCGCGCCGCGCGGCTGGCGCGGGTACACCCAGAACAGCGTGCCGAGAATCAGGAACCACGGCAGGAACAGCAGCAGTGCAAGATTCTGGGCGACTGCCGGGCTCACGACGCGGCCTTCTCGGCGTCGGCGGCGGCCAGCGCATCGAGCGCGGCCTGCACGGTGGCCGCATCGACCCCGGCGCCTAACGTGGCCGGTGCGTCGGCAAGCGCGAGTTCACCGCGACGCAGGCGTGCGATCGTCTGGCCGGCATCACGCGGCGCATCGAATGCACTGCTCTGCAGCAGCACGCGATCGCCGTCGACCAGCTTGAAATAGAACTTTCCGTCGGCCTCGCGGTACTGCTTGAACATCGGCGGCGCGGCCTTGGCGGACGCGGGTGCGTCGGACGGAAGCGAGGCCGCGCTGCCGAGATTGCGCAGCCCGACCGCGTCGCGCAGTTCGCGCAGCAGCGGAATCGCGTAGCGCTCGCGCAGGCGCTGGCCGCCGTCGCGCAGGATGTCCTCGATGTCGCCGGGCTTCGCGATCAGGGTCTCGTAGCGGTCGCGCATCGGCGCGATCTCGCGTTCGACGACATCGAACAGCTGCTGCTTGGCATCGCCCCAGCCGATGCCATCGGCGAACGCCGCCGCGAAGCCCGCGGTTTCATCGGGCGTCGCGAATGCCTGGTAGAGCTGGAACAGCGCCGAACCTTCGGTCGACTTCGCCTCGCCGGGCATGCGCGAGTCGGTGAGGATCGAGAACACGAGCTTCTTCAGCTGCGCGGACGGTACGAACAACGGGATGGTGTTGTCGTAGCTCTTGCTCATCTTGCGGCCGTCGAGACCCGGCAGGGTGGCGACGTTCTCGTCGATCGCCGCTTCCGGCAACGTGAACCAGTCGCGGCCATAGACATGGTTGAAGCGTTGGGCGAAATCGCGCGCCATCTCGATGTGCTGGATCTGGTCGCGGCCCACCGGCACCCGGTCGGCGTTGAAGATCAGGATGTCGGCGGCCATCAGCACCGGATACATGAAGAGGCCTGCGGTCACCGCGGCGTCGTCGTCCTCGCCCTCGGCGCGATTCTTGTCGACAGCGGCCTTGTACGCATGCGCCCGGTTGAGGATGCCCTTGCCGGCGACGCAGGTCAGCAGCCACATCAGCTCCGTGGTCTCGGGCACGTCGCTCTGGCGGTAGAACCACACCTTCGACGGGTCCAGGCCGGCGGCAAGCCAGGTCGCCGCGATTTCCAGCGTCGAGCGCTGGGTGCGCGCCGGGTCCTGCGCCTTGATCAGGCTGTGCAGGTCGGCGAGGAAATAGAAGCTTTCGGTACCGGCCGCGCGGCTGGCGGCAATCGCAGGTCGCACGGCGCCGACGTAGTTGCCGAGATGCGGAGTGCCCGACGTGGTGATGCCGGTCAGGACACGGATGGGACGCTGGGTCATGGGTTCGCGGAAAGGCGGATAACAGGCCTGCAGTCTAACCGCTGGTGCCACCCGACCCGGCCGGTGCCGGCGCGACCGGCACGGATAAACACGAAGCCGGGCCGGGGCTTTCGGCCGGACAGCCCACCTGGCCCGCACGCTGCCGCGGCCAGGGACGTGCCTGGGGCTGTGTCAGGCCGGCTGTGGATGACAGCCCCGCCCTGCGCAAGGCGACGCGGACTCCGCACAAGCGAACGGACCGGGGTGACCGGTCCGTCCGTGGCCGCGCGATGCGCGCAGGTGGTCAGTCGTTGAGCGTCTTCTCGAACTCGCGCACTTCCTTTTCGGCACGGTCGCGTTCCCAGCCGTATCGCTCTTGCAGCTTGCCCGCGAGATATTTGCTGTCGCCGGCCACCACGTCGAATACGTCATCGGTCAGGTCGCCCCACTTGGCCTGTGCCCTGCCCTTCAACTGCGTCCACTTGCCGGCAATGATGTCTTTGTTCATGGGTTTTCCTGTGGGTGGTGGGGATGATCCGAGCGGGTTTGCGTCGCCCGGATATCGGGGTCCATCCTGACTTGGGGCACATGATTGCCGGGTCGAGAGTTCGTGAGTTGGCCGTCATCTCGCTGAGTGCCCGCTCAGGTACAACGCCGCCCCAAAAAAAAAGGCCGGCATTGCCGGCCTTTTCTCCACAGCTGTCGAATCAGGGGCGCGTGGTCGTGCCGCCGGTCCGGTCCGCGCTTTCCTCAACCTTCTCGCCAACCTTCTGGACGTCCTGGCCAGCGCCCTTCATGGTGTTGCAGGCACTCAGGGTGCCGGCGGTGAACAGGGCGAGCAGCAGCAGTGCGGTCGTACGCTTCATTGAATCCTCCAGGGAGTTCCGGGTCGTTGCGAACAGCTGCGGTTATCCGCAACCATGGCGCGACTATAGGAAGGCGCCTCGTGAACGCGGCGTGCAACGCGAGGGGCGCCCCGGCGCCCTGTTCAAGATTGCCTGCAGGAGTGACGCCCGGCTGATCAGTCGCGCATGAGGGTGGATTTGCCGAACAGGCTCTCCACCAGGTCCACGGCGAGCTCGGCGGTCGCGTTGCCCTGGTCGAGCGCGGTGTTGACCTCGACGATATCCAGCGACCCCAGCCGCCCGCTGTCGGCGATCATTTCCATCACCAGCTGCGCTTCGCGGTAGTTGATGCCGCCGGGTACCGGCGTGCCGGTTCCCGGCGCAATCGTCGGATCGAGCACGTCGACATCGAAGCTCACATGCAGGTGCGTGTCGGCATCCACGCCCTCGAGCGCTTCCTCGATCACCCGGCGCATGCCGACCTCGTCGATGTAGCGCATGTCGTAGATGTCCAGGCCGTGCTCCTTGACCATGCGCTTCTCGTCCGGGTCGACCGAGCGGATGCCGATCTGCCGGAACTGCGAGACCTGCATCGACGGCGACGCCCCGCCCAGCGTGGTCAGCACATCCGGGCCGATGCCGCACAGGCAGGCCACCGGCATGCCGTGGACATTGCCCGACGGGGTGATCTGCGAGGTATTGAAATCGGTATGCGCGTCGAGCCACAACACGCGCAGCTTGCGACCCTGGCTGCGGCAGTGGTTGGCCACCGCGGCGATCGAGCCGATCGCCAGACAATGGTCGCCGCCGAGCATCACCGGCATGCGCCCGCGTGCGAGTTCGGCCGTCGATGCCTGGAGCACCGCACGGTTCCACGCGACGACTTCCTCGAGGTGTCGATAGCCGTCGTGGGGGCCGGTCCACGGATTCTTCGGCCCCTTGAGGTCGCCCAGATCGGCGACATCCACGCCGCGCGCGATCAGCGCCTCGACCAGTCCGGCGACCCGCAGGCCTTCCGGTCCCATCGAAGCACCGCGGCGACCTGCGCCGACATCGGTGGGCACGCCGAAGATCGAGACCGGGGGATACGTCTGATGCATGAGTGCTCCTTGCGAAGGCGCGACCGCCACGTGCCGACGGCGGTGGGATGGCATCGACACCGGGCAACCGTGGGAGGCGCGAACATGCGCGAAGGCGCAGGCGGCATCGGAACTGGTGCCGGCACCCGGATTCGAACTGGGGACCTACCGCTTACAAGGCGGTTGCTCTACCAACTGAGCTATGCCGGCATGGCATGCGGCGGCGCCGCGCGGGAATTCTAACCTGCATCCCACTTCGGGTTGCACGCGCTCGGCTCGACACGCGGCGCGCCGGCGCGATCCCGCAGCGATGCCGCGGTGTCGCTCTCGGCCAACATCGCGTCGATCCAGTGGCGCTGCTGGGGATTGGGGATGGGCATGGCAGCCACCTCGAAGCCTGCCGCGCGCAAGGCCTGCGCCCGCGCGCGCGCGCCGGCCTCGCCACCGAACCGGCCGAGGGCAATGGCATTGGCCTCGGCACCGTCGGCGATGATGTAGTAGTCGTTGAAGCCTGCTTCCAGCAGGCGCGTGACCATCTGGCCCGCGGCGGCGCGATCGGGCAACGGCGCCATCCACACCCGCCAACCGCGGGATGCGTCGCCAACCTCGCGCGAGGCGACACGGACCACGTCGGGTGCGATCCGTTGCAGCGCCGCGTCCCGGGCGGCCGCGGTGTCGAACGGCCCCAGGGTGGCGCATTGCGGAGGATCTGCCGGACGCGGTGAGACGGGGGCGGTCGGCGACGCGGCCGACATCCGGGCTGCCGCCGGCTCCAGCGCTTTGCCTCCGGCCGGCACCGCCCCTTGCGCCTCGCCGCGATCCGACCCTGCAGGGCCGGGCCCTGCAACCTCGCTCGCCAGCTGCAGGGTCGATTCCGCCGTATCGGCGGCAGCGACCTCCACCGCTGCGCCGCGCAGCGACCACCAGGCGGCGACACCGAGATTGAGGATCACCAGCAGGACAACGAGCGCGCGCAGCAACATGGTCGAATCCTAACCTTCCCGCCGGGCGGAACCGACCGCACGGTACCAGCGCGCGAGCCCGTGCAGCACCAGGTCGCTGCGCCAATGCGCGCCGGGCAACCGCGTGCGCAAGGCGGCGGCACCACCGCCATGCAGCAGCAGCCGGGGCACGGCGCCCAGACGCGCGTGCGCCTCCGCCCGACTGCGCTCGATGAGGCCGAGCGCCGCGCCTTCGCATCCCGACACCAGCGCATCTTCGGTATCGGCGGCGAACTCCGCATAGGCGCCACCGCTCGGCGGGAGCTGAGCGACCCGGCGATGCAGGGCCTCGCGCATCAGCGACGGCGATGGCGCGATACGTCCGCCGAGGTGGCGCCCCGCCTCGTCGATCAGGTCCACGGTGAGCGCGGTCCCAACCCCGACCACCAGCGTCGAAACCCCATCGGCCTGCGCGGCGAGCAGTGCGAGGAACCGGTCGACACCCAGCCGCGCCGGGTCCGCATAGGCGATGCGCAGGCCGTCGAGCGCCGGCAGGGTCTGCGCAAGCTGCACTCGCGCGCCGCGGGTCGCCAGCGCATCGAGCAGGATCGACCGCAGCGCCGGGCCGGCGACGCTGGCGACGATCGCTACGTCGATCCGCGCCGGCAAGGCGTCGATCCAGCCGGGATCGAATCCCCCGCCGTCGTGCGCGCTGCCGTGCACCGGGCCGATGGCGCCGTCGTCGGCAAGTGGGGCGAACTTCAGCCGCGTATTGCCCAGGTCGAACAGCCAGGTGTTCATGCGGCGCCCGCCCTGCGCACGCTGACTTCGCCGGCGTGGAAGGCGCGCAGCTGGCCACCGGTCTCGACCTGCAGCGCGCCATCGTCGGCGATGCCCGCGGCGATGCCGCGCACCGGCGCGGCCTCCGTGTGGATCTCGACCTCTGCCCCCGAAAGCGCATCGATCCGCGCGTAGCGTTCGCGGAACGGGGCCAGGCCTTCGCGGTCGAACAGGTCCAGGGCCGGCAACCAGGCCCCCAGCACGGCTGCGGCCAGACTGTCGCGGGTGGGCACGGCGCCGTCGCCGCATTGCGACAGGTCCGTCCAGGGCTGGTCGATGCGGGCGGCCTGGGCTTCGGGCATGCGCACATTGATGCCGATCCCGAGCACAGCGCGCGCCGGGCCGGCATGTTCACCGCCGCCCTCGACCAGGATGCCGCCGAGCTTGCGCAGACCGTCGCTGCTGGCGACGACGAGATCGTTGGGCCACTTCAGCCGCACCGAACCGATGCCGAGGCCGTGGATCGCCTCCACCGCGGCGACGCCGGCGACCAGGCTCAGCCCGCCCAGACGCGCCAGCCCGCCCTCGAAGCCGCGCTGCATCGACAGGTACAGGTGCGCGCCCAGCGGCGACTGCCACTCGCGCCCGCGCCGGCCGCGCCCGCCGGTCTGGCGCTCGGCCAGAAGCACCTGCGCAAGGGCGCCGGGCATGGGACGTCGCAGCAACTGCGCGTTGGTCGAATCCACGCTCCAGGCCACCTCGAGCGACGAAAGCCGTGCGCGCGCATCCACAGGCAGCGCCGCACGGATCGCGTCGGCGTCGAGCAGGGAGAGCGGCTGCGCCAGCGCGTAGCCGACCCCCCGCCGGGCGACGATCGGCACGCCGGCCTCGCGCAGCAGGCTGATCCGCTTCCACACCGCGGCTCGCGTCTGTCCCGACTCGCGCGCGAGCACGTCGCCCGAGACCGGGCCGGCGATGAGTCGCTGCAGCAGGGTGCGCTCGGGCAAGGGATCGGCTGGCGCCGACGGCGGCGGGAGGGAAGGCATCGAAGGATTATCGGCGAGCCGGCGACGGGTGTCGCCCGCTGTTGTGCACGACGGCCCCGAGGCTGGGGTATGATCGGTCGGCTGCGCACCGCTTCCGCCGGGGGTTCCGATGTCCGCACGTTTGATGGTCTGCCTGTTGCTGCTGGGCGCGAGCCTGCCGGTCATCGCACGCGATGCGCGCGCCGACGCAGGCGCCGAGGCGCTGTGTCCGCCCGCCACCGGCCAGGCGGAAGCGGTGCTCGACACCGGAAGCGTGCGCAGCGCGCCCGCCGCCAGCGCGACGAAATCACGGCCCGCGGCCAACGGCGGCGGCGAAGTCGAGCACACCGTCCGCGGCACGCGCTGGCACAGCTTCCTGCCGGGCATGTTCCGCTGAGGCGCCTTGCCGGCACGTGCGTTCGCTGATCCGCCGCCTGTTCCCGGGCGCGCCACCCACCATTCCCGATGTTCCCTGGGCTGCAGCCTGCGAGCGCCTGCCCTGGGTGGCCGCGCTCGATGACGCGCGTCGGCAACGCCTGCGCACGCTCAGCGGGGCCTTCCTCCACGACAAGACCATCACCCCGGTCGCCGGCCTGGAACTCGACAGCGAGGCGCGGGTCGCGCTGGCAGCACTGTGCTGCCTGCCGCTGCTCGAGTTCGGCGCGCAAGGCCTGCATGGGTGGTCGCAGCTGATCGTGTATCCCGAGGCGTTCCGGGTGAACCGCAGTCATCTCGACGCGGCCGGGGTGATGCACGAATGGGAGGACGAGCTGATCGGCGAGTCCTGGGACAGCGGGCCGCTGGTGCTGTCCTGGGCCGACGTGCAGGCCGATATCGCCGAGCCCGATGCGGGCTTCTGCGTGGCAGTGCACGAGATGGCGCACAAGATCGACGTCCTCGACGGCCTGCTCGACGGCACCCCGCCGCTGCCACGCGAGTGGCAGCGCGCCTGGGCGCGCGATTTCCAGCGCAGCTTCGATGCCTTCGTCGAACGCGTGGACGCCGGCGAGGAGATGCCGATCGATCCCTACGCGGCCGAGGCACCGGAAGAGTTCTTCGCGGTCTGCAGCGAATACCACTTCAGCGCGCCGGCGTTGCTGGCCGAGGTACTGCCCGATGTCGCCGCGCACCTGGTCCGCTTCTACGGCGCCTCACCGTTCGCGACCCGCGATCAGAAGCCCGGCGGCAACCGCACCGAGAAACAGGCGCCTCCGAGTTCCTCGGACCGGCCTACGCTCAGTTCGCCCCGATAACTGTGGACGAGGTCCTGCACGATCGACAGGCCGATGCCATGGCCCTGCACGCGCTCGTCGCCGCGCACGCCGCGCTGCAGGACCGTTGCCACGCGATCGGGTGGAATGCCCGGACCGTCGTCCTCAACGATCAGCACCAACCCGGGACGGCGGTTGGGTGCGGTGTCGCCGGGCCGCACGGTCAGCAGCACCCGTGACTTCGCCCACTTGAAGGCGTTTTCCAGCAGGTTGCCCAGCAGTTCCTGCAGGTCGCCGGGTTCGCCGTGGAAGCGCGCACTCGGGTCGATCTCGAATTCGCAGACCGTGCCCTTGGCCGCGTAGATCTTCTCCAGGCCACGCACGATCTGCTCGGCGTGCGGCTCGATCTCGATCGGCGCGGAAAACAGCTGATGGCCGCTGGAGGCCGCGCGCGCGAGCTGGTAGGTCACCAGATCGCTCATGCGCTGCAACTGGGTTTCCACCTCTTCGCGCAGCTCGGCATCGCCGGTGCCCGCATCGAGGCGCGAGCGCAGCACCGCGAGCGGCGTCTTGAGGCTGTGCGCGAGGTCGGACATCGTGTTGCGCTGCCGGGCCAGGTGCTCGCGCTCGCTGTCGATCAGCGCATTGATGCTTTCGGTCAGCGGTTGCAGCTCGTGCGGATGCTGGGTGCCCATGCGCTCGGCCTGGCCGCGCTGCACGCGCACCAGTTCCTGCTCCACGCGCCGCAGCGGCCACAGGCTCCAGCGCACGATCAGGCCCTGCAGCAGCAGCAGGATCACACCCGCGACGCCCAGATTCACCCACAGCGCCGCGCGAAAAACGCGCAGCTGGCGCGGCACGATGCCCGCATCCTCGATCACGTAGATGGTGTAGGGGAATTCCTCTTCGCTGCGGCCGTCCGGCGCCCACACCAGGCCCAGACCATAGCGGTAGACCTCGCCCGGGGTCCCGTTGCTCTGGACCATCGGCAGTGGACCTTCGAACTTCTCTTCGCGCGCCGACAGCATCGGCGCTTCGGGCAGCTGCGGACCCGACGCCGAGCGCGAGGTCCATGTGCCCGAAGGCAGCACGACCTCGGCATAGAGCCCACTGCCCGGCCGCAGGAAGCGGTCGTCGGGCGGTGACTCCGAAGGATAGATTTCGCCGCCGCGCAGGAACTCGATGTCGCCGGCGTACGAGTAGACGTAATTGCGCAGCCGCTCGCGCTGGCCCTCACTGGCCACGTCGATGAAGGCGCGATCGAGCGCATAGCCGGCGAGCGCCAGGAATGCGAGCAGGCCGATACTGGCGGCGAGCAGTTGCCGCGCACGCAGCGAACGCGGGCGCAGGCGTGCGGACAGTGGGCGATCAGCCGCCATGGTTCAGAACTTCGTAGACATCGGCCGCGCATGCTGCGCGAGCGGAGCATGCGACGCCAGCGAAAAAAGCCGGCGGCGCCGGCTCATCCCTCGCCGTTACGCGGGATCGCGAACCGATAGCCGCGACCGCGCACCGTCTCGATGGGCTTGAGCGTGCCATCGGGATCGAGCTTCTTGCGCAGGCGACCGATGAAGACCTCGAGCACGTTGGAGTCGCGGTCGAAATCCTGCTGGTAGATGTGCTCGGTCAGATCGGCTTTCGAGACCAGCTCGCCCGCATGCATCATCAGGTACTCGAGCACCTTGTACTCGTAGCTGGTCAGATCGACGTTCTTGCCGTCGACGCTGACTGTCTGCGCGGCCAGATCCAGCATGACCGTGCCGCATTCGAGTGTCGGCTTGCTCCAGCCCGCGGCGCGGCGCACCAGCGCATTGATGCGCGCAAGCAGTTCCTCGACATGGAACGGCTTGACCAGGTAGTCGTCGGCACCCTGCTTGAGGCCGTCGACCTTGTCCTGCCAGCTGGAACGCGCGGTGAGGATCAGCACGGGAAACTGCTTGCCCTCTTCGCGCAGCGCCTTGATGAGTTCCATGCCGGACATCTTCGGCAGCCCCAGATCGATGATGCCGACGTCGAACGGCACCTCGCGACCCATGTACAGGCCTTCCTCCCCGTCCTGGGCAGCATCGACGGCGAAGCCTTCGCGCTTCAGACGCGCGGCAAGGGTCTCACGCAGGGGGGCTTCGTCTTCGACGAGCAGGATTCGCATGGGTCAACTCCGGTCTGACGGCCGGACCGGCCGTGAATGGGGGCGAGGATGCACGATCAATCGTCGTCGCCGCGTGCACGGGACGCCCGCTCGCGCTGGGCCGGATCGTCGACGTAGATGCGCACGCGCCCGCTGTCGTCCATCACCTTGACGCGATTGAGGTCGCGCCCCTCGGAGTGCATCTGTTCGATGCTCAGTACGCGTCCGCCGGTGTTGCGCTCGATCCGCCGCACCGACGCGGTCATCGAGTCCTGCGAGCGCTGGCGACCGCTCTCGTGGCGCGGCAGCGAGGTGCGCATGTCGGCGCCACGGCTGGCGGGGTCGTGCGGCGGCGCCTGCGCGATCGCGCCCGTCGAGACCACGCCGAGCAACAGCGCAACCAGGACATACAACGGACTTCGATGCTCGGGGACAGACACGGCCGCTCCTTGGAGGACAGGTCGAAGATGGAGCAAGGATGGTCGGCGCCGGGCAGTGAATCCGTCCTTAACTTTTCGTTGACATGGCTGACTCTATTCAGCTTCGCACGTCCGGTCCACGATCACGCCGCGCTGCGGTCGCGTGCCCTGGTCTCGGTAACGGCGAGCGCTTCCTCCACCAGGCCCCAGTCCGCGCCGGGACGATGCGCGCCCTCGCTGAGGACCTGACGGAATGCGCGCCCACCGGGCTGCCCGTGAAACAGGCCCAGGACGTGGCGCACGATGTGCTTGAGGGCCGCGCCCTCGGCCATGCTCGCCTCGGCGTAGGGACGCAGCGCACGCAACAGTTCGCCCCTCGGGCGCAGTGGCGCGCCGCGCAAGGTGGCGTCGATGGCGTGCAGCAGATACGGGTCGTGATACGCGGCGCGGCCCAGCATCACCCCGTCGACGTGCCGCAGGTGCGCCAGCGTCGCGTCCACGCTCGCGATGCCGCCGTTGACCACGACCGGCAAGCCGGGCCGTTCGCGCTTGATCCGGTGCGCCCAGTCATAGCGCAGCGGCGGAACATCCCGGTTCTCCTTGGGCGAAAGCCCCTGCAGCCAGGCGTTGCGCGCGTGCACGACGATCATCGAGGCGCCCGCCGCGACCGCGCCGTCGACAAAGGCCGCGAACACGTCGTAATCGTCGTCCTCATCCACGCCGAGCCGGCATTTCACCGTCACGGGAACGTCGCTGGCCGCCGCCATCGCCGCCACGCAGTCGGCGACCAGGGCGGGCTCGCGCATCAGGCAGGCGCCGAAGCGCCCCGCCTGCACCCGGTCCGACGGGCATCCGCAATTGAGGTTGACCTCGTCGAAGCCATGCGCGGCGGCGACGCGGGTCGCCTCGGCGAGATCGTCGGGCTCGCTGCCGCCCAGCTGCAGCGCAAGCGGTGCCTGCTCGGGCGTCAACGCCAGCAGGCGGCTGCGATCACCGTGGATCACCGCGCGGGCGTGGACCATCTCGGTGTAGAGCCGCGCACCGGGCGCAAGCAGGCGGTGGAACTGGCGGCAATGCACGTCCGTCCAGTCCATCATCGGCGCCACCGACAGACGCACTGAAGCTGCATATGCAGCGGCGCGAGGGTCGGAGGGCGGTGTGGGCGTTGCGGTCGTCATGTCTGCTGCGGAAATCCGGGGCCGCGATGCACCGGCGCCATTCGACGCGCCAGGCCCGCGCGCGGGGTGTCAGGATACACGCCACCCCTTCATGCCACGACGGAGCCGGTTCGGCGATCCTGCGCCGCCGCGCCCGAGCCGAGGCATCGATGGTCTTCGCCCAGATCCTGGCGCTAATGCTGCTGGCGTGGTCGCTCGGCGCGATCCAGCTGATCGACCGCGCGCGAGGGCTGCATGCCACCCCGTTGTGGCTGGCCGGCGGATGGGCACTGGCGGTGGTCGCCGTCGTCGGCACCGGTGGCTACGGCCTGCTGCGTGACGGCCACTGGCAGGCCATCTCCACCGGCCAGGCGCTGCATGCGATCTTCGGCGAGGGCAGCCTGGCGCTGCGGCGTTCGGAATGGGGAGCGCTCAATCGCGCCGCCGGCGTCTATCTCGCTCTCGATATCGCCTGGACACTGCTGGCGCTGTGCCTGGTGCAGTTCCACGGCTTCGTGTTCTGGGCCGGCGCGGGCGAGCGCCGCAGGCGCCAGCGCGCGCGGCGACGGCCGCACTGACTGGGCGGCTACTCGACGACCGCGGGATTCCGCGCTGGCGCGGCCGATACCGGAAGCACCCGCAGCTCGGCATGGGCGCCGTCGAGCACCGGTGTGGCCTCGATCTGACTGCCCTCGACCGGAACCGCACCATGCGCGCTCGACTGGCTGACGATGCGCACCAGCTCGGTCGAACCATCCGGCCACACCACGCGGAACGTATTGCCCGGCGGCAGCGCGAGGAAGGGGGTCGGACTCTGCGCACGATAGAGCGCGGCAATCTGCGCCGCGCCGAGCTGGCGCTGTTCGAGCGGCGCGGCCGTGGTGGTTGCGGCGACCTCGGACAGGCGCCGGTAGTTGTCGCTGACCGCATCGACAACCACGCCGGCCACCGCCACCGAATAGCCGGCGAACAAGGCAACCCAGAGCCAGGCCCGGAGTTTACGGGGAAGGATTCGTCTCATCTCATCACCATTTCGAGCAGGTGTCGGGACTCGGGGGCGTCCTCGACCAGGGTTTTCTTCATGCGATCGATCGCTTCCGCACCTTGCCGCGGCACCGCCGCGTCACGGACGAAAGTGGAGAAATCCTGACGTGCATCGCGCGCGCAGATGCCGCCGTTGGCGCAGTACTGGGTCATCAGGGCGCCACCCGCACTGCAGTCGAGGCCCAGATCGCAGGCAGCGAGCTGCCAGGCGAACTCGCTGGCCTGGGTGCCGGCAACGGTGTCGGCCAGCGCCACATCGCCGCTCGCCGACACGCCCATGGCCGGCGACAGCGCGGCGAAGGCTTCGGGATCGCGCGACACCTGCACGCGCTCGACCAGGCCGCGCCGGTAATCCATGTCCTCCGACAGCGGCGCGCCCATCGCCAGCAGCGCGGCTTCGGCCGCGAGGCTGCCGGCCTCGGCGGCGTCGCGGCGCCTCTCGACCAGTTGCACGAACGTCGGCGCATCGGCCGGAACGAATCGCGCGCAGCGCGTCCCGATCCGGCTGCGCGCGGCGCCCAGCGCGCGCGCCGCATCGAGCTGCATGGCGCCGATGAGCGCGCTGTCGCGGGCGAAACCGGCGGGATCGCGGGCAAACGGCGCGCAGTATTCGTCGACCCGGCTCAGCATCCAGCGTGCCTCGGCATCGCCCCGGTCAGCCATGGGCCGCAGCTGCTGGCGGAAGGCGAACAGATCCTCGGCCGCCTCGAAGGCCTGCGGCAGCGGGCGCGCCGGGGCCGGCGTGCGCACAGCAGCCGCGCGCGGCGGGATCCGCGGCGCCGCCCGCTCCGGGGGGGGCGTCTCGCGGGTCTCGCCGACCGCTTCTTCGCCCCGGTCGCCGCCGACATCGACGCTGCCAGCCACCGGCGCAGCCGGGCGCCACATCGCCAGCCCCGCGACGAGGATGCTCAACAACGCGATGGCGGCGAACACTCGAACGGTCACGTGGGTCCCTGCGGGCCGGCCGCTCGGCATCGTCGGCGGTTCCGCGCGGATTCTAGCCGACTGCCATGGCCAGGGCCGGAGGGGCGCAGGCGACGCGAATCGGCCCGCAGACGTACCCGCACGCAGCCGGCCCCCTCGTCGAGGCGGCGCCCCGACCCTTTACGCGCATCGGCGGGCGGACCAAGATGCCCGGCCCCCTCCCCCTGGATCCGCCATGCCCTTCCTCGAACTGACGCTGCGCTGCACTGAAGCCGAGCAGCCGACCTATGCGCAGGTACTCGAGGACGTCGGCGCACTGGCGGTGACGATGCTCGACGCCGATGCCGACACCACCAACGAGCAGGCGATCCTCGAGCCCGGCGTCGGCGAGACCCCGTTGTGGCGCGCGATCGTGCTGACCGCGCTGTTCGAAGCCGACACCGATGCGCTGGCGCTGCTGGCCGATCTGGAAGCCCTCGACGCGACCCTGGACTGGAGTCGCGCCGGGTTCCGCAAGGTCGAGGACCAGGACTGGGAACGCGCGTGGATGGACCAGTACGCGCCGTTGCAGTTCGGCGCCCGGACCTGGATCGTGCCGTGGAACGCGGATCTTCCCGAAGCCGCCGGCCCTGACGCGGCGGTGGTCCGGCTCGATCCGGGCCTGGCCTTCGGCTCGGGCACGCATCCGACCACGTCGCTGTGCCTGCAGTGGCTTGATGCGCTGTCTGCCGAAGGCGCGCTCGCCGGCGCAACCGTGCTCGACTACGGCTGCGGCAGCGGCATTCTCGCGCTGGCTGCGCTCAAGCTCGGCGCCGCGGGCGCGGTCGGCATCGACAACGATCCGCAGGCGCTTATCGCATCGCGCGACAACGCCGATCGCAACGAGGTGGGCTCGGCCCTCGAGGTATTCCTGCCTACCGACGCCCCGGACGCGACCTACCCGGTGGTCGTGGCCAATATCCTCGCCACCGCACTCGATGCACTGGCCGAGACCCTGGCGCAGCGCGTGGCGCCCGGCGGACGCATCGCACTGTCAGGCATCCTCGACGGCCAGGAAGAGGACCTGCTGCGCCGCTACCGGCCCTGGTTCGAGCAGCTTGCGGTGGCCCGCGAGGGCGACTGGGTGCGGATCGACGGCGTGCGCAAGTCGGGCTGATCCAGCACGACGGCCCCGCGGCGCGTGATTCAATAGCCGCATGTTCATCAACTGCAAGCACTGCGGTGCGCTGGTCGCCACCGCGCCGGCGACCGATCTGCCCCCGGAGCGCTGTCCGCGCTGCCGGGGCGTGCTGCGCAGTGCCGCATCGGCGCAGCAGGTCTCGGTGGCCAGCCTGCTGCGACCGGTGGCGGCAGGCGAAGCGGCCGCCTCCGGCGCGGCGGACGCATCCGGGCGTTCCGCGTCCGTAGCGGCCGCGTCAGTTGCGGACGAGGCGCGAGAACGCCCCACGCCCGGCCAGGCCCCGGCCGACGCCGCGGTCGAGGCCGAGGCCGAGGCCGAGGCGCCAACCAGACCACCCACGCCGCCCGCGCACGCCGCATCGTCGGCAACCGCCGAGCCCACCCCCGTCATCCCGGCCCCGACTGGCGGTTCCGCAGACAGTGCGGACCATGCTGCGCTTGCGTCCCAGGCATCACCGGCAGCGCCCGCCTCGCCCCCTGCTGCGGTTCCGGCCATGGCCTCGTCGCGCGCCTCGCCGAGCTTCGTGCGGGCCGGCGCAGGGGCGCGCGCGGCGCCGGTCGACGGCCAGCGCCGTGCGCTGACGGTCGCGCTCGTCGCGCTGGCGCTCCTGCTCGGCCTGCAGATCGTGATCGCCGACCGCGCGCGCCTCGCCGCCGATCCGGGCTGGCGGCCAACCCTGACGGCCCTGTGCGCCGTGCTGCGTTGCAGCCTGCCGCCGTGGCACGAGCCCGCGGCGCTGACCCTGCTGGCACGCGACGTGCGTCCCGATCCGGCGCATGAAGGTCGCCTGCTGGCGGTCGCGACGTTCCGCAACGATGCGCGCTGGGCCCAGGCCTGGCCCCGCCTGCGCCTCACCCTGTCGGACATCGACGGCCGGCCCGTCGGCAGCCGCGTGTTCGCCGCCGAGGACTATCTCGACACCACACCGACCGCGCCCACCCTGGCGCCGGGACACAGTGCGCAGGTGCGCCTGCACCTGCGCGAGCCCGAGGGTGCCGCAGTCTCGTTCGCCTTCGATTTCCTCTGATCGCGCGCTGGCAGGCGTCCGGGCCGCGCGATAGACTGCCCTGCCGCCACGTTCTGGACCGTCGCCGCCTGCGTCGACGGCGCCGCCGACGCCGTACCTTTCGAGAACCGAATTGAACGCAGACCGCACCGACAGCCCGACGCGCGAGGCGCCACGTACGCCGCTGCGCGACCATGTCGCCGCGTCGATCCAGCGCTACCTCGGTGACCTCAACGGCAACGAAACCGACAACCTCTACGAAGTCGCCCTGCGCGAGCTGGAGATTCCGCTGTTCGTGGAGGTGCTGAATTTCTGCGACGGCAACCAGAGTCGAGCCTCGGCCATGCTCGGCATCCATCGGGCGACGCTGCGCAAGAAGCTGCGCGAGTACGGCCTGGTCTGAGCGGCCTGCTGCGGCGCCGTCGCTATAATTGCCGGCTCCCCGCCTGCAGCCCACCGCCATGACCGCTACCGCTCCGTCCGGCGCGACGACCCCGATCCGTCGCGCCCTGCTGTCCGTGTCCGACAAGACCGGCCTGATCGATCTGGCGCGCGCGCTTGCCGCGCGCGACGTCGAACTGCTGTCGACCGGCGGCACCGCGAAGGCGCTGCGCGAAGCCGGCCTGCCGGTGCGCGACGTCAGCGACGTCACCGGTTTTCCGGAGATCATGGATGGCCGGGTCAAGACCCTGCACCCGAAGGTGCACGGTGGCCTGCTCGGACGCCGCGGCACCGACGACGCGGTGATGGCCGAACACGGCATCGAGGCGATCGACCTGCTGGTGCTGAACCTGTATCCCTTCGAGCGGGTGGCCTACGCGGCCGATGCGAAGTTCGACGACATCGTCGAGAACATCGACATCGGCGGCCCGGCAATGCTGCGCGCGGCGGCGAAGAACTTCGCCCATGTCGCAGTTGCGACCGATCCGGCGCAGTACGACGCGCTGCTGGCCGAACTCGATGCCACTAACGGGGCGCTGTCGGCGACGACGCGCTTCAGGCTGGCCGTTGCCGCGTTCAATCGCGTCGCCCAGTACGATGCGCGCATCAGCGACGTGCTGTCGTCGATCGACGAGCCCTCCGATGCCGGCGCCGCGCAGCGCGCGCCCTTCGGCGGCCAGAGCAACGGCAACTTCGTCAAGCTCATGGACCTGCGCTACGGCGAGAATCCGCACCAGCAGGCTGCGTTCTATCGCGACCTGAATCCCGCGCCCGGCACCCTGGCGACGTTCGAGCAGCTGCAGGGCAAGGAACTGTCGTACAACAACATCGCCGACGCCGACGCGGCGTGGGAGTGCGTGCGCCAGTTCGACGCGCCCGCCTGCGTGATCGTCAAGCACGCCAATCCCTGCGGCGTCGCCGTGGGCGCGGCCTGCGGCGATGCCTACGAACTTGCCTATGCGACCGACCCGACGTCGGCGTTCGGCGGCATCATCGCGTTCAACCGCACGCTCGATGCAGCGAGCGCGAAGGTCATCCTCGACCGCCAGTTCGTCGAAGTGCTGATCGCGCCCGACTACGAGCCCGCGGCGCTCGACTACGCGAAGAAGAAGGCCAACGTGCGCGTCCTGCGCATTCCGCATGGCGATGGCCACAACACGGTCGACGTCAAGCGCGTCGGCTCGGGCCTGCTGATGCAGAGCGCCGACCTGCGCGACGTGACCCGCGAAGACCTCCGGGTGGTCAGCCAGCGCGTGCCGAGCGAGGCGCAGTTCGCGGACCTGCTGTTCGCCTGGAAGGTCGCCAAGTTCGTGAAGTCCAACGCGATCGTCTACGCCAAGGACCACCGCACGATCGGCGTGGGCGCTGGCCAGATGAGCCGCGTGTACTCGGCGCGCATCGCCGGCATCAAGGCGGGAGACGCGGGACTGGTCGTACCCGGTTCGGTGATGGCGTCGGATGCGTTCTTCCCGTTCCGCGATGGCATCGACGCTGCCGCCGAGGCCGGCATCGCCGCGGTGATCCAGCCGGGCGGGTCGATGCGCGACGCCGAGGTGATCGCCGCGGCCGACGAACACGGCATCGCGATGGTGTTCACCGGCGTGCGCCACTTCCGTCACTGACGCAGGAACCGACATGATCACGGCAGGATTGTTGCTCGCGGGCTTCGTTCTGCTCGTCGGCGGTGCCGATCTGCTGGTGCGCGGCGCTGCGCGCCTGGCCGCCGCGAGCGGACTGTCGCCGCTGGTCATCGGCCTGACCGTGGTCGCCGTGGGCACGAGTGCGCCCGAGCTTGCGACCAGCATCGGCGCGGCGTTGTCGGGCGCGCCGGACATCGCGCTCGGCAACGTCATCGGCAGCAACATCGCCAATGTGCTGCTGATCCTCGGCATGACCGCGCTGGTCGCGCCGTTGA
>Ga0233369_1000231_pt1 | contig 27369 bp, 25 predicted proteins | sample ElkDunMinimDraft_26_FD_191537 | JGI IMG/M metagenome (GOLD analysis project Ga0233369, IMG submission 191537) | Fecal eukaryotic communites from dung pellets of Tule Elk in California, USA - Elk Dung D16 | ecosystem: Host-associated > Mammals > Digestive system > Large intestine > Fecal | place... | reverse complement strand
GGCCACCTCAGCGCCGGTTCGTCCGGGACGTCGTGAGGGTCAAACCGTCGCTGAGCGAACGCGCGCAGACTCAGAGCTCGGCGCCGACGAGGACGGGCTCGTTCTCCAGGCGGACGCCGAACCTCGCCTCGACCCCGTCACGGATCTCACGTGCCAGCGCCAGGAGCTCGTAGCCGGTGGCGCCCCCGCGGTTGGTGAGGGCGAGGCTGTGCTTCGAGGAGATGCGGGCCGCCGTCTCGCCGTACCCCTTGCCGAAGCCGGCGTGCTCGATCAACCACGCCGCGCTGGTCTTGACGCGGCCGTCGGCCTGACCGAAGCGCGGAGCGTCGGCGGGCAGCCGGTCCGCGGCGTCGGGCGGCAGCACCGGGTTGGTGAAGAACGAGCCCGCGCTCCACGTGTCGTGGTCGTCAGGGTCGAGCACCATGCCCTTGCCTGCGCGCAGCGCGAGGACGGCGTCGCGGACATCGGCGAGCGGCGCACGGTCGCCGACGGCGACGCCGAGGGTCTTGGCCAGCTCGGCGTAGCGGACCGGGGCGCCCAGCGGCCCCAGCTCGAGCTGGAAGGTCACCTCGAGGACGACGTGGCGCCCGGGCTCGGCCTTGAAGCGGCTGGTGCGGTAGCCGAAGCCGCAGTCGGCCGCGGCGTAGGTGACCACCCGGCGCTCGCGGCGGTCGTACGTACGGACGCGGGCGATCGTCTGAGCGACGTCCTGGCCGTAGGCGCCGACGTTCTGGATCGGTGTCGCGCCCACCCGGCCGGGGATGCCGGAGAGCGTCTCGACGCCGACCCACTCCTGCTCGACGGCGTGCGCGACGAAGTCGTCCCAGACCTCGCCGGCCGCGACGGTCAGGGTCGCGCCGCTGCAACGGTCGACGTCTGCGACGAGGCCCTGCGTACGGACCAGGACGACGGTGCCGTCGAAGCCCTCGTCGGCGACGACGACGTTGCTGCCGCCGCCGAGGAGGAGGAGGGGCTGGCCGGCGTCGTCGAGCGTACGGACGGTGTCGACGAGCTCGTCGGAGTCCCTCACCTCGATGATCTCGCGGGCGGGGCCGCCGATCCGCAGCGTGGTCAGAGGGGCGAGGACGGTCAGGTCACGCATCGAGAGGGCTCCCAACATGCCAACGGGGTCCGCGCCTGGACGGCGGGACCCCGATGATCGGTGTGTACGTGGGAAGTCGTACGGGAGGTCAGCGGGTCTCGCGGTGGACCGTGTGACGACGCTCGTGCGGGCAGAACTTCTTGAGGTCGAGACGATCGGGGTCGTTGCGACGGTTCTTCTTGGTGATGTAGTTGCGTCGCTTGCACTCGGTGCACGCCAAGGTGATCTTGGGGCGGATGTCAGAGCTCTTGCTGGCCACGAGTCTGCCTCTTCTTCGCTGGAACTGCTTCTGTCGTCTTTTGTAGCGGGGGCGGGACTCGAACCCGCGACACCACGATTATGAGCCGTGTGCTCTAACCACCTGAGCTACCCCGCCATGCGTCATCCCGCCGCCCTCCACACCGGGCGGAGGGAGCGGGTGAGACTCAGAGCCCCTTTACGGAATCGAACCGTAGACCTTCTCCTTACCATGGAGACGCTCTGCCGACTGAGCTAAAGGGGCGTTCGGCGAACCGAGAAGCAAAGATACACGTCGGTCGCGACGAACCGAAATCGGGGGTCGGACCCATGATCTGGGTCACGTGCAGCACGCCCGTCGCGACCACCTGCGCGCCACAATACGAGCATGCGCAACCGTCGTACGGCGCTCGCGGCCGCCGCTCTGCTCCTCGTCTGCGGATGCAGCTCCGACGCCGGAGGGACGGCGCCCGACGACCCCGCCCCCACGCCGTCCGGCCCACCGTCGAGCGACGCTCCGCAGGGTGCCGCCGTGCCCGGTGACGACTGGGCGACGACCGGGGCGGCGGAGGCGGGCTTCGACCCGGCGGCACTGCAGCGCCTCGACCGGACCCTCGCCGCGGCCGGCTCCTCGTGCTTCGTGGTGACGCGTGACGGCGAGCTGGTCCACGAGGCGTCCTTCGGTGACACCGACCGCGACACGGCGGGCCCGGCGTTCTCCGTCACGAAGTCCCTCACGTCCGTGCTGGTGGGGATCGCCGCCGACGAGGGTCTGCTCGACCTCGACGACCGCGCCTCCGCGTACGTCTCGGCATGGAAGGGCACGCCTGCGCGCAAGGTCACCGTGCGAGACCTCCTCGCGAACGTCTCGGGCCGGCACTGGGACTTCGTCACCGACTACCAGCAGATGGCCCTCGCCGCGCGGGACAAGACCGCCTTCGCGATCGGTCTCGCACAGGACGCCCCTCCCGGCACGGTCTGGCGCTACAACAACGCGGCGATCCAGACCCTCGACGAGGTGCTGACCGTCGCCACCGGGCGCACGCCCGTCGACTACGCCCGCGAGAAGCTTCTCGAGCCGCTGGGCATGTCCAAGACGTCGTGGGGCGAGGACGCGGCAGGCAACACCACGATGTTCTCCGGCGTGAACGCGCCGTGCCTCGACCTCGCGCGCGTCGGGCTGCTGATGATGCGCGACGGACGGTGGGGCGACCGCCAGGTGGTCTCACCCGAGTACGTCGCCGAGGCCACGGGCCGTTCCTCGTCCCGGCTCAACGCCGCGTACGGGCTGTTGTGGTGGGTCAACCGGAAGGGTCCCGTGCTGGGCACCCGCACCGCGACCGGCGGCGGCACGGAAGGGCAGGTGCGTGCCGACGGACGGCTCGCACCGCGCGCTCCGAAGGATGCGTTCTGGGCGCTCGGGCTCGGCAGCCAGATCGTCGCCGTCGTGCCGTCGGAGGGCATCGTGGCGGTACGGATGGGCGGCGCACCACAGGATCCGGCAGCCGTCTCCGCCGACGCCTTCACGGCCGCCGTGCTCGACGCGATGCGCTGAGACGAGCAACGGCCGGAACGGCGACGAGCCCGGCCCCGCGCAAGCGGGATCCGGGCTCGTCGAGCGTGGCAGGTGCAGGATTCGAACCTGCGAAGGCATTGCCGGCTGATTTACAGTCAGCTCCCATTGGCCGCTCGGGCAACCTGCCAGGGGGTTGTTACTCTGCGCGAGCAACAGCACGACTTTAGCGCAGCGCTCCAGCGCACCCGAAATCGGGTGACCGGCTGCACGACCGAGAGGATCATCATGGCCGCGGACTCGTCGTTCGACATCGTGAGCAAGCTGGACCACGCCGAGATCGACAACGCGATCAACCAGGCCGCGCGCGAGATCTCGACGCGGTACGACTTCAAGAACACCGGCGCGTCGATCGAGAAGAGCGGCTCGACGGACATCGTCATCAAGGCCAACGCCGACGAGCGGGCGCTCGCCGTGCTCGACGTGCTCAAGGACAAGCTCGTCAAGCGCGGCGTGTCCCTCAAGACGCTGGAGGCCGGCGACCCGAAGCAGTCCGGCAAGGAGTCGGTCATCACCGGCACCTTCTCCGAGGGCATCACCCAGGAGCAGGCCAAGAAGGTCTCCAAGATCATCCGCGACGAGGGCCCGAAGGGCGTCAAGGTCCAGATCCAGGGCGACGAGCTGCGGGTGACGAGCAAGAAGCGCGACGACCTTCAGGAGGTCATCGCGCTCGTGAAGGGCGCCGACCTCGACTTCGCGGTGCAGTTCGTCAACTACCGCTAGGGCGCCGCGTCGCCCCGCGCCTCGAGCGCGCCGCGGCCGGCGAGCTCGTCGGCGCGCTCGTTGCCCGGGTCGCCCGCGTGGCCCTTGACCCAGTGCCACCGGACCTCGTGCCGCTGGGCGGCCTCGTCGAGCCGGCGCCAGAGGTCCTCGTTCTTGACCGGCTGCTTCGCGGCGGTCCGCCACCCGTTGGTCTTCCACTTCGTCACCCAGGTCATGATCCCGTTGCGGACGTAGCTGCTGTCGGTGTGCAGGTCGACGACGACGGGCCGGGTGAGGGCTTCGAGCGCGGCGATGGCGGCCATCAGCTCCATCCGGTTGTTCGTCGTGGCGGGGTCGCCGCCGTGCATCTCGGCGACGTGGTCGCCGTAGCGCAGCACGGCGCCCCACCCGCCCGGGCCGGGGTTGCCCAGGCAGGCTCCGTCGGTGTGGATGGTCACGCTCAGGTCCTCGGGCACATCGGAACCTTAGCCACGCCGTCCGTCCCGGCGACGCTCGGACACGATCAGGGCAGCGCGCCGAGGAGCAGCGACGGCGCGATCGAGGTGGCGGCGAGCGCCACGGCGCCGACGACCACGACCGCGTACGCCAGCCGGGCCCCTCGCCCCTCGCGGACGCTGGTGACGGGTGCCCCGTCCCCCGCCGTGACCCGGGCGGCCGGCGCGTAGGCGACCACGACGAGCCGCAGGTAGTACACGAGCCCCAGCGCGACGTTGACCGCCATGATCCCGGCCAGCCAGGCGTACCCGGAGACGACGACCGGCTGGAGGACGAGGTACTTCGCCACCAGGCCGATCACCGCGGGCGGGAACCCGGCGAGCGTGAGCAGGCCCAGGACCAGGGCGACGCCAAGGACGGGGTCGCGTCGACCGACACCGGCCAGGTGGGCGTACGAGGTCCCTCCGAACCGGCGTGCCGCGACCGCTGCGACCGCGAACACCGTCAGCGTCGCCATCGCGTAGACGGCCAGGTAGCGCAGCGGTGCCGTCAGCACGACGTCGGCGCGCACCGCGAGCGCGACCATCGGGGCGAGGACGAAACCGCCCTGGGCGACCGCCGACCATGCCAGCATGCCGACGACGTCGCGCTGCGCCAGCGCCCCGATGTTGCCCACGGTCATCGACAGGGCCGCCACGATCGCGACGAAGAGGTCCCAGCGTGGCTGCAGAGGAACCAGCGGGTGCGCGAGCACGACGACGAGCGCGGCCACCGCCCCGCCCTTGGAGACCACCGACAAGAAGGCCGCCACGGGGATCGTGGCGCCCTGGTAGGCGTCCGGGATCCACAGGTGGAACGGCACGGCGCCGACCTTGAAGAACAGGCCCACCAGGACCAGGACCACGACGGCTGCGCTCACCCGCACCGGCGCCTCCGACGCCCGCAGAGCCTCGTGGACACCGTCGTACGTCAGCGTGCCGGTGAGCCCGTACAGCAGGGACAGCCCCATCAGCGTCACGGCGGTCGCGGTGGCGGAGGCGAGGAAGAACGTCCAGGCAGAGCTCACCGCACCACGCCGGTCGCGGCGCATGGCGACCAGCGCGATCGACGGGAGCGACAGGAGCTCGAGGGCGACGACGAGCGTGACGAAGTCCTGTGCGGCGGCAAGGGTCAGCGCGCCCGCGGTCGCCGAGAGGAGCAGGAACGTCGACTCCCCCGCCGGCATCGCGGGATCGTCCTCGAGCGACTGGGCGACGACGACCACCACGAGCGCAGCGACCAGCAGCACCCAGGAGAAGCCGGCGACGAGCCACCCGTGCGAGCCGGTGTCGGCGAGCCACGCACCGGCTGCGAGCAGGGCTGCGACGGCCACGACACCTTGGCGGCGCCAACCGCCGGAGGGCCAGAACGCGTCGACGAGCAGGGCCACGATCGCACCCACAGCCACGATCAGCGGCACGCCGACCGAGGCCCAGTCGACGGCCCCCGGCGTCATCGTCCGCTCCCCAGGATCGCCGGGATGCTCGGCTCGACCACGCCCATCACGATCCCCGGCGCCAGTCCGAGGATCAGCACGGCGATGACGAGAACGGCGGCGATGCCGCGCTCGGACCCGTCGAGGTCGAGGTCGGCGTCGTGCGGGGTGGGCACGCCCTGGAGGGTACGGCGGATCAGTCGCAGGAAGTAGGCCGACGTCAGCAGCACGCCGACGAGCGCGGCGACCAGCAGGGCGCCAGCGAGCGCCGGGACCAGACCCGCTCCAGCCTCGGCGGCTGCCTCGTACGCGCCGCGCAACGCCATCATCTCGCCCCAGAACCCGGCCAGGCCCGGGAGACCGAGGCTCGCGAACGCGGCGAACACGAGCACCACGGCCAACGCCGGCATGCGCGCGTACAGGCCCCTGCCGAGCACGGACATCTCGGCGCTCCCGAAGCGGCGCTTGAGCGACCCTGCGTTGAAGAACAGCAGACCCGTCACCACCCCGTGCGCGACGCTGGCGAACACCGCGGCCGCCACACCGATGTCGGTGAGCGTGGCGATGCCGAGGACGACGAAGCCCATGTGGCCGACGCTGGAGTACGCGATGAGCCGCTTGAGGTCGGTCTGGCGCAGGCACGCGAGCGCGGCGAGGACGATCCCGACCACGCCGAGCACGCCGAGCCACGGCGCAAGATCGCGTGCGGGGCCGGGCAGCACCGACACGAGCACGCGCAGCAAGCCGTACGTGCCGAGCTTGAGGAACACCGCCGCCAGGAGGACGGAGCCCACGGTCGGGGCCTTCGCGTGGGCGTCAGGGAGCCAGAGGTGGAACGGCCAGATCGGCGTCTTGACGGCGAGCCCGAGCGCGATCGTGCAGGCCGCGAACAGCGCCCATCCGCCGTCGAGCACGTCCGCACGGGCGGCGAGCTCGGGGATCTGCAGCGTGCCCGTGAGAGCCCAGACGGTCACGAAGCCGACGAGCATGAACGCGGAGCCGACGACGGTGTAGAGGAGGAAGCGGGTCGCCGCGACCCGGCGCCCGACCGGGTCGTGAGGGTCGCCCCAGCGCGCGATCACGAACCACATGGGGATCAGCGCCAGCTCGAAGAACACGAAGAACAGCAGCAGGTCGAGGGAGGAGAACACCCCGATCGCCGCGGAGAGCACGACCATCACCAGGGCGACCAGGGCCGGCGTCGCGTTGTCGCCGACCGGCGGGTCGTCGACGAGCGCCCAGCAGACCAGCGCCGACAGCAGGGTCGTCATCAGCAGCAGCGGGAACGAGATGCCGTCCATGCCGAGGTGGAAGTGCACGCCGAGGGTGCGCACCCACGTGACGTCGAGCTCGGAGGCGTAGCCGCCACCATCGTGCAGCAGCCACGCCCCGAGGATGAAGAGACCTGAGAGGACCGAGGCGCCGAGGCCCGCACGGGCGGCGACGCGATCGGTGACCATGCCCCGGAGCAGCCCGAGCAGCCCGGCCGTCACCGCCGGCAGCGCGAGCGCCACGACCAGGCCGTTCATCGGACCACCACCAGACCCGCGATCACGAGCACGCCGACGGCGAGCACGGTGACGTACGTCTGGGCGTTGCCGGACTGAGCACGGGCGAACCCCTTCGAGAGGAGCACGGTGACCCACGCGGCGGCGCGGGGATAGAAGCCGAGGATGTCCCGGTCGGTCGCGACGACCACGTCGCCTGCGCTGCGGGCCGCCGTGCCGGCGCTGTCGTACGCGACGTCCATGGCGAGCTCACGGTCGAACAGCGGGCGGGCGACCCCGAGGACGTCGGCGGGGTCGCGCCCGGCGGCGACCGACTGCCACGCCCACCAGCCTGCAGCGGCGACCAGCACCGTGGTCACGAGACCGGTCAGCAGGTGCAGCGGCATCGCCAGGCTGAGCAGGATGCTCGTGGCCGCGAGGACGACCAGCGGACCCAGCATCAGCGGCGGCGCCTCGTACGACCGCCCGGCGACGGTCGGGCGCTCGACGGGACGGGCGCCTGGCGCGACGAAGAACGTCGTCCACCACGTACGGAAGGAGTAGACGGCGGTGACGACCGCGGTCACCAGGGCGACCACGAGCACGAGGACCGCGATCCCTGGCGCGACCGGCGCGTCGTGGCCGATCCCGTGCCACGCCGCCTCGATCACGGCGTCCTTGCTGAAGAAGCCCACCGTCGGGACGACGCCCGCGAGCGCCGCGAACCCGACCGTCGCCGTGACGAACGTCCAGGGCATGACCGTGCGGAGCCCGCCCAGCTCCGACAGGGCGGTCGAGCCGACGGCGTGGGCGACCGACCCGGCCGCCAGGAAGAGCAGCGCCTTGAAGGCGCCGTGGGACAGCAGGTGGTCGATGCCCGCGTCGTACCCGCCCACCGCCAGCGCGGCGAACATCAGCGCCAGCTGGCTGACCGTCGACCAGGCGAGAACGCGCTTCAGGTCCCGGGAGGTGAGCGCGAACAGCGCCGTGAGGAGCATCGTCACGCACGCGAGAACCGCGAGCACCGTCATCGTCACGGCGGAGGCGGCGAGGACCGGGTAGAGGCGCGCGACCAGGAAGACGCCCGCCGCGACCATCGTCGCCGCGTGGATCAGCGCGCTGATCGGTGTCGGGCCTGGCATCGCGTCGGCGAGCCAGGTGTGCAGGGGGAACTGCGCGGACTTGCCGACGACCGCCAGGACGATCAGGAGCCCGATCCAGGTCAGGCCGTCCGGAGCGCCCGGCGAGGCCATCGCGTTGAGGACCTCGGTGATCTCGTACGTCCCGAACGTCTGGCCGATGCCGAAGATCGCGACGAGGAGGCCGAGATCGCCGATCCGGGTCAGGAGGAACGCCTTCACCGCTCCCGCCCGCGCCGGGGCGAGCTCCCAGTGGTGGCTGATGAGGAGGTACGAGCACAGGCCCATGACCTCCCAGCCGACCAGCAGCATCCACAGGTTGTCGGCGACCACCACGGTGGCCATCGCGACGAGGAACAGCTGGATGATCGTGGTGTACGCGCGGTAGCGGGCGTCGCCGGCGAGATAGGCGACCGAGTAGATCTGGACGAGCAGGCCGACACCGGCGGCCAGCAGGAGCATGACGGCGCTCAGGTGGTCGACGAAGAACGTCACCGAGACACCGAGCAGCTCTCCACCGTCGACCAGCGTCGACTGCACCCCGGCCGGCTCGCCGTACGGGCCAGTCCGGTCGCCGAGGCGCGGGAACGCGACCACCGCCGCACAGAGTGCCAGGAGCGCCGTGATCGCGACGGCGGGCGCGGACTCGCGACGCCTCACAGCTCGTCACCGCCGTCCGGCAGCAGCGGGGCGGCACGCTCCTGACCGTCGACGTCGGCGCTGCCGACCGTACGGAACATCGCGAGCACGATCGCCAGCCCCAGGCCGATCTCTGCCGCCGCGAGCGCGATCACGAACAGGGTGAGCGACTGGCCCGTGTGCAGCGTGTCGGCCCACCAGGTGTCGAACGCGACCAGGTTGAGGTTCACGGCGTTCAGCATCAGCTCGACACCGAGCAGCACCATCACCGCGTGCCGCCGCGCCAGCACCGCGTACAGGCCCAGGCCGAACAGTCCGCACGAGACCGTCAACGGGAGCATGAGCGGCATCAGCGCTCACCCCTGCGCGTGAGGACGATCGCACCGATCAGCGCCGCGAGAAGCACCACCGAGAGCACCTCGAAGGGCAGCACCCATGTCCGGAAGATCGCGTCGCCGAGCCGCTCCGCGGTGCCGACCCGGATGGCGTCCTCGTCGATGACCTCGCCTCCGAAGCCCGCCCACATCACCGCACCGAGCGCCACGGTCGTCGCGGCTGCGACGACGCCGGCGAGGGGTTGGTTCGCGGTCGCCGTGGCGGAGCCCCTCCCGGTCGGGGCGCGCGTGAGCATGAGCGCGAAGAGAAGCAGCACGACGACCGAACCGACGTAGACGAGGACCTGCACCCAGGCGACGAGCTCGGCTGCCAGCAGGACGAACAGCGCCGCCAGACCGCCGAGCGTCAGGACGAGCCACAGCGCCGCGTGGACGATCTGGTCACTGGTGACGACCAGGTAGGCCGACACCAGCGTCACCAGGCCCAGAGAGGCGAAGACCACCGTGACCGCCGTCATGCGGGAGGCTCCGCGGGACGCGCCTCGCGGTGGGTCTTCTCCGCCTCGCGGTGGGCGGCCTTCTCCGCGACCCCGATCTCCTTCGGGGGGTCGGCCGCCGGGTCGAGCGGCTGCGGCGGAGGCACCGTCCACATCCACTCCCGGAGCCGGTCCTTGTCGTGGGTCAGGTCACGGATGTCCAGCTCGGCGTACTCGAACTCCGGCGACCAGTGCAGCGCGTCGAACGGGCACACCTCGACACAGATCCCGCAGTACATGCAGAGGGAGTAGTCGATGTCGAAGCGGTCGAGCACGTTGAACGAGCGCTCGCGACCGCCCTCCGTCGCCGGCGGCGCGGTCTCCTTGTGCGAGTCGATGTAGATGCACCACGCCGGGCACTCGCGGGCGCACAGCATGCAGGACGTGCAGTTCTCCTCCTGCAGGGCGATGACGCCGCGCGAGCGTGGCGGCAGCTCCGGGAGCACGTCCGGGTACTGCTGGGTCACGGCGCGGTGCGTGAGGTTGTGCCACGTCACCCTGAGGCCCTTGAGGAGCCCGGCCCCTCGGGCCGTCCGCCGCTTGTCCGCTCCGTCGTGTCCGGTCATACCAGCACCACCACCGTCGTCAGGGCCAGCTGCCCGAGCGCGACGGGCACCAGCAGCTTCCAGGCCAGGGCGTTGAGCTGGTCCTCGCGGAGCCGGGGCCACGCGACCCGGAACCACACCACGCAGAACGCCACCGCAAAGGTCTTGAGCAGCACCCACAGCCAGCCGAGCTCGTCCGAGGCGGGGCCGCGCCACCCGCCCAGGAACAACGTCGCGGTGAGCGCCGCGAGGACGACGATGCCGGCGTACTCCGCCAGGAGGAACATCGCGAACCGCATGCCCCCGTACTCGGTGTAGGGCCCGAGGATCACCTCGGCATCGGCGATCGGCATGTCGAAGGGCGGGCGCTGGAGCTCGGCGAGGCCCGCCACCACGAACACGCAGAGCGCGGGGAGCTGCCACACGAGCCACGACCACTCCCACGCCTGCGCGATGGCGACCAGCGAGAGGGAACCGGCCATCATCGCCGCCGAGACCGCCGCGAGCACCATGGGCAGCTCGTAGCTCATCAGCTGCGAGGCGGTCCGCAGACCGCCGAGCAACGAGTACTTGTTGGCGCTCGCCCAGCCGCCCATCAAGGTGCCGAGCACGCCGACGCTCATCACAGCCAGCGCGAAGAACAGCCCGAGGTCGAGGTCGGCTCCGACGAGGCTCGGTCCGAGCGGGATCACGAAGAGGACGACGAGGTACGGGACGAGGGCGACCGCCGGCGCGAGCGCGAAGACAGGTCGGTCGGCGGCGCGCGGCGTCACGTCCTCCTTCTGGACGAACTTGACGCCGTCGGCGACCAGCTGCGCCCAGCCGTGGAAGCCGCCCGCGTACATCGGGCCGACCCGCGACTGCATGTGCGCCATCGTCTTGTGCTCGAGCTGTCCCACGGCCAGCGGGAGGACCAGGAACGCCACGAGGACGAGCCCGCAGCGCAGGAGGAGGTCGGCGACGTCGCTCATGCCGGATCCTCGGGGGACGACTCGGTCGACGCCTCGGGCGACGTCTCCGGTGGCGGCGAGGCACGGCGTGCACGACGCGGCCGCGCGGGGCCCGACGCAGGGCCTGCGGTCGCGTGGGCGAGCGGGTCAGGGGCGGCGGAGCCGGGTTCACGGGGACCCCACTGCTCCGCGTCGGGGACGCCGGGCGGTCTCATGCGACGGCGGCCGGGCGACGAGTCGGCGGCGACGTCGTGCTCGGACTCGCCGGGCTCCTTCGCGCCGGGCCACGGCTTCGCGACGCGCGAGGCCAGCACGAACTCCTTGCGCAGGGGGTGCCCCTCGAACGCGTCCGGGAGGAGCAGGGTCTCGAGCTCGACACCGCCACGGAAGTCGATGCCGAACATCTCGTGCGTCTCCCGCTCGTGCCAGGCGGCACCGGCGTACACACCCACGATCGAGTCCAGGGCGGGCTGCGTCCGCGGCAGGTGGGTCTGCACGAGGAGGTGGCGCACGGCGGTGCGTCCCACACCGGGAGACAGCGCGGCGAGGTGGCAGACGACCCGGAACCCCCCGGCGAGCTCGGGCTCGTCCGGGTACGGGCCGGGGGCGCCCGCGCCGTCGACCGCACTCAGCCAGTCGAAGAACTGGCAGCCGCCCTGGTCGCGGAGCATCGTCACGACGGGGCGCCACCAGCCCACGGGCACCGTGAGCGTGCGCTGCCCGAACTCCTCGGACATGCTCACGCGGTCCCCCGCGATCGCGCGCCCGAGGTCGAGCACGTCGTCGGCCCAGCCCACGACGGCTACCCGTCCTGCTCGGGAGTGACGGGGGGTCGCAGCAGCGACGACAGCGAGCGCCGCAGGCCCGTACGGCCGTAGCGCTGGGCGAGGTCCTCCCCCGCGATCTTGTCCTGGAGGGTGACGATCCCCTGGAGGAGCGCCTCGGGCCGCGGCGGACAGCCCGGGACGTACACGTCGACGGGGATGATCTGGTCGACGCCCTTGGTGACGCAGTAGGAGTCCCAGTACGGGCCGCCGGAGTTGGCGCACGACCCGAAGGAGATGACGTACTTGGGGTCGGGCATCTGGGCGTACAGCCGCTCGATCGCGGGCGCCATCTTGTCGGTCACCGTGCCGGAGACGATCATCAGGTCGGCCTGGCGGGGTCCGGGTGCGAAGGGGATGACGCCGAGCCGGATGAAGTCGTGGCGCGCCATCGACGCGGCCATGAACTCGATGGCGCAGCACGCGAGGCCGAAGTTGAAGACCCAGAGGGAGTAGCGACGGCCCCAGTTGAGGAGGTAGCGCACGGGTCGCGGAGCCAGCGCGGACCCGACGCCGAGCTCGGGTGCGTCGAGGCGCTGGAGCGTCGGGACCCCGAGGTCGACCGAGGAGCGGCTCACGTCCACGTAAGCACCCCCTTGCGCCAGGCGTAGACCAGACCGACGGCGATGAACCCGACGAACACCGCCATCTCGACCGCCGCCTGCCACCCGATCGCGGCGAACACGACGGCCCACGGGAAGAGGAACACCGCATCGACGGCGAAGATCACGTAGAGGAAGGCGTACACGTAGTAGCGCACGTTGCTCTGGGCCCACCCCGAGCCGACAGGATCGACGCCGGACTCGTACGTGAGCAGCTTGGCACGGTCGGGAACCACCGGTCGGAACAATCGGTTGGCCCCCAGCATCCCGGCCGCCACGAGCATCCCGACGACGACGATCGCTGCCACCGAGGCGTACGACGCGAGGTAGTCGGCGTAGTCGGACATGCGCCTGAGTCTAGGGGGTCACGCGCCCGTGGTGCGCGTACGCGGTGGACCCGGCGGAACGCTTCGTGACGGCGCGCCACCGGGCGGCGCGGCGACCCCTGGACCCGCCACACTTAGCCGCATGTCACGAATCCCCCGCGTGTGCGCGCTGGTCGCAGGCGCAAGCCTTGTGCTCGCTGCCGTCGCACCGTCCTACGCCTCCGACGAGCCCCGACCGCGGGGCACCACCGAGTCCCCTCTCTCCTCGCCACCGCCGCTCGCCGCGGGCCTGGTCATCACCTACGAGGCCGGCGCCCGCCCCACCGTCGCCGCCGCGCGCCGCGTGGTCGAGGCCGAGGGTGTCGACACCGCACCGGCGACGACCCCCGTCACCGACGGCGTCGAGGCACTGGCGTTCGCCGAGCCGACCTCGCTCGCCGAGGCGAAGAGCGCCGCGGCCGAGCTCGCCGACCTTCCCGGCGTGGCCAGCGTCGAGCCGGACCTGGTGGTCCTGCCGGCCGCCGCACCTCCGCTGACCGACCCCCAGTGGTCGAAGCAGTGGAACATCCACGGCACCTACGGGTCGCAGGCGTTCGCGGCGTGGCCGTCCACGACCGGACGGATCGTCGTCGGCATCGTCGACACCGGTCGCTCGAACCATCCCGACCTCGACAGCAAGACCGTCGCGGGCATGGACTTCGTCAGTGACTCCTGGCGCTCGCGCGACGGCAACGGGCGCGACTCCAACCCGGCCGACCAGGGCGACTGGAACGGCGCCAACGAGTGCGCCGCCGGCGTCCCCGCTCGGCAGAGCAGCTGGCACGGGACCCACGTCGCCGGCATCGTCGGTGCCCGCGCCAACGACGGGTACGGCGTGGCGAGCAACGCACCGGGCGTGCGCATCCAGCACCTGCGGGTGCTCGGCCGCTGCGGCGGCACGATGTCGGACATCGCGGCCGCGGTCCGTTGGGGATCGGGCGCGAAGGTCCCGGGCCTCCCCCGCAACGCCACCCCGGCGCGCGTCCTCAACCTCTCCATCGCCGGCTACTCGCCGAGCTGCCCCGCCGTCTTGAGCGACGCGATCCGGGTCGCCCGGGCGCGCGGCACCGTCGTGGTGGTCGCCGCCGGCAACGAAGACCGCAACGCCTGGTCGTACTCGCCCGCCAACTGTGCCGGGGTCGTCACGGTGGGTTCCACGAACAAGGTGGGGCAGGTCGCCGGCCTGACCGTGAGCGGCCGGTGGGCGCCGTACTCCAACTTCGGCACCGCGCTGGACCTGTCGGCCGCCGGCGGGGACGCCGTCGTGGGCAGCCAGGTCCTGTCGACGGTCAACACCGGCACCACCACGCCGGGCGGACCCGCCTGGGGTGAGCAGGCCGGCACGAGCATGGCCGCCCCCGCGGTCGCAGCCGCCGCGGCGCTCATCTCGTCGCACGGGACCTACAGCCCGGCGACGGTCGAGCACGCCCTCCGCTGGGCGGTCAAGCCCTTCCCGCGGCTGAGCAACGGCCGCACCAACTGCTCCACTGCCGACTGCGGCACCGGGATCCTCGACGTCTCGAAGCTCTCGTTCTCGACAGCGCCTCCGGTCGTGCGCGGCTCGAACCGTCGCGGCAGCGTGCTCACGACGACCGCGGGCTCGTGGACCGGCGGACCGACCTCGTACACCTACCGGTGGATGCGCAACGGCAAGCCGATCCCGGGTGCCACCGGTGCCTCGTACCGGATCGCCGTCGCCGACGGCGGGGCTGTGGTCCAGGCCCAGGTGGCCGGACGCAAGGGCCCTGGCTCGCCCGCCCTGTGGCGCGGCACCGCCGGCGTCCGCGTCGCGCAGGTCGGCACGAAGGTGTCCCTCAAGGTCACGCCGAAGAAGACCCGCTACGGCCGCTCGGGCGCCAGGCTCGTCGCGAAGGTCCGCGTCGCGGCGGGTCCGGTCAAGGGCAAGGTCGTCTTCCGTGACGGCAAGAAGAAGCTCAAGACCGTCAAGGTGAAGAACGGCAAGGCCGTCCTCAAGCTGTCCTCGACCAAGCTCAAGCGAGGCAAGCACAAGATCCGGGCGACGTACGTGGCCAAGCACCCGGCGTTCAAGCGCTCGGTGTCCCGGCCGATCACGCTGAGGGTCCGCTAGTCGTTCTCAGCACGACCTGGGGGAGGGCGGGGACACGCGATCGTGTCCCCGCCCTCTCGTACGCTCGGGGCCATGACTGAAGCCGCGTCCGCCCCCGCTCCCGACCCCGTCATGGCCGCCGTCACCGAGGCGGTCACCCGTGGACACCAGGGCGACAAGGAGGGCGCCCGTGCCGACCTCCTCGCGCTCTGGGCGCAGGTCGGCGACGACGGTGACGCGTTCCACCGGTGCGTGATCGCCCACTACGTCGCCGACGTCACCCCCGGGGTCGAGGAGGAGCTCGTCTGGGACGAGCGCGCACTCGCCGCAGCGCACGAGACGAGCGACGAGCGGGCGCGGTCCTACCACTCCTCCCTCGCCATCGCCGGGTTCTTCCCGTCGCTGCACCTCAACCTCGCCGACGTGCTCCGGCGGCTCGGCCGCTTCGAGGACGCCGAGGCTCACGTCGCGCACACCGCGGCACGTATCGAGGTCCTCCCTCACGACGGCTACGGCACGACGATCAGGGAGGCGCTCGACGGCGTCCGCGCGATGATCGCGGCACGCGACACCAGCGTCCGCGAGTCGTCGCCCCACGCCTGAGCGGCGCGTCAGCAGGCAGCGCACGAGCGCGGTTCGGCTTACGCTCGTCCCGTTCGGCGGTCTCGGGCAGGGGGCCGAGCACTTCACAGGAAGGGCTCGTTCACGTGACACGCAAGAGAACTACGACCGTCCTCGCAGGGGTGGCGGTCGCGACCCTCGTCGCCGCCGGCGCCGCGCCGGCGGCTGCCGGCCCGCGACACCACGACGACCGGTCGGTCGACAAGATCACCCGTGCCGTCAAGGTCAAGGCCGTGCTCGACCACCTCGAGGAGCTCCAGGAGGTCTCGGACGAGTACGGAGACCGCGCCGCCGGGCGACCGGGGTACGCCGCGTCCGTGCAGTACGTCGTCAAGAAGCTGCGACGTGCCGGCTACGACCCTGAGGTCCAGGAGTTCACGTTCGACTACACCGAGGAGAACTCCGCCCTGGTCCGCGTCGGCCCGCAGCCACGCACGTTCGTCAACGAGACGGACTTCCTCCGCAACTCCTTCGACACCGGAAGCCCCGAGGGGACGGCGACCGGGCCGCTCACCCCGATCGACCTGGTCGTCCCCGCGGCCGGTCTCCCCCCGAACAGCAACACCAGCGGGTGCGAGGCCTCCGACTTCGCCGACCTCGAGCCCGGCGGCATCGCCCTCATGCAACGAGGCACCTGCGGGTTCGCGGTCAAGGCGCTCAACGCCCAGGCCGCCGGCGCGGGGGGCGTGGTGATCATGAACGAGGGCCAGCCCGACCGCACGGCTCTCATCAACATGATCGGCGACGCGACCGGGCTGACGATCCCCACGGTGTTCGCCACCTCCGCGGCCGGCGAGGACCTTGCCGCTGTCCCGGGGGCGACCGTCACGGTGACCGTCGACTACCTCGCGGAGACGCGCTCGGCCTACAACGTCCTCGCCGAGACACGCAGGGGCGACGACTCCAACGTGGTGATGGCCGGAGCACACCTCGACGGTGTCCAGGGCGGTGCGGGCATCAACGACAACGGCACCGGAAGCGCCGCGCTGCTCGAGACCGCGATCCAGATGCGCAACGCCAAGCCGAACAACACGGTGCGCTTCGCATGGTGGGGTGCGGAGGAGTCCGGGCTTCTGGGGTCGGAGCACTACGTCGCCGGTCTGGCTCCCGAGGAGGCGGAGGACATCGCGCTCTACCTCAACTTCGACATGGTGGGCTCGCCCAACTACATGTTCGGGGTGTACGACGGCGACAACTCCAGCGGGACGGCCGACCCGGCCACCATCCCGCCGGGATCGGACGCGATCGAGGACGTGTTCGAGTCGTTCTACGCCGATCGAGGGCTCCCCTTCCAGGACACGGAGTTCTCGGGGCGCTCGGACTACGGGCCGTTCATCGCGGTCGGCATCCCGGCCGGCGGCCTGTTCACCGGCGCCGAGGGAGTCAAGACCGAGGAGGAGGCAGCACGGTACGGCGGGGTCGCAGGCGCCTCGTACGACCCCTGCTACCACGCGTTCTGCGACAACCTGCGCGGTGACGGTCAGGACAAGACGCTGTACGACCAGCTCCGCGAGGACTACCGGCTGGTGGGCAACGTCAACGCGCGGGCGCTCGACGTGAACGCCGACGCCATCGCCGCGGCGACCTGGACCTTCGCGAAGGACACGTCGACGGTCAACGGCGTCGAGCCGCCTCGCCGCCCGCACAAGGGACACGGGAAGGGACACGGCTGGCCTCACGGCCACGGCCACCCCCTTCACCGCGCGGCCCGTTGACCCGGTCGGATCCGTGCAACATCGTCCGGGACTGCACGCCGGTCCCGGACGATGTCAGGGAGAATCGGGCGGACCGTACGAACGACCCCTCGGAGCACAGCTGACATGACGCACCACAAGAGGGCCTGGCTGGGTGGCGCCGTCGGCCTCGCCGCGGTGAGCCTCGTCGCGGCGAGCCTGGCCGTCGGCTCCGCGTCGGCGGAGGACGTGACGTCGTACGCCGTCTCCGTGTCCTCCCCGTCGGTCACCGTCGGCGACACCGTGACGGTCACCGTCACGGCAGACGGGCTCCGTGAGGTCCAGGCGTACGACCTGAGGCTCGCCTACGACCCGACCCTCCTCTCGTACGTCGACGAGTCCGCAGCCACGGACAAGCCCGGCAAGACGTTCGGGATCGTCGGAGAGGGGTCGCTGCACGTGGTCCACACCGGTCTCGGGACCGACGCCGGCGTGAGCGGCAGCGCCACCCTCGCGACTGCCACGTTCCGCACGCTGAAGCCCGGGAAGGCGTCCCTCGAGGCGCCCACGCTGGAGACCGTCGCCGCCGACGAGGGTGCGTCGACCGCCTCCGCCCTCGGAGCGACCACCGTCGAGGTCGCGGCCAGGCGGGCACCCGCTGCGACCCGGGCCCCTCGGGTCAGCGGGTCGACCCGCGTCGGCGGAGTCCTGACCGCCGGCCCGGTGACGTGGGACGTCGCGGACACCCGCACGACCTACGCGTGGCTCCGCGACGGTGCCCCGATCGAGGGCGAGACCGGGCGGTCGTACCTTCTCCGGCCCGCCGACTACGGTCGCAAGGTCTCGCTCCAGGTCCTCGCCGACAAGGACGGCCATCTCCAGGGCAGCGTGACGTCCGCCCCGACGGTCGCCGTCGGACCCGCCCCGACGCGGATGGCGGCGAAGGTCAAGCGCTCGGTGAAGCGCGGCGGCAAGGTGCGGGTCAAGCTCCGCGTCAGCGCGCCGGGCGCCACCCCGACGGGCGTCGCCACGGTCACCTACCGCGGCAAGACCCGCCGCGTCGCCCTGAGACGGACCGGCATCTCCACGCTCACCCTCAAGGCGACCAAGCGCGGAACCTCGAAGATCCGGGTGGCCTACCGGCCCACTACCGGGTTCACCGGCAGCGCCAAGCTGCTGCGGATCCGCGTGCGCTGAGCGCGCGCAGGCGGCTGACCAGCCCAGATACGTCCAAATCCCGGAGTCGCAACGGCATTCCAAAGTCATCGCCTACGCTGGAAACAACGCAACAACGCACAGAAGGGCCAGGCCTTGGCGATCGACGGCAAGCAGGTCGAACAGCTGGATCGGGTTGTCATCCGGTTCGCGGGCGACTCGGGCGACGGCATGCAGCTGACGGGTGACCGATTCACCCAGGAGACCGCAGCTTTCGGCAACGACCTCTCGACCCTCCCCAACTTCCCCGCGGAGATCCGCGCCCCCCAGGGCACGCTCCCCGGAGTCTCGTCGTTCCAGGTGCACTTCGCCGACCACGACATCCTCACCCCCGGTGACCGTCCCGACGTGCTTGTCGCGATGAACCCCGCCGCCCTCGCGGCCAACATCGAGGCGCTGCGCCCCGGTGGGATCGTGATCGTGGACAGCCACGACTTCACGAGCCGGAACCTCGCGAAGGCCGGCTACACGTCCTCTCCCCTGGACGACGACTCGCTGGCGGACTACCAGGTCCACCCGATCGACCTCACCGGCATGACCGTCGAGGCCGTCTCGGAGTTCGGCCTCGGCCGCAAGGATGCCGGCCGCGCGAAGAACATGTTCGCGCTCGGGCTGCTGTCGTGGATGTACGGACGTCCGACCGAGGGAACCACCGCGTACCTCGAGAAGAAGTTCGCCTCCAAGCCGGCGATCCGCGACGCGAACCTCACCGCCTTCAAGGCGGGCTGGAACTTCGGCGAGACCACCGAGGCGTTCGCGGTCTCGTACGAGATCAAGCCGGCCCCGATGGCTCAGGGCCGCTACCGCAACATCACCGGCAACACGGCGCTGTCCTACGGCCTCGTCGCTGCGGGCCAGCAGTCCGGCCTTCCCGTGTTCCTCGGTGCGTACCCGATCACGCCGGCCAGCGACATCTTGCACGAGCTGTCCAAGCACAAGGCCTTCGGCGTCACGACGTTCCAGGCCGAGGACGAGATCGCCGGCATCGGCGCCGCTCTCGGTGCGTCGTTCGGCGGCGCGCTCGGCGTCACCACGACGTCCGGCCCGGGCATCTCGCTGAAGTCCGAGACCATCGGTCTCGCCGTCATGATCGAGCTGCCGCTGCTCGTCGTCGACGTCCAGCGCGGCGGCCCCTCGACCGGTCTGCCGACCAAGACCGAGCAGTCCGACCTCCTGCAGGCGATGTTCGGTCGCAACGGTGAGGCGCCGCTCCCGGTGATCGCCCCCCAGTCGCCGTCCGACTGCTTCGACGCCGCGCTCGAGGCCGCCCGGATCGCGATCACCTACCGCACGCCGGTGATGCTGCTGTCCGACGGCTACCTGGCCAACGGGTCGGAGCCGTGGCAGATCCCGGACGCGGCTTCGCTCCCCCGCATCGAGCCCGACTTCGCCACCGCACCGGGCGAGGGCGAGACGTTCATGCCGTACGCGCGTGACGCCGAGACCCACGCCCCGGCGTGGGCACCGCCCGGCGTCGCGGGTCTGGAGCACCGCGTCGGCGGCATCGAGAAGGCCGACGGCACCGGCAACATCTCGTACGACCCGGCCAATCACGACCGCATGGTCCGGCACCGCGCCGCCAAGGTGGCCCGCGTGGCCGAGTCGATCCCCGACCTGGTCGTGGACGACCCGTCGGGCGACGCCCGCGTCCTCGTCCTCGGCTGGGGCTCCACGTACGGCCCGATCGGCGCCGGCGTCCGTTCCGCCCGTGCGCAGGGCATCGACGTCGCGCACACCCACCTGCGCCACCTCAACCCGTTCCCGCGCAACCTCGGCGAGGTGCTGCGTTCGTACGACTCGGTGATCGTGCCGGAGATGAACCTCGGTCAGCTGTCCATGCTGCTCCGTGCGCGCTACCTCGTCGACGTCCAGGGGTACGACAAGGTGACCGGCATGCCCTTCGGTTCCGAAGAGCTCGCCGAGGTCATCGCGCAAGCCGTCAAGTCGCTCGACACGCCGAGCCTGGACCGTCTCAGCCAGGAGAACCACCGATGAGCATCGACCTGCCCGCCCCCACGCTCGCCCGCGACGGCCTGGCCGGCGTCCCGGCGACCGACCTGAAGCAGACCGGCAAGGACTTCACCAGCGACCAGGAGGTCCGCTGGTGCCCCGGCTGCGGTGACTACGCCGTCCTGAAGGCCGTCCAGGGCTTCCTGCCCGACCTCGGCCTCAAGCGCGAGAACATCGTGTTCGTCTCCGGCATCGGCTGCTCGTCGCGCTTCCCGTACTACCTCGACACGTACGGGATGCACTCGATCCACGGCCGCGCGCCCGCGATCGCGACCGGCCTGGCGACCTCGCGCGAGGATCTGTCGGTGTGGGTCGTCACCGGTGACGGCGACGCGCTGTCGATCGGCGGCAACCACCTGATCCACGCGCTGCGCCGCAACGTGAACATGACGATCCTGCTGTTCAACAACCGGATCTACGGGCTCACCAAGGGGCAGTACTCGCCCACCTCCGAGCCCGGCAAGGTCACGAAGTCCACGCCGATGGGCTCGCTCGACACGCCGTTCAACCCGATCAGCCTGGCTCTCGGCGCGGAGGCGTCGTTCGTGGCCCGCACGATCGACACCGACCGCAAGCACCTCACCGAGGTCCTGCGTGAGGCGGCGGCCCACCGCGGGACGGCGCTGGTCGAGATCTACCAGAACTGCCCGATCTTCAACGACGGCGCGTTCGACGCGATCAAGGACCCGGCCACCAAGGACCACGCCGTCATCCGCCTGGAGCACGGCAAGCCGGTGACGTTCGGGCCGCAGGGCGAGCACGGGCTCGTGCGCGACCCCGTCTCCGGCGCCATCTCGGTGGTCGAGGTGGACGACTCAAACCGCGCCGGTCTCCTCGTCCACGACGCCCACGCCGAGGATCCGTCGCTGGCGTTCGCGATCAGCCGGCTGACCGACGGTGGCTACCTGAACCGCGCGCCGGTCGGCATCTTCCGCCAGGTCGAGCGCCCGGCGTACGACGACCAGGCGCGTGCGCAGGTCGCCAGTGCCACCGAGGCCCAGGGGCCGGGCGATCTCCAGAAGCTGCTCACCGGAAGCGACACCTGGACGATCGCCTGACCACAGGTGTGATGACTCGTGCGGGCCCCGGCTGATGCCGGGGCCCGTTCACGTGCCAGCGCCGCCCTCGTGGTAGCGAGAGCGCGAACGACTCCCCCGCGGGACGCGGTAATCCTTGCCGCTGTCGCAGGGATGCAAGACGTCGTTCCTCTACACACGACTATTTTCTCAAAGTGCTTGATTTCTCTGCCCAACGTCTCCAGAGTGTGACCCAGGACACACAGACGTGGAGAAGAGGACCCCGTGGCGCCACTAGTCGGAACCCCGGTACGGCGGGCGGAGGATCTGCCCCTCCTCACGGGAAGCGGGCGGTACGTCGACGACATCGTGCTTCCCGGCATGGTCACGATGGTGTACGTCCGCAGCCAGGTCGCCCACGCGACCCTCACCTCGATCGACACCGCCGAGGCGTGCGCGATGCCCGGGGTGCTCGGCGTGTGGACGGCGGCCGACCTCCCCGACCTGCCGTGTGTCCGCTCGGTCCCGACGATGGAGCGGTACCCCTTGGCGAAGGACGCGGTCCGGTTCGTCGGTGAGCCCGTGGCGGTCGTCGTCGCCACGGACCGTGCGCGGGCCGTCGACGCCGCGGAGAAGGTCGACGTCGACTACGAGCCGCTCCCCGTGCTGACCACGATCGAGGAGGCGATGGCGCCCGACGCCGCGCCGATCACGCCGGGGCAGGCCAGCAACGTGGTCATGGAGATCCCCCTGACCGAAGACGACGCCCAGGCCGAGATCGACCGCGCGCCGCACGTCTCCCGCCTGCACCTGGTCAACCAGCGGCTCGCCCCCGTGCCGATCGAGCCCATCGGCTGTGTCGCCGACTGGTCGGCCAAGGGCGCGACACTGTGGGCGACCGTTCAGGCACCGCACCCGATCCGCAACGAGCTGTGCGAGAAGTTCGGGCTCTCCCAGCAGCAGCTGCGCGTGGTCGCTCCCGATGTGGGCGGCGCCTTCGGGTCGAAGGCCAGCTTCTACCCCGAGTACATCCTGACCCTCGAGCTGTCGCGTCGGCTCGGACGTCCCGTGAAGTACGTCGAGACGCGGAGCGAGAGCATGGTCGCGATGACCCACGGTCGTGCCCAGACCCACGACCTCTGTCTCGCCTACGACGACGAGGGCAAGATCACGGCGCTGCAGGTCAAGATCATCCAGGACTGCGGAGCGTGGCCCGACCTCACCGGCAGCGGGCTCCCCACCCTGACCTCGTTCATGGCCGGCGGGTGCTACAAGATCCCCAAGATCGGCGCCTCCTTCCGCAGCGTCACCACGAACACCACACCGGTCGCCGCATACCGCGGCGCAGGCCGTCCGGAGGCGGCGTACCTCATCGAGCGGCTGGTCGACGTGGCGGCAGCCGATCTCGGGATGGATCCTGCGGAGTTCCGCCGACGCAACCTCATCCAGCCCGAGGAGATGCCGTACGCCACCCAGTTCCCCATCGTGGTGTACGACGAGAGCGACTACCCGCGCCTTCTCGAGATGCTCCTCGAGAAGCTCGACTACGAAGGGCTCCGGCGGGAGCAGCACGAACGACGCGGCGATCCCGATGCCCCTCTGCTCGGTGTCGGGCTGTCCGTCTTCGTCGAGATGGCCGGCTTCGGTCCGTCGGCGTTCTTCGAGCAGTTCGGGTACGTCGGGGGCTGGGAGTCCGCGAAGGTGCGGATGAACCCCGACGGCTCGGTCCTCCTCGGCGTCGGCACCAGCCCTCACGGCCAGGGCCACGAGACGATCTTCGCCCAGATCACGGCCGACGAGCTCGGTGGTCATCCGTTCGACCGCATCGTCGTCGAGCACGGCGACACCGCCGCGATCCAGGAGGGGATCGGCACCATGGGGAGCCGCGCCGTTCCCGTGGCGGGGCCGGCGGTTCAGATGGCGAGCCGCCGACTGCGCGAACGCCTCGTCGAGGTGGCGGCCCACATGCTCGAGGCCGCGGTCGACGACATCGAGCTCCTTGACGGCGTCTTCGCCGTCAAGGGAGTTCCCGGCTCGAGCGTCGCCCTCGGGGACGTCGCGCTGACCGCGTACAAGCCGCACCTCCTGCCGCCGGACGGCGAGGTCGGCCTGGAGTTCGTGAGCTACCACGAGCCCAAGAACCTCTCGTACCCCAGCGGCGCCCACGGATGCGTCGTGGAGATCGACCGCGCGACCGGCGTCGTGTCGGTCGTGCGGTACGTGGCGGTGGACGACTGCGGCGTGGTGATCAACCCCTTGCTCGCCCGGGGCCAGGTGCACGGCGGTGTGGTCCAAGGGATCGCCCAGGCGCTCCTGGAGGAGGTCGTCTACGGCGAGGGCGCCCAGCCGGTGACGTCGACGCTGGTGGACTACTCGGTGCCGTCGGCCGCGGACATGCCCGATCTCGAGACCTTCCACCTCGAGGTCCCCACCACCGGCAACACGCTGGGCGCCAAGGGTCTCGGCGAGGCCGGGGCGACCGCCGCTCCCCAGGCGGTGGTGAACGCCGTCGTCGACGCCGTCAGCCATCTCGGGATCCGCACCCTCGACATGCCGTTGACCCCCCAGAAGGTGTGGAAGGCCCTCAATCCCGATCTGCAGGAGGACGCATGAGGCACGACGTCGAGCTGACCGTCAACGGGACGCCGGTGACGGCGACGGTGGAGGCGCGGCAGCTGCTCGTGCACCTCCTCCGCGAGGATCTCGGCCTCACCGGGACCCACGTGGGTTGCGACTCCTCGAACTGCGGCGCGTGCACCGTGATGCTGGACGGCGAGGCCGTGAAGTCCTGCACCGTCCTCACCGTCGCGGCCGCGGGCGCGTCGGTCCTGACCATCGAAGGGCTGGCGACGGACGAGGAGTCGCTCACGCCCGTGCAGCAGGGATTCCGCGAGTGTCACGGGCTGCAGTGCGGATACTGCACCCCCGGGATGGTCATGGCGGCGACGAGCCTCCTGCTCGACAACCCGGACCCCCTCCCCGACCAGATCCGCACCGGGCTCCAGGGCAACCTCTGCCGGTGCACCGGCTACCAGATGATCGTGGAGTCGGTGCGCTGGGCGGCAGACAACGGCGGCCCCGGCGCGGTGGCGCACGCAGAGCGTCAGGGGGTGTCGTCGTGATCCCCAGCCCGTTCTCTTACGTGCGCGCTCGCTCCGTCGACCACGCGCTCGACCTCCTCGTCGAGCACGGCGACGAGGGCAAGCTGCTCTGCGGCGGCCATTCCCTGCTGCCGCTGATGAAGCTCCGCCTCGCCAACCCCGCGACGCTCATCGACATCCGTACGCTGCCGGAGCTGCACGGCATCCGGTCGGACGGTGACCGCCTGCACATCGGCGCCGCGACCCGGCACCGTGACCTCGAGCTCGACGCCGCCGTCGTCCGCAGAGCGCCGCTGCTGGCACGCGCCGCAGAGACGATCGGTGATCCCCAGATCCGGGCCCGGGGCACGATCGGAGGCTCGATCGTTCACGGTGACCCCGCGGCCGACCTGCCCGCCGCGCTGCTCGCGCTCGACGCGACCGTCACCCTGCGAGGGCCTCGCGGCACCCGTGAGGTCGCTTTGGAGGACTTCTTCCTGGACTTCTGGCAGACCGCGATCGCGCCCGACGAGGTGCTCACCACGGTCACCGTGCCGAGCAACGAGGACGTGCCCGTCAGCTTCGTGAAGTTCCACCAGCGGGCCCAGGACTGGGCGATCGTCGGTGTCGCCGCGCTGGGCGGAGCCTCCCCGCGGGTCGCTCTGGTCAACATGGCGGCGACGCCCTGGCGTGCGCGCGCGGTCGAGCAGGCGCTGGCCGACGGTGCCGACATCGCCGAGGCCGCTGCGCTTGCGGACGTGGGCACCGCTCCCTCGACGGATCTTCGCGCGGACGCCACCTACCGCCGCCACCTGGCTCGGGTGATCACGGAACGTGCTCTCGCGCAGGTCGTCTGAGTCGCGGCCTCAGGCCAGGGAGAGCGCGACGAGGTCGTCCTCGCTCAGCGCCAGCGCCTGGGTGAGCGGGCAGGCCGCCAGGAAGCGCACCTGCTCGGAGGCCCGGACCTTCCGCTCCGGGATCGGTGCCGCGAGGTCGATCCGGCGTCCTCGGCTGATGACCTCGTCGAAGCGGCTCTTGTCCCCCAGGACGCGGACGTCCTTCAACGGGTCGCCGTCGAAGACGAGGATGTCGGCGAGCCACCCGTCCTGGAGGGTGCCGACCTGCCCTTCGAGGCGCATCGCGAGCGCTCCGTTGCCCGTGGCGGCCACGATCGCCTCCATGGGCGTCAGACCGGCGTACTCGACGAGCATCTCGAGCTCGCGGGCGTGCCACTCCCCCACCGGCGTGACGGCGAACCCCGTCTCGGATCCCGCGAGGATCTTCACGCCCGCCTGCTGTGCCTTGTGGACCATCTCGCCGGTCGCGTCGATCTCGGCGCGGAAGAGGTCGAGCAGCTCGGGGGCGGTGCCGACCTTGGCGCCGTAGTCGGCGAGGTTCCCGAGCAGCGTGAACGTCGGACAGAGCGCCGCCCCGTGGTCGATCACGGCCTGCAACGCGTCGTCGTCCATGTACGAGCAGTGGTAAATCAGGTCCATCCCGGCCTCTGCCGACTCTTTCGTGCTCAGCGAGTTGCGCGCATGTCCCACGACCTGCGTCTCGAGGTCGTGAGCGGTGTCGCAGACGGTCTTGAGCTCGTCGAAGGTCCAGACCTTCATCTCCGGACCCTTGTGCGACGGGATCACCCCGGTCACGTGGACCTTGATCCAGTCCACCCCGTGCTTGATCTGGCGGCGGATCTCGCTGACCATCACACTGCGGTCCTGCACCACCGTGGCGTAGCCGGTCCTTCCCTCGTCCTTGATCAGACGACCCGCGGTGCCCCCGACCGACGTCATCAGCGCGTTGCCGCCGGACGAGACCCGCGGCCCCTCGACGATGCCCGCCTCGATGGCGTCCCGCAGCTCCACCCCGATGTTCCAGAGGCAGTCGGCGTCGAGGACACCCGTGACGCCCGCGCGCAGGACCTTGCGGGCGTTGTAGGCGGTGAGCATGGAGCTGTACGCCTCGGTGCGGTGGTAGAAGAGCTCGTCGTTGCCGGTGGGCTCGCCGAACGTCAGGTGCGTGTGGGCGTCGATCAGCCCCGGCATGACGGTCTTGCCGGACGCGTCGATCCGCTCGACGTCGCTCCTCTCGCGGCAGGCGTCGACCGCAGCCTGCCCGGTGGCGGCGATGCGTTCCCCGGAGACGAGGAGTCCCACGTTCGGGACAGGGTCGGCGCCGGTTCCGTCGACCAGGGTGCCGCCGGTGATCAGCAGGTCCGTCATGCTGCTCCTCCTTCGAAAGGCGCGTGGGTTCGCCGGCTACGCATGGGTGACACCGAGCACCAGTCCGCCGTCGGCGGTCAGGATGCTCCCGGTCGTCCACTCCGCGCGTACGAGGTACTCGACGGCCTCGGCCATCTCCTCGACCGTCCCGATGCGGCCGAGCGCGTGCGCCGGTGCGAGTCCGTCGAGCCGTGCCCGCGCGGTCGCGTCGTCGGACAGCCCCGCCCGCTGGTTGAGCTCGGTGAAGACGGCTCCGGGGCGCAGGCAGTTGACGCGTACGCCTTGCGGGCCCAGCTCTGCGGCGAGGACACCGGTCAACGTCTCGAGCGCCCCCTTAGTCGCGGCGTACGGCGACGCGCCCGGGAAGGCGCGCTGGGTGTGCGCGGAACCGAAGAGCACGACCGAACCGCGACTCTTCCGCAGATGGTCGAGGCTGTCGCGCACCAGCTGCAGAGGACCGACGACGTTGCTGTGGAACAGGGCGAGCGTCTCCTG
>Ga0233369_1000227_pt1 | contig 27795 bp, 25 predicted proteins | sample ElkDunMinimDraft_26_FD_191537 | JGI IMG/M metagenome (GOLD analysis project Ga0233369, IMG submission 191537) | Fecal eukaryotic communites from dung pellets of Tule Elk in California, USA - Elk Dung D16 | ecosystem: Host-associated > Mammals > Digestive system > Large intestine > Fecal | place... | reverse complement strand
CTGAGCGAGGATGCGGTCGGCGCCTTCGATCACGGTGACGGTCGTTCCGTACCGGGCGTACGCCTGGGCGAGCTCCAGCCCGACCGCGCCTCCTCCGAGGACCAGCAGCGACGTGGGGAGGTCGGGACTGCGGAGCAGATCACGGTTGGTCCAGTACGGGGTGTCCGAGAGCCCGTCGATTCCCGGCACAGCAGGCCGGGTGCCGACGTCCAGAAGGATCCCGCGGCCCGCGCTGAACGTCCGTTCGTCGACGCGTACGCGCTCAGGGCCGATGATCGACCCGGTGCCCCGGACGAGTCGGACACCTTGGTCCTGGAGCCGCTTGACCGCCGCCGAGTCGTCCCAGTCAGCGGTGATCTCACGGACCCGCGCGTACGCGGTGGAGAAGTCAGGCACGACGCTCACCTTGCCGGCGGCCTCGTCCGCGCGACGGGCGTCGGCAAGCAGCTCGGCGGAGCGGAGCAACGTCTTGGACGGGATGCAGCCGAAGTACGGGCACTCGCCGCCGACCAGCGAGGCCTCGACGGCGACCACCTGCAACCCTGCGCGGGCGAGCGCACCGGCCGCGGCCTCACCACCGGGCCCGGTGCCGAGGATGACGACGTCGGCGACCAGATCGTCTGCAGTCGTGTCTGCGTCCATGACGCGAGCCTCGCCCACCAGGCGCGATCCTGCACAGCGACTGCAGGGTGGGCGGATCTCTCGAAAGTCGTGCGCCGGGCTGGGAGCACCTCACGGCGCGTGGCCGCTCGTGGCGGCTAATTTTGGGACCCGGGGCAACCGCAGCCCGGCGCACGCACCAGCCTAACTCAGGTCTCCACGTCGTTCATGTGCAGCGGCGAGCTGGAGTGCCCGTGCAGTGTCGACCAGCCGCGATGCACTGATGGCGTCGTCCTGGTCTGCGGCCTCCAGGGAGGCCCGGCCGATCCCGACGAGCCGGGCGAAGGCGGCGGCACGGTCCAGCGTGTCGGCCAGGTCGTTGGTCACGACGCCGCGCACGACGGCGTCGACGAGAGCGACGACCTCCTGCGGCCCAGGAGGGTCCTCGACGCCCGCGACGACCTCGTCGACGGGGGAGTGCGCCTTGCCGGCCTCGAACTCGCGCGCCGCGCACACCGGATCGCGCCGCACCCAGGTCCGCAGGACGTACAGCCGCCACAGTGCTCCGGCGAGCGAGTCGGCGGGAGCGCCCGACCACATCTCGGCCAGCAGGTCGAGGCCGTGCTCATCGGCCAGGGCGAGCACCCGCTCGGTGGTCTCGCGGTCGCCTGCGGAGCGCGCGCCTCGGACGAGGAGGTGCGCCATGCGGGCACCTGCCTCGGCGCGGGCGACAGGGTCCTCGATGCCCTGGTGGGCTTCGAAGAGCTCGGGTCCTGAGAGCAACGGCTTCTTGAACTCGGCCATCGGACCAGAGTAGTGGCGGCTCCTGACGGATCGTCGACGAAACGACGCAGAACCTCGACCGCGGCGGGCCCGCGGCAGGCTCCGCTCAGACGTCGAGTGCGCGGCGTGCCTCGGCGAGCGCGGCGGCGGTGAGCCCGATCTGCCAGGGTCGGGCGCCCTTCTCGCGGAGGAAGGCGGCGATCGCGTCCGGATCGTCTCCGCCCACGTCGTCCCACGCCAGGCGGCGGACGGCGTCAGGGGTCAGCAGATTCTCCGACGGCAGGTCGTGGCGCTCGGCGATCTCGGCGAGCACCGTCCGGTACGCCGCGAGGCGCGCGGCGGCCTCGGGCTTGCGCTCGGGCCAGGACCTGGGGGGCGGCGGACCGTCGCTGTCGTTGCCCGACGCGGTCGGCAGCTCGCGTTCGTCGAGGTCGCGCGCCTGCGAGACGGCCGTGTCCCACGTGTCGAGGTAGCGGCGCGCCCCCCGGCTGCGCATGACCTCCAGGTCGCGAAGCTCCTGACGGGTCCGTGGCACCGAGCGGGCGATCGTGACGATCGCGGCGTCGTTGAGGATCCTGCCCGGCGTCACGTCGCGCTCTCTGGCGATGGCGTCGCGCGCCTCCCACAGGGCACGGACGACGGCGAGCCGGCGTCCGCCGCGGACCTTGTGGATGCCCGACGTACGACGCCACGGCTCGGAACGTACGGCGGGCCCGGCGAACGCGAGCAGCGCCTCGAACTCCTCGTGCGCCCACTCGAGCTTCCCCGCCTCCTCGAGCCGGGTCTCCAGGGCGTCGCGGAGCCCGACGAGCGGCTCGACGTCCAGGGCGGCGTAGAGCAGCCACGGTTCCGGAAGCGGCCGCCGCGACCAGTCCGCCGCCGAGTGCTCCTTGGCGAGGCTCAGCCCGAACACCTCCTGCACCAGCGACGCGAGGCCGACCCGGGGGAGGTTGAGCAGACGGCCCGCGAGCTCGGTGTCGAACAAGGACCGTGGGCGCAGCCCGACCTCGGCCAGCGACGGGAGGTCCTGCGTCGCCGCGTGCAGGATCCATTCCGCCGGCGCGATGACGTCGTCGAGCGGGCTCAGGTCGTCGAAGGCGGTCGGGTCGACGAGCGCGGTGCCGGACCCCTCGCGACGCAGCTGGATGAGGTAGGCCCGCTGGGAGTAGCGGTAGCCGGAGGCGCGCTCCGCGTCGATGGCGACCGGACCCGTGCCGTGGCGCAACGCCTCGAGGGTGCGCTGCAGACTGTCGGCGTCCTCGACCACGTCGGGCAGCGGGTCGTGCAGCTCGAGAGGCGGCAGGACCACCTCCTCCGCGGGTGCGGACTCGGCATCGGTCACCGGCGCGGCCGCCCGTCGTGACCGCGGCGGGGAAGCGTCAGGACTCCGGGTGCGAGCGGGGGGAGCCCGGCGACGGTGCACAGCAGCTCGCTCCATGCCTGCGCGTGAGCGGCGAGGCCGACTCCGGGGCCGAACAGCGGCGTCCACGACGCGCGGATCTCCAGCTGCGCCGTCGAGCCGTCTTCCTCCATGCCGCCGAAGCCTTCCGTGCGGACGGTCGTCACGCTGCCGCTCGGCGCGACGTACGAGGCGCCCTTCGACGACAGGGCCTCGACGAGCCAGCTCCAGCCGACCTGGGGAAGGACGGGGTCGCTCGCCATCTCCGCGTCCACGTCGGCACGGGCGAAGGTCACGAGTCGGAACGTCCCCTGCCACGCGTCGTTGCCGGCCGGGTCGTGGAGCAGGACGAGTCGGCCGGTGCCGATCTCGTCGCCGGACGTCTGGACGTCGCCGCTCTGCGCGTACGCGTACGGCGCGATCCTGCGTGGAGCGGGAAGCGGCTCGCACAGCACCTCAGGACGAAGTGCCGCGTCGCGGAGCTGGGCGACAGCATCGACGAACTCCGACGGCTGACCGTCGAGCTCGGTACGGGCTGCCATGCCCTCAGCCTAAGCATGATCGCCCCGACCTGGGGCGGCGACGCGCCGTTCGACCTGCGAGGATCGAGACGTGAGCGCTGCGGAGAAGAAGGACGAGGCCCCCACGACGTCGGGCACCCCCAAGGATGGCACGAAGGACGACACGAAGGGCACCTCGAAGGACCGCCCGAAGGATGCGCCGAAGGGCGGGAGCGCCACGACCAGCGCGTTCCTCGCGGCGTGCCGCGGCGAGAAGGTAGACCACGTCCCTGTGTGGTTCATGCGACAGGCCGGGCGTTCGTTGCCCGAGTACCGCAAGCTGCGCGAGGGCGTCCCGATGCTCGAGTCGTGCACCCGGCCCGAGATGGTCGTGGAGATCACGATGCAGCCCGTCCGCCGCTACGGCGTCGACGCCGCGATCTTCTACTCCGACATCGTCGTGCCGTTGAAGGCGATCGGTGTCGACCTCGACATCGTGCCCGGCACCGGCCCCGTGGTCGCCAAGCCGATCCGCACGGTGAAGGACGTGGAGCAGCAGCTGCGCGAGCTGACACCGGCCGACGTCCCGTACGTCACCGAGTCCGTCCGCGGGCTCGTGTCGGAGCTCGGGACGACGCCGCTGATCGGTTTCGCCGGAGCTCCGTTCACCCTGGCCTCGTACCTCATCGAGGGTGGCCCGTCGCGCGACCACCGCCTCACCAAGGAGCTCATGTACCGCGACCCGGCCACCTGGGACGCGCTGCTCGGCCGTCTCGCGACGATCGCGGCGACCTTCCTCCGCGTCCAGGTGCAGGCCGGCGCCAAGGCCGTCCAGCTGTTCGACTCGTGGGCCGGATCGCTGTCGCGCGAGGACTACGTGAAGTACGTCAAGCCCTACGCGAAGCGGGTGCTCGACGCTGTCGCAGACCTCGACGTGCCGCGGATCCACTTCGGCGTCGGCACGGGCGAGCTTCTGGGGGAGATGGGGGACGCCGGCGCGGACGTCGTGGGCGTCGACTGGCGCGTGTCGCTCAGCGACGCCCTGGCCCGGGTCGGTTCTGGTCGCTCGGTCCAGGGCAACCTCGACCCGACCGTCCTCTTCGCTCCGGACGAGGTGATGCGGGCCAAGGCGACCGCTGTCCTCGACGCCGGCCGCAGCGCGCGCGGGCACGTGTTCAACCTCGGGCACGGCGTGCTCCCCGCCACCGACCCCGACGCGTTGAAGCGGCTGGTCGACCATGTCCACGCGTACGAGGTCCGCTGAGGTCGGGGCGATGAGAGGTCCCGTGCACGTCGTCGTCGTCGGAGGCGGCATCGCCGGGACCACGGCTGCGCGCGCGGTCGTCGAGCGGTTGCCGGAAGCCGAGGTCAGCATCCTGGAGTCCTCCGCGAGGATCGGCGGCAAGCTCGCCTCGGCGGAGGTCGCCGGGATCATGGTCGACGTCGGCGCCGAGTCGATGCTCAACCGGCGTCCGGAGGCCGTCGGCCTCGCCCGCGAGTCGGGCCTCGCCGACGCGGTGGTGCACCCCGAGCCGGTCAGCGCGTCGCTGTGGACCCGTGGTGCCCTACGGCCGATCCCTCCGTCGGTGATGGGCGTCCCGAGCGACATGACGGCCCTCGCGAGCAGCCGCGTCCTGTCGGCGCCCGCTCTGCTGCGCGCCCGTACCGACCTCCCGCTCCCGACGCCGACCGACGACGTCTCCGTGGCCGCGTACGTGGGCCACCGTCTCGGCCGCGAGGTCGTCGACGTGCTGGTCGAGCCGCTGCTGGGTGGCGTGTATGCCGGTCACGCCTCCGAGCTGTCGGTCCAGGCGGCCGCACCGGCGATCTGGGCGCTCCACGAGAGAGGCGTACGGATCGCCCGCGCCGCAGCGGAGCAGGTCGCGTCCGCGCCGCCCGGGCTGCCGCCGGTGTTCGCCGGCCTCGAGGGCGGGATATGGCAGCTGCCCGCGGCCGTCGCGCGCCATCCCCGGGTCCACGTACGCACCGGGTCGACCGTCCGCGAGGCGAGCCCTCTCGGCCACGGTCGGTGGCGGCTCGTCGTCGGTGCCGCCAACCACCCGTCGACGCTCGAGGCCGATGCGCTCGTGCTCGCGACACCGGCAGCCCCGACGGCCAGGCTGGTGGCGCCGACCGCACCGGTCGCCGCGAGGTTGATGCGCGAGATCGAGTACGCCTCGATGGCGATCGTGACGCTGGCGGTGCCGCGCGAGCAGATCGCGGCGGAGGCGACCACGTCGGGCTTCTTGGTCCCCCCGGTCGAGGGGCGAGCGATCAAGGCGGCGACCTTCTCGTCGTGGAAGTGGGGATGGCTGGCCAAGCGTTCCGGTCACCTCGTCGTGCTGCGGGCCTCCTTGGGGCGGGCGGGGGAGGAGCACGTCCTTCAGCGCGACGACGCCGACCTCGTCGCGCTGGCGGTCGACGACCTCGGTGATGCCGTGGGCCTGCGTGGGCCGCTGACCGACGTCCACGTCCAGCGCTGGGGCGGCGGGCTTCCTCAGTACACGGTCGGCCACCTCGACCGCGTGGCGCAGATCAGGTCCGAGGTCGCCACCGTGCCGGGTCTGGAGGTCTGCGGCGCGGCGTACGAGGGCGTCGGCATCCCGGCCGTGGTGGCGTCCGCACGGGCTGCCGCGGGCCGGGTGTGCGACCACCTGGAGGGCCCTTCCGGTCGCGGGGCAGAATGAACGTATGACGTCCGAGGTAGACCACGAGACCCTGAACGCGACCGTCCGCTACACGATGTGGTCGGTCTTCCGGCTGGAGACGCCATTCGGCGGCGACGCCGACCGGGCCAAGGCCACTGCCGAGGTGGAGGCCCTGCTCGACGACCTGGCGTCACGTGACGTCGTGGTGCGCGGCCTGTACGACGTCGGTGGACTGCGCGCCGACGCCGACCTCATGATCTGGTGGCACGCGGAGAGCGCCGACGCGCTGCAGGACGCCTATCACGCGTTCCGCCGTACGGCACTCGGCCAGCGGCTGGCCCCGGTCTGGTCGCAGACGGGCCTGCACCGTCCCGCGGAGTTCAACCGCTCGCACACACCGGCGTTCCTGTCCGAGCCCGGCGGCAAGGCGTACCTGTGCGTGTACCCGTTCGTGCGGTCGTACGACTGGTACGTCCTCCCGGAGGCCGAGCGCCGCGACATGCTGCGTGAGCACGGGATGATGGCCGCCGGGTACGAGGACGTGCGTGCCAACACGGTCGCCTCGTTCGCGCTGGGCGACTACGAGTGGCTCCTCGCGTTCGAGGCCGACGAGCTCTACCGGATCGTCGACCTCATGCGCGAGCTCCGCGCGAGCAAGGCGCGCCTGCACGTCCGTGAGGAGATCCCGTTCTACACGGGCCGCCTCCGTACGGTCGCGGAGATCGTCGACACGCTGCCGTGACTGCGTGACCCGCGCCGACTGAGCCGACTCAGTCGGCGTCGGGCACGAGCGTGAGGCTCACTCCGTTGATGCAGTAGCGCTGGTCGGTCGGGGTCGGGAAGCCCTCGCCCTCGAAGACGTGGCCGAGGTGCGAGCCGCAGTGGGCGCACCGCACCTCGGTGCGCCGCATCCCCAGCGAGCTGTCCTCGATCAGCTCGACCTTGTCACCGGCCAGCGGCGACCAGAACGCCGGCCATCCGCAGTGCGCGTCAAACTTGGTGTCGCTGCGGAACAGCTCGGTGCCGCACGCCCTGCACGCGTAGACGCCGGGTGTCTCGTCGGTCTCGTAGGAGCTGCTGAAGGGCCGTTCGGTGCCGGCCTCGCGCAGCACGTGGAACTCCGTCGGCGTCAGCACCGCACGCCACTCGTCTTCCGTCTTCTCCACCTCGTACGCCATGCCTCCATCGTACGGAGCAGCACACGTGGTCGCGGTCAGAGGAGGGAGGCGCCCTCGCCCGCGCCGGACGACTGCGCGTCGAACGACTCGTGCTCGATGAGGTGCAGCGTCGGCACCTTGAGCTTGCGCTCGGCCCGCGACGCCCAGTCGATGTGGAAGAACTCCGAGAGCACGTGCGGGGTGGTCAGGATGATCGCCTCGGCGGCGCCGACGCGTGTGACGAGGTCGGTCAGGGCGTGGACCGGGTCGTCGCGGGTCAGCGCTCCGCGCACGCTGGTGGACTCCTTGCCGGCGGCCGTGACGAGCGCGACCGATCGCTCGAGCGCGGTCTGACCCTCCTCGGCGACGGCGCGGTCGATGTCGCCGATCGAGCGGGCGTCGGGCATCGCCAGGTCGGCGCCACCCAGGACCCCGAGCGACGTCGCCATCGTCGCCGCCGCGTCCTCGACGGGCAGCAGCAGGTGGTAGACGACCGGGTCGTCGAGCCCTTCGTGCAGCGCGGTGAGCTGTCGGGCGTCCAGGCTGGAGAGCTCCTGCTCGAAGAGCACCGCCACGTCGTACGGCCTGGGGGCCTCCGGACTCGGATCGTTCATCGTCGACGCCTTTCAGCAGGGGGTTTCCACCCTAACGCCGAAGCACCTCCGTGCGCCCTCGGGGCGCGTCAGAGGCGCCCGAGCTCCTGCCGGTGGGTGCGCGGGTCGCCGCTGCGGGCGAGCGTCACCGCTGCCGCGACCACGTCGGTGATCTCGACGACGGCCTCGGTCGCGTGCACGGCCTGACCCGCGTCCACGACCGGGTTGACGACGCACAGCTCGTGGTAGCGGACGTCGGACCGTCCGTCCTCGGCACGCAGCACGTCCAGGAGCATCGACTGACCGGCGCCGGTGACGCTGACAGGACCCGACCCCGCTTCCGGCTGGAGGGTGGCGATGCCGTTGAAGGCCACGTACGCCGAACCTTCGGGGTCCAGGCGAGGGACGGTCGCGCGGGCCGCGAGGAAGTGCGCCGTCAGGTGGCTCGTGAGCAGCGCCGACCACGTCGGGGTGTCGAGGTCGACCAGGTGCGGGCCCTCCCACCACCCGCCGATCGCTGCGAACGCGGCCTGGACGTCTCCGTGCTCGTCGAGCCGCTGCGCGACCTGTCGCGCACCCTCGTCGGTCGACACGTCGGCCACGACGGTGACAAGACGCGCCCCGTCGCTCCCTGCCGACTCACGGAGCGACTCCAGACGTGAGGCCGAGCGACCGACGGCGAGCACGACCGTGCCGTCGGCGAGCAGCGCACGGACGAGATGGCCTCCCACGTACCCGGTCGCGCCGTGCACCACGGCGGTGGCGAGGGGCGGGTCAGGACGTAGCGGGGCCATGGCGACAGTCTGCCGTCCTCGCGGGAAGCGGTGCATACTGCGTCGCATGGCGAAGACGACGCTGAGCGAGCGCCTCAGGCTGCCCGACGGGCCCGTGGACCTCACCGCCCACGACTCGCGAGCGACACCGGGGTTCGGCGGGTCCAAGAAGGACCAGCCCGCGGCGACGGCGGCGCTCGCCGAGGTGCTGTCCGACCAGCAGGAGCGGCTGTACGCCGCCGGCGTGACGGGGACCGGCGACCGTCGCGTGCTCGTGGTGCTCCAGGGGATGGACACCTCCGGCAAAGGCGGCACCATCCGTCGCGTCGCGGGGATGCTCGACCCGCAGGGAGTCCAGGTGACGTCCTTCAAGGCACCGACGCCCGAGGAGCTCGCGCACGACTTCTTGTGGCGGATCGAGCGGTCGCTCCCGGGCGCCGGGAAGATCGGGTTCTTCGACCGGTCGCACTACGAGGACGTGCTGATCGGCAAGGTGCGTGCGCTCGCCGACCCCGACGAGATCGAGCGCCGGTACGACGCGATCGACGCGTTCGAGAGGCGCCTGGTCGACGACGGCTGCATCGTCCTCAAGTGCTTCCTCCACATCACCCCCGACGACCAGCTCCGACGGTTGCGCGCGCGCCTCGACGACCCGACGAAGCACTGGAAGTACGACCCCGCCGACGTTGACGAACGGAGGCTCTGGCCGCGCTACCGCGAGGCGTACGAGGTCGTGCTGGAGCGCTGCTCGTCCTCGTACGCCCCGTGGTTCGTCGTGCCGAGTGGTCGCAAGTGGTACCGGAACTGGGCCGTCGGCCAGCTGCTCGGCGAGCACCTCGAGGCGCTCGGGCTCACCTGGCCGGAGGCGCGGTTCGACGTCGACGCCGAGCGCGAACGTCTCGCCGCGACCGCCAACGTCTGACGGCCTCAGGCGGGGATCGGCACCAGGTCGACCGCGCCGACCGCATAGCGGGCCAGGATCACCCTGGCCAGCTCCGGCGCGGCGCCCAGCGGGTCCGACACGGCGACGGCCCCGGCCTCGAGGGCGAGCTCAGACGCGCGGTCCGGCAGGAAGCCGGGCGCGAGGAAGAGCGAGCCGACGGCGATGTGGCGCTTGCCGTCACGACGCAGCGCGCGGACGGCCTCACCGGCAGCCGGCGGCGCCGACGACGCGAACGCGGCGAGCACCGGCAGCTTGTGGTGAGCGCCCCACGCCCGCGCCACCCGGGCCACGTGAGCGTTCGCGAGCTGGTCGGACGTGCCCGCCGCGGCGAGGACGAGGCCGTCGAGCTCGGTGGCCCGGGCCTCGCGCAGCGCGGCGCGCAGCCGGAGGTCGAGCACGCCGAGGAAGCTCTTGTGGATCCCGAGCACGTCGGTCGCGAGCACGCGGACGTGGGGGTGGCGCCGACGTGCCGCCTCGACGACCGCGGGCACGTCGACCGAGGCGTGGTGGGCATGCGTCAGGAGCAGGGGCACGACGACGACCTCGTCGTGGCCCTCGGCGACGAGCCGGTCGATCACCGTCAGCGGGCCCGGCTCGGACAGCTCGAGATAGGCCTGCTCGACACGCAGGTCGGGACGCATGCACCGGACCAACTCCGTCAGTGATGCGATGGTGGCGGCCGAGCGGGGGTCACGGCTCCCGTGAGCGAGCGTGACCAGTGCAGGGGCGGTCATGGTGCATTCCTCCTTCCGAGAGGGTGTCGTGCGTGGGTCTCGTACGACCTGGAAAATCGGGGTGGTGCAGCGTCAGAGGTGGATGCCGCACTCGTTCTTGCCGGTGCCGGCCCAGCGGCCGCTGCGGGCGTCCTCGCCCGGGGCGACCCGCTGCGTGCAGGGCCAGCAGCCGATGGACGGGTAGCCGTCGTACTGCAGGGGGTTGACCAGCACACCGTTCTCGGCGATGTAGCGGTCGACGTCCTCGGCGCTCCAGCGCGCGAGCGGCGACACCTTGACCTTGGCCTTGCGGGCGTCCCAGCCGACGACGGGTGCGATGACCCGGCTGTGGGTCTCCTCGCGACGCAGCCCGGTCGCCCAGGCGTCGTACCCGGCGAGGGCGTCCTGGAGCGGCTTGACCTTGCGCAGCGCGCAGCAGCGGTCGGGATCGGTGCGGAACAGGTCCTTGCCGTACTGGGCGTCCTGGTCCGCGACCGACTGCGCCGGTGTGACGGTGACGAGGTTGACGGGCATCGTCGCCTCGACGGCGTCGCGCGTCCCGATCGTCTCCGCGAAGTGGTAGCCGGTGTCGAGGAACACGACGTCGATGCCTGGCGCCACCTTGCCGGCGATGTCGGCGAGCACGGCGTCGCCCATCGACGAGGTCACGCAGAAGCGCTCGCCGAACTGCTCGACCGCCCAGGCCACGATGAGCTCGGCCGGGGCGAGCTCGAGGTCGGGACCGGCGATGCGGGCGAGCTCTTCGAGCTCCTCGGCGGAGCGGGCGGGGACGCCGCCGCGCAGTGCTGTCGTGGTCATGCCGTGCCACCCCCAGGTGGGATCAGTCCGAGGAACGAGAGCGAGAACGCGCGAAGGCAGGAGCGGCACTCCCACGCACCGTGCTTGTCGGCGTGCGGACGCAGGTCCTCGTCGCCGCAGTACGGGCAGTGGAAGGGGGCCGCTCGTCCGCTCATCGCAGGACGTCCTCCTCTGCGCGGGCGACCCACTCGGCGAAGGACTCGCCGGTGGTGCGCTGGTCGAGGTACGCGCGAACGAGGTGCTCGACGTAGTCCGGCAGACCGGCCGCGGTGACCTTGTGGGCACGGAGCTTGCGGCCGAACCCGGGCGTCAGCCCAAGGGCGCCACCGAGGTGCACCTGGAAGCCTTCGACCTGTGTACCGTTCTCCATCACCAGCTGACCCTTGAGACCGATGTCGGCGGTCTGGATCCGGGCGCAGGAGTTGGGGCAGCCGTTGACGTTGATCGTGATCGGCTCGTCGAGCTCCGGGATGCGGCGCTGCATCTCCTCGATCAGCAGGTCCGCGCGGTTCTTGGTGTCGACGATCGCCAGCTTGCAGAACTCGATGCCGGTGCAGGCCATCGTGTTGCGACGCCACGGTGACGGGTTGGCCTCGAGCCCGATCGCGTCGAGCGCGGCCACGAGCGAGTCGACCTGGTCCGGCGCGACGTCGAGGACGAGAAGCTTCTGCTGGGCAGTCGTACGGATCCGCGTGCTCCCGTGCGCCTCGACCACGTCGGCGAGGCGGTTCAGGACCGTGCCGGTCACGCGGCCCACCTTGGGGGCGACGCCCACGTAGTAGTTGCCGTCCAGCTGCTGGTGCACACCGACGTGGTCGCCGGGCGTACGCGGTGCGGGCGCCTCGGGTCCGTCGACGAGCTTGCGCTTGAGGTACTCGTTCTCGAGCACGTCGCGGAACTTCTCCGGTCCCCAGTCGGCGATGAGGAACTTGATGCGGGCACGGGTCCGCAGGCGACGGTAGCCGTAGTCGCGGAAGACCGACGCGATGCCGTGCCAGACCTCCGGGATCTCCTCGAGCGGCACCCAGGCGCCGAGGCGCTGGGCGAGCATCGGGTTGGTGGACAGGCCGCCGCCCACCAGCAGGTCGAAGCCTGGCCCGTAGTCGGGGTGGACGACCCCCGTGAACGCGACGTCGTTGATCTGCGGGACGACGTCGTGGCTCGGGTGGCCGCTGATCGCCGTCTTGAACTTGCGCGGGAGGTTGGAGAGCTCGGGGTCACCGATGTAGCGGCGCTCGATCTCCTCCACCGCCCAGGTGCCGTCGATGATCTCGTCGGCGGCGATGCCTGCGACGGGGGAGCCGAGGATGACGCGGGGGCAGTCGCCGCACGCCTCCTGCGTCGAGAGCCCGACGCTCTCGAGGCGGTTCCAGATCTCGGGCATGTCCTCGACGCGGATCCAGTGGTACTGGACGTTCTGGCGGTCCGTGAGGTCGGCGGTGTCGCGGCCGAACTCCGTGGAGATGTCGGCCACCGTACGGAGCTGGGCGAGGTCGAGCTGGCCGCCGTCGATGCGGACACGGAGCATGAAGTAGGAGTCCTCGAGCAGCTCCGGCTCCAGCGTCGCGGTCTTGCCGCCGTCGATGCCGGGCTTGCGCTGCGTGTAGAGCCCCCACCAGCGGAAGCGTCCGCGCAGGTCGCCCTTGTCGATGGAGTCGAACCCTCCACGGGCGTAGATGTTCTCGATCCGCGCACGCACGTTGAGCGGGTTGTCGTCCTTCTTGGACTGCTCGTTGGCGTTCAACGGCTCGCGGTAGCCGAGGGCCCACTGGCCCTCACCCTTCTTGCGGCGAGGGCGGGCAGCGCGCACGGGCGCGTCGGTGGTCGCAGTCATGAGACGTCCTGTCGGAGATGCTCGAGGAGGGGATGACGGTCGGGCCGGCACTCAGAGGGCCGGGGCCAGGATCAGGCGCAGCGACACATCATGCTGCGCATACGACCGAAGTCCACGTGGCGACGGATCGCCAGGTGAGTCGTCTGCGCTGTGAGCATGGTCGTAAGTCTGTGCTGCGGACCGGTGATCCGGCAATGGCTCATCTCAACATTTGGGACTTGCGTTCAGCATGTGAGATCCAGCGAAGCGTCGTCCCGTCGTTCCAGGGCAGAAGATGGGTCCGTGTGAGCGGCGCCACAGAGTCGGCCGCGTTAACGACGCCCTCGCGCGAAACGCTGGGGGAGACGTCGGACTCCTGCGCAGCGGACCGGCGCCGCCTCCGGACCTCCCGTAGCGTGACGACCATGGTCGCCGTCTCTCGCACTCTCACCGTCGCCAAGCCGCTTGACGAGGTCTTCTCGTACCTGAGCGACTTCACCAGCACGGAGCAGTGGGACCCCGGCACGGTCGAGACGACCCGACTGTCGGGCGACGGGGGTCTCGGGACCCGCTACCGCAACGTCTCGAAGTTCCTCGGCAAGCGCGTCGAGCTGACGTACGAGACGACACGGCTCGAGCCGGACGCGGTGTTCGAGGTGACGGGGCGCAACGACAGCGTCACCACGAAGGACGAGATCCTGTTCGCCTCGACCCCCGCCGGCACCGAGATCCGCTACACCGCCGACTTCACGTTCCACGGAGCCGTCGCCAAGGTCCCCGACGCGGTTCTGCGGCTCCCGCTCGAGCGGCTCGCGGACAAGACGGTCCGCCAGATGGAGGACACGCTGGCCGGCCTCTAGGCCGGTCGCGGTCCGGTCCTCGTTGCGGGGGTCAGACCGACGGTGTCGCCCGCCCGACGATGCGCGCCGCGTCGACACCGCGGGGGAGGGTGCCGAACGTCCCCGCCCAGTCGCCGTCGATCCGGCTCGCGACGAACGCGTCCGCGACGGCGTCGTCGCTGTGACGCAGGAGCAGAGACGCCTGGAGGAGCGTCGCCATCCGGCCCGCGATGCGTCGCGCCCGGAACTCCACGTCCTGGAGATCGCTGAGGTCGTCGAGGACGTCGGTGATCGCCGCATCGAGACGCCGGTCCTCGCGGACGGAGCCGACCTCGGTCAGCCAGGCCTCGAGCGCGTCGGGCTCGCGTTGGAGCGCCCGGAGGACGTCGAGCGCGTTCACGTTGCCGCTGCCCTCCCAGATCGAGTTGAGCGGCGACTCGCGGAAGAGCAGCGGCATGCCGGACTCCTCGACGTACCCGTTGCCACCGAGGACCTCGAGCGCCTCGGCCACGTGGAACGGGGTGCGCTTGCACACCCAGAACTTGGCGAGGGGCAGCGCGATGCGGCGCAGCGCCTTCTCGTGCTCGTCGTCGGGGTGCTCCACGCTCGAGGCGAGCCGCAGGCCGAGGAGCGTCGCCGCCTCGGACTCCACAGCGAGGTCCGCGAGCACGTTCTGCATGGCGGGCTTGTCGGACAGCGGCCCACCGAAGGCCGAACGCTGCGACGCGTGCCACGTTGCCTCCGCGACCGAGCGCCGCATCAGCGCGGACGAGCCGAGCACGCAGTCGAGCCGGGTGGAGGCGACCATCTCGATGATCGTCCGCACACCGCGACCCTCGTCACCGAGCCGAACCGCCCACGTGCCGGCGAACTCCAGCTCCGAGGACGCGTTGGAGCGGTTGCCGAGCTTGTCTTTCAGCCGGACGACCTGGAGCGGGTTGCGCGTCCCGTCGGGCAGCACACGCGGGACCACGAAGCAGGTGAGGCCGCCGGGCGCCTGGGCGAGGACGAGGAAGAGGTCGTTCATCGGGGCGCTGGTGAACCACTTGTGCCCGTGCAGCACGTACTCGCCCTCCACGGCGGTCGGCGTCGCCGTGGTCGCGTTGGTACGGACGTCGGAACCGCCCTGCTTCTCCGTCATGCCCATCCCGGCGAGGATGCCGCGCTTCTCCGCGGGGTTGCGGAGTCCGAAGTCGTACGAGGTCGACGCCAGCAGCGACGTCCACTGCTTCGCCTGGGCGTCGTCGGCCCGCAGCGCCGGCACCGCGGCGTACGTCATCGTGAGGGGACAGCCGTGACCGGGCTCGTTGTGCGTCCACGCGACGTACGCCGCTGCCCGGCGCAGGTGCGGCTGCGGCTCGTCGCTGACCCATGGGGTCGCGTGCAGGCCGAAGCCGATGCCCTTCTCCATCATCCAGTGCCACGAGGGGTGGAACGCGATCTCGTCGACCCGGTTTCCGTACCGGTCGACGGGGTGGAGCACCGGCTCGTTCTGGTTGGCGAGCATCCCGTGCTCGCGTGCCTCCGCGGACCCGCCGAGCTGACCGACCGGGTCGAGCGAGCCCAGGACCGCCTCGGCGTCCTCGCCGGCGAACGCACGCACGGCGTCGACGAGCGCGGCGTCGGAGCGGACCGAGTGGTATCCGGCCAGCGGTGCAGCCTGGTTCTGAGGGGCGCGTTGGAGCGGGTCCATGGGGCCAGCGTAGGCGCCCCCGTGGTCGACGTGACCACCTCCAGGGGGCTGGGCCGACGGCCGAAAATCGCTCGCCTGCGCCGGACGACGCTCGTACGGTCACGGTGTGGGGACCGAGTGGGACAGGGCGACGGCCTGGAGCGGGCGCGTGGTGCGTGGCGACCGGGGGCACGTCCGTGTGCTCGGCCCGGACGGACGCGTCGTCACCGCGCGCATCGCGGTGCCGGTGTCCGACCCGCTGGAGGCGCCGTGCGTCGGCGACTGGGTGGTGGTCGCCGGAGACGCGGGTGAACGTGTGGTCACCGAGGTCCTCCCGCGCCGGACTCTCGTGGAGCGGGCCGAGCCGGGCAGGTCGTCGCGGCACCAGCCCCTCGCCGCGAACGTCGACACCGTGGCGGTGGTGGTCGGGCTCGACCAGATGCCGTCCCTGGAGAAGGTGGAGCGGCTCCTCGTCGTCGGGTGGTCCAGCGGCGCGTCGGTCCGCGTGGTGCTCACGAAGTCCGATCTGGCCGCCGACGCCGCCGACGTCGCCGAGGACATCACGACTCAGCTCGGCGCCGACGTGCTCGTGTGCAGCACACGGACGGGGGAGGGGATCGCCGAGGTCGCCGCACTCGTGCCCGCCGGTACGACCCTCGCTCTCGTCGGTGCGTCGGGCGCGGGGAAGTCGACCCTCGTCAACACGCTCGCCGGCGAGGAGGTCGTGGAGACCTCACCGATCCGGGCGGACGGCCGCGGTCGCCACACCACGGTGCGTCGAGAGCTGGTCCCCGTCCCCGGCGGCGGCTGGGTCGTCGACACTCCCGGGCTGCGCGGTGTCGGTGTCACCGGACCGGACGGCCTCCAGGCGGCCTTCACCGACGTCGCCGACCTCGCGGCCTCCTGCCGCTTCCGTGACTGCAGCCACCAGGTCGAGCCCGGCTGTGCGGTCCGCGCCGCGCTCGACGACGGATCTCTCAGCCTGCGGCGCTACGAGAGCTGGCGGACCCTCCAGCGTGAGGGACTCTGGCTGCGACGCCGGGCGGACCGACGGCTCGCCGCCGAGGAGGGCCGCCGGGTGCGGCGGTCGACCCGTGCACAGCGCCGCCTGCGCCGCGAACGTGGGCGTTGAGGCGCCTCAGTCGAGGAACGTCCTCGGAGTCGGCAGGTGGCGTGCGCCACGGCCGGCGTACTGGAAGTGCTGCCAGTCGGCGCTGCCGAGCCAGCGGAACCCGTGACGCGCCATGATGCGCACAACCTTGTGCTTGCGACTCCGGTAGACGATTGCGGTCGGCGAACGGCGGGAGTCCCAGGCACTGTTAGGGACGAGGCCCCAGCCCGACCGGTACGGGTTCTCCCACGTGTTGAGGTCGATGCTGCGACCGGTGCTGTGCGGGCTGCGCGTGCCCGGTCGGCCGACCACTCCGCGGCAGTTGAAGGCCGAGGAGTTGCCGGCGGCCATGGACTTCATGTCGTCACCGCCGCGCAGCCGGCGGGACCACCCGAAGCGGTCGACCCGGTACATCGAGCGGATCGGCGCCTTCGCCTCGTACAGGTCGATGAGCACGCGCTTGGTGGCCTTGGCGACGCTGCGGTGGACCACCAGCTCGCCACGGCGACGGTAGCCGTCGTACGCGTAGTAGCTCGCCTCGACGAGCCGGAGCGAGCTCCTCCCGACGGGGCAGCCCCGGTGCCAGCTGCGTCCCTTCATCGAGCGCCACACGCGTGCCGAGATCTTCTTGACCCGTACGTGCGGGCCTGCGGAGATCGCGCGTCGCTGAGGCGGCAGCGTCCGGCGCGGGGCCGGTGCACCGGCGGGCAACCTGACGACGCGCCCAGGCGGCAGGTTGTCGACGGCGTGGCCGGACGAGACGCCCGGACGTACGAGTGCGGTGGCCGGGGTCCGGAGCTGGTAGATCGTGTCGACGCGCGGACGGACCCGCACCGAGCCGACGCCCGTCGTGATCCGGACCGTCGCGCGGCGCGTCCAGGCCGTGGACCCCGCCCGGCGTCCGTACAGCTGCGCGGATCCGCTCACTTGCCGACCATCGACCGTCGCCCAGCGTGCCGTGAGCGTCAGGCGCTTGCCGTCGACCAGACGTCGCGCCCCCGCGAGGGTGACGCGGGCCGGTGCGGCGACGCCGGTGACCCGCAGCTCGCGCGCCACCGTCCCCTCCGCGCTGCGGTAGGTGACCCGGAGCGTCTGGAGGCCCGCCGCGACGACGAGCCGCAGCGCGTACGTGCCGTCGGCGGCCAGGCGTCCCGTGGTCACCTGCTGCCACGGACCGGCGCCACTGCGTCGCTCGAGCGTGAGGTCGCCGCCGACGGGGGTCGCGGTGCCGGTCACGGTGAGGACGGCACCGGTGTAGCCGGTCGCCGGCGCCGAGACGGTCAGGACCGGCGCAGCGGCGTAGGTCGGCGCGGCAGCGAGCAGGGCCGCGAGCATCCCGAGCACGGCGAGAGGGACGAGCGAGACGAGCAGGCGCCGAGAAGTCACCCTGCCACGCTAGAGGGGGCCGGGCTCGCCCGCCGGTTGCGTCTCACGCGTCCTGGATACGGGCGAAGGGGTGCGCCTGCTCCAGCTCGTACGCCAGCTCCAGAAGTGTCCGCTCGTCACCGATGTCGGCGGAGAAGTGCGACGCCAGGGGGAGGCCGGACCGGGTCGTCCCGAGCGGCAGCGAGATCGCCGGCCCCCCGGAGACGTTGTTGAGCGGCGTGAACCCGACGTACGCGTACAAACGGGCGAACAGCCGGTCGAAGTCGGCCGTGGGGGAGAGGTAGCCCAGCTTGGGGGTGGTGTGCGCGAGCACCGGCGAGAGGACGACGTCGTACGTCGTGAAGAGCGCACGGTAGGCGCGCTCGGTGCGGCGGAGGCGGTAGAGCGTCGCGGGGAACCGGCGGTAGCCGGCACGAAAGGCGGCGGCGAGCCCTTGGGTGAGGTTGTCGGTCCTGCTCGGGTCGAAGTCCGGGCCGAGGCCCCGCTTGCCGGTCCTCGTGAGGTACCACGCCAAGAAGCCCCAGTAGAGCGCGAAGTCGTCGGCGAACTGCTGGGTGATCGGCAGCGGGATCTCCTCGACGCGGTGTCCCAGGCCGGCGAGGAGATCGGCGGTCGCGGTGGTCGCCGCCCGTGTCTCGCGGTCGCTCGCCGCCGTCACCGAGTCGTAGAGGACGCCGATCCGCAGGCGGGTCGTGCCGGGGCCCTCCACCATGCGGACGGCGGGGAGCCGGGGGTTGCGGTACGCCCGCTCCGCCGCGGCGAAGAACCGCGCGGTGTCGCGGACCGACCGGGTCACCACGCCCTGCGTCACGACCTTCACAGGCATCGTCTCGTCGAGCTGGTCGGGCGTGATCCGGCCGCGCGTGGGCTTGAGCCCGACGAGTCCGCACGCCGCCGCGGGGATGCGGATCGAGCCGCCGCCGTCGTTGGCATGGGCGATCGGCACCGCGCCGGCTGCGACGAGCGCGGCGGCTCCGCCGGAGGACGCGCCGGGCGAGTACGCAGGGTTCCACGGGTTGCGCACCGGTGGGCGGGTCATGAACTCGCTGGAGGCGCTGAACCCGAACTCCGGCAGGCGGGACTTGCCGAGGTACGTCAGGCCCTGGGTGGACCACATGCGTACGAAGTCGCTGTCCGTCCGGGCGAGGCGTGGCGTGTACGCCTCCGAGCCGTTGCCGGTCGGCCAGCCGGCGACGTCGGTGTTGTCCTTGACCAGCGTCGGCACGCCCGCGAACGCCCCCGACGGCTCGCGGTCGGCGGCATCCAGCGCCCGTTCGGGGTCCAGGTGCTCGACGGCGTGGAGCGCACCGACGGCCTCGATGCGCCCGAGCGCGGCCTCGGTGGCCTCGCGGGGCTTGATCTGCTTGGTGGCGACGAGCTCGGCGACGCCGGTCGCGTCAAGGTCGCCGAGGACGTCGTCGCGGAACGCGTGGACGCGGTCTGAGGTCGTCACGAAAGCTCCTGGGAACGCAGGTGTGGCGTGGATCACCCGGATCGTACCAGCGGGTAACCGTCGATCAGCCTGGAAGCACCCGCAGGATCCGGTCGTTCCCGCCGCCGTTGGACGTCGACACGTACAGGGCGCCCCCAGGCGCGACCGTGACCGCCCGGAGCCGCCCGTAGGTCCCCTTCAGCGCCACGCTCTGCCCCCGTAGCCGTCCGCGCTTGTCGAAGCGCAGCAGGCGGACCTGCTGGCCCTTGAGCGCCGTCACGGCAAGCACCCGGCCTGAGCGGTTGCCCCACCCCGCTCCGCGAAGCCAGGCGGCGCCGGTGGTGGCGAGCGTCGTGCGGCCCGACCGCCAGCGGGCGCTGCGCTGCTTGCCGGGGAGCCGGTGGTTGGTCATCGGCACGGCCTCGTTGTAGCCGGGCACCGGGTTCCAGCCGTAGTTGCCCTTGCGGACGAGCATGTTGACCTCGTCGTCCCGGTACGAGCCCTGCTCGACCGACCACATGCGGTTGCCCCGCCGGGCGAGCCCTTGCACGTTGCGGTGGCCGTACGTGAACACCCGCCGCTTCATCGCGTAGCGCGAGCCCGCGTACGGGTTGCTCTTCAGCCCGCGCCCCGTACGGGGGTTGACCCGCAGCACCTTGCCGCCGCCGGAGCGCAGGCGTTGCGCGTTGCGACCGACGGCCGCGTCGCCCGTGCCGATGTACAGCGCGCCTCCCGGTCCGAATGCGAGGGCGCACCCGCCGTGGCGGCCGCTGGTCGCGGGCAGTCCTCGCACGATCGTCTTCGTGAGCCGCGCCCTGGTCCGGGCAGCGTTGAGGTGCCACCGCGCGACGCGGACGTCCTTCGTCGCGCCGGAGCGATAGCCGTGGCAGGTGTAGAAGGTGCCGGTGCGCCCGAAGTCCGGCGCGAGCTCCAGGGCCATCAACCCGGTCTCGCCGCTGGCCCAGATGCCCCGAGCACGCCCCACCACGCGGGTGCTTCCGCCCGTGGTCCCGAGCGAGATCGTCCGGCGGTCGCGCTGGGTGAAGAGGAACTGCGACGACGAGACGAACGCGATGTCCCAGGGGTGGTCGAGCCCGGTGAGGACGGTGGACGCCCGCAGCGGCGCGGCGCGGAGGGCGGCGGTCGACGACGTTGAGCTCGACGCGGCGGATGGTGCGTTGGACGGTGCGGACGCCGCAGCCTCGGGCAGGACCAGCACAGCGGCGGCCAGGGCGGCGGTGGCGACGACGGTTTGCCTCATGCTCCAGTCTCACTCCGCCCGGCCGATCCGTCGAGGTCAGGACCGACGGCGCAGGTAGGGCCGGACGAGACCCACCAGCTCCTCGCCCGGCGGGACCCCGATCTCGGACCGGAGCCGCTGTGCGTACGCCCGGTAACGACGCGCCGCCTCGACCCGGTTGCCCTGGTCGACGAGCGCCTGCACCAGTGCGGTCACCGCGGACTCCCGCAGCGGCTCGGCACACACGGCGGCGAGACCGGCGCCTGTCGCGAGCGGGTACGCGCCGGCGTCCGCGGCTGTCCGGCAGACCGCTTCGAGGGCCTGGATCCGGTGCAGGTGGAACTGGTCCTGCTCGTCGAGCACCCAGGTGTCGTACCAGCCGGGGAGGAGGTCGAGCTTCAGCATCTCGACGGCGTCCGCCGCGACGAGAGTGTGGGCGAGTGCCTGATCCGCGACGTGCCGCGCCTCGGCCAGGTCGACCGCGGCCTCCAGCTGGAGCTCGGGTCCGTCCGGCCGCACCCACCGGTGGGGAAGCTGCCACAAGGCACGACGTAGGTTGGCCCGCGCTCGGGCCTCCGAGACGTCCGGCCACAGCTCGGTCCCCGCGAGCATCCGGTCGGCTCGGGGCCCCTTCACCGCCAGGTAGGCGAGCAGGCGACGCCCGGCGCCCGACAACCGTTCGGAGGGGCGGGTACCGAGCCCTCCAAGGACGCCGACGCGACGCGATCCGTACGAGCTGGACACCGGTCTGCTCCTGAGCCCGCGGCAGGTCCGGACGAGGCGCCGGGGCACGCGCCGCCGGAGACGCGCGCGGTGTGGGTCTGCGCGACATGTCTTCGACCTCACGAGCATAGGGGCCGTCCGCGCTCGCGCTCGCGCTGATTGTCGGCCCGTGCCCTGGGGGCGATGCTGGAGGGACGGAGCAGGGACACCGATGCGACGGACGTGGGTCACCGACGGGTACGCGACAGCGTCGCCGCAGGGACGTCGGCGGGGCCGCCACGGGTACGACCCACCCGGAGGCTGTGTGCATCGGGCAAGGACGAGCTCCGGGAGGGCGCGATGACCGTGATCGACGAAACCGCAGGTGGCGCGCTCGAGGTCGAGACACCGTTCTCGGAGTCGCTGAGCCCCGAGGTGCCGGCCGCGACGCTCGGGTTCCTCCCCTGGACCGAGGTGACGACACCGTTCGCCGAGCTCCTTGCCGAGGACCTCGACGGTGAGGGAGAGGCCGGCGAGATCGTCGCCGAAGCCTTCGAGAGCATCCGCGACGAGCAGTTCGACGAGGCGCTGGCCGAGCTGATCGCCGAGACGGCGGAGGCAGCCGAGACCGGGTTGGCGGGCGAGCAGCCGATGCAGCTCGCCGAGCAGCGGCGCCAGCTGGCGGACGCACACCTGGCGCCGATCGACTCCGAGGCGGAGCGGTGCGTCCAGCGGTTCGCCGACCATGTCCAGAACCTCGACCTGGAGGGGATGGCGCCCGAGCAGCTCGACGAGGTCCTCGAGCGCTTCGAGGTGGGATCGCTCGCGGTCAGTCCGGCGGGCGAGGAGTTCATCGGTGGCCTCATCAAGAAGGCCAAGAGCGTCGTCAAGACCGTCGTCAGCACCGCCGGCAAGATCGCCAAGGCGGCGCTCCCGATCCTCGGTCCGATCCTCAACAAGCTGAAGTCGCTCATCCGGCCGCTGCTCAAGCGGGTCCTCGCCATCGCGATCAACAAGCTGCCCGCCGCGCTCCACGCGCCGGCGCGATCACTGGCCCGACGGTTCGGTCTCGGCGAGACCGAGCTGGAGGACCTGGTCGCGAGCGAGGCCGAGGAGGAGTTCCTGGTCACGTCCTTCGCGCCTACCCCGGTGGCTGCAGGCGACCCCGAGACCCTCGCCGAGTCCTTCGACGCAGCGCTGGCCGAGTCCGTGCTCGGTGGCGAGACGCTCGAGCAGGGGGAGAGCTTCGGACACGACCAGGAGCGCGGTGCCGCCCCTGCGGCGTCGGACGAGCTGGAGCTCCTGGCCGAGGCGCGCGGTGCGTTCATCGACAGGGTCGCCGCAGCACAGGAAGGAGAGGACCTCACCCCGGTCATCGACCAGTTCATCCCGGCGATCCTTCCTGCCCTGCGCCTCGGGATCCGGCTCGTGGGACGTCCGCGGGTCGTCGGCTTCCTGTCGGGGTTCCTCGCCAAGCTCATCGGCCAGTGGGTCGGTCCGAAGCTCTCCGGCCCTTTGTCGTCCGCGATCGTCGACGTGGGCCTGCGGGTCATCGGGCTGGAGCAGGGCCAGCCGGGCAGGCCCGGGCAGCTCGAGCAGGAGGCCGCTCCGGCCACCCTCGCAGCGACCGTCGAGGACACCGTCCGCAGGCTCTCCGAGCAGCCGGCGGAGTTCTTCGAGGACGAGGACCTGCTGCAGGTCGCGCTGACGGAGGCGTTCGAAGGGGCGGTCGCCGCCAACTTCCCGGCACCGCTGGTCCGTCCGGACCTCCAGATCGCCCCGTCGCTCGGCGGCTCCTTCGTGCTGCGCCGTGCCCGCACCGCCATCGCGTACAAGAAGTTCTCCCGCGTGCCCGAGATCGAGGTGACGGCGGCGGTCGCTGCGACCGTCACGACGTTCGGGGGCGCGACGCTCGACGCTGCGCTCCGGGCCGCCGGCATCACGCTCCCCGGGAGGTTCCGGCTGCACGTGTACGAGTCGGGTCCGGGGACCACTCTGGTCCGGCTGGCCCGTCTGGAGAAGATCGGGGGAGCAGCGTTCCCGCGCGGCGCGCACAGCCAGCTGCACCCGCTCACGGTCGCCGCGGCGGGGGTCCTGCTGCGCGAGCCGAGGCTCGGCGTCGACGTGCCCGCGCAGTTCCTGGCCTCGCGGCACCGCATCTCGGTCGGTCAGCGGTTCTTCGCCCTCGAGCCGATCGGCCAGGTCGAGGCGCCGGCAACGACGGCGGGAGCAGCGACCGGTGAGGTGGCGCCCCCGACCCAGGCGAGGAACCGGACGGACGAGGCGCGCGGCGAGGTGCGCCTGTCGCTGTACTTCTCGGAGGCCGACGCCCAGCGGATCGCCGCCGCTGTGTCGTCCGGCCGAGGCGGCACCGTGCTCCTGCGTGCGCTGCTGCGCGCGGCGTTCCCGGCGATGCCGGGGAGCCGAGGCCGTCGGCGGCGTGCACCGGCGGGACGTCGGCGTGGACGGCGGCCGCTGTCGCCGGGCAGGCGGCGGTTGCGCGCGAGTGTCGCCAAGGCGCTGGCCGCGTGGGTCCGCACCCGAGGCCAGGAGTTCGTACGAGCGGCTCAGGACCCGGCCAACGGCGTGACTGTCCACGTGCACGCCCGCGGGGTGGTGGGTCCGGCCACCGAGGCGGAGGACGACGTCCCGTCCGCGACCGTGGGTGGTGCCACGCCGGACGGCGTCGCACCCGTCTCCGCAGGCACACCCGCGGCTGCCTCTCCCGCTCCCGGTGCTCCTCCGACGGCGGGGGCCCCGGTGACCATCACCGTCACGCCGGGACGGTCCACGCCGTGAACGAGCACCGTCTGATCGCCGAGGAGCTCGAGCGTCAGCTCGGCCACTGGGTCGGTGCTGCGCAGTGCTTCATCGACGCAGAGGAGTTCGCCTCCCGAGCCGCGTGGGAGTCTCTCGAGCGGTCGATCGGGCTGCCCGTACGCACCCAGCTGGCCCGTACGGTCGAAGAGCTGCTCGCGAACGGCCGCACCACCGCAGGCGTGGTGCGGGCGAGCCGGATGGACCCGGCGGCACTGCCCGAGGCACACGCCGCTGTCCAGCAGTTCCGGCGCCGCTACGTCCAGGTCGAGACGACGCTCGACTTCTTCGGCCAGGCGGTCAACACCCGCACGAGCGCCCACCTCCGTACGGCGCTGCAGTTCCTCGACACCGTCGCGTACCAGAGCATCGAGCGGGTCCTCCGCCCGTTGGGCCTGCCTGTCCCGCCGGTGCTGACGTACCTCGGCGAAGGTCTCGGTGCCAGCATCCTGCGGGTGGGCATCCGGCTCTGGGCACCCGGAGCCGTCAACCCGGTCGCCGCGATCAAGATCGTGCGCCACAACCTCTACCGGCCGACGTCGCTGTTCCACGAGACCGGCCACCAGGTCGCGCACCTGGCGGGGTGGAACGACGCACTGGGCCGGGCGCTCGGCGAGACCCTTGCCGACGACCCGGCGTTGCGGGCGATGTGGCAACCGTGGAGCAGCGAGATCGCCGCCGACGTGTACGCGTTCGCCCTCACCGGGTTCGCCTCGGTGGCCGCTCTTCACGATGTCGTCGGCGACGAGCGGACGCTCTTCCGGTGGCCGCTCGGCGACCCCCACCCGATCGGTTGGCTCCGGACGCTGCTCGGGTGCGCGATGTGTCGGCACGCGTACGGCCCGGGCCCGTGGGACCGGCTCGAGCGTGCAGTCGTGACGACCTTCCCGCCGACCCGTGCCGAGGCGAGCACGGCGCCGCTGCTGGTCCGCTCCCGTGCGCGGATGGACGCCATCGCCGGCACCTGCCTGGAGACGAAGGTTCCCGGGTTCCGTGACCGGCCGCTGACGGCGGTGGTCGATCCCGGGACGGTGTCCCCGTCGGCCCTGGCGGCGTTCGAGCGGGCCACGGGGCCGGCGCTGTGGACGTCCCCGCACTGGCGGGCGACGGAGGGGATCCGCCTCGTGGCCCTCGCCGGGCTTCGGGAGGCGGAGAACCCGGAGCGGGCAGGCGAGTGGATCTCGCGGGCGCGGACGTGGATGACCGGAGAACGGAGCGTCGCCGCCTGAGCGGCGCCGAGCGGAGGTGGCAGTCGTGCCGAAGAAGACGAGCGGGAACCCGACGACGAAGTCGCTGGCGTCGTCGATGGAGACGATCGAGCAGCGTACGGAGGAGCTCCTGGGGGCCGTCGAAGCCATGCAGCGCAGCTCGTCGGAGGAGTTCGCCAAGGTGTGGACGACCCTCGGCGGGATCGCCGGCCTCGACGGGCTCGCAGTCGGCCTCGCCGAGATCGCGGAGGTGATGGGGCCGTTGCGGAGCATCGTCCCGCCTTCGACCGCGCTCGACCTCGAGCCCGGGGTGGCGGAGGCGGTGGCGCTCATCCGCAACGCGCTCGGCGGCGACCGCGACTCCAACTTCCAGCAGCTGGCGACGGACTACGAGGCACCGGTCTCGTTCATCGGGCAGGCCCGCCCGGTCGTCGGCGGCCCGTACTACGAGGAGCAGGTCGCATGATCACGCAGCTCGTCCAACAGCTCGGCGGGGGACCCGTCGCCGAGGCACAGGTCATCACCGCCGACCCGCTGGACCTGGTCTGGCGGATGGAGCAGGTGCTCGACGCGGCGAACCCGTGGGCACCGAACCCGCCGCCCGCCGGGCCCGCACGGGTCGCGCTGTTCACCGACGGCGCGTTCAGCACCGTGCCGATGCCCTCCCAGCCCGCCTGGGACCACCTCATCTACGCGTACGCGATCGAGAACACCCGCGCCGCCCAGATCCTGGCCCGCGTCGTCCGGGCGTTCCGCGGCGGAGAGGGACTCGGGATCCCGTCCGTCGCCACGCAGCGGTGGCTCGACACGACGGAGACCCTGCTGTTCGGCGCACCCAACCCGGTCGCCGCGTGGCTGTCGACCAGCGCCGTGCGCCCCGATGCCGAGGGCGTCCGACGCAACGCGTACTTCCGGATGTTCGGGATGGACCTCGCGCACGGCACGGATGCCAACGCGCCCTATCCGTACGAGAAGGCGGAGGCGTCGAACCGGACGTTCGTCGCACTGCTCGAGGAGCTTCTGTACGAGCTGTGGCGCGCGATCGAGAACGTCCGCAACCTCATCGCGGGCAACACCACGGACGACGACCGGATCTACCGTCTCGCCGAGCAGCTCGGGTTCATGCTGCGGTCGCGGCGCCAGAACGCCCTGCTGAGCCGTGAGGAGCTGGCGGCGACGACGGCGATGGGGTGGATCGAGCTGACTCTCGGGTCCAACACTCCCGTCGTCGTGGACCTGCGCGCACAGGCGACGAGCTCTGCGGACCGGCTGCGGGTGATCGGCGAGCGGGTCGGGCTGCCTCCGCACTCGCGCGCGAACTCCTTCTTCGCGATGGCACAAGAGCTGTCGTTGGTGCTGCGCGCTCTCGAGGCGGGATGGGTCACCGACAGCGGGCGCGCCTGGTTGCTGTACCAGAGCAGCGTCCCGCCGGCGCTGCCACCGCTGCCTCCGGGCGCGGTCCCGCTCGGTACCGAGGTGCGTCGTGTGATCACCGAGTGGGCGGCGGCCTCGGGGCGCAACCTGAAGGAGCGTCCGACACCCGTCCAGGTCGTCGCTGCGCCGCGGCCGTTGACCAAGCGATGACGGGAGCGGACCATGCTGGAGGACGAGGCTCCGTGGAGCACGACGCCGACCGACCCCGGGACCCGGGAATGGTTCGACGAGAGTCCGTTCCGCACCGACGCCGGGACGACCGAGACGGAGTGGACCGAGACGGAGTGGACCGAGACGGAGTGGACGGACGCTGCGGCGCCCGCCGAGGTCGAAGCGACCGAGGCCCCGTGGACCGAGGGCGAATGGACGGAGGGTGCGGGGGCGGAAACGGAGTGGACGGAGACGCCGACCACCGAGGGGGAGACCTGGGGTCCGCACCGCTGTGCCCCTGGTGAGGGACCACCTGCGGCGCCGGTGGGTCCGCGGCCGCTGATCCACCGCAGCACCGCGGCGTCCAAGGCGCGGAACCCGGCGGTGGGGTACGCGCAGCACCTGCTCAACCGCTTCCTCGCGGCGTGGCGGGGCGGCACGCCCTCGTGCTCCGACACCAGCCAAGCGGCGAGGCAGTACATCTCCTCGCTCCACCCGCAGCTGAAGGCTCTCGGGCAGGACCCTCTGGTCGTCGACTGCCGGTTCGGCCAGGGGACCGAGCTGGCGACCAAGATGTTCCAGGCCTGCCGCGGTCTCGTACGCGACGGCCTGATCGGACCGAAGACCTGGCCGGAGCTCGAGAAGCTGGCCACGGCGCCCGGCCCGGCGCCCACACCGACGCCCACACCGACGCCCACACCGGCACCGACGCCCACACCGGCACCGACGCCCACACCGACGCCCACGCCCACACCGGCGGTCCGCGTGCGTCAGGACATCTGGACTCTCAGCGCCTCCAACCCGTGGCACCCGACGATCCTGTGGTACGCCCGCGCCGTCACGGCGTTGCAGGCTCGCGACAGCGGCGCCTTCGCCGACCCGCGGTGCTGGCGGCACCTCGCGGAGACCCACGGGACCGACATCGCCCGGTCGGCCTGGCCCTCCGGTGCGCGCTGGAACGCCTGCGAGCACGAGAGCTGGCACTTCCTGCCGTGGCACCGCGTCTACCTCCACCACTTCGAGCGGATCGTGCGCGACGAGATCACCCGCCTCGGCGGTCCGC
>Ga0233369_1000224_pt1 | contig 27867 bp, 25 predicted proteins | sample ElkDunMinimDraft_26_FD_191537 | JGI IMG/M metagenome (GOLD analysis project Ga0233369, IMG submission 191537) | Fecal eukaryotic communites from dung pellets of Tule Elk in California, USA - Elk Dung D16 | ecosystem: Host-associated > Mammals > Digestive system > Large intestine > Fecal | place... | reverse complement strand
CGCGACGCCGGCCGGCGGCATGCCGCGGTAGTCGCCGGACTGGCCGCTGTGGAGCAGTGCCAGCAGCCGCTCCAGACCCGGATTGTGGCCGACCAGCAGCACGCGGTCGGCCTCGCGATGGGCATCGAGCAGGGCGGCCAGGGTGCCGGCCGTGGCCTCGTAGATCGAGGCTTCCAGGCGCCGGTCCAGTTCGCCCACCGCATGGGTGAGCACGTCCAGGGTCTCGCGCGTGCGCCGGGCGGGGGAACACAGCACCAGGTCCGGCAGCAACGACTTGTCGCGGATCCACGCCGCCACCGCCTCGGCCTCGGCCAGGCCCTCGGCCGACAGCGGCCGGTCGAAGTCGGCCTGGCCGGCGCGCGGCGGCTCGGCATGGGCATGCCGCAACAGGATCAGTTCACGCATCGACGTACTCCGGGATCGTGCCGCTCAGGCGCGTTTGAGCCATTTGAGCAGAGGCAGCCAGTCGGCCTGGTGATCGCGGACCTGGGCCGAGCCGTAGTCGAACAGGCTCTTGCCGAAACCGACCAGCATCACATAGGCCTGGCTGTCGCGCAGTTGCGCCACCAGCGGGTACGGCCACTGCCCGAGCATCTCCATCGCCTGCTGCGAGGCATTGGTCCACGGCCGCAGGCGGTTGCCCACCAGCGCCACCGGCAGCGTGCCGCCGCGCACCCGGGGGTGCCGGGCCAGGGCGTTGAGGAAGGGCACGGTGGCGTCGATGTCGAGCGCGGACGGCAGCACCGGCACCACCACCGCGTCGGCATGGTCCAGATAGACCTCCAGCGTGTCGGCGTGGGCGCCGGCCGGCGCATCCACCACGACCCGCTCGGTGCCTTCGGGAATCGACTTCCAGGCGCTGCGGTGGGGCACGCTCCCGTCGATCGGCAGCACCGCGCTGTCCAGTCCGGCGCGACGCTCGGCCCAGCGGGTGGACGAGGCCTGCGGATCGGCGTCGAGGATCACCGTGCTGCGGCCGGCCAGCGCCGACTCGGCGGCCAGATGCGTGGCGATCGTGGTCTTGCCCACGCCGCCCTTGGAACTGGCCACCAGCACGGTCTTCATCCACGGCCTCCGCCAGAAAACGAGCCACGAGCGTACACCGGCGGCGTGGCCGTCGCGACCACTGGACCACGTTCTTCCTACGTCCACCATGCCTTGACGAAAATTTCACAGATGAGCGAACGCACGGCCGATGCGGCGAGCGCGTCGTTCCCGGGTCCGTCGCCGGCGGACGCGGCCGCGCGCGCGCCGGCGCCGGTAGCGGCCGCTACCCGCCTGTACCACCTCGACGCGATGCGCAGCGTGCTGATGCTGCTGGGCGTGGTGCTGCACGCGGTCAATCCCTACGCGCTGGACGGCGACTGGCTGGTCGTCGACAGCCAGCGCAGCGCGGTCCTCGGCTGGCTGGGCGCGGCGATCCACGTGTTCCGGATGCCGGCGTTCTTCGTGGTCGCCGGCTACTTCGCCATGCTGATGCTGCGGCGCTACCCGGCGCCCGGCTTCCTGCGCGATCGCCTGCGCCGCACTCTGCTGCCGGCGCTGGCGGTGCTGCTGAGCTTCAATCTCGTGCAGGTGTGGTTCCTGGCGCCGGCCCCCGTGGACGGCTTCCTGCGCCACGCGCTGCTGCCGGCGCTGCGCAGCGGCGACTGGCTGGGCCACCTGTGGTTCCTGGTCGACCTGGCCGTGTACTGCATGGTGCTGGCGGCGCTGCGACCGTGGCTGCGCGGCGAGTGGGGCCGGCGGCTGCAGGCCGCGCTGGCACGGCCGCGGGTGCTGCCGGCGCTGCTGTGCCTGGCCATCCTGGTGCCGCTGGCCAATGCGATGGCCGCGCACGTGGCGCCTGCGCTGGCCGGACAGGTGGCGGGCCTGGTCAATCCCGAGGAACTGCTGGACTACGCGCCGTTCTTCACCGTCGGCTGCCTGTTGCAGCTGGACCCGGCCGGGCTGCGGCGGTTCGCCCAGGCCGGGCCCGGCGTCTGGGCGGGCGCCGCCCTGGCCGGCGCGGCGCTGGCGCTGCCGGGGACGGGCGTCGCGGCCGTGGCCCTGGCCATCGTGGCGCGCACGCTGCTGGCCTGGTGCCTGGTGCGGATCGTGTTCGCCGGCTTCCTGCGCTGGACCGACATGCCCAGCCGCAGCTTCCGCTACCTGTCCGACGCGAGCTATTCGATCTACCTGTTCCACCACCTGTGCGTGGTGGTCGCTGCGAGCTTGCTGCTGGCCCTGCCCTGGCCCGCGGCGGGCAAGTTCGCGGTGGTGCTGGGGCTGGCCACCGCGGTGCCGCTGGCGATGCACCATTTCCTGGTACGTCCGTTTCCCCGCATGCGCTGGCTGCTCAACGGCCGTCCGCTGCCGCCTGCCGGAAGCGACTGAACGCGCCGGCGCGGCGCTCTGCTATCGTCGCCGCGCCCTCACTACCCGCTTCCCGCCCGTGAGCGACCTGCAGGACCTCGTGGCGCTGATCCGCGCCGATACGCCGCTGATCGTGGTCGAAACCCCGGACGAGATGCGGGTGGTGGAACTGTTCCGGCAGTCGCTGACGCGGGTGTGGCGGGCGATGTACCGCTGGTCGATCACCGAGGGCCTGCGCCGCATCGACCTGGACGGCGAGGACCCCGCGCAACTCCCGGCCGATGCGGGCACCACGCTGGCGGCGATCCGGGGCGCGCAGCAGCGCGGGGTCTACCTGCTGCTCGATTTCCATCCCTACCTGGGCTACGCCGGCACCCAGCGCCAGCTGCGCGAGATCCTGCAGCGCCGCGACTGCCTGGCCCACACCATCGTGCTGGTCGGGCACCGGATCGAGCTGCCGGTCGAACTCGATGCCAAGGCCGTTCGCCTGCGGCTGCGCCTGCCCGACGCCAACGCCCTGCTGCGCCTGGTGCGCGAGGAGATCGCCGCCTGGCAGCGCGAGAACGACGGCCGCCGCGTGGAGGCCGACGAGGCGGTGGTGCGCAGGATCGTGCGCAACCTGCAGGGCCTGGATGCGATGGACGCGCGCCGCATCGCCCGCCACCTGATCCAGGACGACGGCGCACTGGGCCCGGACGACCTGCCCGAACTGATGCGGCTGAAGTTCGAGCTGCTCAACCGCAGCGGCCACCTGCACTACGAATACGACACCGCGCGGTTCGCCGATGTCGCCGGCGCGCGCCGGCTCAAGCGCTGGATCGAGCAGCGGCGCCGCGTGTTCGTCGATGGCGAGGCGCCGCCGGGCCTGGATCCGCCGCGCGGCATCCTGCTGCTGGGCGTGCAGGGCTGCGGCAAGTCGCTGCTGGCCAAGGCCGTGGCCGGCGGCTTCGGGGTGCCATTGGTCCGGCTGGATTTCGGCACGCTGTACGCCAAGTACCACGGCGAAACCGAGTCCAACCTGCGCGCGGCGCTGTCCCAGGCCGAGCAGTTGGCCCCCTGCGTGCTGTGGATCGACGAGATCGAGAAGGGCCTGGCCGCCGGCAGCGGCGAGGGCGATGGCGGCGTGTCGCGGCGGGTGCTTGGCTACCTGCTGACCTGGATGGCCGAGCGCAAGTCCAGCGTGTTCCTGGTCGCCACCGCCAACCAGGTGCACGAACTGCCGGCCGAGCTGCTGCGCAAGGGCCGCTTCGACGAGATCTTCTTCGTCGACCTGCCCGATGCCGACACCCGCGCCCACGTGTTCGAACTGCACCTGCAGCGGCGCCAGCTGCCGGCCAGCGGCTTCGACCTGCGCGCCCTGGCGCGGGCGTCGGAAGGCTTTTCCGGCGCCGAGATCGAGCAGGCCATCGTCGCGGCGATGTACGCCGCGCACGCCGACGGACGCGTGGTCGACAACGCGCTGCTGCTGGATGAGCTGGGCCAGACGCGCCCGCTGTCGGTGCTGATGCGCGAGCAGGTGCAGGCGCTGCGCGCCTGGGCGATCGAACGTACCGTGCCAGCGGACTGAGCGCGCGCCCAGGTTCCGGCGCGCCACGCACGCACGCGCGCCTTGCCGCCGCTGCGTTCGAGGCGAAGGCGTACATCAGACGGATCGGCGCCGCCCGCACAGTCGCCTCGTCGCCGCAGCAGTCCCCGGTCTTCGTCCGGCCGCCGGGGAATCCACAGATCGCGGCGACGAAGAAGGCCCACTGGCGCACCGCCCCCGGCGCCGCCGCCACGCAGGCGGCATCGGGCTGCGCGGCGTGGTGTCCGCGTCGATGACGATTTCCACGCAGACCTCGGTGCGGCCGTCCGGCCGGGCGGCGAGCGCATCCAGCCGCGGCAATGGATCATGGACCGGCACCGCCATGAGGGACTCCTCGCGCTGCTCCAGGACCCTCACCGGCACGCCCGGCGGCAGCGCCATGCGCTTGTCGACCGAGGGCGGCGCGGTGGGTGCAGCCAGACAGGCCAGGAGCGATCGCGGCGACGGTGAGCCGTCCAGCTGCACGCATACCCGTTCCGAGGGCCAGGGCACGAGCCAGTGCCGCCACGCCAGCCCGGAGCAACGCCTCAGCGCCGCGGCGGCGTCCAGCCTGCGGGCGGCTCCTCGGGCACCCCGGCCTCGGCCAGCACCCGCGCGACCAGCTCCTGCTCGGTGGCGATGTCCGCATCGGCCAGCAGGCGCACGAACTGGGCGGCGCCGTCGCGCGGCTGCTGCCGAGCCACCCGGCCCCACTGCAGCATGCGCCAGTCCAGCGCGCGCTGGCGGGCGGCGAGCTCGTCGCGTTCCTCCGCGCCGGTGGCCAGCGCCTGCAGCAGCGACAGGCCGGCAGCCTCGTCGGCGACATTGTCCGAACGGTCCGCCAGCAGGCGCGCGATGCGGGCGCAGGCGTCGCGCCGCGTCGGCACGGCGCGCAGCGCGCGCGCGTCGCAGGCCTCGAACAGCGGCGCCAGCCCCGGCCGGGCCGCGGCCCACAGGCCCACCGCGGCCATTGCCGCGGCCTCGTCGAGGTCGCCATCGCCGCCCCCGGCCAGCACCGCCTGCTCCTGCACGCTGGGGGGATGCCGGCGGTAGGCGGACTTCACCCAGCGCACGCCTTCGTACATGCGCGCATCGGCGCGGGTGGCCTCGGCCGCGGCCGCCAGCAGCGCGTCCGCCTCAAGCCCCGCCGCCAGCAGCGGATAGAGGTTGCCGGGGTCGGCGGCCTGCCAGCGCCGCGCGGCCTCCAGGCGCAGCGCCTCGTCGCTGCCGGCGGCCGAAGCGGCCAGCAGCTGCAGCGCCACCGGATCCTGGCCCGCCTGGGCGGCCGCACTGCGCTGCCAGGCCTGGACCTGGGCGTCGGCAGGCGCCGGACGCGGCGGGCTGCCGGTCGTGGCGGTCCCGCCCTGGGCCTGCAACTGCCGCAGCAGCGCGGCCAGGGCGAGCTCGCGCGCGGCACCGGTCCCGGCCAGCGCCTGCGGCAGGCGGCCGGCATAGGCCTGGTAGGCGGAGGCCTGCGCCAGTGCGGCAGGATCGTTGTCGGCCGGGTCCTGTGCCTGCGCACCGGGCGCAAGCAGCAGGGTCGCCAGGACCAGGCGGGTCAGCATCGGCTTCATCGTCGGCTCGTGACCGGGTTCGGGGCCGCAGCATAGCGCCCGGCCCGCGATGGCGGCGGCGACAGCTCAGTAGCCCGCCGCCTGCCCGTCCTTGCGCGATTCGCTGGCGCCGATATAGCCGCCCTGCGGGTTGACCATGATCGCCTGGTAGCCGCCATAGGGGCCGTCTGCGAAGCGCACGCTGTGGCCCTTGCGCATCAGCGCGCGCACCGTCTCGTAGGGGAAACCGGTCTCCAGATCGAGTTCCCCGCCGTCGGCCATGGTCGTGGCCTGCCCCGCCGGCTCGGTGGATCCGTCGTGCTGGATGCGCGGCGCGTCGCCGGCTTCCTGCAGGTTCATGCCGAAATCGATCAGGTTGAGCAGGATCTGCACGTGGCCCTGCGGCTGCATCGCCCCGCCCATCACCCCGAAGCTCAACCAGGGCTTGCCGTCCTTGGTGACGAAGGCCGGGATGATGGTGTGGAAGGGCCGCTTGCCTGGCGCGTAGCTGTTGGGGTGGCCGGCCTTGAGCACGAACTGCTCGCCGCGGTCCTGCAGGATGAAGCCCAGCCCCGGCGGCGCCATGCCGCTGCCCATGCCGCGATAGTTGGACTGGATCAGCGAGACCATCATGCCGTCGGCGTCGGCGGTGGTGAGATAGATGGTGTCGCCCTGGTTGAGCTGCGGGATCACGCCCGGCTCGGCCGCCTGCATCGCGCGGTCCATCGAGATCAGGCGGCCGCGCTCGCGCGCGTAGTCCTTGGAGATCAGGCGCTCGACCGGACTGCGGTAGAAGTCCGGGTCGGCATAGCTCGCCGCGCGATCGGCGAAGGCCAGCTTCTTGGCCTCGGTGAACAGGTGCACGTGCTCGGGGCTGCCGAAGCCGTAGGCCTTGAGGTCGTAGGGCTCGAGCAGGTTGAGGATCTGCAGCGCGGCGATGCCCTGGCCGCTGGGCGGCAGTTCCCAGACGTCGACGCCGCGGTAGCGGGTGGACACCGGGTCCACCCACTCGCCCTGGTGCGCGGCCAGGTCGTCATAGGACAGGAAGCCGTCGTTGGCCTTGAAGTAGGCGTCGATGGTCCGGGCGATGTCGCCCTTGTAGAACGCGTCGCGGCCGCCCTCGGCGATCTGCTGCAGGGTGTTGGCCAGGTGCGGGTTCTTCCAGGTCTCGCCGGTGCGCGGCGCGCGTCCGTCGATCGTGAACTGTTCGCTGAAGCCGGGCCACTTCGACAGCCGCGGGACCGAGCGGTCCCAGTAGTACGCGATCACCTCGTGCACCGCATGGCCGTCGCGCGCGTAGCCGATCGCCGGCGCGAGGTTGTCGGCCATCGGCCGCTTGCCGAAGCGTTCGTGCAGGGCGAACCAGCCGTCCACCGCGCCGGGCACGGTGACCGGCAAGGGCCCATGCGCCGGGATCTCCTTCAGGCCGCGTCGCTCGAACTCGGCCAGGACCAGCGAACGCGGCGAGCGCCCCGAGCCGTTATAGCCGTGCAGCTTGCGCGTCGCCGGGTCCCAGACGATGGCGAACAGGTCGCCGCCGATGCCATTGCCGGTCGGCTCCATCAGGCCGAGCGCGGCATTGGCCGCGATGGCGGCGTCGACCGCGCTGCCGCCGGCCCTCATCACGTCCAGCGCGATCTGGGTGGCCAGCGGATGCGAGGTGGCGGCCATGGCCCGCGGCGCGTACACCGCGCTGCGCGTGGCGAATGGCTGGCCGGTGATGCGGTCGGCGGCTGCGGCGCCAGCCGCGACCAGGGTCGCGGCCAGCATGAGCACGGTTGCGGTCCTGCGCACGGGCACCCCGTCGTTGCGAAGAGGCCTGCACCTTAGCGCGAAGCCGCCGCGCGTCGCGCGCCCTAGGGCCAGGCGGGCGGCGCCTGGCGCCAGGCCGCGAGCACCTGGGCGAGGGTCGCGCGGTCGTCGGCGGTCCAGTCCGGCAGCAGCGTCTCCAGCGCCGCCGGATCGTTCCAGCGGTCGGGATAGGTGCGCACCGCGGCGGCGTACCAGGCCACCGCCTCGTCGCGGCGGTCGAGCTTCCACAACGCCAGCGCCAGCGTCGGCGGCACCCAGGCCGGGCGCACCACCCGGTCACCGGCTGCCTGCACCCACAGCGGCAGGGCCGCGGCCACGTCGCCGCTGCGGTACAGATCCCAGGCCTGGTTCCAGAGCAGCGTGCGCTGGCGCGCGCCACCGCCGGAGGTCGCGGCCAGTGCCTTGGCGTACAGCGCCAGGCCGGTTTCGGTGCGACCCGACGCCATCGACAGCTGCGCCAGCTGCGCGGTGGCCTGTTCGGCATGGCGACCGCCCCGCTCCATCTCCCGGACCAGACGCGCGATGGCGGCCTCGTCGCCAGGCTCCACCGTTGCCAGCGGCCTGGTCGCGCTGTCCTCGTCGAAATAGAACTCCGCCGGCCTTGGAACCGGCGTGGCCGCGGTCTGTGCCCAGACCGGCAGACCTCCCGCGACCATCAAGACTACACCCAGCAGGCACACGTGCCTGCGCGCCACCCTTGGCTTGCACTGCATTGCAGATCCCCCTGTCGACCGGTAATGCTTCCTCGCCCCCATTCTAGGCCGAGCCGCCGGTTCATGTCGCAGTGCAGCAGCGCGCGGCCCTCGGGGCAGCCCTAGCTGGCGGGCGATGCCGCCGCGGCTAGGCTGGCCGTACCCGCTGGTACGGAAACAGTCCGCCATGATCAGCCTCGGCACCGGCATCGACCTGGGCGCACGCAGCCTGGAACCGATCGCGACCGCGGCCCTGCGCGGGGCGCAGGCGCCCGACCCGGCACCTGTCCGCAGCGCGCCCGAACCGGCCTGGCATCCGCAGGTGCAGCCGGCCGCCGCGCCGGCCGCGGCGCCGTCGGCCGCGGGCGGCCCTTACGGAATCCCGCCCGGGCAGACCCTGGCCGATGTCGCCGGCGGCCGGCAGGCGCAGCCCTTCGATATCACCCTGTCGCAACTGGCCACCGCCGTCTACGGCACGCGCGGCGGCCCGTCGGAGGGCTGGAGCGCGGTCACCGATGCCCGGCTCCAGGAACTCGGCGTGGACGATCCACAGGCCTGGCGCCTGAGCTATCTGGGCGCCAACGACACCCAGGCGGGCAACGAGCAGGAATTCCGCGCGGAGGTCTATACCGACGGCCAGGGCAACTACGTCCTGTCCTATCGCGGGACGGCCGAAGGCGCGGCGGACTGGGACAACAACTTCCGGCAGGGCACGGGACACCAGACGCAGGGCAGCCAGGACAAGTTCAGCGCGACCGCGGTCGAGACCGCCATTGCCTTCGAACGGGTGTTCGGCGACACGCGCGGTGGTACGTCCACCAACCTGGCCATCACCGGCCACTCGCAGGGCGGCGGCCTGGCCTCGGTCGGCTCGCTGGCCAGCGGGGTGCCCGCCGTCACTTTCGATGCCTCGGGCATCCACCCCAACACCCTCGACCGCATGGGCATCGACCCGCAGCGCGCGCGCGACCTCGCCGAGGGCGGGCGCATCCGCGCCTATTCGCTCTCCAGCGACGCGTTGACCAATGCGCAGGACAGCTGGATCACCGGCGTGCTGGCGCCCGACGCCCTGGGCACCCAGATCGTGGTCGAGCCGGCCAGCGCGGACGAGCACCGGATGTTCACCCGGTACGGTCCGATCGAAGGTTTCAGCCCGGAGCAGAGCCGGCGGCTCGACGCCGCCACCGAGGTCGCCCGGCACACGCCCTTCCTGCCCACCGATCCCCTCACCGGCACGCTCACGGGCATCGTCGGCCTTGGCGGCAACCTCGCCTACAGCGCGATCAGCCACAGCCCCAACGCGCTGACCGCCGGCATGGTGGAGCACCAGCCCTGGCGGCCGGGTTACCAGAACCCGTCCAACACCGGCCGCGACCTGCAGAACCTGCTGCCCGACCTCGCCAAGGACGATTACGCGCGCAACGTGCACGACTTCACACGCGATGTCGGTGCGGTCATGGCCAACGAGTTCGCCAACGGCCGGTACGTGCAGGGTGGCGTGCGCGTGGCGGGCGATCTGGTCGAAGGCATGTTCAACGCGGCCGGCGATACGGTCGACGGCTATGCCGACACCCTGGCCGCGAAGATCGACGGTCGGGTCGACGGCTGGCTGGGCGATGCGCTGGCCGGCGCGGTGAACCGCGGCGGCGATGCCATCGAGTTCGTGGCCGACGTTGGCGGACAGGCGGGCGAAGCGTTCGCTGATGGCGCGGGCTGGCTGGCCCAGGGCGCCACCGACCTGGTCGGCGGCCTGCTCGGGCGTTGAACACGGGCACGCCATCGCGGCCTGGCCCCTGCACTTGCATGGCACCATGATCGGGCTTTCAATCGGGCGCATGCGCCTCCCATCCGCGATCGCCTATGCGCTCCTGCTCGGCCTGGCCGCGGGCTGCGCCCGACCTGCCATGAGCAACGACCCGTTCTCCAGTCCCGAGCTGTCCCCGATCGCCGACGCGGTGCGCCGCGGCGATGGCACCGAGATCCGTCGCCAGCTGGAGTCGGTCGACGTCGATGCGCCCGGCAGCGACGGCAGCACGCTCCTGTTCGAGGCGATCCGGCGTGGCCGCGTCGAAAGCGTGGAGGTCCTGATGGCCGCCGGCGCCGATCCCAACCGGCGCGACGCGCGCGGCGATACGCCCATGCATGCCGCGGCCTTCTCCGGCGACCCCGGGCTGCTGCGCGCGGTGATCGCCGGCGGCGGCGACGTCAATGCCCGCGCCACCGGCACCGGCGTGACGCCGCTGGTCCCGGCCCTGCGCTCGCCGTCGCGCGAGCAGTACAAGGTGCTGCTCGAGGCGGGCGCCGATCCCGACCTGGCCGATCCCAACGGCGGCACGCCGCTGCACACCGCGGCCAGCACCAACAACGGCCAGGCCATCCTCGACCTCCTGGCCAGCGGCGCCTCGCCGCTGGCGCGCGACGCGACCGGCGCCTCGTTCCAGACCTACTACTTCAACTACGACCGCGCCCTGCTCAACGACCGCGCCCGCGACGAGCGGCGCCGGGTGGCGGCCTGGCTGAAGGCCAACGGCATTCCGCTGGAAGCCGGCGTCGGCGAAGCCGACCAGGGCTGAGCGCCGGAGGATGCCGGCGCCGCGCCGGCACCCTCCCGTCTCCACGATGCGGCCACCCTCCCCGCGTAACCGGGAGAGACGTGGCGCGGTGCGGCCTGGTCAGGCCGCGACCGCGTGCGAGCGCTCGAACTGCTCTTCCTCGGTCGAGCCGGTGAGCGCGGTGACGCTCGACGCGCCGCCCTGGATCACCGTGGTCACGTCGTCGAAGTAGCCCGCGCCCACTTCCTGCTGGTGCGAGACGAAGGTGTAGCCGTTCTGGCGCGCGGCGAACTCCGGCTCCTGCACCTGCTCCACGTAGTGGCGCATACCCTCGCCGCGCGCGTAGTCGTGCGCGAACTTGAAGGTGTTGAACCAGTTGATGTGGATGCCGGCCAGCGTGATGAACTGGTAGCGGTAGCCCAGCGCCGCCAGCTCGTCCTGGAACCTGGCGATGGTCGCGTCGTCGAGGTTCTTCTTCCAGTTGAAGCTGGGCGAGCAGTTGTAGCTCAGCAGCTTGCCCGGATGCTTCGCATGCACCGCCTGCGCGAACTCGCGGGCGAAACCCAGGTCCGGCGTGCCGGTCTCGCACCACACCAGGTCGGCATACGGCGCATAGGCCACGCCGCGGCTGATCGCCTGCTCCAGGCCGTTCCTGACCTGGTAGAAGCCTTCGGCGGTGCGCTTGCCGGTGACGAAGGGCCGGTCGTTGGGATCGAAGTCCGAGGTCAGCAGGTTGGCGGCCTCCGCGTCGGTACGCGCCAGCACCACGGTCGGCACGCCCAGCACGTCGGCGGCCAGGCGCGCGGCCACCAGCTTCTGGATCGCCTCCTGGGTGGGCACCAGCACCTTGCCGCCCATGTGCCCGCACTTTTTCACCGCCGCCAGCTGGTCCTCGAAGTGCACGGCGGCCGCGCCGGCGACGATCATGTTCTTCATCAGCTCGTAGGCGTTGAGCACGCCGCCGAAACCGGCCTCGCCGTCGGCGACGATGGGCAGGAAGAAGTCGATCGCGTCCTCCTCCTTCATCTTGCCGTCGCAGATGTTCTTCCACTGGATCTCGTCGGCGCGCTGGAAGGTGTTGTTGATCCTGCGCACCATGGTCGGCACCGAGTCGTAGGCGTACAGCGACTGGTCGGGATACATGGTCTCGGAGCTGTTGCCGTCGGCGGCGACCTGCCAGCCCGACAGGTACACCGCCTCCAGCCCGGCCTTGGCCTGCTGCATGGCCTGGCCGGCGGAGATCGCTCCGAAGGCGTTGACGTAGCCCTTTTTCGCGCCGCCGTTGACCAGCTGCCACAGCTTCTCGGCGCCGCGGCGGGCAAGCGTGTGTTCGGGCTGCAGGCTGCCGCGCAGGCGCACGACGTCGGCGGCGCTGTAGGGGCGACGGATGCCGGACCAGCGCGGGTCGCTGTTCCACTCCTGTTCGAGGGTCTTGATCTGCTGCGTGCGGGTCGTGCTCATGCGGATGTCCTCGGATGCGAAAGGGGAAGGTGCGCGGGGCGGGGGAATTCAGAGCCGCTCGTAGGCCGGCAGGGTCAGGAAGTCCTCGAGGCTGTCGCGCTGGGTCAGTTCCTCCAGCATCGCGATCGCTTCGGGGATGCGCGCCTGGCCGGGCAGCTGCTGGCCCGACAACCGCGAGGGCAGGCACAGCAGCACGCGGTCGAACAACGCTTCGTCGATCACCGTGCCGTCGTCCAGGTGCAGCGGGCAGCGGCCGTCGTCGCCGGCGTGCAGCCACTGCCACAACTGCGCGCGCGCGATTTCGGCGGTGGCCGCGTCCTCCATCAGCCAGTGGATCGGCACGCAGCCGTTGCCGTCGAGCCAGGCGGCCAGGTAGCGCACGCAGACCTCGACGTTGTTCTCGAAGCCGCCGCGCGTGATCGTGCCCAGGCACGGCGCCAGCAGGTCTTCGCGCGAGACGATCACTTCCTCGCGGCCGACGTGCTGCTGGTGGGCGCTGGGCATGCGCTCGTCGAACACCTCGCGCGCCACCGGGATCAGCGCCGGATGCGCCACCCAGGTGCCGTCGTGCCCGGCGGTCACCTCGCGCAGCTTGTCGGCCCGCACCCGCGCCAGCGCGCGCGCGTTGGCCTCGGCGTCGCCGTTGATCGGGATCTGCGCGGCCATGCCACCCATCGCGTGCGCGCCGCGGCGGTGGCAGGTCTGGATCAGCAGCTCCGAGTAGGCCCGCAGGAAGGGCTGGGTCATCGTCACCTGGCCGCGCTCGGGCAGCACCCGCGAGCGGTGGCCGCGCAGGGTCTTGATGTAGGAGAAGATGTAATCCCAGCGGCCGCAGTTGAGCCCGGCGATGCGTCCGCGCAGCGCGTGCAGGATCTCGTCCATCTCGAACGCCGCCGGCAGCGTCTCGATCAGCACGGTGACCGCGATCTGCCCCTGCGGCAGGCCCAGTTCGCGCTCGATGTGGCCCAGCACCTCGTTCCACAGCGCCGCCTCTTCCATCGACTGCAGCTTGGGGATGTACAGGTAAGGGCCGCGATCCTTCGCCGCCAGCGCGCGGGCGTTGTGCCAGGCGAACAGGCCGGCATCGAACAGCGAGGCGGACATGCGCTCGCCGTCCACCAGCACGTGCTTCTCGTCCAGGTGCCAGCCGCGCGGGCGCACGATCAGCACCGCGCGCTCGGCCTCGGGCCGCAGCGCGTAGCGCTTGCCCTTGCCTTCGAAGGTCAGGGTGCCGGCGACCGCTTCGCGCAGCGCGCGCTGGCCGGCGACCAGGTTGGCCCAGGTCGGCGAGGTGGAATCCTCGAAGTCGGCCATGTAGCAGTTCGCGCCGGAGTTGAGCGCGTTGATGACCGTCTTGGGGTCGACCGGCCCGGTGATCTCGACCCGGCGGTCGCGCAGCGCGGCCGGCACCGGCGCCACCGTCCAGTCGCCCTCGCGGATGGCACGGGTGTCGGCGCGGAAATCCGGCAGTGCCCCGGCATCGAACCCGGCCTGGCGCTGCCGGCGCGCCGCCAGCAGGGCCTGGCGCCTGGCTTCGAAGCGGCGGTGCAGGCCGGCGAGGAAGGCCTGCGCGGGAGCGTCGAGGAGGTCGGCGACGTGGGCCGGGTCGGTCAGCTGGACGCTGGCGGCGGGCGAAGGCTTGAGAACGGCAGACATGCTGGGACTCCGTGGAGGTGTGTTGCCGACCCCACCCTCGTCCCGGCCTGATTATTTGACAACTGAGTTTTTTCAATGTAACTCATAAGTTCTCCAAATACCGGAGTGGAATCAGTGCCTTCCCACCGGATTTCCGCTCCGCGTTTCGCCTACAAGGCCGACCGCCTGAAGCCGCTGCGGGCCTTCTGCCAGACCGCGCGGCTGGGGTCGGTCTCGCGCGCGGCCGAGGCGCTGTACGTCAGCCAGCCGGCGATCACCCTGCAGCTGCAGGCACTGGAACGCGAACTGGGACAGAAGCTGTTCGAGCGCAGCGGCCGCCGGCTGGTGCCGACCCGTGCCGGGGAGGCGCTGTACGAACTGGCGCGGCCGCTGGTGGACGGCATCGACACCCTGCCCACCGCCTTCCGCGACGCGCTCAAGGGCCTGGACGCCGGGGCGCTCAACATCGCGGCCAACAGCTCGACCATCCTCTACCTGCTGCCGCGGATCGTGGAGCGCTACCGCGAGCACCATCCGGACGTGCGCCTGAGCCTGCACAACACGGTCAGCGCCGACGGCACCGACCTGCTGCGCAGCGATGCGGTCGACCTGGTGGTCGGTTCGATGCACGACGTGCCCGGCGACCTGGTGTACGCGCCGCTGCAGCGGTTCGAGCAGCAGCTGGTGGTGCCGCCCGGGCATCCGCTGGCCGACAAGCCCGACCTGTCGCTGGCCGACATCGGCCAGTACGGGCTGATCCTGCCGCCCAAGCGCCAGATCACCTGGCGTCTGGTGGACCTGGTGTTCCAGCAGAACCGCGTGCCCTACACCGTGGCGCTGGAGGTCGGCGGCTGGGAGGTCATCAAGCAGTACGTGGCGATGGGGATGGGCATCAGCATCCTGTCCTCGATCTGCCTGACCGACGCCGACCGGGGGCGGTTGGCCACGCGCCCGCTGGACCGCTTCTTCCCCGCCCGCAGCTACGGCGTGATCATGCGCAAGGGCCGCCTGCCCTCGCCGCAGGCGCGCGCCTTCATGGACCTGATCCAGCCGGACCTGTTCCAGCGCCGCGACTACTACGAGAGCGGGCACTCCGAACGCTGATCGCGCCTGTGTGTTGCGAACGTGGGCGCGGCGCGGTCCGCTCAGCGCTCGAGTTCGAGGGCGACGGGTGGGCGCTCCTGCTCGACCCGTGCCGCCTCGATGGCGCGCAGCCGCTGCTCCCCGGCCTCCAGCCAGGCCCGCCCGGCGGGGCCGTCGAGGAAGTCGCGCGCGGCCAGGTCGATCGCGGGCGCATCGTTGCGTCTGGCCGCCTCCAGCATCCGATCGACCGCGCCGGAGACGGCGAGCGCCGGCGCATCCGGTGCGGGCGCGACGGGCACCGGCCGCCACTCCAGGCTGGCGGCCATGGCCTCGTCGCGCGGCTCGGCATCGCGGCAGTCGAGGCGGCACAGCGCCGCCGGCGCCAGCTCCTCGACATGCGAACGCACGCCGTTGCGGTCGAACTGCGTGGTGCGGTACAGCGCAAAGTGCTGCTCGGAGCGGTGGATCACGTTCATCGCCGGATCGGCCGGCACCGGGCGCAGGTCCAGGAAGGGCTCGTCGCTGAGCGCGTTGAGATAGTTGGCCATCAGGTTGCCGGCGCGGATCGACAGGCCATTGCGCCCGTAGCCGCCGCCCATGTCGCTGTGCGAGCCGGGTAACAGTTCGTTGAGGAAGCGGCCGTCGAAGGTGATGCCCGCATCGGCGATGCGCGTGCCGGCGAACGGATTGCGGCGTTCGTCCTCGGCGGTGAGCTGGTAGCCGGACACCACCGAGGCGGCTGGACGGCGGTCGTGCTGGCGCGGTGTGCCGGTACCGACCGGATCGAACAGGCCGACCACCTGGACCACGCCGCCCGGTTCGCGCAGCGGCGGCGCGTTGAACACGATCCGGTCGATCAGCCCGTCCGCCCCGCGCACCACGTCGGCGCCCGCCGGATTCTGGATACCGCGCGCTTCGACCAGTCGGGTGAAGCCCGCAGCCTGCTCCGCGCCACGGCTGAAGCCCAGGGCGGCCACGCGGATATCGGCGGCCGGGTTGGTGTCGATCCACCGCTTGGCCTGGTGGATGAACTGCAGGTACATCTCCTCCAGCCGCGCCTCGTAGCTGCGCCCGGTGATGAGGTCGACCGCGCCGCCCAGGCCGCCCTGCGTGCCGACGCCTTCGACGTAGCCGGCGCCCAGCTGCGAGGCGCCGTCCGCGCGCGTGTCATCCCAGATCCGACGTTCCACCTGCTGATGCACCCAAGCGACATTCGTCTGCTTTTCCGGGGGATCCCGGTGCAGGCTGTTGCCGCTGCCATCGAACGCCGCGACGAACAGCCGGTCGTCCGAATCCTTGCGCAGCAGCATCGGCGCACTGAAGTCGCCCAGCCGCTCGCCCGCCCGTTCGAAGGCCTGCAGCTGCGCGGCGCTCGCCGGATACGCGGCCACGCCATCGGGGTGTTGTCGCTGGCCTCCCATCCTCGACCTCCGTGTCGGGCTGGATCAGTAGGTGCGGGTCCAGGCCAGCACCGGGTCTTCGCGATAGTCGCTGTGCGGGTTGCCGGGAGTGCGCAGCGACCTGGTCGGGATGAAGGCCCGCATGTAGACGTTGATCGTCCGGTCATCCACTTCGAGAAGGATCGCCGGATTGAGGATCGACACGCGCTCGGGGATGTCCGCCCGCGGCACGTCGTGCAGGATCAGCCCGTCACGGAAGATCTCGCCGATATCGACCATCGCTTCATGGCGCTCACCGTCGGCGGACCGCCAGGTCACCCGGGCCGGCCCAGGAAAATTCATGATTCCGAGGTAGCCCGCAGGCGAGTTCTTCCGTGCGTCGGGATGGATGCCTTCGCTCGAAGGCGCCAGCTGGTCGGCCGGATCGTCGACATGACGGAAGCCGTTGTAATCGACCCGACAGCCGTAGGTTGAGTAGCAGTAGGCGCCGAAATTGTGCTGCACGAAGCGCAGCGGCCAGTCGGCCACCGTGTTGTCGATGCGCCTGCCGTCGGCCGTCCTCGGCCCCTGCCCCGTCTCCGCCATGCCCTGGCACCCCATCGTCAGCAGCGATGCGGCGACCAGCGCCGCCAGGATCGGGCGCGTGCGCGCCGACCCGCCGCTGCAAGCGCCCGTCTGCGCTTCCATGCCCACCTCCGTGTCTTCCCGCGACGCCAGCGCCGCGGGCTCCTGTGGCCACCATAGCGCGCCGGCACGGCGGCGCACAAACGCCCGCCGGCGCCGCTTCCGTCCCGGTCCACCCACGGCCGCCGCGCCGGTCCGCGTGATGCCGGCAGGACACGCTGCCGCTACGGCGCGGGCAACGCCTCGTCCGGCCAGATCGCCACGTGCGGCACGCCGTCGGCGCCGACCCAGCCGCGGTACATGCCCGGGGTGTTGAACGGGAAGGCGATGCTGCCGTCGCTGCCCAGCGCGATCGCGCCACCGTCGCCGCCGGCGGCGGGGATGAGCTGGTTGATCACCGCCTCGCCGGCGCGCGCGAGGCTGTCGCCCGACAGGCGCACGCGCGCGCAGATCTCGTGCGCGGCGGCGGTGCGGATGTAGTACTCGCCCCAGCCGGTGCCCGACACCGCACAGCGGTCGTCGGCCCAGGTGCCGGCGCCGATGATCGGCGCATCGCCGACGCGCCCGTAGCGCTTGTTGGTCATGCCACCGGTGGAGGTGCCTGCGGCGAGTTGGCCCCGCGCGTCCAGCGCCACCGCGCCCACCGTGCCGAAGTAGGCCCTGGCCGGCGCGTCGGACCACAGCGCATGCGGCCTGCTGTCGTCGCGCAGCGCCTTCTGCAGCTGCTGCCAGCGCTTCTCGGTGCGGAAGTACGAAGGATCGACCAGGGCGATGTCGTTCTCCGCGGCGAAGCGTTCCGCGCCCTCGCCGACCATCATCACGTGGCGCGAGCGCTCCATGATCGCGCGCGCCAGGGTGATCGGATTGCGCACGCGGTGCAGGCCCGCCGCCGCACCGGCCCGCCCACTGGCGCCATCCATGATCGAGGTGTCGAGCTCGTTGCGTCCGTCGTGGGTGAACACCGCGCCGCGGCCGGCGTTGAACATCGGCGCATCCTCGAGCGCGACGATCGCCGCGGTCACCGCGTCCAGCGCCGGCTTGCCGGCGACCAGCTCGGCGTGCCCTGCGAGCAGGGCGGTCTTGAGCGCGGCGCGTGCGGCGGCCTCTTCTTCGGCGGTGAGGTCCTCGGGCGCCACGCCCGCGCCACCGTGAATCACCAGCCGCGGCGCGGGCCGGCTCGACGGAGGCGTGGCCGGCGCGACCGGGGCGACCCGGTCCTGCTTGCTGACGCCGTCGCGTTCCTGCCCTGCCGCCGCCGCATGTCCGGCAGCCAGGGCCAGCAGGAGCGGCAGCAGGATCGATCCGGTCGTAAGTCCTCTCATCGAGCTCTCCGTCGGCCGCATCCGGCCATTGCAATGCTGACGCCCCCCGGCCGGAGCCCCGACCGACGCAGTCTCACACCGTGCCGCGGTTCCTGCCCATCCATGGCCGGTACCACTCGCGCAGGGCGGCGATGTCGGCGGCCATGTCGTCGCTGGTCTGCAACAGCGGGCCGAAACCGATGATCCGCTCGGGGTAGTGGAAGTAGGCCGGCAGGATCGGCACCTGCGCTTCGTGCGCGATCTTCCAGAAGCCGGTTTTCCAGCGCTCCACGCGCTTGCGCGTGCCCTCGGGCGCCAGCGCGAACCAGATCCGCTGGCTGGCGCGGATCATCGCCACCGCCTGGCCCACCGTGCCCTGCGCCGCGGCGCGATCGACGGGGATGGCGCCCAGCCTTCGCAGCAGCGGGCCCAGCGGCCACCAGAACAGCTGCGCCTTGCCCAGCACGCGCACGTCCAGGCCCAGCGCCAGTTTGGCCGCGAACCCCCAGATGCCGTCCCAGTTGGACGAATGCGGCGCGGCGATCACCACCAGCCGCGGCACGTCGGGCAGCGCGCCGACCACGCGCCAGCCGCCCAGGCGCAGCAGGCTGCGGCCCAGCCAGCGGGCGAAGGAATTGGGCCGCGTCCTGGGCGCGCTCGGCGGCAGTACGGGAACGAGGTCATCGCCAGTCGCGGTCATGCGCGCTCGCGTCGTGCTTGCTTGCTGTTGCATCAATCCCAATCGCGGCGGGCGCGGCCATGCTTGATCGTACTACGCTGGCGTTTCTCGCCCAGGCGCCGCTCCTTGGACGCGCGCGTCGGGCGCGTGGCCACGCGCGTGCGCGGGGCGTGCAGGCCGCTCTCGATGAAGGCCGCCAGCCGCTCGCGCGCATCCTGGCGGTTGCGTTCCTGGGTGCGGAAACGCTGCGCCTGCAGCACCAGCACGCCCTCGTCGGTCAGGCGGCGGTCGCGCTTGGCCAGCAGCCGCGCGCGCACCGGCTCGGGCAGCGAGGGCGAGCCGGCCACGTCGAAGCGCAGCTCCACCGCCGTGGCCACCTTGTTGATGTTCTGGCCACCTGCGCCGCTGGCGCGGACGAAGCGCTCGACGATTTCGTGTTCGGGGATCTGGATGCTCATGCCGGTGCACCGCGGCGGACCGCGCGTCTAGAATCCGGGGTTTCCACCCCGACAAGGACGCCGCAATGTCGCACAGAATCCTCCTCGCCGCCCTCCTGGCCCTGCTGGCGACCGCCGGCCCCGCGGTGGCGCAGCAGCCGGCGGACGATGCCCGGATCGACCGCCTGATCGAGATCAGCCGGACCCGGCAGACGCTCGACGCGATGCTGCCGCAGATCGAGGCCTCGCAACGCCAGATGGCGGCGCAGATGGCCGGCGATCGCGAGCTCGACGCCGCGCAGCAGCAGCGCCTGGACCGCATCCTGGAAGGCAGCGCCGCGGCCATCCGCAAGGCCATGGCCTGGGAGAACCTCGCGCCGATGTACCGCGACATCTACCGCCAGACCTTCACCGGCGAGGACATCGACGCGATCATCGCCTTCTACGAGACCCCGACCGGCCAGCGCATGCTCGACAAGATGCCCGAGCTGATGCAGAACACGATGGCGGCCATGCAGCGCCTGGTCGTGCCGATGCTGCAGGAGATGGAGCGCGAACTGGCGGCCGAGGTCAGCGCCGCGCAGTAAGCGCCCGCGCCGCGCCGCGCACCCGCGTCATGCGGGTGTCGCGGCCGTCGCGGCCGTCGCGGCCGTCGCGGCCGCGTCCGCCGGCGCGGGGTCGACCGCCGGCGGGAACAGGGCCACGGCCCTGGCGAACTCCCCCTGCACCGGCGCGTCCACCACCATGCGCGCGCCGCTGGCCGGATGCACGAAGGCCAGGCGCGAGGCGTGCAGCAGCATGCGATGGATGCCCAGCATGCGGAAATGCCGGTTGTGGCGGCCATCGCCGTGGCTGGTGTCGCCGATCAGGTGGTGCGAGGCGTGCTTGAGGTGACGGCGGATCTGGCGGAAGCGCCCGGTCTGCGGCATGGCCCGCAGCAGCGCGTAGCGCGAGGTCGGGAAGTTCGCCGACGGCAGTTCCAGTTCGCAGGTGGCCAGCCGCTCGAAATGGGTGAGCGCGGGTTTCTTCAGCGGCTTGCCCGGGCCGCCATCGAGCGGATGATCGATGCTCAAGCGCGCTTCCGGCCAGCCCCGGCAGACCGCGAGGTAGTGCTTGTCGACCTCGCCGGCCATCAGCGCCTTGCCCAGCGCCGAGGCGGTCTCGCGGTCGAAGGCCAGCAGCAGGCAGCCGCTGGTGGCGCGGTCCAGGCGGTGGACCAGGAACACCTGGCGCCCGAACTGCAGGCGCAGGCGGTCGGCGAGGAAGTCGTCCTCGCCACGCGCCAGCGCGCTGTCGTGCACCATCAGCCCGGCCGGCTTGTCGACCACCGCCAGCCAGGCATCGGCATACAGCACCGGCACCGGCGCGGCGGCCTGGGGCGCGTCGGGCGCAGCCGCAGGCTGCCCTTCGCTGTCTTCGTGGATGCTCGCCTGCCCGCTCATCGCAGCACGCGCACTCCCTTGAGGTTGGGCACTCCATCCGCCACCTCGGTCCAGGCCACGTAGGCGGCGCCACCGGATACGGCCAGCTGCGGAAAGCCGGTGGCCCGGCCCTGGCCGGCGACCTGTGCCAGTTCCAGGCGTTCGTACTCGCGGGCCAGGTCGTGGCTGCGTCGCGAAAGCCACAGCGATTGCCGCCCGCCCTGCTCGCGCATCCACAGCACCCAGGCCTGCTGCGGGTCCATGGCCACCGCCACCCGGCCCAGCACCTCGGCGCCATGGTCGAGCGTGACCGGGGCGGCGAAGCGGTCGCCGGCATCGGCGCTGGCGGCCAGCCGCACTTCCGGTTCTCCCGCCGCCTCGGTGTACCAGGCCACCACCGCCGCCTCGCCCTGCGCGGCGACCGCGGGCCCGTTGACCGGGCAGCCGGGCATCACCCAGCCATCGGCATGCACCGGCGCCGGCGCGCGCCAGCCGCTGCCGTCGTAACGGGTGGCGAGGATGTCGCGGACCTCGCCCTCGCCACGGCCGCGATACACCAGCAGCGCGCCCCGGCCGGTCATCGCCGCCGCGGTCTGGCAGCAGTCGCAGACGCGCGCATCGATCAGCGCCTCGTCGCTGCGCTGCAGTTGGGCATCGAAGAACGCCGCGCGCAGGGTCATCGCGCCGGCCGGGCCGGTCTCGGCGCCGGTGTGCCCGGCGTGGCCGCCGCCGGCCCCGGTCTCGCGTCCGTCCAGCCAGGCCAGGCCGAGGCGGCCGTCGGGCTGCGCCCACATCGAGACGAAGCCGTGCCCGGTGCGGGTGCCGTCGTCGTGCACCAGCACCGGCGCGGCCCAGTTGGCGCCGCCGTCGCGCGAGCGGGTAAGCATCACGTCGTAGGCATAGGGCGCCTCACCGCTCTTCTGCAGCCAGTGCGCCCACAGCGCGCCATCGGGCGTGGCGGCCATGTGCGGCACGTCGGCCCAGTTGACGAACATGCTGTTGCCGACCGCGATCGTGGTCATGGCCTGCTTCCAGCGCTGCTGCGCCGGCGCATAGCTGCTGAACTGGAAGATGTGGCGGCGCCCTTTCTGCGAGTTGATCCAGCTCAGCAGCAGGCGGCCATCGGGCGCCACCGCCAGGCTCGGCGAGGCTGTTCCGGGCAGGGTGGCCGGCAGCGCCCAGGCCTCGGTGCGGCTGGGCGCTGCGACATCGGGCTGGGCCGTCGACGCGGTGTCGGCCGGCGTGTCGCCGCCGCAGCCGGACAGGGCCAGCGCCGCGGCGAGCAGGGTGGCGGGAAGCAGGCGCATGGGAGTGGGGATCCTCGCAAACAGCCGGGAGCCGTCGCGCCCGCGCCGCGCCGCGGTCGCTCGGGTTTGACGCATCCGGAACGCCGCTAGCGTAGCCTGCCCGGCAGTCCAGGCGCATCCGGGCCCGCCATGTTCACCACGATCGCCAGCTATCCCGATCCGATCCAGGCGCAGATCGTGCGCGGCCTGCTGGCGTCCGAAGGCATCGAGGCGCATGTCGGCGACGAGCACCTGGCGCTGGCGAACTGGGAATGGCGCCTGGCCATCGGCGGCAACCGCGTGCGCGTGGCGGCGGAGGATGCCGAGCGCGCGCTGCGGATCCTGCGCGCGCTGGAGGCCGGCGAGTACGCGATCGACGATGACGCGGCGCCGGCCGATCCGCAGCTGCTGCCGCCCGACCGCGAGTCGCCCTCCAGCCGCCTGGCCTGGCTGGCGCTGATGCTGCTGCACATCCCGCTGCCGTGGCGCCGCCGCGGCGATCGCGGCACGGTGGTGCGCCAGGCCTGAGCCACCGCGTCCGGCACCTGCGCGCGGCGGCGTTGTCAACGGGTTCCGGCGCGCGCCCGCGGTTGCCACAATCCCCGGCCCGCGGCCCGTCGCCGCCAGCAGTCCGTATCGCATGCCCGAGATCGCACCCGCGCTGGCGCGCAAGATCGCCGCCACCATCGCCGAAGAGATCGGCGCCCGCGCCGAACAGGCCGTCGCCGCCATCGCCCTGCTCGACGAAGGCGCCACGGTGCCCTTCATCGCACGCTACCGCAAGGAGGTCACCGGTGGGCTGGACGACACCCAGCTGCGCAACCTCGAAGTGCGCCTGGTGTACCTGCGCGAGATGGAGGAGCGGCGCGCGACGATCCTCGCGAGCATCGAGGAGCAGGGCAAGCTGACCGACGCGCTGCGCGCCGACATCGAGGCGGCCGACAGCAAGTCGCGCCTGGAAGACCTGTACCTGCCCTACAAGCCCAAGCGCCGCACCCGCGCGCAGATCGCGCGCGAGGCCGGGCTGGAACCGCTGGCCGATGGCCTGATCGAGGATCCCACGCGCGTGCCGGAGGAATTCGCCGCGCAGTTCGTCGACGCGGACAAGGGCGTGGCCGACACCAAGGCGGCGCTGGAGGGCGCGCGCGCGATCCTGATCGAACGCTGGGGCGAGGACGCCGCCCTGATCGGCGAACTGCGCGACTGGCTGTGGAACAACGGCGTGATCCGCGCCAGGGTGATCGAGGGCAAGGAAGCGGCGGGCGAGAAGTTCCGCGACTACTTCGACCATGCCGAGCCGCTGGCGAAGATCCCCTCCCACCGCCTGCTGGCGCTGATGCGTGGGCGCCGCGAGGAATTCCTCTCGCTCGACCTGGAGCCCGGCAGCGACGCCGAGGCCGGCCACCTCTACGCCGAGGGTCGCGTCGCCCTGCACGCGGGCATCCGCGACCAGGGCCGCGCCGCCGATACCTGGCTGCGCAACGCCTGCCGCCTGGCCTGGAAGGCCAAGCTGCACCTGCACCTGCTGATCGACCTGTTCGCGCAGGCGCGCGAGCAGGCCGAGGCCGAGGCGATCTCGGTGTTCGGCGACAACCTCAAGGACCTGCTGCTGGCCGCGCCGGCCGGGCCGAAGGCGGTGCTGGGCCTGGACCCGGGCCTGCGCACGGGGGTCAAGGTCGCGGTGGTCGATGCCACCGGCAAGCTGGTCGCCACCGACACCATCTATCCGCACGAGCCGCGCCGGCAGTGGGACCAGTCGCTGGCCGCGCTGCGCAAGCTGTGCATCGCCCATGGCGTGCAGCTGGTGGCGATCGGCAACGGCACCGCCAGCCGCGAGACCGACAAGCTCGCCGGCGACCTGCTCAAGCTCTGCCCGGAACTGCGGATGCAGAAGATCGTGGTCAGCGAGGCCGGCGCATCGGTGTATTCGGCCTCGGAGCTGGCGGCGAAGGAGTTCCCGGGCCTGGACGTGTCGCTGCGTGGCGCGGTGTCGATCGCGCGGCGCCTGCAGGACCCGCTGGCCGAACTGGTCAAGATCGAACCCAAGGCCATCGGCGTGGGCCAGTACCAGCACGACGTCGACCAGTACAAGCTGGCGCGTGCGCTGGACGCGCGCGTGGAGGACTGCGTGAACGCGGTCGGCGTGTACGTCAACACCGCCTCGGCACCGCTGCTGTCGCGGGTCTCGGGCCTGTCGTCCACGGTCGCCGAGAACATCGTCGCGCATCGAGACGCCAACGGTCCGTTCCGGCGCCGCAAGGACCTGCTCAAGGTGCCGCGGCTGGGCGAGAAGACCTTCGAGCAGTGCGCCGGCTTCCTGCGCATCGCCGATGGCGACGAGCCGCTGGATGCCTCGGCGGTGCACCCGGAAGCCTATCCGGTGGTCGAGCGCATCGTGCAGGCGACCGGCAAGCCGATCCAGACGATGATCGGCGACAGCGGCTTCGTGCGCACGCTCAAGCCGGGGCAGTTCACCGACGAGCGATTCGGTGAGCCGACCGTGCGCGACATCCTGAAAGAACTGGAGAAGCCCGGCCGCGACCCGCGCCCGGAGTTCAAGGCCGCGCAGTTCGCCGACGGCGTGGAGGACATCAGGGACCTGCGCGAGGGCATGATCCTCGAGGGCGTGGTGAGCAATGTGGCCGCGTTCGGCGCCTTCGTCGACATCGGCGTGCACCAGGACGGGCTGATCCACATCTCGGCGCTGTCGGACAGGTTCGTCAAGGACCCGCGCGAGGTGGTCAAGGCCGGCGACATCGTCAAGGTGAAGGTGCTGGAGGTGGACGTGGCGCGCAAGCGCATCGCCCTGACCCGGCGCCTGGACGATGCCCCCGCGCCGCGCGAGGCGCGCGAGGAGGCGCGTCGCGGCGGCGGGCGCGGCGATGCCGGTCCGCGCGGCGGCCGCGGTGCCGCGCCGCGACCCGCCGCGCCGCCGGCCAACAGCGCGCTGGCCGAGGCCTTCGCCCGCGCCCGGCAGAAGTAGCCGGCCGGATGGAGCGGCGGGTGGCCCTCGCGGTGCCACCCGGCGCATGCCGCCGCTCAGGCGGCCTTGCGGAACTCGTCGAACGCGGCCTGGGCATGGGCCGCGTACATCAGCGACGGGCCGCCGCCCATGTACACCGCCACGCCGAGCATCTCGCGGAACTCCTCGGGGGTGGCGCCCAGGCGTACCAGCGCCTTGGCGTGGAAGCCCAGGCAGTCGTCGCAGCGGCTGGCCACGCCGATCGCCATGGCGATCAGTTCCTTGGTCTTCTCGTCCAGCGCGCCGGGCGCGAGGGCGGCCTTGCTCAGCGCGCCGAAGGCCTGCATCAGGTCGGGATGGTGGCTGCGCAGCTCGGTCAGGTTGCGCGAGGTGGTGCGGGTCAGCTCGTTGTAGGACTCGGGTGCCATGGCGGGCCTCCTGATGGAATGGGCGCAGTATATTCGCGTTTACTAATTTAGCAACGTCGAATATAATGCCGCCATGAGCCCGACCGCCACGACCATCGACCTCCACCCCCTGCAGGAGCAGGCGGCAGCCGCCGCGGCCATGCTGCGCGTGCTCGGCCACGAGCAGCGCCTGCTGGTGCTGTGCCTGCTGGCCGCGCACGGCGAGCGCACAGTGGGCCAGTTGCTCGCCGAGGTCCGCCTCAGCCAGTCGGCCCTGTCCCAGCACCTGGCGCGGATGCGCGAGGACGGCCTGGTGGCCTGTCGCCGCGACGGCCAGTCCATGCATTACCGGATCGCCGATCCGCGCGTGGCCACCCTGGTGGGCACGCTCAAGTCCATTTTCTGTCCCTGAGGAACCCCGCTCCATGCGCAGCATCGACACCGCCACCGCCCGCAGCCTGCTCGACCGCGGCGCCGTGCTGGTGGACATCCGCGAACCCGACGAGTACCGGCGCGAACGCATCCCCGGCAGCCGCTGCATCCCGCTGGCGACCCTCGCCGTCTCGCCCCGGCTGGGTGCGGGCGAGGCGCCCGTGGTGTTCCACTGCCGCTCGGGCATGCGCACCGGCAGCAATGCCGCCCTGCTCGAGGCGGCCGCCTACGGGCGCGAGGCCTACCTGCTCGACGGCGGGCTGGACGCCTGGCGTCAGGCCGGCCTGCCGCTGGAGCGAGACACCAGCGCGCCGCTGGAGCTCAACCGCCAGGTGCAGATCGTGGTGGGCGGCCTGGTGCTGGCCGGCACGATCCTGGCGGCCACCGTCTCGCCCTGGTTCCTGCTGCTGACCGGCATCCCCGGCGCGGGCCTGCTGTTCGCCGGGATCAGCGGCTTCTGCGGCATGGCGCGGGTGCTGGCGCGCATGCCCTGGAACCGCGCCACCCTTGCCCCGGCACGCGAACACCCCACCTTGTAGGCATGTCCAGTCCCACCGAACCCGGCCACCTGCCCGCCGCCCCGGTCCACGCCGCCGACCCGCGCCCGGTCCCGCCCGAACCGCCGCTGCCCAGCGACTGCTGCGAAAGCGGCTGCGACCCCTGCGTGTACGACAGCTACAGCGAGGCGCTGCAGTACTACCGCGAACGCCTGGCCGCCTGGCAGGCGCGGCACCCCGAGGCCGACGCTGACCCCCAGGCAAAAGCCTCCGAGGACGCGGCCGCCTGACGGGCCGAGGCGACGACGACGCCCCTGCGCTCCGAACCCCCGTGACGGCTCCCCAGATGCGCCTGCCCAGGCCGTCGCGCCCAACGCCCGTGGAACATTCGTCTCGTCTTGTTCCACAACATTTCGTGTTGACGTCGATCCCTCACCCCACTATGTTGTGCCGGTCGGTTCCGGCGCGCAGCAGCGTCGCTGGATGAAAAGGGAAGCCGGTGACGCCCCGTCCGCCAGGACGCCAGGCCACTCCGGCACTGCCCCGCAGCGGTAATCGGGAACGAACCTGCCACCAGCACTGGAGCCACGCTCCGGGAAGCGGCAGGGGAGGTGGAGGGCCAGCGGCCTTCCGGACCCGTCAGTCCGAAGACCTGCCGACAGCCGCGCGCCTGCACGCCGCGCGGTGCCGGCCGCGGAATCTCCGGGGGGAGATGGCTGGTGGAGCAGAGCGGGGAGGCCGTCGGCGGCCGTCCCGGCATCTGCGACGCCGCCCGTCCACCCTGCCTCCAACGCCACGCCCGCCTGCGAGGGACAGGCCGGCCGTGCGCCACCTGGAGGACGCATGATCCACAACACCCATTCCCCCGGCGAGGTTGCGACCGCGCCGGCCACCGCCCGCGACGCCGCGCCCACCCGCCCCACCGCGCCCGCTCCGGGCGACGCGTCCCTGCCCCTGCCCGCCACCGACGGCGGCAGCGCTCCGGCGGCCGCGCCGGCACCGGTGTCCACCTGGATCACCAAGGAAGCCGGCAACCGCCGCATTCCCTACGACCGCGCGCGCCTGGAGCGCAGCATCGACCGCATCCACGCCGAGTTCCCGGACCTGGCGATCGAGGACTACAAGCGCAGCGTGACCGGCTTTGTCGAGCGCAAGGAATCGGTCAACGCCGACGACCTGGTCGACCACCTGATCCGCGAGGCCGAAGCCCGCGTCGACGTGACCGCGCCGCAGTGGGAACACTTCGCCGCGCGCCTGTACCTGCACCGGTTGTACAAGCGCGCCAGCCGCAACCGCTTCTACGACGTGGAGCACAAGTACGGCTCCTACGTCGGCCTGCAGGAGTCGCTGGCCGACCGCAACATCTACTCCAACGACATCCTGCGCGCCTATTCCAAGGAAGAGCTGCAGGAAGCCGCGCGCATGATCGATCCAGAGCGCGACAAGCTGCTGGCCTACAACGGTCTGTACCTGCTGGCCACGCGCTACCTGGCCACCGACCACGCCCGCAACGTCTACGAACTTCCCCAGGAACGCTGGCTCACCATCGCCCTGTACCTGATGCAGGACGAACGCCCACGCGAGCGGCGCCTGCAGCTGGTGGGCGAGGCCTACTGGGCGCTGTCGAACCTGTACATGACCGTGGCCACGCCCACCCTGCAGAACGCGGGCAAGGTCGGCGGCCAGCTCTCGAGCTGCTTCATCGACACGGTCGAGG
>Ga0233369_1000222_pt1 | contig 27941 bp, 23 predicted proteins | sample ElkDunMinimDraft_26_FD_191537 | JGI IMG/M metagenome (GOLD analysis project Ga0233369, IMG submission 191537) | Fecal eukaryotic communites from dung pellets of Tule Elk in California, USA - Elk Dung D16 | ecosystem: Host-associated > Mammals > Digestive system > Large intestine > Fecal | place... | reverse complement strand
CTGCCCGCGAGCATCCAGTCGGTCCTCGAGATCCGGCTGGGGGAGTGGGGCCACGACGCCCTCGGATACGTCGCCCACGTCCCGCAGTACGTCGCACAGGTCGAGTACCCGAGCGCGTCCGTCGCGCTCCTGGAGGCCGTCGCACACCGTACGGGCCTGCAGTTCGACCTGGAGGAGCTGCGGCTCCAGCAGGCCGAGACCGTGGCCGACATCCACAAGCAGGTCGAGGAGCAGGACGGCGGCGAGGTGCTCGCCGGCCTCGAGCGCCAGTACGACCAGATGAACCGCTCCGCCACGGAGCCGCTGGTCGCCGACGAGTCCGAGCTGCCCACGCCCGAGGAGATCGGCGAGCAGTTCGAGCAGTTCCTGGCTCAGCTCGACGAGCGCGAGTCCGGCACCTCCGACTGACGGTCCCCCGTACGGCGCGGTGGGCGCATGAGACGATGTGCCCCGTGCCCGCAACGATCGAAGAACTCGTCGACCTTCTCGACCTCGAGCGTCTCGAGGAGGATCTCTACCGCGGGGGACACCCCAAGGACAGCGATCTCACCCGCGTCTTCGGTGGTCAGGTCGCAGCGCAGGCGCTGATGGCGGCCTCGCGCAGCGTCGACTCCGATCGTGCGGTGCACTCGCTCCACGTCTACTTCCTGCTCGGCGGCGACCCGAGTGTGCCGATCGTCTACGACGTCGAGCGCATCCGCGACGGGGGTTCGTTCTCCACGCGTCGGGTCTCGGCGCGCCAGCACGGCAAGGTCATCTTCTACATGACTGCGTCGTTCCACCGGCACGAGGACGGCTACTCGCACCAGGACGCCATGCCCGAGGTGCCGCCGGTCTCGGCCTCGCCCGAGCTGGCGGAGGTGCTGGCGTACGTCGACACGCAGGCGGCCGAGCACTGGCGTCGGGAGTGGGCGGCGCTCGACGTCCGCTACATCGGCGACAACCGGGCCGCCGACGACCCGTCACGGCAGCTCGTCCCCGCCGTTCAGCGGCTGTGGCTCCGTGCGCTCGGTGAGCTCGGGGACGATCCCGTCCTCAACGCGTGCGTGCTGACGTACATCAGCGACCTGAGCCTCCTCGGTTCGGCGCTCGTCCCGCACGGGCTGACGATCGGCTCGCCCAAGATCCAGCCGGCGTCGCTCGACCACGCCGTGTGGTTCCACCGGCCGATCCGCGCGGACCACTGGATGCTCTACGACCAGCGTTCGCCCTCGGCGATCGGTGCGCGCGGCTTCGCCACGGCCAACATCTTCGCGGAGGACGGGGCGCTGCTCGCCTCGGTGGCGCAGGAAGGGCTCATCCGCCCGGTCACCCGCAAGCCGACGGCCTGACGGTCCCGCACCGGCCTGGCCGGTGACGGCCGAGCCGGTGCGGGTACGCGCAGCTCAGGCGGGCGTGACGCGTGCCACGAGATGCGCGGGAGCGCGCTCGTCGCCGCGTGCCCGGCCGGTGATGCCGAGGAGGAGCCGGCCACCCTCCGTCGCCGTGCCGAGCATCACCGTCGCCGGCAGCAGGATCGGCCGACGGAACTCCGCCACCACGGTGTACGCGTCGGGGAGGCGGTTCTCGACCGCAGCGAGGGCACGCGCCTTCGTCCACATCCCGTGCGCGATCTGGCGCGGGAACCCGAACGCCTTGGCCGAGAGACGGGACATGTGGATCGGGTTGCGGTCGCCGGAGACCGCACCGTACCGACGGCCCAGTCCGGCATCGAGGTGCCACGTCGTCGTTCCTGCGGGCGGCTCGACGCCCTCGAGCGGAGCGGCAGCGACCTCCGGACCACGACCTCCACCGCGCCGCAGGAGCGTCATCGTCTCCTCCCAGACCACCTCGTCACCCACTCGTGCGGTGCTGAGCACGTCGATGAGCGTGCCCTTCGGGTGCGGGCGCAGGTCGGCAGCCCGGACGGCGACGTCGTACGTCTCGGTGACCGTGATCGGACGGTGCTGCGTGATCGAGTTGCGCAGGTGGACCAGGCCCATCGGCGCGAACGGGAACGCGGTGTCGACCATGAGCGCCATCTGCAGCCCGAAGGCCGCCATGTGGGGGTAGGTCACGGGGAGCGTCTCCCGCAGGGCGAATCCACAGACGTCGACGTACGACGCCAGGTGGTCCAGGTCCGTCGTGACGCTGCGTCGCTCCAGCGTCAGGTCAGGGACGGAGCCGGCGGTGTGCCGGACGCCCGGGAGCCCCCCGACCAACGGCACCGCCGGGAGCGCGGCACGCAGGTACAGCGGGAGGGTCGAGGGCGCCTCGGCGAACTCGCGGACGGCCACCTCAGGCCCCCAGGAGGCTCTGGCCGCAGACCCGGACGACGTTCCCGGAGACCGCCGCCGATCCCGGGCTCGCGTACCAGGCGATCGTCTCGGCGACGTCGATCGGCTGACCGCCCTGGGACATGGAGTTCATCCGACGACCGGCCTCGCGGATCGTCAGCGGGATCGTCTTGACCATGTCGGTCTCGATGAAGCCCGGCGCGACGGCGTTGATGGTCAGCCCGTCCGCGGCGATGCGCGGGGCGAGCTCCTGGACCCATCCGATGACGCCCGCCTTGGACGCCGCGTAGTTCGTCTGCCCGTTGTTGCCCGCGATGCCGGCGATCGAGGAGACGCCGAGGATCGTCCCGCCGGTGCGCACCAGCTTCTGGTCGAGGAGCTCGGCCGTGATGCGCTGCGGGGCGTCGACGTTGATCTCGACGACCTTGTGCCAGTTCTCGGTCTTCATGTTGCGCAGCCGCTTGTCGCGCGTGATGCCGGCGTTGTGGACGACGACGTCGACACCGCCGTGGTGCTCGGAGAGGTACGCGGCGATCCGCTGCGGCGCATCCGGTGCAGTGATGTCGAGGATGATCGACTCGCCCCCGATGGCCGCCATCTCGCGCTGCAGATCGTCGGCCAGCGGGGCGACGTCGAGTCCGACCACCGTCGCGCCGTCGCGGTGCAACGTCTGGGCCATCGCGAGACCGAGCCCGCGCGACGCGCCGGTCACGAGCGCAACCTTGCCCGCGAGCGGCGCCGCGACGTCGAAGTCGGGCGCGTCGGTGAGTCCGGCGGTGCCGATGCGAATGACCTGTCCGCACACGTACGCCGACTTGGGGGAGAGCAGGAAGCCCAGCGTCGACGCGATCGCGTGCTCCGCGCCCGACCCGACGTACACCGTCTGGGCGGTCGACCCGTTGCCGAGCTCCTTGCCGAGCGACCGCGTGATGCCCTCGAGCGCGCGCTGGGCGATCGCGCGGCCCGGGGTGGCGGCCTGCTCGGGCGGCGTGCCGAGGAGCACCACGCGTCCACAGGCAGACAGGCTCCGGAGCACGGGCGTCAGGAACTCCTGCACCTGGTCGAGCCCGGCCGCGGTGTCGATGCCGGTGGCGTCGAGGACGATCCCCTTGAGGCGCGCGCCCTCGTCGAGCGCCGAGGTGGTGGCGACGGACAAGGCCGCGAGCGCGTCGGTGACCGATGAGCCGAGCGTGGAGCCGGGGGCGGCGCCGACCAGGACCGTGCCGTCGACGAGGGGGGCGTCCGGCCGGTAGCGTTCGAGCTTGGGCGGGTTGGGGAGGCCGAGGTTCTTGACCAAGAACTTCCCGACCGGGGTGTGGACGAGGTCTTGGTAGCGGTCGGTCATGTCGTGTGTCCTGCCTCTCGAATACCCGCGGTATCTAGAATGTCCTCCTACCGTAACCTAGAGTTACAGGAGGGGTACAGGACTGGTGCCTCGCCCGCCACACGTGTGGTCAACGCAACGCCTTCTTCCGAGGAGAACCCATGGCATCGACCTCTGCCAAGCGCTCCGACGCGGCCCCGCGCCGCGTCGCGGTGATCGGGGGCAACCGGATCCCCTTCGCCCGTTCCAACTCCGTCTACGCGCACGCCTCCAACCAGGACATGCTGACCGCCGCGCTCGACGGGCTGGTCGATCGCTACAACCTGCGTGGCCAGCGTGTCGGCGAGTTCGCCGCCGGCGCCGTGCTCAAGCACAGCCGCGACTTCAACCTGGCGCGGGAGACGGTGCTCGGTTCGACGCTCGACCCCCAGACCCCCGCGTACGACGTCCAGCAGGCGTGCGACACGGGCATCCAGGCGACGATCCAGGTCGCCAACAAGATCGCCCTCGGCAAGATCGACGTCGGGATCGCCGGAGGCTCCGACACCACCTCCGACGCGCCGATCGCAGTGGGGGAGCGGCTGCGCAAGATCCTCCTCGACGCGAACCGGGCGAAGGACCTCAAGGGTCGCCTCGCCGCCCTCGCCAGGATCCGCCCGGGAGACATCGTCCCGTCGATCCCGCAGAACTCCGAGCCGCGTACGGGCTTGTCGATGGGAGAAAGCCAGGCGCTCACGACCCTCGAGTGGGGGATCACCCGCGAGGACCAGGACCAGCTCGCCGTCGAGTCGCACCACAAGCTCGCCGCCGCGTACGACCGTGGCTTCCTCGACTCCATGCTCACGCCGTACCTGGGGCTGGAGCGCGACCAGAACCTCCGCCCCGGCTCGTCGGTCGAGAAGCTCGCGACGCTCAAGCCGGTCTTCGGCCGCGGCGAGTCGGCGACGATGACGGCCGGCAACTCCACGCCGCTGACCGACGGTGCGTCGACCGTCCTGCTCGCCTCGGAGGAGTACGCCGCAGAGAAGGGCTGGGAGCCGCTGGCGTTCCTCACCGAGTACGAGACCGCTGCCGTGGACTACGTCGACGGCAGCGAGGGTCTCCTGATGGCGCCGGCGTACGCGATGCCGCGGATGCTCGCGCGTGCCGGACTGACGCTGCAGGACTTCGACTTCTACGAGATCCACGAGGCGTTCGCGTCCCAGGTGCTGAGCACCCTCAAGGCCTGGGAGGACCCGATCTTCTGCAAGGAGCGCCTGGGCCTCGACGCGCCGCTCGGCTCGATCGACCGCAGCAAGCTCAACGTCACGGGATCCTCGCTGGCGGCCGGCCACCCGTTCGCAGCGACCGGGGGCCGCATCGTCGCCACCCTGGCCACGCTGCTCGCCGAGAAGGGCAAGGGGCGTGGCGTGATCTCGATCTGCGCAGCGGGCGGACAGGGCGTCACGGCGATCCTGGAGCGCTGACCGCCTGAGCGCGGGGGGCTGGCCGCAGACTCGTCGCGGGCTAGTCCCGCGGGTCGTCCGCGACAGCCATCGCCTGCGCAGCGCGGATCGTCTGGCGCTTCACGGCCTCCCACGGCACCCGGCGTACGGTCGGGACGCCGGGGGAGGCCTCGCTGACGAGCAGCTGGTTGCGGGCGAACTGCAGGGCACCCAGAGCCTGCGTGTAGAGCATGTTGGCGAGCATGTACGGGTCCTCGGCGTGGAACTCGCCGGACTCGTTGCCCGCCTCGAGGACGTGCGCGAGCACGCCGAGAGGCCCGAGCATGCCGCGTCCCAGACGCATCATCGCGCCCTCGGAAACGCTGTCGAGCAGCTCGTTGCCCGGCTTGCTGAGGAGGTCCAGCGCGCAGTCGACGAACGCCGGGTACTCGTGGCCGCGGTCGAGGAACGCGCTCGCGACCTCCTCGAGGCGCACCATGGGGGCGGCCCCGGGGTCGTCGGCGTCGCGCATGACGGCAGCCAGCTCGTCGAGGTAACCGACCAGCGTCAGCGCGAACAGCTCCTCCTTGCCGGAGAAGTGCCGGTAGATGATCGCGCGGTTGATGCCGACCGCCTGCGCGATGTCCTCGATCTGCGCGTCGCGGACGCCGACCGTGTCGAAGAGGTTCCGGGTGGCGCGGATGATCTCGTCCTCGCGCGCGCGGCGTCGTGCGGCGGTCGCCCGGGCGCCGCGAAGTGCCCTCGGCTCGGTCTCGTCGGTCTTGGCTTCTCCCACATACGGAGTCTAGAGGGATCGTGACCACCGGGGCCCATCGACGCACATGCCTGCGCGCGCCGCCGCCTCGGGCGGCCCCTGGTCGAACGAACCGGACCTGTCGGTACGAGGACGTAGGCTCGACGCATGCGTTCCGTCAAGGACCTGCAGCGGCAGGTTGCGCCCCTGCGAGTGGTCTCCGACTTCGAGCCGAGCGGTGACCAGCCGCGTGCGATCGCCCAGCTCACCGAGAGGGTGGAGCGGGGCGACACCGACACCGTGCTGCTCGGCGCCACCGGCACCGGCAAGACCGCCACGGTCGCCTGGCTCGCCGAGAAGGTCCAGCGGCCGATCCTGGTGATGCAGCCCAACAAGACCCTGGCCGCCCAGTTCGCCAACGAGCTGCGCCACCTGTTCCCCGACAACGCCATCGAGTACTTCGTCTCGTACTACGACTACTACCAGCCCGAGGCGTACGTCCCGCAGACCGACACCTACATCGAGAAGGACTCCTCGATCAACGAGGAGGTCGAGCGGCTGCGCCACTCCGCCACCTGGAACCTCCTCACGCGGCGCGACGTGATCGTCGTGGCGACCGTCTCGTGCATCTACGGCCTGGGCTCCGCCGAGGAGTACATGAACCGCATGATCCACCTGCAGGTCGGCTCGGAGATGGACCGCGACAAGCTGCTCCGCACCCTCGTGACCGCGCAGTACAGCCGCAACGACCTCGCCGCGACACGCGGCACGTTCCGCGTCCGCGGTGACACGCTCGAGATCTTCCCCGTCTACCAGGAGCTCGCGGTCCGGGTGGAGTTCTTCGGCGACGAGATCGAGCGGCTGATGACGCTGCACCCGCTGACCGGCGAGGTGCTGAGCGACGAACGCGAGCTGTACGTGGGTGCGGCGACGCACTACACCGTCGGACCCGAGCGGCTCGAGACGGCCGTCCGCAGCATCGAGAACGAGCTCGAGCAGCGCCTGGCCGAGCTCGAGAGCCAGGGCAAGCTCCTCGAGGCACAGCGCCTGCGGATGCGGACGACGTACGACGTGGAGATGATCCGCCAGGTCGGCACCTGTTCCGGCATCGAGAACTACTCGCTCCACATGGACGGCCGCCCTCCGGGTTCCGCTCCCAACTGCCTCCTCGACTACTTCCCCGAGGACTTCCTCCTGGTCGTCGACGAGTCGCACGTGACGATCCCGCAGATCGGCGGCATGTACGAGGGAGACATGTCCCGCAAGCGCACGCTCGTCGAGCACGGCTTCCGGCTGCCGAGCGCGATGGACAACCGTCCTCTCAAGTGGGAGGAGTTCCTCGAGCGCATCGGCCAGACCGTCTACCTCTCGGCGACCCCCGGCCCGTACGAGATGTCCAAGGTCAAGGACCCGGACGACATCGTCGAGCAGATCATCCGCCCGACCGGGCTCATCGATCCCGAGGTGATCGTCAAGCCGACCAAGGGCCAGATCGACGACCTCATCGACCAGATCCGTGGTCGTGTCGAGCGCAACGAGCGGGTCCTCGTCACGACGCTCACCAAGAAGATGGCCGAGGACCTCACCGACTACCTGCTGGAGGCGGGCATCCGCACCCGCTACCTCCACTCGGAGGTCGACACCCTGCGGCGCGTGGAGCTGCTGAGCGAGCTGCGGATGGGGGAGTACGACGTCCTCGTCGGCATCAACCTCCTCCGCGAGGGCCTCGACCTGCCCGAGGTGAGCCTCGTCGCGATCCTCGACGCCGACAAGGAGGGCTTCCTGCGCTCCGGGCGGTCGCTGATCCAGACGATCGGGCGCGCGGCCCGCAACGTGTCGGGCCAGGTCCTGATGTACGCCGACACGGTGACGCCGTCGATGGAGCAGGCGATCGACGAGACCAATCGCCGCCGCGCGATCCAGGTCGCGTACAACACCGAGCACGGGATCAACCCGACCCCGCTGCGCAAGAAGATCGCCGACATCACGGACATGCTCGCCCGGGAGGACGCCGACATCGAGCAGCTGGTCGGCTCGGGTCGGGCGCAGTCGCGGGGCAAGTCTCCGGTGCCGCTGGTCGGGGCGTCCGGTGACGGCAGCCACGTCGATACGTCGACGATGGCCGCCTCCGAGCTCGCGGTGCTGATCCAGGAGCTCAACACCCAGATGCACCAGGCTGCCGAGGAGCTCCAGTTCGAGGTGGCGGCGCGCCTGCGCGACGAGATCGGCGACCTCAAGAAGGAGCTTCGACAGATGCAGGCAGCCGGCGCCGGCTGACCTGTCAGCGCACCCTCGTAGCCCCGAGCCGCTAGTTGGTCGAGTAGCGCCGAACCCTCCGTTGGTCGCGTAGCCCCGAGCCGGTCCGTTGGTCGAGTAGCGCCGAGCCGGACCCTCCGTTGGTCGAGTAGCCCCGAGCCGGTCCGTTGGTCGCGTAGCCCCGAGCCGCTGGGCGAGGGGCGTATCGAGACCGGGGCCAGGGCGGTGTGGTCTCGATACGCCGGCTCGTTCCTCGCCGGCTACTCGACCGGCGAAAGTGCGAGCCGCTGGGCGAGGGGCGTATCGAGACCGGGGCCAGGGCGGTGTGGTCTCGATACGCCGGCTCGTTCCTCGCCGGCTACTCGACCGGCGAAAGTGCGAGCCGCTGGGCGAGGGGCGTATCGAGACCGGGGCCAGGGCGGTGTGGTCTCGATACGCCAGCTCGTTCCTCGCCGGCTACTCGACCAGCGGAACCGGCTACTCGACCGGCGAGACCGTTCCTCGCCGGCTACTCGACCGGCCGAACCCGCTGCTCGACCTCGGGGCCTGGCCACACGTCGGGATCCACCGCGTACACCCACCGCATCCCCGGCCACTCCGTCACTGACCAGAGCTCACGGCGCTGGGGCCAGGCGGCGATGTCCTCGCAGCCGGTCGGCAGAACGCCCTTGTGGCGCCGGAACGCGCCGGGCGCCCCGACGAGCAGGTCGCCCGGGTTGCCCCGTCCCTGGCTGGTCGTGACGTACCAGCGACCATCGAGGGCCGTGGCGCCCTGCATCCGTGCCGACTGTGCGGTGTGGAGCTCGGTCGGCACCGCACGTCCGGAGTCCTCGCGAACGGGCAGGGACGTCACCGGGTCCAGCGCGAAGCGCCACAGACGCTGGCTGCGGCCCACACCGCCGTACTCCCCGGCCACCAGCTCGGGCGCCTCGCCCGAGGTGCCGTGCGCGACGGACAGGAACGAGTACCGCAACCGGCTCCCCTCGTCCCGGCTCCACGCCGACAACCGGGCGTACTCGGGCAGGACGACGTCGTACCCGAGCCGGCCGGCCACGCCGCGCCCGCCGGACCGAGGACCGACCTTCAGGAGGTCGCTGACGCGGAAGAGCAGGATGCCCACCCGTGTCGCCGCCACGTACAGGTACGGCCCGTACCAGGCGATACCGCCGGCGTGGATCGGCACCGGCCGCGCCCGGACGCCCCACGGGGTCCTGACGGCGCGGACCAGCAGCACGTGGCGGTACCGGCGCGCAGCGAGGTCGACGAACGTGAGCCGGGACCCCGTGCGTCGCGGTCGGTGGTGGGCGTACCAGGTCGTGACGACGACGTCGCGATCCGTGGCACCCGGTTCGGCGTCGGCGGACGTCGTCACTCCCTGGGGGTACCAGTGCTCCGTCTCGGCGTCCGGACGCTCCCAGGCGAACCCTCGGGTCACCGCCGGTCCCGGGACGCCGGCGTCCTGCAGCCGGAGGGATGCGCCGTCGAGCAGGGCCGGCACGTCCAGCCGCTCGCCGGCACGCAGCAGCGTCGTACGGGCCTCCGGTCTCGTCACCGCTCCGCGGAGGCCTACATGTCTCACCGTCACGGAGGTGAGCATCTCGCGTCACGGTGTCGTGTGCACCCTCTGGCACAATGGCGCAGGGAGGGGAGTATTCCTTTCGTCGACCCGTCGTCATCACGGTGGCACCAGGTGCCGCCCGGCGGGTCGAGTCGTGTCAGGCGCCATTGTGCGTTGTCATGGCGGAAGAGACCTCCGGCTCAGACGTACGATCCGACCGGAGGAACCTGCCCGTATGAACGTCACACCGCTCGAGTGGTGGATCACGATCGGCGTCACGGTGGCTGTGCTGCTGTTCGACGTCATCGTCATCGCCCGTCGTCCGCACGAGCCCTCGATGAAGGAAGCGGGCCTCGCGCTGACGGTGTACGTCGGTCTCGCGATCGCCTTCGGCGTCTGGGTGGCGAGCTTCCACGGTGGTCAGTACGGCCTGGAATTCTTCACCGGCTGGCTCACCGAGTACAGCCTGTCCGTGGACAACCTGTTCATCTTCATCATCATCATGGCGAGCTTCAAGGTGCCTCGGGTCTATCAGCAAGAGGCCCTGATGATCGGCATCATCCTCGCCCTGGTGTTCCGAGGGATCTTCATCGCGCTGGGCGCTGCCGCGATCAACAACTTCAGCTGGGTCTTCTATATCTTCGGCCTGTTCCTCGTGTGGACGGCGTACGGACTGGTCAAGAGCTACCGCAACCACGACAACGAGGAGGCCGGCGACAACGCCGTCGTCCGCTTCGCCGAGCGCCACTTCAGCGTGGCCGACGAGTTCCATGGCATGAAGATGGCGATCCGCATCGACGGCAAGCGCTACCTCACGCCGATGTTCCTCGTGATCCTGGCGCTCGGGAGCACAGACCTGCTGTTCGCCCTGGATTCGATCCCGGCGATCTACGGCATCACCCAGGAGGCGTACCTCGTCCTCACGGCGAACATCTTTGCCCTGATGGGCCTGCGGCAGCTCTACTTCCTGCTTGGTGGCCTGCTCCAGCGCCTGGTCTACCTGTCGCTCGGACTCTCGGTGATCCTCGCGTTCATCGGCGTGAAGCTCGTCCTGCACGCCCTGCACACCAACGAGCTGCCGTTCATCAACGACGGCCAGCACCTCGACGTCCCCGAGGTCCCGACCCTGGCGAGCCTCGGTGTGATCCTGGTGGTCCTCGGCATCACCGCGGCGGCCAGCCTCTGGAAGACGCGCCACCAGCCGCCGCCGCAGCGTCCCGACGAGCGCGAGGACATTCCTCAGCACTGATCCCAGCGCGGTCCCCGTCGGTGGCCCAGCGTCCGCCCCGCTCGTCGCGGTGGACGCTGGGCCACCACCGTTTTGAGACCAGGCGGGTCCGCTTGGGCTTGTTGTCTTGTTTGGGTGGGTTAGTCTGTCGGAGGTCCCGCTCGTACGCCGAATCCCGCCCATGGGCGAGACCTACCCCGGATGGTCGGTCACGGGGGCCGGCGAACCTCGAACAGAACGGGCGGGAGTGGGGAACCCATCTCTGGAGCCTCGGCTCCTTGGGGTGAAGCCGTGCCGCAGCGCAGCATCCGCGGCCGGCCGGGCACCTTCGGCCCGAACCCGACAGCTAACCCCACAGGCGTTGTGAAGGGACAACATGTACAACGCCCTCCGCGCCGCCCGTCGTGGCGTCGCCATCTCGCTCGCGCTCGCGGGCCTGGTCCTGGGAATGCTGGTCTTCACCAGCCCGCCCGCCAACGCTGCCAAGGACAAGACCTGGGAGCGTCTCGCCAAGTGCGAGTCGGGCAAGCGCTGGCGCATCAACACCGGCAACGGCTACCACGGTGGTCTTCAGTTCAGTCCGTCCACGTGGCGCGCGTACGGGGGCAAGAAGTACGCCTCGTACGCCTACAAGGCCAAGCGGCGCGAGCAGATCGCAGTCGCCGAGAAGGTCCTGCGGGGCCAAGGCTGGGGCGCCTGGCCCGGTTGCTCCCGCAAGCTCGGGCTCTCCGCCAAGCACAAGCGCGAGAAGTGGCAGGGCTTCGCCAGGAGCGACCGGTACGCCAAGAAGGGCGCCATCGGGCACTTCCCGCGCTGGTGGCGCAAGAAGTTCTGGTGATCAGTCACCGCTGACGTGACACGGACCCCGGTGGGCTCACTCGAGCTCGCCGGGGTCCTTCACGTACGTCTTGGCGCCGTACACCGCGCGGTTGACGACCCAGGTGATCGCCCAGAGGACCACGCCGACGGCGAGGAGGAGGCCGGCGACCTCGTACTGCTCGGCGGGTCGCCCGGACAGCGGTGTCACGAGGTAGAGGGACGCCGCGCCACCGACGATCGGGACGGCGGTGGGCGTCACGAAGTGGTTCTCGTCGACGGGGTCGCGGCGCAGCACCAGGACCGCGACGTTGACGATCGTGAACACGCCCAGCAGGAGCAGGGCTGTCGTGCCGCCCAGTGTCGTGATGGCGTCGTCGCTGGCGCTGAAGACGTACGTGATGAGGCCGCAGGCGATGGCGGTCGTGAAGAGGATCGCCACCCAGGGCGTCTGCCGTCGGGCACCGACGTGCGCGAGCGCGGGAGGCAGGACACGCTGCTTCGCCATGCCGTAGATCAGGCGGCTGGCCATCAGCATGTTGATCAGCGCGGTGTTGGCGACCGCGAACATCGTGATGAACGGGTAGATCTTGTCGATGGGGACGTCGGGCGCCCCGCGCTCCACGACCGTGAGCAGCGGTGTCTCGGAGGCGCCGAGCTCGCCGATCGGGACGAGGGCGACCGCGGTGATCGACACGAGGACGTAGATGAGGCCCGTGATGGACAGGCCTGTGAGCATGATCCGCGGGAAGGTCCGGATCGGGTCCTTCGTCTCCTCAGCCATGTTGACCGCGTCCTCGAACCCGACCATCGCGAAGAACGCCAGGGAGGTCGCCGTCGTCACCGCCAGGAAGACGTTCTTGTCCTCGGGCGTGTCGAAGGCGACGACGCGGGAGAAGTCGGCGTCGCCCTGCGTCATCGCCCAGATCCCGACGAGGATGACGAGCAGGAGGCCGGTCAGCTCGATGGTCGTGAGCACCACGTTCGTGAGCACGCCCTGCGCGACGCCGCGCAGGTTCACCAGGGCGAGCAGCAGGATGAACGCCAGTGCGACCAGGAGGATGCCGGTCGTCCCCAGACTCAGGTCGAACCCCTGGTCGACGCTGCGGGCGACCAGGCGGGACGCGGTCGACGCCGAGGTGATGCCCGACGACATCACCGTGAAGGCGACGAGGAAGGTGAGGAAGTGGATCCCGAAGGCCTTGTGCGTGTAGAGCGCGGCGCCGGCTGCCTGCGGATACTTCGTCACCAGCTCGAGGTACGAGAACGCCGTCATGGTCGCGATCACGAAGGCGAGGATGAACGGCAGCCAGGCGGCGCCCCCGACCTCGGCCGCCACGTCGCCGGTGAGGGCGTAGACGCCCGTGCCCAGGATGTCGCCGACGATGAAGAGCAGGAGGAGCTTCGGAGTGAGGAACCGGCGCAGCTCCGGAGCCTGGCTCTTCTCGGTGGTGGTGCTGTCAGGCCCGCTCTCGCTCATGGCGCTCCTCGTTCTTCGTGTCCTGCCCCACTCTCGTGCGCGGGGGGCGGCGGTGCAATCCGGCTCGCCAAGAAGGACACGCTCGAACATGTGTTCGAGTCCCGGCGTATCCTGTCGCCGTGGGAACGAACAGGCGCTACAGCAGCGACGGGGACACCGTCGAGCCTCGCGACGGCAGCGGGGTGCGCCACGTCTGGGTGTCCCTGAGCCGGTACGAGTCCGACGCGTACCCCGGTCTCGTGATCGAGTGGCGCCGTGAGTCTCAGGGCTGGGTGGCGCGGGTGGCCTTCGTGCCCGGGGCTCAGGGGGAGGGCACCCTGGTCGAGCAGTGGGTCGAGGCCAAGCGGCTGCGCCCGGCCGGACCGCCGCCTCCGTCGGCCGGGTAGACGCCAGGCCGCTACGTCAGCTCGACTCCCGCGGCCGTGGCGAGGAGGGTGTCCAGGACGGCCGAGACGGCGGGGCCCGGTTCACGCCGCGTCTGGCGGTGACGGGCGACCACGCGGCGCGACCCGAGACCGGGAAGGGAGACGACCTCGACGCCCTGGGGGAGGTCATGCTGGAGCGCGAGCGCCGGGACCATCGCGACGCCCTCGCCGGCGGCGACCAGCGCGTACGCCGCCTCGAAGCTGATGAACTCGTGGACGGTGCGCAGCGGCCCGCCGAGCGACGCCGCCAGTCGTTCGAGCGCACGTGCCGCCGCCGCGTGCTTGCCGGCGCCGAGCCAGACCGCGTCGGCGAGGTCGGCGACCTGGGTAGGGGTCGGGAAGGCGGTGGGGATGACGACACGCCACGGCTCGTCGAGGAGGACCACGTCGTTCATCCAGCGCGGTGCTCCGGCGGGAGAGTCCTCGTCCTGCTCGACGAGGGCGAGGTCCAGCTCGCCGGCGCGGAGCAGCCGCAGCGCGTCGTCGGGCTCCTGCTCGGCGACGACGAGCTCGATCCCGGGGTACTCCTCGCGTACCCGGGTCATCGCCGGTCCGAGGATGGACTGGATCGAGGTCTGGAAGGCCCCGACCGCCACTCGGCCGGAGACCTCCTCGCCCATCGTCGCGAGGGTCTTGCGCGCCTCGACGAGCTCGGACTCGATGCGCTCCGCCGCCTCGGCGAGGACCCGCCCGGCAGGGGTGAGCGTGACGCCGCGAGGCCCACGTACGAGGACGTCCAGCCCTTCCTCCGACTCGAGCCGTGCGATCTGCTGGGAGACCGCCGACGGTGTGACGTGCAACTCGTCGGCAGCGGCGAGGATGCCGCCGGTGCGGTAGACGGCAAGCAAGTACGCGAGGCGGCGCGGGTCGATCGAAGCCATTTAGCAATCCTAAACGCCGGATCAAGAAGGGGTCGATTGTGCTAAATGGATTCCCGGCGCACACTGAACGAGTCGCCGCCGGGGGCCCATGAGGGACCAGGCGCCGCCTCCTCCCTCACCCAGCACGACCTTCTCGGAGCCGCACATGTTCTCGTTCGCCGACTTCGTCACCGCCCTCGGGTGGTTCGGCGCCGTCGCGGGCGCTGCCGCGTACCTTCTCGTCAGCCGCGGGCGCTGGAGCGCGTCCTCGGCGCGCTACCAGACGGCCAACCTTCTCGGCGCCGGCCTCATGGGTGGCGTCGCGGCGTTCAACCAGGTCTGGCCGTCCGCCGCCGCGAACATGGTCTGGGTCGTGATCGGCGGTCAGGCGCTGTGGATGATCGGGGTCAAGAAGCGTTCCGCGCGCGAGGACGCCGACCGTGCGGCTGCCGAGGCCACCCTGGCCGCGGTGCCCGCGACGCCGGCGCAGGTGCTCGCCGACCCGATCCCGCTGGTCGCGGCGCCGTCGCCCGAGCCCGTCTCGGCTCGCTCGTACGAGGAGCTCCTCGAGGAGCGCGACCCCACCCTGCGCATGAGCACCGCCGACCTGGCCGCCCTCACCGGCCGCGGAGTGGCTGCCGCAGCCTGAGGCGCCCAGGGCTACCAGCCGCGCGCCCGCCAGTCGGCGAGGTGCGGCCGCTGGTCGCCCAGGGTCGAGTCGTCGCCGTGCCCGGGATAGAACCACGTCTCGTCCGGCAGGCGCCCGAACACCTTGTGCTCGACGTCGTCGACGAGCGACACGAAGTCGTCGTGCGACCAGGTCTTGCCGACGCCTCCGGGGAACAGCGAGTCCCCGGTGAAGAGGTGCGGCATGCCCTCCGGGTCGTCGAACAGGAGCGCGATGGAGCCGGGGGTGTGACCGACGAGGTGGACGACCTTCAGCCGTGAGCGTCCGACGGGGATCTCGTCGCCGTCGGTGACCACCGCGTCGATCGGCACCCCGATCGCCTCGGCGTCCTCGGCACCCGCGATCGTCCGGGCGCCCGTCGCGTCGACGACGGCAGCGAGCGCCTGCCAGTGGTCTCCGTGCCGGTGGGTCGTCACGACGGCGGCCAGTCCAGCCTCGCCGACGACCTCGATGAGCGTCTCGGCGTCGTTCGCGGCGTCGATCAGCACCTGCTCGTCGGTGTGCCGGCACCGCAGGACGTAGGCGTTGTTGCTCATCGGCCCGACCGCGACCTTCGTGATGATCAGGTCCGTGAGCTCGCGGACGTCGGGGGTCCCGCCGACGGTGACCTTGCCGGTGTACGTCATCGTGCGCTCCTGTTCGTACGGTCTCGCAAGGATCTCAGCGCCACGGCGCGAGCTCGGGGAGGTCGCCGGGCGTGGTCAAGGACGGCCCGACGACGCGCCGGACCACCCAGGCGAGGAGGTCGGCCTGCGTCCCCGACACCGTACGGCCTCCGCCGTCACCGACGCCCAGCCCGGAGTCGACCGCCCGCAGCGCGAGCGGCTCGCCGGCGCGCTCGGACAAGTCCCGGCAGGCGTCGTGCATCACCAGCGACACCCAGCCCGGCGGCCAGCGGTCGGGCGTGTAGCCGAGATCGAGGTCGTAGTGGTGGAGGACGACCTCGGTCGCCCTCATCACCGGCAGCCAGGAGCCCGGCACCCGCCGTCCGGCGCGCGCGGTGACGACGCTCGACCACGCGTCCTCCGGAAGCCCACGGGCCGCCACGACCCAGCGCAGCGAGGCCTCGGTGAGGTCGTCGAGCAGGGCCTCGGCGGTGCGTGACGCGCCGTCCTCGATGTCGGCGGCACGCTGTTCGGGAGACGCGTACATCTCCGTCTCCTCACCCGTGCGCGCCCAGGTGAGGAGGCGTACGAGGGCATCGGCGTTGCGCGCGAGGTGCGTGATGACGTGTCCGCGGGTCCAGCCGGGAAGCAGGCTCGGCGCGCGCATGTCCGAGTCGTCCAGCCCGTCCAGGTCGAGAAGGAGCTCGCGGGTCCGGGAGTCGACGAGGTCGATCACGTCGTGGGGAGTCGCCATGGCCCCACCCTGCCAGGTCGCGACCGGCGTTCCTGTCAGGTGCCGTCGCTACGATGGAAAAGGTGGGTCGAGCCCTGTCCGGGTGGCGATCCGCGCCCTGACGTCCCTATGGCGCGACCCCCAGGAAGGCTGATCACGTGGCAGACCGACTGCTCATCCGCGGCGCTCGCGAGCACAACCTGAAGGACGTCTCCCTCGACCTGCCGCGGGACGCGATGATCGTCTTCACGGGTCTGTCGGGCTCCGGCAAGTCCTCGCTCGCGTTCGACACCATCTTCGCCGAGGGGCAGCGCCGCTACGTCGAGAGCCTGTCAGCGTACGCCCGGCAGTTCCTCGGGCAGATGGACAAGCCGGACGTCGACTTCATCGAAGGTCTCTCGCCTGCGGTCTCCATCGATCAGAAGTCCACCTCGCGCAACCCGCGCTCGACCGTCGGCACGATCACCGAGGTCTACGACTACCTCCGCCTCCTCTACGCACGGATCGGCCACCCGCACTGCCCGGTGTGCGGCGAGGCCATCACGCGGCAGACGCCTCAGCAGATCGTCGACCGCATCATGGAGCTCGACGAGGGCACCCGCTTCCAGGTGCTCGCGCCGGTGATCCGCGGCCGCAAGGGCGAGTATCTCGACCTGTTCCGCCAGCTGCAGTCCCAGGGCTACAGCCGCGTCCGGGTCGACGGCACGGTCCACAGCCTCGCCGACGAGCCACCCGCGCTGGCCAAGCAGAAGAAGCACCACATCGAGGTCGTCGTCGACCGGCTCGCGGTCAAGCCGACGGCCCAGCAGCGCATCACCGACTCCGTCGAGACCGCGCTCAACCTCGCCGACGGGCTCGTCCTGCTCGACTTCGTCGACCTGCCGGAGGACGACCCGCGCCGTGTCCGTCGCTTCTCCGAGAAGCTCGCGTGCCCCAACGACCACCCGCTGGCCGTCGACGAGCTCGAGCCGCGCTCGTTCTCCTTCAACGCCCCGTTCGGCGCGTGCCCCGAGTGCTCCGGCCTCGGCACCCGGATGGAGGTCGACCCCGAGCTGGTCGTCCCGGACCCGTCGCTGTCGCTCGACGACGGGGCCATCGCCCCGTGGTCGGCCGCGCACGTCGCCGACTACTTCGGCCGCCTGATCGACGCGTTGGCCGAGGAGCTCGACTTCACGACCTCCACTCCCTTCGAGGACCTGCCGGCAGAAGCCCGCAAGGCGCTGCTCGAGGGACACCCGACGCAGGTGCACGTGCACTACCGCAACCGGTACGGACGTGAGCGCTCGTACTGGAGCTCCTTCGAGGGCGTCATCCCCTACGTCGTACGCCGGCACGCCGAGGCGGAGTCCGACACGACGCGGGAGCGCTTCGAGGACTACATGCGCGAGGTGCCCTGCCCGACGTGCGGCGGCACGCGGCTGAAGCCGGTGATCCTGGGGGTCACCGTCGCCTCGGCCACCCAGGGCGAGAAGAACATCGCCGAGGTCTCCGCGCTGTCGATCGAGGAGGCCGCCCGATACCTCAGCGACCTCGAGATGTCCGAGCGTGAGAGCCAGATCGGCCAGCACGTCCTCAAGGAGATCCACGAGCGCCTGCGGTTCCTGCTCGACGTCGGCCTCGACTACCTGAGCCTGGACCGCGCGGCGGGGTCGCTGTCGGGCGGCGAGGCGCAGCGCATCCGCCTGGCGACCCAGATCGGCGCCGGCCTGGTCGGCGTCCTGTACGTCCTGGACGAGCCGTCGATCGGCCTCCACCAGCGTGACAACCACCGCCTGATCGAGACGCTCGTGCGCCTGCGCGACCTCGGCAACACGCTGATCGTGGTCGAGCACGACGAGGACACGATCCGGGCGTCCGACTGGGCCGTCGACATCGGTCCCGGTGCGGGGGAGCACGGTGGTCAGGTGATCGTCTCCGGCCCTGTCGAGGAGCTGTACGCGTCGGAGGACTCGATCACCGGCGCCTACCTCTCCGGTCGCCGCGAGATCTCCGTGCCCGCCGAGCGCCGCCCACGGCGCGCGGGCCACGAGCTCGTGGTCCGCGGCGCGCGCGAGCACAACCTCAAGGGCATCGACGTCACGTTTCCGCTCGGTCAGCTCGTCGCCGTGACCGGCGTGTCCGGTTCCGGCAAGTCCACGCTGGTCAACGACATCCTCTACACGTCGCTCGCCCGCACGATCCACAACGCACGCACCCTGCCCGGACGTCACAAGGACATCACCGGCGTCGAGCAGGTCGACAAGATCATCCACGTCGACCAGTCGCCGATCGGCCGGACCCCGCGCTCCAACCCGGCGACCTACACCGGTGTCTGGGACCACGTGCGCAAGCTCTTCGCCGCGACGCCCGAGGCGAAGGTGCGCGGCTACCAGCAGGGACGCTTCTCCTTCAACGTCAAGGGCGGCCGCTGCGAGGCGTGCTCCGGCGACGGCACGATCAAGATCGAGATGAACTTCCTGCCCGACGTCTACGTACCGTGCGAGGTCTGCCACGGAGCGCGATACAACCGCGAGACGCTCGAGGTCCACTACAAGGGCAAGACCGTCGCCGAGGTCCTCGACATGCCGATCGAGGAGGCCAAGGAGTTCTTCCAGGCGATCCCGGCGATCGCCCGCCACCTCAACACGCTCGTGGACGTCGGCCTCGGGTACGTCCGACTGGGTCAGCCCGCGCCGACGCTGTCCGGTGGCGAGGCGCAGCGCGTCAAGCTCGCCGCCGAGCTGCAGAAGCGTCAGACCGGGCGCACGCTGTACGTCCTGGACGAGCCGACCACCGGTCTGCACTTCGAGGACATCCGCAAGCTGCTCGGCGTGCTGGGCCGGCTCGTCGACCAGGGCAACTCCGTGATCGTCATCGAGCACAATCTCGACGTGATCAAGACGGCCGACTGGTTGATCGACATGGGTCCCGACGGTGGCAACCGGGGCGGGACGCTGGTCGCCGAAGGCACGCCAGAGGAGATCGCCGCACATCCCGACAGCTACACCGGCCACTTCCTCAAGCCGCTCCTCGAGGGGCGCGAGGCGAAGCAGCCGTCGATCCAGCCGGCGCTGGACGTGGCACCGGCCGGCCGCACCCGCAAGGGCTCCGGTCGTACGGCGTCGGCGAAGGCGGCACGCGCGTCCGAGCGTGAGGCGGCACGCGACGCCGCGGCTCCGGCGGCGACGCCCGCGAAGAAGGCGCCTGCCAAGAAGGCCACGGCCAAGAAGGCGCCCGCGAAGAAGGCGGCGGCCAAGAAGGCCACAGCCAAGAAGGCCACGGCGAAGCGCACCTCCTGAGGCGTGCTCGGTGTCGCAGTGCTGGACGACGCGGCGGCGACGGTTCGAACGGCTCGGCGACGATTCGACCCGTCGCCGAGCAGGTCAAACCGTCGCCGACCGCCGTCGGACGCGTGCCACACGGGCCCGTCCTGACTTGCGGGCACCCACAGCCCCCGCGGATCGTTGAACATTCCACCGGCTCCACGACGAACGAGAGGTCGACGAATGACTGACACGCCGAGCACACCGAGCACGTCCAGCGCGGTGAAGCGACGGACCGTCATCCAGGGAGTGGGACTGGTCGGCGGGACCGTGGTCGCCGGCGGGCTGCTCGCCGCCTGTGGAGGTGACGACGGCGCCGGGTCCGGTCCCACGACGACCAGCGCGCCACCGCAGAGCGGGACGACGACGACCGACGGCGGAGCCGGTGCGACCGGCGGCACGGAGCTCGGCTCGGTGTCCGATGTCCCGGTCGGTGGTGGTCGCGTCTACGAGAGCGAGAAGGTCCTCGTCGCGCAGCCGACCGAGGGCGAGTTCAAGGCGTTCTCGTCGGTGTGCACCCACCAGGGATGTGCGGTGAGCATGATCAAGGACACGACGCTGACGTGTCCCTGCCACGGCAGCGAGTTCTCGACCGACGGAGGGAAGGTCCTCCAAGGCCCGGCGACCAAGGCGCTCCCCGAGCGTCAGGTCCGCGTCGAGGGCGACACGATCTTCCTGGTCTGACCGCCGGGCGCCCCGTCCCCGATGTGAAGGGTTCGGGCCGGTTCCGGGTACGCCAAACCGACCCGAACCCTTCACATCGGGGACGCGGCGGTCGCTGTCGGTGCGCCCTCGTAGGCTGGGGACGTGGCCGATCCTGCGACGTACCGCCCGGCGCCGGGCTCCATCCCCGACGCACCCGGCGTCTACCGGTTCCGCGACGCCCAGCGCCAGGTGATCTACGTCGGCAAGGCCAAGTCCCTGCGGGCGCGGCTCTCCTCGTACTTCCAGGACATCGCCGGCCTCCACCCCCGTACCCAGACGATGGTGACGACCGCCGCGAGCGTCGAGTGGACCGTGGTCTCCAACGAGGTCGAGGCGCTCCAGCTCGAGTACACCTGGATCAAGGAGTACGACCCGCGGTTCAACGTGAAGTACCGCGACGACAAGTCGTACCCGTGGCTCGCGGTGACGCTCAACGAGGAGTTCCCCCGGGTGATGGTCGGGCGCGGGGCCAAGCGCAAGGGCGTCCGCTACTTCGGCCCGTACAGTCATGCCTGGGCGATCCGGGAGACCGTCGACCTCCTGCTGCGGGTGTTCCCGATGCGCTCGTGCAGCAACGGCGTCTTCAAGCGCTCGGAGCAGATAGGGCGCCCGTGCCTGCTGGGCTACATCGGCAAGTGCTCGGCCCCCTGCGTGGGAAGGGTCAGCCCCGAGGAGCACCGCGAGATCGTCGACGACTTCTGCTCCTTCCTTGCCGGCAACACGACGACCTACATCAAACGTCTCGAGCGCGACATGAAGGCGGCGGCCGGCGAGCAGGAGTACGAGCGGGCCGCCCGCCTGCGTGACGACATCGACGCCCTGCGCAAGGCGCTCGACAAGAACGCCGTGGTCCTCGGGGACGGCACCGACGCCGACGTCATCGCGCTCGCCGACGACCCGCTCGAGGTCGGCGTCCAGATCTTCTCCGTCCGGGGTGGGCGCATCCGTGGCCAACGCGGCTGGGTCGCCGACAAGACCGACGACGCGGGCACGGGTGCGATGGTCGAGCGGGCCATGATGAAGCTCTACGACGGCGAGCCCGCCGAGGCGATCCCCCGTGAGGTGCTCGTGCCCGCTCTCCCGGACGACGCCGACGCAGTGGCCGACTGGCTCACCCGGCAGCGGGGGAGCCAAGTCGCGATCCGCGTCCCGCAGCGCGGCGACAAGAGGTCGCTGATGGAGACGGTCGAGCGCAACGCCAAGCAGGCGCTCATCCTCCACAAGACCAAGCGCGCGAGCGACCTCACGACGCGGACGCGTGCGCTCGAGGAGCTCCAGGTCGCCCTCGACCTTCCCGAGGCGCCGCTGCGCATCGAGTGCTACGACATCTCCAACCTCCAGGGCACGGAGGTGGTCGCGTCGATGGTCGTGTTCGAGGACGGCCTGCCCCGCAAGTCCGAGTACCGCCGGTTCGTGATCCGTGGGGTGGAGGGCCAGAACGACGTCGCGTCCATGCACGAGACGATCACGCGCCGCTTCCGCCGCTACCTCGACGAGCGGGCCGCCCTCGCAGCACCTGAGATCGCGTCGGAGGACCCAGCAGCCGACGGCCCGCGGCTCGTCGACCCGGACACCGGCAAGCCACGCAAGTTCGCGTACGCCCCAGGTCTGGTCGTCGTCGACGGCGGTCCGCCGCAGGTGGCGGCAGCCCACGCCGCGATGGTGGCGCTCGGCGTCGACGACATCCCGCTGTGCGGCCTTGCCAAGCGCCTGGAGGAGGTGTGGCTCCCTGATGAAGAGGACCCGGTGATCCTTCCGCGCACGAGCGAGGGCCTGTACCTGCTCCAGCGCCTCCGTGACGAAGCCCACCGATTCGCGATCTCGCACCACCGCGGGCGCCGCTCCCGCACCATGGTCGAGAGCGCCCTGGACGACGTACCCGGACTGGGCGAGGTGCGCCGCAAGGCGCTGCTCCGCAGGTTCGGGTCGCTCAAGAAGCTGCGGTCTGCCACGGTCGACGAGATCGCTGCCGTGCCGGGCTTCGGTCCGCGTACGGCGACAGCGGTCGTCGAGGCGCTCGCGCAGGACCGGTCGACGCCGCCGGCTCCTGCGATCAACATGACGACCGGCGAGATCCTCGAGGAGGGTTCGTGAGCAGCTCGGGTGTAGAAGAGCTCGTCCTGGTGACCGGAATGACCGGTGCCGGACGAAGCACGGTCGCCAAGGTCCTGGAGGACCTCGGCTTCTTTGTCGTCGACAACCTGCCGCCGCAGCTCTTGGGCGACACGGTGGAGCTCTTCGGACAGAACCACGTCGCCACCAAGCTCGGCGTCGTCGTGGACGCACGTTCCCGCCAGTTCTTCTCCGCGCTGTCCGGTGCGCTCGAGCGCCTGCGCAAGGAGGGCCTCCGCTCGACGGTGATCTTCGTCGAGGCTGCCGACGAGGTGCTCGTACGCCGTCAGGAGGCCGCGCGACGCCCGCACCCGCTCCGTACGGAGGGCCGGCTGCTCGACGGGTTCCGGGTGGAGCGCGAGATGCTCCGCGACCTGCGCACCGAGGCCGACCTCGTCATCGACACCACCCGCCTCAACGTCCACCAGCTGTCGGCACGCGTCTCGGCGGCGTTCGACAACCCTGACGAGCACCCGCTGCGCGCGACGATCGTGTCCTTCGGCTTCAAGTACGGCATCCCGGTCGACTCCGACATGGTCGCCGACATGCGCTTCCTCCCTAACCCGTACTGGGACGACGCGCTGCGGCCGCTGAGCGGGCTCGACCCCGAGGTGAGCGACTACGTCCTCGGCCAGCCCGACGCTCTGCCTTTCCTCGACCAGTACGAGGCGCTCCTGACCACGCTGACCGACGGCTTCGTCCGCCAGAACAAGCGGTTCCTCTCCCTCGCGATCGGGTGCACCGGCGGGCGCCACCGTAGCGTCGCGATGTCCGAGGCACTGGGGGAGCGACTGCGTGCCCACGACGTCCGCACGCTCGTGATCCACCGCGACCTGGGGCGCGAGTGACCGCGGCGACACGCCGTCAAGGGCCCACCGACTCGCCTGTGGCGCAGCGCAAGGTCGTCGCGATGGGCGGCGGTCACGGCCTCGCGGCGAGCCTGTCGGCATTGCGCTATCTCCCGACGGCGATCACGGCCATCGTCACCGTCGCCGACAACGGCGGATCCTCGGGGCGCCTCCGCGAGGAGCTCGGCGTCCTGCCGCCCGGTGACCTGCGGCAGGCACTGGCCGCACTGTGCGGCGAGGACGAGTGGGGCCGGACCTGGGCGAAGGTCCTCCAGCACCGCTTCGAGTCGCCCGGCGAGCTCAACGGTCACGCGCTCGGCAACCTCTTGATCGTCGGCCTCTGGGAGCTGCTCGGCGACCACGTCGGCGGGCTCGACCTCATCGGCCAGCTCCTCGGCGCCCGAGGCCGGGTGCTGCCGATGAGTTCGTTGCCGCTCGACATCGCCGCCTCGGTCCGTGCGGAGGACGGCTCCATCGGGGAGGTCCGCGGCCAGGCCGCGGTCGCCACCACCGCGGGGGACGTGCTGGGGGTCCGTCTGGATCCTGCCGATCCTCCTGCCTCGCCGGACGCGCTCGCGGCCGTACGAGAGGCGGAGTGGGTGGTGGTCGGCCCGGGATCGTGGTTCACCAGCGTCATCCCGAACCTCCTCGTCCCCGACCTGTCCCTCGCTCTGCACGAGACGGCGGCGCGTCGGATGGTCGTCCTCAACCTTGCGCCGCAGCCCGGTGAGACGGAGGGCTTCTCTCCCGAGCGCCACCTCCAGGTGCTCGGCGAGCATGCTCCCGACCTCACCATCGACGTCGTCCTCGCCGACCGTGCGGCGGTCACCGACGAGGGGCGGTTGCGCGCGGCAGCCGCCGACCTCGGGGCCGAGGTGGTGCTCGAGTCCGTCGCCGTCGGTGACGGGAACCCGCGCCATGATCCGCTCCGCCTTGCGGCGGCGTACGAACGCATCATGCGCTCCTCTTCGTGAAGCGGTACTGAAGGCGTACGAGAGCCACGCCACGTCGGCGTCGCGCGTAGAGTGGCGCAGGGGTATCTACAGCGCCGGGGGGCCGGCGGGAATGACATGAGGAGTGGGCGTATGGCGATGACCGCGCAGGTGAAGTCGGAGCTGTCGAGCACGTCGGTCACCAAGGCTTGCTGCCGCAAGGCGGAGGTGTCGTCGCTGCTGAGGTTCGGGGGCGGGCTCCACCTGGTGAGCGGCGCCATCGTGGTCGAGGCCGAGGTCGACACGGGAGCGGCCGCGAGGCGTCTCCGCAACGACATCGCCGACGTCTACGGTCACGCGAGCGAGGTGCAGGTCCTGCAGGGCAACGGCATCCGCAAGGGGACACGCTGGGTCGTCCGGGTCGTCCGAGAGGGTGCTGCACTGGCTCGCCAGACCGGACTCCTGGACGGGGCCAACCGCCCGATCCGGGGTCTCCCGCCGCAGGTCGTCTCTGGTGCCACGTGCGATGCGGTCGCCGCGTGGCGCGGAGCGTTCCTGGCGCGCGGCTCGCTGACAGAACCCGGTCGCTCGTCCGCGCTGGAGGTGACCTGCCCCGGACCGGAGGCGGCACTCGCGCTGGTCGGGGCGGCCCGCAGGCTCGGCATCCAGGGCAAGGCCCGCGAGGTGCGCGGGGTCGACCGCGTCGTGATCCGCGACGGCGAGGCCATCGGTGCGCTGCTCACCCGCCTCGGTGCCCACGAGTCGCTGCTGGCCTGGGAGGAGCGGCGCATGCGCCGCGAGGTGCGGGCGACGGCCAACCGCCTGGCCAACTTCGACGACGCCAACCTCCGGCGTTCGGCCCGCGCCGCGGTCGCCGCTGGCGCGCGTGTGCAGAGGGCGCTGGAGATCCTCGGCGACGACGTCCCCGACCACCTCCAGACCGCCGGCCGGTTGCGCGTCGAGCACAAGCAGGCGAGCCTGGAGGAGCTGGGCCAGCTCCATGACCCGGCCTTGACGAAGGACGCGATCGCGGGTCGTATCCGCCGCCTGCTGGCCATGGCCGACAAGCGTGCGAGCGACCTCGGGATCCCCGACACGGAAGCCAGCCTGACCGACGAGATGCTGGTCGACGGAGCCTGATCTCGGGCCCCGACTCCGTGTGAGGGGTCGTCGCACTCCCGCGATAGGCTCGTAGTGATCGTCAAGCCTGATGAGTGATCCTCGAAGGAGAGCGTCGTGACCGTGCGCGTTGGTATCAATGGATTCGGCCGGATCGGCCGCAACTTCTACCGGGCGGCCCTGGCCTCGGGTGCCGATTTCGAGGTCGTGGCGGTGAACGATCTGACGGACAACAAGACCCTCGCGACCCTGCTCAAGTACGACTCGATCCTGGGTCGTCTCCCCGAGGAGGTCTCGTACGACGAGTCCTCGATCACCGTCGGCGGCCGCAGCATCAAGGCGTTCGAGGAGCGCGACCCGGCGGCGCTCCCGTGGGGCGACCTCGGTGTCGACATCGTCATCGAGTCGACCGGTTTCTTCACCGACGCCACCAAGGCCAAGGCGCACCTCGACGCGGGCGCCAAGAAGGTGCTGATCTCGGCTCCTGCCAAGAACGAGGACCTCACGGTCGTCATGGGCGTCAACGAGAACCTCTACGACCCGGCGAACCACCAGATCATCTCCAACGCGTCGTGCACCACGAACTGCCTCGCGCCGATGGCGAAGGCGCTCAACGACGGGCTCGGCATCGTGCGTGGCCTCATGACCACGATCCACGCATACACCCAGGACCAGAACCTCCAGGACGGTCCCCACAAGGACCTGCGCCGTGCCCGCGCCGCCGCGATCAACATCGTCCCGACCTCGACGGGTGCCGCCAAGGCCGTCAGCCTCGTGCTCCCCGAGCTCAAGGGCAAGCTCGACGGCTACGCGCTGCGTGTGCCCGTGCCCACGGGCTCGGCCACCGACCTCACCTTCACCGCTTCGCGCGAGACGACGGTCGAGGAGGTCAACGAGATCGTCAGGGCGGCAGCCGAGGGCCCGCTCAAGGGCTACCTCGTCTACACCGAGGACCCGATCGTCTCCACCGACATCGTGACCGACCCGGCGTCGTGCATCTTCGACTCGGGCCTCACCAAGGTCATCGGCGACCAGGTCAAGGTCGTCGGCTGGTACGACAACGAGTGGGGCTACTCCAACCGTCTCGTCGACCTCACGTCGTTCGTCGGCGCGTCGCTCTGACGCGACCGTCCGCACCGACCCACCCCGTACGGAGTCTGGGAGCCTCGTGAAGACCATCGACGACCTCGGCGACCTGCGCGGCAAGCGCGTGCTCGTCCGCAGTGACCTCAACGTGCCGCTCGACGGCGCGACCATCACCGACGACGGGCGCGTCCGCGCCAGCGTCCCGACGATCCGTCGGCTGGCCGACGCCGGCGCCAAGGTCGTCGTCATGGCTCACCTCGGCCGCCCCAAGGGTTCACCCGACCCGGCCTACTCGCTGGAGCCCGTGGCCGTACGCCTGGCGGAGCTCCTCGGTCAGGACGTGTCCTTCGCGAGCGACACGGTGGGGGCCTCGGCGCACGAGGTCGTCGCCGGCCTCGGTGACGGGCAGGTCGCCGTCCTGGAGAACGTGCGCTTCAACGCGGGGGAGACGAGCAAGGACGACGCGGTGCGTGGCGCGTTCGCGGACCAGCTCGCGGAGCTCGGTGACGCGTTCGTCTCCGACGGGTTCGGCGTCGTCCACCGCAAGCAGGCCAGCGTGTACGACATCGCGCAGCGTCTGCCCGCCGCGGCCGGCGGACTCGTGCTCGCCGAGGTCGAGGTGCTCCGTCGTCTCACCGAGAACCCCGAGCGCCCGTACGTGGTCGTGCTCGGCGGGTCGAAGGTCTCCGACAAGCTCGGCGTGATCGACAACCTGCTCGAGAAGGCCGATGCGCTGCTCATCGGCGGCGGGATGGTCTTCACCTTCCTCGCCGCGAAGGGCTACGGGGTCGGCACGTCGTTGCTCGAGGCCGACCAGGTCGAGACGGTCAAGGGCTACCTCACCCGTGCGTCCGAGAAGGGCGTCGAGATCCTCCTGCCGACGGACGTGGTCGTCGCCCCGGAGTTCTCCGCCGACGCACCCCCCACCACGGTGGCCGCCGACGCGATCCCGGCCGACCAGATGGGCCTCGACATCGGCCCGGAGTCTGCCGAGGCGTTCGCGCGACTGATCTCCGGTTCGCGCACCGTGTTCTGGAACGGCCCGATGGGCGTGTTCGAGTTCCCGGCGTACGCGGCCGGCACGAAGGCGGTCGCACAAGCGCTCACCGAGGTCGACGGCCTCTCGGTCGTGGGTGGCGGCGACTCCGCGGCTGCCGTACGACGCCTCGGGTTCGACGATGCACAGTTCGGTCACATCTCGACCGGTGGAGGCGCGTCCCTCGAGTTCCTCGAGGGCGCCGTGCTCCCCGGCCTGCAGGTCCTGGAGGGCTGACGACGATGGCGCAGAAGCGCACCCCGCTCATCGCGGGGAACTGGAAGATGAACCTCAACCACCAGGAGGCGGTCGTCCTGGTGCAGAAGCTGGCCTGGGTCCTCCAGGACAAGAAGCACGACTTCGACAAGGCCGAG